>Ga0153956_1000505_pt1 | contig 43239 bp, 40 predicted proteins | sample TSFL040MetaG_FD_104704 | JGI IMG/M metagenome (GOLD analysis project Ga0153956, IMG submission 104704) | Attine ant fungus gardens microbial communities from Florida, USA - TSFL040 MetaG | ecosystem: Host-associated > Fungi > Mycelium > Unclassified | place: USA: Florida, Wekiwa Springs... | reverse complement strand
TTGGCCGCCGTGCTTTGCGCGTGATCGATCTCAAGGACTTCAACTCGCTACCGATAAAGATCGAGCGGCTGCTGGCGCATCACAACACACTGCGCCGGGGCAGCAATCTGCCGGAGATCGATGCGGGCGCGTTGCTCGAATCCTTGCGCGAGATCGCGCCGAAGATTCTGCCCTTCGCGGGCTGCGCGTGGCGCAAGCTCGACGCGGCGCGCCGCGAAGGCAAGCGCATCCTGTTCGAAGGCGCGCAAGCGGTGCTGCTCGATATTGATCACGGCACCTATCCCTATGTCACCTCCTCCAACACGGTTGCGGGACAAGCGGCGGCGGGCGCAGGAATTTCGCCCCGCGATATCGGTTATGTGCTCGGCATCGTGAAGGCTTACACGACGCGCGTCGGCGAAGGGCCCTTCCCCACCGAACAGCAGAACGCCATTGGCGAAAAGCTCGGCACGCGCGGTGCAGAGTTCGGCACGGTGACGGGACGGAAACGCCGCTGCGGCTGGTTCGATGCGGTGCTGGTGAAACAGACCGTCGTCACCGGCGGCGTCGACGGCATCGTTCTCACCAAGCTCGACATTCTCGATGCATTCGAAACGATCAATGTCTGTGTCGGCTACGATCTTGACGGAGCGACGCTCGACTATCTTCCTGCTGACGCTACGGAACAGGCGCGCTGCAAACCCATCTATGAAGAGATGGAAGGCTGGAACTGTTCGACGCGCGGCGCGCGCAGCTGGGCGGATTTGCCCGCGCAAGCCGTGAAATATGTGCGCCGCGTGGAAGAATTGATCGGCGCTCCCGTAGCGTTGCTTTCCACCAGCCCGGAACGCGAAGACACGATCATGGTGCGCGATCCCTTCGTGGACCGCTAAGCCCTTGCACTGATCGTTCGGCGGCGGCACCCTTGGCCCAACAGCTATCAAGCCAAGGGGCGAGCGCCATGTTGAAAACCCGTTTCACCGAAATGTTCGGCGTCGAAGTGCCGATCACCTGCGGCGGCATGACCCGCGTGGGTAAAGCCGAACTCATCGCCGCCGTCGCCAATGCCGGCGCACTCGGCTTCCTCACCGCGCTGACGCCCGGCTCGCCGGAAAAGCTTGTCGCCGAGATCAAGAAGACACGCGATCTGACCGACAAGCCGTTCGGCATCAACCTCACCATCCTGCCGTCGATCAATCCGATCCCGTATGACGAGTATCGCCAGGTGATCTGCGAAAGCGGGTGCAAGGTGGTGGAGACCGCCGGCAACAATCCGCAGCCGCATCTGCCCGCATTCAAGGAAGCGGGCGTGAAGGTGATCCACAAATGCGTCACCGCGCGCCACGCGGTGAAAGCCGAGAGCATCGGCGTCGATTGCGTTTCCATCGACGGCTTCGAATGCGCCGGCCATCCGGGCGAGGAAGATATCGGCGGATTGGTTCTCTTCCCCGTCACCACTGCGAAGCTGAAGATCCCGGTGATCGCATCGGGCGGCATCGCGGACGCGCGCGGTCTTGTGGCGGCGCTGGCGCTGGGTTGCGAAGGCGCGAACATGGGCACGCGCTTCATGGCCACGAAAGAAGCGCCGATCCATGAGAAGGTGAAACAGGCGCTGGTCTCCAACGATGAACGCGCCACCGACATGATCTTCCGCACCATGCACAATTCCTCGCGCGTGGCGAAGAATGCGATCAGCCAGCAGGTGGTGGAGATCGAGAAGCGTGGCGGGGCGAAGTTTGAAGACGTCCGCGATCTCGTCGCGGGCACACGCGGCGGTGTGGTCTATGACTCGGGCGATACCGATTACGGCATCTGGTCCGCAGGCCAGACACAGGGCCTGATCCACGACATTCCGAGCTGCAAGGAATTGGTGGAGCGCATCGTGAGCGAAGCGCAATCCATCATCCGCGCACGGTTGGACAGACTGGTCGCCTGAACGGTTTGAATTTTTGCGTTTTTGGAAAACGGCGGCGACAGAAATGTCCCGCCGTTAGTTTTTGCGAGCGCAATTCTCCCGAGACGGGAGAAGCCTTTCATAAGCAGTAAGAATCCTTCTTCGCTTCGCACGTCTCTTGTTGAGCTTCGTGGGCGAAGACAGGCATGCGGGTTGGACCGATGGTCCTCCCTCGGCACCGGGGCGCGATATGAGGCGCTACCTATTCAACGCGGCTTAGCAGTGAGCGCGGTGAACCGGGTGATGATCGTTCTTCCGCAAAATCCGGCGGTTGCATGCGTCAGCAGTGAACGTCGCCGGTAAGCGAGCGGAAGAGGATCAGGGCGAGGGTGGAGTTAGAGTTTGTGCATTGTGTTGGTCTTTCCAAAAAGTTCCGTCATGGCCGGGCATGTCCCGGCCATCCATTTTCCAGAGACAGCGCGAAATGATCACCGCTTCTGGAAAATGGGTCCCCGGCACAAGGCCGGGGATGACGATGTGGGTTGGTGGTGAGGACTGCGCTCAAAACACAGAAGACCGCCGCTTTCAGCGACGGCTATCGTCCGGGCGCAATTCGAGAATTGGCAAAAGTGTACGGGGGTACCGTCACGGTGTCAAGCTAATTATCTTGACCAAAGGAAATTGTTCTAAGAGCCTGATTTGCCTTGATCAATCAGGCCAAAAAGACCGCGCAGCGGCTTATAGCTGCGCAAAATGATTGAGCGGCCCGTGGCCCTTGCCCAATCCCGGCGCCGTCTCGATCGCTTTCTGCACATATTCGCGCGCGCGACCGACGGCGAGCGGCAGGATCTCACCTTCCGCCAATCCGCAGGCGATAGCCGTGGACAGCGTGCAACCGGTGCCGTGCGTGTGCCTGGTCTTGATACGCGGGAAAGCATAGACCTCGACGCCGCCCTTCCACACCATCACATCGTCGATGGTGGATTTGGTGGCGTGGCCGCCTTTGATGAGCGCGGCGCCCGCGCCCATCGCGATCAGCTTGCGTGCGGCAGCTTCGGCATCGTTGCGCTTGGTGCTTTTCAGATGCGCGAGCGCTTTGGCTTCCGGAATATTGGGCGTAACGAGCGACGCGAGCGGGAAAAGCTCTTTCACCATGGCGGAGGTGGCGTTCGGCGCAAGAAGCCGATGCCCGCTGGTGGAGATCATTACCGGATCGAGCACGACCGGGATTTTCTTCGCATGTTTCTTCAGCGCGCCGGCAACGGCCTTCACCGTGGCGGTATTTCCGAGCATGCCGATCTTGATCGCATCGGCGCCGATATCCGACAGCGTGGCGGCAATCTGCTCCGCCACGATGGCCGGCGGAACGGAATGAACGGCCTTCACGCCCTTGGTGTTCTGCACGGTGACGGCGGTGATGGCCGTCATCGCGTAAACGCCGAATGCGCTCGCCGTCTTGATGTCGGCTTGAATCCCTGCGCCGCCGCCGGAATCCGAGCCGGCGATAATGAGGAGACGTTTCATGGTGTGTGCCATTTTAGCTGGAGCGATATCCATTTCGTCATCGCCGGGCTTGTCCCGGTGATCCATTTTCCAGAGGCCTCGCCATGCATGGCACCGCTTCTGGAAAATGGATGGCCGCCACAAGGGCGGCCATGACGGGGTTGGAGATTGGAGAATTCATCTAAAAAGAAATCAGGCCGCGACTTCGCGAATGGCGCCGCAGATGGCGCGCACCACGGCGCGGATTTCGCGCTCGTCTTCCCCTTCCGCCATGACGCGGATCACCGGCTCGGTGCCGGATTTGCGCACCAGAATGCGGCCCTTGCCGTTGAGCTTGGCATTGCCCGCTTCGATGGAAGATTTCACGCGCGCATCTTCCAGCGGCGTGCCGTTCTTGAAGCGCACGTTTTCGAGGACCTGCGGCATGGGCTCGAAGACATGCGCCGCCGCGCTCGCGGGCTTGCCCTCTTCCGCCAACACCGCCAACACCTGCAGCGCCGCGATCAACCCGTCGCCGGTCGTCGAAAAGTCGCTCAGGATAATGTGGCCGGATTGTTCGCCGCCGACATTGAAATTGCCTTTGCGCATTTCTTCCAGAACATAGCGATCGCCCACCGCGGAGCGGACGAGCTTGAGGCCCTTGCCTTCGAGAAACCGCTCAAGCCCCATATTGGCCATCACCGTGCCGACCACGCCGCCACCCGCGAGACGGCCCTTCGCCTGCCACGACCGCGCGATAAGCGCGAGAATCTGGTCGCCATCTATGATGCGGCCTTCTTCGTCGGACATCACAACGCGATCCGCATCGCCATCGAGCGCAATGCCGAAATCGGCGCGCGTCTCGCGCACCTTCGCCGCCATCGCTTCGGGCGCGGTCGAGCCGCAATCCTGGTTGATGTTGAAGCCGTCCGGACTAACGCCGAGTTTGATGACTTCGGCGCCAAGCTCCCACAACACTTCCGGCGCGACTTTGTAAGCCGCACCGTTGGCGCAATCGAGAACGATGCGCATACCTTCCAGGCGCAGGTTCTTCGGAAAGGTCCGCTTGGCATATTCGATGTAGCGCGCCTGGCTGTCATCCACGCGCTTGGCGCGGCCCAGCTTGGCAGGTTCCGCGAGGCCTTCCTGGAGGCCGCTTTCCATCAAGGCTTCGATCTTCTTCTCGGTTTCATCGGAAAGCTTGTTGCCATCCGGTCCGAAGAGTTTGATGCCGTTGTCATGATAAGGATTGTGTGACGCGGAGATCATGACGCCGAGATCGGCGCGAAGCGAGCGCGTCAGCATCGCAACGGCCGGCGACGGCAGCGGGCCGAACTGGAACACGTCCATGCCCACGGCGGTAAAGCCCGCCACCAGCGCCGGCTCGATCATGTAGCCGGAGAGGCGCGTATCCTTGCCGATCACCACGCGATGACGATGATCGCCGCGCGTGAACAGACGCCCGGCGGCCATGCCGACCTTCATGGCGATTTCGGGCGTCATCGGAAAGCTGTTGGCCAGTCCGCGCACGCCATCGGTGCCGAACAATTTGCGTGTCATGTCTGAAATGGTCCCTCGGGCCTTAAGGCCCTCTTTGCGGACCAATCCTACCAAATCGCCGGTCACAAAGGCGAGAGGGCTTTTCTCACAAGGGGTTACGCTTGGTTTCCGGATAAAGCCGCCCAAACCGCCAGCGCATCCTTCAGCGCTTTGGGATCATGGGTGCGGATCATGTCCGCGCCCTGCAGGGCCGCGAACAATTCGGCGGCGAGCGATGCAGGCCCCGCTTCGTCCGGCGCGCGGCCCGTGATCTTGCGCAGGAAGGATTTGCGCGAGACCGAAATCAGGACGGGGAGACCGAAGCGCCGCTTCAGATCCGCGACCGCCCGCAGAACGGTGAACGAGGTTTCCGGATCGCTGCCCAGGAAAAACCCCATGCCGGGATCGATGATGATGCGCTCGCGCGCGATACCGGCATTGGTCAGGGCTGCGATGCGCTGTTCGAAGAAGCGATATACGCGTCCCATAATCTCAGACGGCGGTATGTCGATGCGTGTGGCTTTCCCGCGGTCCTGCACCGAATGCATCACGATCAGCCTGGCGGAGGCTGCCGCAAGCTCGGGATAAAGCGCTTCATCGGCAAAGCCCTGAATGTCGTTCAAATAATCCGCGCGCTGCGAGATCGCCCAACGCTGAACCTGCGGCGCGAAACTGTCGATGGAGATTGTGCGGCCGTCTTTGCGCAGCGCATCCACCACCGGCGTGAGCCGCGCAATCTCGACATCCGGTGCAACGGGCTTCGCATCGGGATTGGACGATGCCGCGCCGAGATCGAGAATGTCCGCGTCCTGCGCAAGCGCGCGGGCATGCGCAATCGCTGCGTCCGCCGCGAGATATTTCCCGCCGTCGGAAAACGAGTCCTCCGTGATGTTGACGATGCCGAGGATTTTCATGGGCCGGACATTATTCGATGAAGCGATTTTGCACGACTCATCACCTCCCCCTTGTGGAGAGGTCGGAGAGCGAAGCGATCCGGGTGGGGGGCATATGCCTGCAACACTTCCCCCCACCCGAAATCTGCGAAGTGCAGATTTCGACCTCCCCACAAGGGGGAGGTGATTTTCCGGTCATCCAAAAAGCAAAAAGGGAGGCCGGAGCCTCCCTTTCCTTATTCGCTATACGCAAACCTTAGCGCGGCTGCGGTTCCGGGGCAATGATGCCGCCGCGGGGACGGCCTGCTGTCGGCACGCTGGGGCCGGTGCCGCGCGTCGGCTCCGGCTCATCGAACGGCGTGCGCACCGGCGGGATACCCTTCAGCAGCGCGATGATCTCGTCGCCCGACAGGGTTTCATATTCCAGAAGGCCGCGCGCCAACACATGCAGATCGTTGATACGCTCGGTCAGGATTTCATGCGCGCGCTGATAGGTGGTGTCGATGATCTTGCGGATTTCCGCGTCGATCTTCTGCGCCGTGGCTTCGGAGATGTTCTGCGTGCGCGAGACGCTGTGGCCGAGGAAGACTTCTTCCTGATTTTCGGCATAAGCGATCGGACCCAGCTCGTCGGACATGCCGAAGCGCGTGACCATGGCGCGCGCCATGCGCGTGGCCTGTTCGATGTCGCTCTGCGCGCCGGTCGTCACCTTGTCATGACCGAAGATCAGTTCTTCGGCGATGCGGCCACCGAAGGCTACGGCGAGGTCGGCATACATCTTCTGGCGCGTGAGCGAGAGAGAATCGCGTTCCGGCAGGCGCATCACCATGCCCAGCGCGCGGCCGCGCGGGATGATCGTGGCCTTGTGGATCGGATCGGAGCCCAGCACCGACAGCGCCACGAGCGCGTGGCCGCCTTCGTGATAGGCCGTGAGTTTCTTCTCTTCTTCCGACATGGCGAGCGAGCGGCGTTCCGCGCCCATCATCACCTTGTCCTTTGCGTCTTCGAGTTCGTACATCGAGACGACGCGCTTGCCGCGGCGGGCCGCCAGCAACGCACCTTCGTTCACGAGGTTCGCCAGATCGGCGCCGGAGAAACCGGGCGTGCCGCGGGCGAGAACCTTGGGATCGACGTCCGGCGCGAGCGGGACTTTGCGCATATGCACGCGCAGGATCTTTTCGCGGCCGGAGAGATCGGGATTCGGCACGACGACCTGACGGTCGAAACGGCCCGGACGCAGCAGCGCCGGATCCAGAACGTCGGGGCGGTTGGTCGCGGCGATCAGGATCACGCCTTCATTCGCCTCGAAGCCATCCATTTCGACGAGCAACTGGTTCAGCGTCTGCTCGCGTTCGTCATTGCCGCCGCCGAGACCGGCGCCGCGATGACGGCCGACCGCATCGATTTCGTCGATGAAGATGATGCAAGGCGCGTTCTTCTTCGCCTGCTCGAACATGTCGCGCACGCGGCTCGCGCCGACGCCGACGAACATTTCCACGAAGTCGGAACCGGAGATCGTGAAGAACGGCACATTCGCTTCACCCGCGACGGCGCGCGCGATCAGTGTCTTGCCGGTACCCGGCGGGCCGACGAGCAGCACGCCCTTGGGAATGCGGCCACCGAGGCGCTGGAATTTCTGCGGGTCGCGCAGGAAGTCCACGATCTCTTTCAGATCGTCCTTCGCTTCATCGACGCCCGCGACGTCCTCGAATGTCACGCGGCCGGTTTTTTCGGTGAGCATCTTGGCGCGCGATTTGCCGAAGCCCATCGCCTTGCCGCCGCCCGATTGCATCTGGCGAATGAAGAACACCCAGATGCCGACGATGAGCAGCATCGGGAACCAGTTGAGCAGGATGCCCAGCAGGTTGAAGCCATCATCGGCGGGCTTCACGGTGATCGGCACATTCTTCTGCAGCATGTGCGGAACGAGTTGCGGATCGTTCGGCGAAACGGTGGTGAACGCCTGGCCGCCCGTGGTATGGCCGGAAATCTGATCGCCCTGGATCGTGACGTCCTTCACGCTGCCCTGATCAACATACTGGTTGAACTGGGTGTAATTGATCGCGCTGGTCTGCTGATGCGTGCCGGAGCTCTGGAACATGTTGAAGAGCGCCACCAGCAAAAGCATGATGATGATCCACAGCGCGAGATTGCGAAGGTTGTTCACGGTCGTCCTTTCATGGCCTCGCGCGCGCGGCGCCGGCGCGGACCTGTCCTCTCACAGATAGGTACAGTGTAGCGCCTTGTCAGCCATCAAAGCGTTAAGAAATTTAAGGCCCGCGGGCAATCGGCGGCTCCAAATCCCCTTAAGAAGCGCGGTTAATTCTGGTTCCGCTCTTCGCCGGTGTGGCGGGTTTGGCCGCAGCCCTGCCTTCATAAGATATGGCGGCGGCGGGCTTTTCCAATCCCGCCCGTCCCGGCTCGGGCCGAATGACCAACGTTCCGGTTCCAAATGCGAAGACGGCGCGTGGTGCGGGTGCGACAATGCAACCGTGAAGCGTAGCGCCGCCGCCCAAAGAACCGTCACGAATGCTATCGAACAGACGCTCCAGCTTTCCGAAGCGCGGCCGGTAGGTTTCGCCGGATACGCGGGAAAGCGTGGCGGCCAGTGCGCGCAGGCCCACCTCGCGCGGCGCCATTTTTAAGCGCACGGAATCGATCAGCGCCCCTTCACCATCGAACCGGGCCGCACGTTCCAGCAAGGCCGCCGTCATATCGTCGAGGGCCTCGCGGGCGCGGCCAAGATGATCCGCGGCATCGGAGACACGCTGCGCCGTCAGCCCCAGCGCTTCGAGTTGCGGCCATGCCGCCCGCAGTTTCGAACGGGCAAAGCGCGGATCGCCGTTCATGGGATCTTCGAGCCATGTCTGTTTTTTCGTGCGCAGGAAATCGCGCAAGGGAACGCGCGCCATGTCGAGCAGCGGACGCACCACCATCAATCCGGCGAAGCCTTGCATCGGATACGGCGCGATCACGCGCATGGCGGACAATCCGTCGAGGCCGCTGCCCCGCGCCAGACGCAGCAGGAATGTCTCCGCCTGATCTTCCATCGTGTGCGCGACATAGAGCGCGGAGATTTCATGCGCGACGAGCCATTCGCCCATCAGGCGATAACGCGCCGCGCGCGCCTCGGCTTCGATATCGGATTTCGGCGCGGTGCCTTTCCAGGTGAGCACATGCGCCTTCAATCCGGCATCGCCCGCCATTTTGAGAACGGTCTTGGCATCCTTCGTGGAATCCGGCCGCAATCCATGATCGACGGTGAGCACGACAGGCGGCGGCAGCTTCGCGTGCTTCGCATAGGCCGCGAGCAACAGCATCAGCGCGACAGAGTCCCCGCCACCAGACACCGCAATAGCGCCGGGCCACGCAGCGCCAGCGCTTAAGAGCGCGTCCATGCGCGCGGCAAACTGCGCGGCGACTTCGCTATGCGCCGCCGAAACCGGTTTCGCGGGGACAGGCTTACTTGCAGCCGGCTTCTTTGCGGCTGGCTTTGGCTTGCGCGAGGACGTTTTTGGAAGCTTGCGGGTATTTGCCGGGGAGCGCGCCAAGTGTTGTGCAGCCTTCCTGTTTCTGTTTCAGCGCAATCAACGATTGCCCAAGCTTGAGCATACTTTCCGGGGCGCGGGGACTGGAACCATATTTCTTGATCCCTTCCGCGAAAGCCCGCGCCGCGTTGGGATAATCTTTTTGCACATAGGCGATATCGCCCACCCAATAAACCGCCTGCGATGCGAGTTCGTCCTTTGGATAGGTATCGGCGAAATTGCGGAAGGCCGCGCGCGCTTCATCATATTGCGCTTTGGACAGCAAATTCATCGCGGCATCGAATTGCGGGCGTGTTGCGCCAGGCGCCGGGCCGCCGGCATCGGGTGAACCGGGCGCCGCCAACGGCAGCGGTTGATTGGAAGGAATGGTGCCCAGTACGCCCGGCGGCGGCGAAAGACGCGGCGCAGTGTTCGGCGGTGTCGTATTGCCGGTTTGCGCGGAAGCGGCGCTGCCCGCGCTTGCACAAGGTAATCCGCCATCGCCGCCGGCGCTTTCACCCAGTTGCTGCGCCGTCATGGTGCAAATCTTGTAGTCGAAATCGCGCTGCATACGTTCGATGCGCGCATTGGTGTCGTTCAGCTTGTGCTCCAACTGCTCGTTCTGTCCGGTCAAGCGGCGGATCGAATCCTGCAGATCGTCGACCTTCTGATTGAGTTGCTGGATCGCCGCGTCCTGGCTCTGCTCTTTGGCGAGACGGGCGGCTCTTTCTTCATCACTCTCGCCGAAGAGCGCCGCCGTGCGAACGTACGAACCGTTCTGCAACACGCCTTTCATGTGGGCTTCCAGCGCCCGCGCCTGCACTTCATCCGCATTGAGCTTGCGCGCCGGTTTGGACGCGAACATCGCCTGGCTTGCGTTCACGTCGGCCAACGCGCCGACGCCGCCTGCCATAATGCCCAGAGCCGCGATGGCGGCGATCTGCCATACGCGCGTTTGCGAGGGTTTGCGCATCTTCGTCATGCTCGACATCCACTCTTTGGTACCGGCCCGAAAACCAATAGGCCGAAACACTTAGCCGAAATTGAGGCTTGCCGGAATCCAAAGAAAAAGGCGCCTCCTGACGAAGGCGCCTTTCCCGGACTTTCAGAAGCTTAGGAGTTCGCGCCGCCGGTGATGGTGGTCACGCCGCGACGGTTCTGCGCATAGCAGCCTTCGTCGGACTGCGTGCAGATCGGGCGTTCCTTGCCGTAGGAGATCGTGTCCACGCGACCGGCCGAAACGCCGACGCTGACCAGATATTCCTTCACGGAATTGGCACGGCGAGCGCCAAGCGCGAGGTTGTATTCGCGCGTGCCGCGCTCGTCGCAATGGCCTTCGACGGTCACGCGGACGGACGGATATTTCGCCAGCCATGCAGCCTGACGCTGCAACACGCTGCGGCCTTCGTCAGTGATGTTGTAGGCGTCGTAATCGAAATGGACCGTATCGCCTACGTTGACGCGCAGATCTTCGGCGCTGCCGGGAACGATGCTCGACGTGGTCGAGCTGGACATGGAAGTCGGCGGGGGCGCGGTTTCAACCGCTTTGGGCTTGTCCGTGCATGCGGCCAAGGTGAGAACCGATGCTACAGCCGCAAATTTGAGAACCGTTGAAATGTTGATCATGGGAATACCGCTCCAAAAGACGCTCCCAATGCGCAAAGGGAGCACAGACCTGATCCGGCGCGCGCACCGCCGTTTAACGACTCAACCCCCCGATTGTTCCCGCTAAGGGGAACAACCTTAGAAATCACGCACTACTGGATCAAGGGCGACCAGGCGGGATCGGAGGCAGAACCCGGCGTGGTTACACGCCGTTCATTACGGCCGGTCACATCAACCGACCAGATCGAGGAGCCGCGCCCACCGCGCTCGGTACGGCCGAACATGAGCACGCGGCCGTTGGGCGCCCAGGTGGGGCCTTCATCCTCCCAACCATCTGTAATCATGCGCTCACCCGAACCATCCGGCCGCATAACGCCGATGCGAAACGCGCCGCCGGCCTGTTTGGTGAAGGCAATGAGATCGCCGCGCGGCGACCACACCGGCGTGCCGTTCTTGCCGCCGCCGAAACTGATGCGATGCGCATTCGAACCATCGGCATTCATGACATAGACCTGCTGCGATCCGCCGCGGTCCGATTCAAAGGTGATCTGCGTGCCGTCCGGCGAGAAGGACTGCGATGTGTCGATGGCGGGATCGCTGGTCAGGCGCGAAACGCTGCGCGTGCGCAGGTCCATGACATAGATGTCAGAATTGCCGCCGGACTCCAGCGACATGACAACCTTGTTGCCGTCCGGCGAGAAACGCGGGCTGAACGTCATGTTCGGGAAATTGCCGAGCATCTCCTGACGGCCCGATTCCATGTCGAACAGATATACGCGCGGCTTGGCGCCGATATAGGACATGTAGGCGATCATCTGCGCCGTGGGATTGAAGCGCGGTGTCAGCACCAGATAGCTGCCATTGGTGAGGAATTTCGGATTGGCGCCGTCTTCGTCCATCACGGCGAGGCGCTTCTTGCGATTGGTCGCGGGGCCGGATTCCGAAATGAAGACGATGCGGGTATCGAAATAGCCCTTCTCGCCGGTGACGCGCTGGTAGATCGCATCCGAAACCAGATGCGCGATGCGCCGCCAGTTGTCCGGCGTGGTGTAATATTGAAGACCGACCATCTGGCTGCCGCCAGCGACATCCCACAGACGGAAGTCGAGACGCAAACGGCCATCGGCCTGTTGCTGAACCTGGCCGGTGACCAGCGCCTGCGCATTGATCACGCGCCAGTTGCCGAAATTCGGAACGGTGTTGATGTCCTTCACCTGCTCCACGAAGGACTTGGGATCGAGCACCTTGAACAAGCCGGAGCGATCCAGATCCGCGCGCACAACGCCCGCGATCTGCGCACCGGACGGATCGCCGATGAAATCGGGAATGGCGATGGGCAGAGGCTGGATGTTGCCTTGCGTCACGTCCACACGAAGCTGGGCGGAAGCAGGAACGGCAAATCCAACAATGAGCGCCACAAAGGCGAAGACGGCGACTGCAAATTTCTTCATGGCATGCTCCGAATAACTCTAAAACTCATTGCCCCATCATCTGGCGCGGATCGAAATGGAAGGGATTGATTTCGCGCCATTGATTGTACCGATCGCTTGGCAGCTTGTAGGGCGCGCATTCATAGATGGCCCGCCGTGCCGCTTCCGCCGCCGCGCGCGTATAAGGATTGCCCGCCGCGTTGGACGCAGAGTCTCCAACTAATTGTGGCGGCCGTGCGACCGATCCGTCCTGATTGAGCAACAAATCGAAATCGACAATCAGATCCTCGGCATGCGGCGCGCCCACGGGCGGGCTCCAGCATTGCGCGATCTGGCTGCGCAGCGCGTCCTGGATATCGGCCGTCATCGCGTTCTGCGCGCCGAAGCCTTTGACGTTGCGGTCGCCGGTTTTGGCGTTGCGCACGCTGGCCGCGGCAGGCGCCTGTTTGTTGAGCAATGCCATGATGTTGTTGATGTCGAACTGCTTCTTCTTGGCTTCAGGCTTGGGTTGTTCCTGAGGTTTAAGTTTCGGCGTCGGCGCCGGTTCCGGCTTGGCGATCATCGGCTCCGATGGCGCCTCGTCCGGCGCAGCCTCCGCCTGGGTGTCCGGTGGCGTGACCATGGGCTGGGGCGTGGGCGGCGCGGGCTGCACATCGTCCTTCGGCGGCGCCTTGGGCTGCTCCTTCACCATGGCTTTCAGATTGGTCTTCTCGCCGATGGTGACGAGATCGACCGGCACCACGGGGGAATCCTGGATATTGAGATCGAGCTTGTGCGCGAAGGTGAACAAGGTCGCGCCGATGACGAGGACGTGCAAGATCGTCGCTGTGATGATGCCCAGCGGCGAGGTTCTTTCACCGGCGCCCGACGCCAGCGAAATCCTATTTCCGATCGCGCGGCTTTGCGACATCCGTGACAAGTCCGATATGCGTGAACCCCGCGGCGCTGATCTCGGCCATCACCTGCATCACCCGGCCGTAATCCACCGACTTGTCACCACGCACGAAGATGCGCTGGTCGTAACCGTTGGCGGCGATGGCGCTAAGCTTGGCAACGAGTTGATCTTCGGGAACCGGCGCGTTCTGAAGATAGATTTTTCCATCACGGCGCACGGTGACGGAGAGCGGCTCGCGATCCTGGCCGAGCGCCTGCGCTTTGGTCTTGGGCAGATCGACCGGCACGCCCACGGTGAGCAGCGGCGCGGTCACCATGAACACGATCAGAAGCACCAGCATCACGTCCACAAACGGCGTGACGTTGATGTCGGACATCGCATGCGACCGCCCGCGGCGGGCACGGCGATCGACGCGCTTCATGGCCATGGCCATCAGCGCGCCGCCTTCTCATCGAGCTGACGCGAAAGGATCGCGGAGAATTCGTCCGCGAAGCCTTCGAGACGGCCGGTGTAACGGCCGATGTCACCGGCGAACTTGTTGTAGAAAATCACTGCGGGAATAGCGGCGAGCAGGCCCATCGCCGTGGCGAACAAAGCTTCCGCGATGCCCGGCGCGACGACGGCCAGCGTGGTGTCATGGCGCGCGGCGATGGCCGAGAACGAATTCATGATGCCCCACACCGTGCCGAACAGGCCGACAAACGGCGCGGTGGCGCCGACCGTTGCGAGGAAGCCTAGATTTTTCTCGATGCTGTCGGTTTCGCGCAGGATGGTGACGCCCATCGATTTGTCGATGCGCTCCTTGATGCTGGGTAGCAGCCATTCGCGCGGCGCACCGCCCTCGAAAGCACGACGCCATTCGCGCAGCGCCGAGACGAAGACCGCCGACATCGGATGATCGGGCTGCTTGGCGTATTGATTGTAAAGTTCGTCGAGCGACAGGCCGGACCAGAATGTCTTCTCAAAGCGGTCGGCTTTGCGGCGCAGATTGGAGAGCGCGATCAGCTTGTTGATGATGATTGTCCACGACCACAGCGACGCCAGCAGCAACAGCAGGAAGACACCTTTCACGATCGGATCGGCGCGCAGGAAGAGAGAGACGACGGAGATGCCGGCGACATCCGGCGAGACGCTGCCGCCGGTCTGCGTGACATCGACATTGGTGGTGGGCGCGGCGGCCGGCGGAAGATTCTGAACCTGTGCATCCTGTCCGCTCGGTGCGGCGGCGGGCTGCGCGAATGCGGGTGCGGCAATGCAAAGAGCAAGCGCCGCAAAAGCCACGGCGATCCAACGCGTCAAATTCATCAGCAGAACCTCTTCATGCCGGGCCCGGAAGGCGCGCCGGTTATTGCTCGTGATACCGCGTGATGCGCCGAGAGCAAGCGTCATAAGCGCATTTGAACGTGGCCGAAATTGGGCGCTAATCGTTAAGCGACTGTTTCCAAAAGGAAAGGCGAAAGTTTATCCCGCGTATCCTGCGGAATGCGTTTCGGCTTTCCATTCAGCGAGATGATGCAGGCTTCGACGGTTCCATGCGTGAGTTGCTGGCCGTTGCAATAGATGTCCTGCGAGGCCGTCATACGCACGCCGGTGAGCGAGACCGCGCTGGTATGGACTTCGACTAGATCGTTCAGCCGCGCCGGGCGCAGATAATCGAGCGCTGCTTTGCGCAAGGTCCATGCGAAAGGTTCCGGGCCGTCGAGTTCCGCCAGTTTGTGAATGCCGGCGGCACGGAAGAACTCGGTGCGGCCTCGTTCCATGAAACGCAAGTAATTTGCGTGATACACGATGCCCGACAGATCGGTGTCTTCGTAATAGATGCGGATCGGAAGGACATGCACCTTGCCGACGAAGCGGCCGAAGCTTTCGACGGTCATGGGCAAGGATGCTGCTTGGTGCAGTCCTTCTTCGGCTGGGACGGCGGACTGGCGGGCTGGATGATGGTCATCGTCACATCGCCGGTGGGTTTGGGGATCTGTCGCGGTGAGTCGGAAAAATAGTGTCCCATCGCGCCGCTGAGCATGGCCCATAACTCGATGATGCCGAAGGTGATGACGAGCGCGATGGCGAGAAATGCCAGACGCGGGAGAAAGCGGTTCATTCGTCATCCTCCCCGCTCTTGAACAGACCGATCTGCGCCGGATCGCGCGGCGGCGAGACCAATCCCAAATGTCCATAAGCCGCGCCGGTCAACATGCGTCCGCGCGGCGTGCGCTGCACGAAGCCGAGTTGCATCAGATAAGGCTCGACGATTTCTTCCAGCGCATCGCGCGGCTCACCCAGCGCGGCAGCAATCGTCTCGATGCCGACGGGGCCGCCGGAGAAACTCTCCGCGATCAGTTTCAGATAGCGCATGTCGAAGGCGTCGAGCCCGCGCTTGTCCACTTCCAGCCGCGTCAGCGCGGCGTCTGCGATCTTCGCATCGACTGTTTTGTGCCCGCCAACAGAGGCGAAATCGCGCACGCGTTTCAACAGTCGCCCGGCGATGCGCGGCGTGCCGCGGGCGCGGCTCGCGATTTCCTTTGCGCCGTCGGTGGTGAGATCGAAGCCCAGCACGCGCGCACCACGCTCCACGATCGAAAGCAATTCTTCCGGCGTATAGAAATTCAGGCGCACCGGAATGCCGAAGCGGTCGCGCAGCGGTGTCGCCAGCAAGCCAGCGCGCGTGGTGGCGCCGACCAGCGTGAACGGTGCCAGCGTGATCTTCACCGAACGTGCGGCAGGGCCTTCACCGATAACGAGATCCAGTTCGTAGTCCTCCATAGCGGGATAGAGAATTTCCTCCACCGCCGGATTGAGGCGATGGATTTCATCGATGAAGAGAACATCGCGCGGTTCGAGATTGGTGAGGATGGCGGCGAGATCGCCAGCCTTCGCCAGCACGGGCCCGGACGTCGAGCGGAAATTCACGCCCAGCTCGCGCGCCACGATCTGTGCCAGCGTCGTCTTACCGAGACCGGGCGGGCCGGAGAACAGCACATGATCCAGCGCTTCTTCACGCTCGCGCGCAGCCTGGATGAAGATGGAAAGATTTTCGCGCGCCTGTTTCTGACCGACGAATTCCGAAAGCCGCTTGGGCCGCAGCGACGATTCCAGCGTATCGTCCTCGCCGCGCTCGGGCGCGACGATGCGATCTTCGCCTTTTGAACTCTGCTTTGGCACCGCACTCGCCATCTATCGTCCCATCGCGCGCAGGCTTTCGCGGATTAATACATCGATAGGCACATCGCCCATGTCGCGGGTGATGCGCGCCACGCTTTCCGCAGCCTGCCCCTGAGAGTAACCCAGCTTGACCAGCGCCGCGACCGCATCGGCTTCGGGGCCACGCGGGGCCACCACCGGCGCGAATTCATCATGCTCATGCCCGCGCAGGATCATGGCCGGCGCTTTGTCCTTCAGTTCCGTGACAATGCGCAGCGCCAGTTTCGGGCCGACGCCTTGCGCCTTGCCGATCATCGCCTTGTCGGACAGCGCCAGCGCGCGCTGCAATTCTTTCGCGGACAAAGCCGACAGCACATTCAGCGCCACGCGCGCGCCGACATTCTGCACAGTCTGCAACAGGCCGAACCATTCGCGCTCTTCGCTGCCGGCAAAGCCATAGAGGCGGATCGCATCTTCGCTGACCTTGGTTTCGATCATCAACGATGCGGGCGAACCCACCGTCAGGCGCGACAGCGTCGAAGACGGACAATGCACCAGATAGCCCACGCCGTTCACATCGAGGATGCAATGATCATCGGCAATCGAATCCACAATGCCCGACAGTTTTCCGATCATGTCATCGACGCCAATATGCGGGCGCGCGTGCCGGCAAGGTGCGCATGCGCGATGGCGGCGGCGAGCGCATCGGCGGCATCGAAAGCGTCAACGCCGGCGGTGGGCAGCAGGCGCTTGACCATCACCATCACCTGCTCCTTGCCCGCGTGCCCGACGCCGACGACGCATTTCTTGATGTGATTGGGCGCGTATTCGGCGACGTCCAACCCGGCCTGCGCTCCGGCGAGCAGCGCGATGGCGCGGGCATGGCCCAGCTTCAAAGCGGCGCTGGGGTCCTTGGCGACGAAAGCCTGTTCCACGCTGATCGCCATGGGGCGATGCTCTTCGATGACGGCGCAAAGCAATTCGTGCAGCACCATCAGCCGCGCGGCCAATTCCGCCTTCGCATTGCTGGTCAGGACGCCATGCGCGACGTGGGTCAGCCGGGTGCCGGTCATGTCGATGACGCCCCAGCCCATCCGTGCGAGGCCGGGGTCCAAACCGAGAATGCGAATCGTGGCGCCCATCGCCGATTTGTACCGTGTTTGTTCGAAACTGTCTTATGCGACCCGGCCGGCGTGATCCAGCATGGCGTGGGCGATTTCCCGCTCGCCCATCACGACCTCGCTGGCGCCGAGCTTGAGGAGATGATCGACCTCCGCATCGAAATGGGCGCGGGCCACGATCTCCAGTTCCGGGTTGGACTTCCGCGCCTGCTCCACGATCTGCCCGGCCTCGAACGCTTCGGGTATGGCGACGAAGAGAAGCCGCGCCCCGGCGATGTTGGCCGCCTTCAGCACGCGCGCCGTTGCGGCGTTGCCTTCGATCACTTCGATGCCTTCGCGCTGCAGGCTTTCGATCACATCGCGCGCTTCTTCGATGACGACGAAGGGAATCTCGATGCGCTTCAGCCCTTCACCGACGAGATGGCCCACGCGGCCATATCCGACGAGGACGGCGTGATGGCTGAGCGCGGTGGGCGCGATTTCGGCGGGCTTCTCGCGCGGCGCTTCCGGCGCGGCGGCTGCTTCCGGCCTGCGCCGGCGTTCGGCGGCGGCAACAAGAAACGGATTGATGAGGATGGTAAGGATCGAGGTGCCGAGGATGAGATCGCGCGCGCGATCCGGCAGCAAGCCCTGACCGATGCCGAGATCGGCGAGGATGAAGGAGAACTCGCCGATCTGCGCCAGACCCGCGCCGATGAAGAGCGCGGTGGCGAAGGGATAACCAAACAGTCGCGCGATCAGGAATGCCGCGCCGCCGATGCCGATGATGACGACAGCGATGCTCATCGCCAAGGTTCCGGGTTCGTGCACGATCACCAAGGGATCGAAGATCATGCCGACGGAAACGAAGAACAGCACCGCGAAGGCGTCGCGCAGCGGCAGGGTTTCTTCGGTGGCGCGTTGGGAGAGTTGCGAGCCGCTCATGATCATGCCGGCGAAGAACGCGCCCAGCGCGATGGAGACGCCGAACAATTCCGCGGCGCCGAACGCGACACCCAATGCCACCGACAACACGGCGAGACGAAACAACTCTCGCGAGCCGGTGTGCGCCGTGTAATGCAGCACCCAGGGGATCACGCGGCGGCCGACGATCAGCATGAAGGCGACGAAGCCGCCGAGTTTGACGATGGTGATGCCCAGAGCGCGCAGAAGTGAGGACAGTTCGACATGGCCGCCTTTCAGCGCCAGTGCGATGGGCGGCAACAACACCAGCGCCAGCACCGTGATGAAGTCCTGCATCACCAGCCAGCCGACGGCGATGTGGCCGCGGTCGGAATCCATCAGGTGGCGTTCCTGCAAGGTGCGGGTCATCACCACGGTGGAGGCGATGGCGAGCGACAGGCCGAACACGATGCCGGTGCCGAAATTCCAGCCGATGAACCAGGCCACCACTTCGCCCAACGCTGTCGCCACCGCCACCTGCAGCAGCGCGCCGGGAATGGCGATGCGGCGCACCGCGAGCAATTCGCGCGGGGAGAAATGCAGCCCCACGCCGAACATCAGCAGGATCACGCCGATCTCGGCGAGCTGGAGGGTGAGGCTTTTGTTGGCGACGAAGCCGGGCGTAAAGGGCCCGACCGCCACGCCCGCCAACAGGTAACCCACCAGCGGCGAAAGCTTCAGGCGGTTGGCGATGGTGCCGAAAATGAAGGCAAGCCCCAACCCGATCACCAGCACGGCGATCAGGGGCGAATGGTCGGTCAGGCTCGGCGCATCGGTCATCGCGCCGTTATCATGCACTAACCGGCGAGCTTCGTCTTCCTACGCCAAGGCTTCGGAAGACAGGCCATCAACTTAGCCGCCCAGCTTCGCCATGAGCGCATCGGAGAGTTCGTAATTGCCGTAGACGGTCTGCACGTCGTCGTGGTCGTCGAGAATGTCGAGCAGCTTGATCAGCGTCTCGCCATTGTCGTCGCTGACGGGCGACATGGTCTTGGGGCGCCATTCGATCTTGGCGCCGGAAGGTTCGCCCAGCTTCTGCTCCAGCGCATCGCGTACCGCGCCGTAATTCTCCAGTGGGGTGAGGAATTCGTGGCTCTCGTCGGAGGACACGACTTCATCGGCGCCGGCGTCGATGGCGGTTTCCAGCATCGCATCGTCCGAGCCCTTGGCCTTGGGATAGGTGATGACGCCGACGCGATCGAACATGAAGGTGACGGAATTGGGCTCGCCCAGCGCGCCGCCATATTTGGAGAATGTCGAGCGGATGTCGCTGCCGGTGCGGTTGCGATTGTCGGTCTGGGTTTCCACGATGAGCGCGACGCCGCCGGGGCCGTAACCTTCGTAGCGCACTTCTTCGATATTCTCCGCGCCCGCGCCCGTCGCCTTGTCGATGGCACGCTGGATATTGTCTTTCGGCATCGACTGTTGCTTGGCGGCGATGATCGCGGCGCGCAGGCGCGGATTGTGGGCGGGGTCGGGCATACCCATCTTGGCCGACACGAAGATTTCGCGCGCCAGCTTGGAGAACATCTTCGAGCGCTCCTTATCGGCGCGCCCCTTGCGATGCATGATGTTCTTGAACTGACTATGACCGGCCATGGCGTACTCTTCTGTAATCGGGCTTATTCTTGGCGCTCTGCCTCGCGGCAACGCGCTGTGGAATAGCCGTTGGGGCGCGGGGCGTTCAAGGGCTCTAATTGGAGCGTTCCCGAGAGGGAGAGCGACCGCCATAAAAGAAAGGCCCCGCGGGATTTTTCATCCCATGGAGCCTTCCGGTTATTTCGCTACGCAGCCGGCAGGCGGAGGGCCGTCTTTCAGGCCAACCACAAAGCACCTTCGCTTCAACCTCCCCGGTTTTCTTGCGACCTAGCGTTCCCGAAAACACCGCCCCTTGGGCGTCGGCGCCGGGATGGCGTCGCGCGGAGCGCCCGCAAGTGGGCCTCCTTACCTGTCTGTCCTTGCGGCGTGGCTACGTCGTCAAAGCTGTTCTCCCGGGACTGTCGCAGAGAACAAATAGAGAACATATATGGGAAGATCAAGCCTTTTCAGGAATATTTATCGAATCCCCTCTAACGTATTGATCCTAAAGGAGAACATTTCATAAACAAATAACTTGCACGGCGGGAATCCGGCTGTCACCCTGGAAAAAAATGACCCAGCGTGATTCGGAGAAGACACGATGACAAAGCAAATTGGATCTGAATTCACGCAACTCCGGGAAATGGCCGGCCTGACCTTGGAAGAAGCAATCGAGAAGCTCGAGGTTTCACGCACCACGGCTTATCGATACGAAAAAGGTACAACCGCCCCTAGCAAACTGGCGATCCGTACTCTCAAAGAGGTTGCGGAGAAACGGGTCAAACCTGCTCCTCATTCGTCGTTCAAATTTGTCGATCTTTTCGCTGGCATCGGCGGTTTAAGGCTTGGGTTCGAAAGCATCGGTGGGGAATGTGTTTTCACATCGGAATGGGATGACCATTCGAAAACCACGTACAGACTCAATTTCCCCGGAGAACATAAGGTCGGAGGTGACATCAGAGAGTTCTCGAAAACCCCTTCACTAATAGATGAGCATGACGTCTTGTTGGCTGGCTTTCCCTGTCAACCATTTTCAATCGCGGGCGTTTCCAAAAAGAACGCGTTGGGGCGGCCACATGGTTTTCTCTGTGACACGCAAGGAACGCTTTTTTTCGACACGGCACAAATTATTGCACATCACAAGCCTGCTGCCTTCGTTTTGGAAAACGTCAAAAATCTGGAAAGTCACGATGGCGGAAAAACTTTCGCCACGATCATGCACGTCCTTGAAGAAGATTTGGGTTATCATGTGCAACATCGCGTCATTAGTTCGGAACCGTGGGCTCCGCAAAAACGCGAGCGCATTTTCATTGTTGGATTTAAAAAGAGGACTTCTTTCGATTTTGATGCACTTGAGATTCCGTCACGCGATTCTGGTCCAAAGCTGGCAAGCATCCTTGAGCCCAACGACGAAGTTGATCCGAAGTACACATTAACGCCAAATCTTTGGAAATATCTCCAGGACTACAAGGCAAAACACCAGGCGAAAGGAAATGGTTTTGGGTACAGCCTGTTCGGCCCAAACGACGTCGCGCGCACTCTATCGGCGCGCTATTACAAGGACGGGTCCGAAATTCTGATTGCACAGAAGAGTAAACGTCCACGCCGGCTGACCCCTCGAGAATGCGCGAGACTGATGGGTTTCGAAACGGAAAAGCGCAAGTGGAGAATTGAGGTGTCAGATACGCAAGCATACCGTCAGTTCGGTAACGCTGTCGTCGTTCAGGTAGTCGAGTTTGTAGCACAAGCTTTAAAGCCGCACATTGAGGCTGCGGTCATGGATGAAAAAGGACTACGCCTGAAATCCAGACAAAATTCTACTCGACGCGCTGTCGCGAATGGCTGATGTCGTTTCCCATGAGGTGCGCAGCCGGATGATGTCCGGCATTCGAAGCAAGAATACCAAGCCGGAAATGTTGCTCCGAAAGGGCCTCCATTCGTCAGGGTTTCGCTTTCGACTCCATGCTCGAAACCTGCCGGGGAAACCCGATCTTGTCTTCCCAAAACATAATGCCGTCCTCTTTGCACATGGATGTTTTTGGCATGGACATGATTGCCCGCTTTTCAAATGGCCAAGTAGTCGTCCGCAATTCTGGAAAGAAAAAATAACTCGCAATAAGGATGTTGATATTCGCTCCAACTCCAGGCTGCTCGATTCGGGATGGCGCGTCGGGACTGTTTGGGAGTGCGCACTAAAAGGTCCAGCTCGCCTCCCACTGGAAGTTGTAATCGCCAAATGTTCAAGGTGGCTGAAGGGAAGCCGCCAGCACCTTGAGATAAAAGGGATACAATGACCGTCATTCAGCGCGGACAGCTCTCGAAATATTTTGACGGCGTTGCTGTAAAAAAGCTCAGCGTAGTGGAAACCACGCCGAAGAAATCGAATCAGCATGAGTTCAATGGCGCTAAAGTACTTCGCGAACTGTTAGGTGAAGCTGAACGACGCCGAATCCCGACGAGATTTATTTGGTTCTCGAGTGAGAACGAAGGAGTTACCGACGATGGCTTTTTAAGTTGGTATGACTCGCGGAAAAAGAAGGTTCATAGAAACGCCGAATACCGATTGTACTATTTGACCAATTCCGTTTCCGGGCTCATGAAAGCGGGAGATACTTTATTCTTGGCGCTGCGCCCTGACGGCACCGCCATGGTTATCATTGCCGCGAGTGGCAGCACGATTCAAAGCCAATTGCTTTGGATGTTTGGGGTGGACGAACCCGAGCTGCAGTTCACTGTAAAGGAAATTGGGAGCGATTTCGCAAAGAGCGATTTCGCTCTCCGGTATATTCTTGACGAACTTGGCATCGAGCCCGAAGAACCGGAATCGGATAAACTCGACAGGCTTCTCGCGCCTTTCGGAAATAAATTTCCCTCCACTCGAGTATTTTCTGCACTCGCCCGAAAATCGCTTCGTCATATCAATGCGCTGGATGATCCCGACGCCGTGCTGATGGCGTGGCTTGAGCGAGAGGAGCTGCTTTTCCGTCGACTGGAAAGAAAGCTTGTTTCTGATCGACTAAATGCAGGGTTTTCCATTGGAGGGGTTGCCGATGTCGACGGATTCCTCAGATTCTCCCTACATGTTCAAAACCGTCGCAAATCAAGAGCCGGCCAGTCTCTTGAAAATCAACTGGAGGCCCTCTTCCTGGCACGTAACATCAAGTTTGAACGGGGCGTCGAGACTGAAAACAAAAATCGACCTGACTTCCTTTTTCCTGGCGGCAAAGAATATCAGGATAGGGGGTTTCCGGATGCTCATCTGCTTGTTTTGGGAGCAAAATCCACGTGCAAAGATCGTTGGAGACAAGTTCTTTCTGAAGCGAAACGGATTAAGCACAAACACTTACTCACGCTTGAACCAGGCATTTCAGAAAATCAGACTGACGAGATGCAGGCAAAAAAGCTTCAATTGATATTACCAGCTCGGCTTCATGAGACTTATCGGGAGAAACAACGGGCATATCTGATGAACCTGTCCGAGTTCATTGAACTCGCTCATTCTCGGCAAGCAAGCGTACTTTCATAAGCCCCCCACATGATCCCCTGGGTCCACCTCGACACCGCTTCCGTCCCCGACAATGGCGGCACGTTGAAGCTGATGCGGCGAGGTGAGGAGTTTTCGATTCAGGCGGGCTCTGTCGTGTTGATGAGCAGCCGCATGAGCAGTTCGGAGATCGTGCTCGCAGATGTGGCGTGCGAGCGCTTGCGCGGGCGAAAAAACGTCCGCGTGCTGATCGGCGGCTATGGCATGGGCTTCACCTTGCGCGCGGCGCTCGCAGGGCTTGGCAAGGATGCGCAAATCGTCGTCGCCGAACTGGTGCCGGCCGTCATCGCCTGGGCGCGCGGGCCGATGGCGGCGTTGACCGGCGACTCGCTCGACGATCCGCGTGTCGGCATCCGCGAAGCCGATGTCGGCGATGTCATCGCATCGGCGCGCGGCGAATTCGATGCGATCCTGCTCGATGTCGACAACGGTCCCGACAGCGTCAGCCGCGATGCGAATGACAGGCTCTATGACCGGCGCGGCCTGCAATCGGCGCGGCGCGCGCTCAAAACCAACGGGTTATTGGCGGTGTGGTCCGCCGCGCCCAGCGCCGCGTTCACCAACCGCCTTCGCCAAACAGGTTTCGCGGTGGAAGAGATCAAGGCGCGCGCCAACAAGGGGCGCGGCGTGCGGCACACGATCTGGGTGGCGACGAACCCCGTGGTCCGCCCCCGGCGTTAGGGCCAAGGACACGGAACCGCGGTGGGGGCGAGCGCGTCTCTTTTGGCTGGGTTCGGGGGCAATGCGCCAAAATGTCGGGTTTTCCGTCCTTTAACGGGTTGGGTCATGGCCGCGCCTAGCGCCGATCCGTTCCGCGTCATCAAGGGCGAGATGGCGGCGCGCGTGCGCGCGTTCGACTGGACGAAGACGCCGCTTGGCCCCATCGCGGGCTGGCCGCAATCGCTCAAGACCGCCGTCGGCATGGTGCTGCTGTCGCCCGTGCCCATCGTGATGCTGTGGGGCGAAGACGGCATCATGATCTACAATGACGGCTATTCCGAATTCGCGGGCCAGCGCCATCCGTCGCTGCTCGGTTCGAAGGTGCGCGAAGGCTGGCCGGAAGTCGCGGACTTCAACGACAACATCATGAAAGTGGGATTGGCGGGCGGCACGCTCGCCTATCGCGATTTCGTTCTGGACCTGAACCGCACCGGCACCTTCGAGCCGGTGTGGCTGGATCTGGATTACTCGCCGATCCTCGACGATGACGGCAAGCCCGCCGGCGTGATGGCGATCGTGGTGGAGATCACCAAGCGCGTGCAGGCCGAGAAGAAAGTGCGCGCGGATCACGAGCGCATGGCGCAGATGTTCGCGCAGGCGCCCAGCTTCATGGCGCAGCTCGATGGGCCGGAGCATGTCTATACGCTCACCAATCGCGCTTATCAGAAGCTCGTCGGCGGGCGCGACGTGATCGGCAAGACCATCCGCGACGCATTGCCCGAACTCGAAGGCCAGGGCTTCTTCGAACTGCTCGATCAGGTCTATCGCAACGGCGAACCTTATGTGGGCCGCGCGGCGCCCGTCACCTTGCAAGCCGCGCCCGGTGCGCCACGCGAGCATGTGCTGCTGGATTTCCTCTACCAGCCGATCAAGGCGGCGGATGGCAGCGTCACCGGCATTTTCGTGGAAGGCGTGGACGTCACAGAGGCGCATGCCGCCGAGCGCGCGCTTGTGGAAAGCGAACAGCGCTTCCATGACATCGCGGATGCGACGCCGGTTCTCATCTGGATCTCCGATACGACGAAGGCCTGCACCTGGTTCAACAAGACGTGGCTCGATTTCACCGGCCGCACGATGGAGCAGGAGTACGGAAACGGCTGGGCCGAAGGCGTGCATCCCGACGACTACGCGCGCTGTCTCGACACCTATGTCACCGCGTTCGACAAGCGCGAACCGTTCCGCATGTATTACCGCCTGCGCCGCCACGATGGGGAATGGCGCACCATCGACGACAATGGCGTGCCGCGCTTCGCCGCCGACGGCACCTTCATGGGCTATATCGGTTCGTGCATCGACGTCACCGACGAGCGCGCGGCGGAGGACGCCATGCGCCGCAGCGAAGAGCGGCTGCGCCTCGCCACCGAGAATGCCGGCGTCGGCCTTTGGGACATCGATCCCGAAGGCGGCATCGACTTCTCTTATTCGCGGCGCAGTTCGTCTTTCGTGATGGACCGGGAAAATCGCGTGCCGATGACGCATCTGCTGTCGCGCCTGCATCCCGACGATGCGCCGCTTCTGGAGGCGTCCTACGACGCCGCGCGCGATCCGGCCCGGCGCGCGATGCTGGACGTGGAATATCGCGTGCTGCCGGAAGGGGATTCGCCGCTGCGCTGGATCAAGATCCGCGGCCGCGGCGCGTTCGACGGCGAAGGTAATCTGCTGCGCATCAGCGGCACCGCGCTGGATGTGACGCATGAGCGCGAAACGCAGCATGCGCTGTCGCAAAGCGAAGAATTGCTTCGTCTGGCCACCGACAATGCCGAGATCGGCTTGTGGGATATGGATGTCGTCGCCAACGAGAACCATCCGCACCCGCGCGTGAAGGCGATGTTCGGCCTCCCCGCCGATCGGAACATGCCGGCGGAAGATTTCTTCAAGCTGATCCACAAGGATGACATCGCACGCGTGACGGCGGCCTATGCCGAGGCATTCGATCCGGTGAAGCGCGCCTTTTACGACGTCGAATATCGCGTCAATGCGCTCGACGGCGTGCAACGCTGGATACAGGCGCGCGGACGCGGAATTTTCGATGAAAATGGCACTTGCCTGCGTGTCACCGGCACGGCGGTGGACATCACGGCGGAACGGCAAACACAGGAAGCGCTTCGCCGCAGCGAAGAATTGCTGCGGCTCGCCACCGGCCACGCCGAGATCGGTCTGTGGGACGTGGACAATGTCGCAAACACGCTGACCTGGACAAAGCCCGTGCGCGCCGCGTTCGGCATCACGCATGACGGCGCGGTGTCGTTGGAAGATTTCTATTCCGGCCTGCATCCCGACGATCTGGCGATGACGAGCGAAGCGTTCTCCGCCGCGATGGATCCGAAGACGCGTTCGCTCTACGACGTGGAATACCGCACCATCGGCCAGGAAGACGACGTCGAGCGCTGGATCCATGCCAAGGGCCGCGGCTTGTTCGACGACGAAGGCCGCTGCCTGCGCGTGGTGGGAACGACGATCGACGTGACCGCGCGCAAACGCATCGAAGCCGAACTGCATGAGCTGAACGAAACGCTGGAGAAGCGCGTGGCCGAGCGCACGGCGGCGCTGGAGAAGACGCAGGCCGCCTTGCAACAGGCGCAGAAGATGGAAGCCATCGGCAATCTCACCGGCGGCATCGCGCATGACTTCAACAATCTGCTGCAAGGCCTCACCGGAAGCCTCGATCTGATCCGCAACAAGCCGCAGGATACCGAACGTGTGCGCCGCTGGGCGGAAGCGGGGCTGCAGGCGGCGGAGCGCGGCGCGAAACTGACCGCGCAGCTTCTGGCCTTCAGCCGCGCGCAGAAGCTGGAAGTGAAGCCGCTCAATCTCAACACGTTGCTGGAAGAAATGCGCGACCTGCTCGGCCGCACCTTGGGCCCTTCCACGCGCGTGACCATGGATCTTGCGCCCGATGCCGGCGCGGTGCTGGGCGACCAGACGCAGCTTGAGATGGCGGTGCTCAACCTCGCCATCAATGCGCGCGATGCGATGCCCGATGGCGGCGTGCTCACCCTGGTGACGCGGCCGCTCGCCATCGCCAGCGATCTGGAATTGCAGGCGGGCGATTATGTGGAGCTGCGCGTGTCCGATACCGGCGCCGGCATGAGCGACGAGGTGATCGCGCGCGCTTTCGATCCGTTCTTCACCACCAAAGGCGTGGGCAAGGGAACGGGATTGGGATTGAGCCAGGTCTATGGCATGGCGCAACAAGCGGGCGGCGTGGCCCGCATCGGCTCCGAGCCGGGGCTTGGCACCACGATCTCCATCATCCTGCGCGCCACCGATGCGGCCGGCGATGGTGAAGCCAAAGACAAGCAGCGTGAATTCACAACAGCGGATCGTTCCGCAACGGTGCTGGTGATCGACGATGACCCGGATGTGCGCGCGTTCCTGGCGGAATCGCTGGATGCGTTCGGTTATGCCGTGCTGGAAGCGGGCGACGGGCTTTCCGGCCTTGAACTCCTCGCGCAACGAAAACCCGACCTGCTTCTCGTCGATTACGCGATGCCCGGCATGACCGGCGCGGAAGTGGCCGCGCGGGTGCGCAAGATCCACACCGACATGCCCATCATCTTCGCCAGCGGCTATGCCGAGACCGCGGCGCTCGAAAATGTGCAGGACGTGCACACCGCGATCCTGCGCAAACCGTTCCGGCTGGGCGAATTGCAGGAAGCCGTGGCGAACTTGCTTCCGCGCTAGGGGATAATGCGCGCGGCCTCTTGACCATTCCGCCGCTTTGGCCACAAGGTCTGGTGGTTCACGGTTCTTCGGATAGCGATATCTCGTTGTCCGAAGCTAAGAGGGAAGTCCGGTGAATCCCGGCGCTGCCCCCGCAACTGTCAGCGGCGATCCCCGGGTCAAGCCCCGGGGACATGGCCCTCCGAGCGGTCACTGATGCATGGCATCGGGAAGGCCGGGAGAAATGCCAAACCCGCGAGCCAGGAGACCTGCCCTGAACATGGTGTTTGTTCGTCGGGCGGGGTGTCCGGTGGGTGTGCGCTGGGGCTTCTTTGATATCCCGCGTTCGTCCGCTCTTTCTCCCGCCTTCAGGAGAAAGAAGCATGTCGTCGCTTCCATTCGATTTCGATCTCAACGGCCATCTGGTGCCCGCGCCGGAAATCGCGCCCGGCCGTTCGATGCCGGGGCCGAAACTCGTCTTCCAGAAAACAAAGGCGCATCCCGCGCCGATGCCAGGACCGCTGGGCGGCCCGCCGAAGCCAAGTGACCTGACGCTGGATCGTTCGCGCGATGCGCTGCTGACACCGTTCGGCAAGGCGACGCTGACCGATCGCTACCTGATGCCCGGCGAATCCTTTCAGGACATGTTTGCGCGCGTCGCTTGCGCCTATGCCGACGATGTGGCGCATGCGCAGCGTTTGTATGACGCGATCTCCAAGCTGTGGTTCATGCCGGCGACGCCGGTTCTGTCGAATGGCGGCACCACGCGCGGTCTTCCCATTTCCTGCTTCCTCAACGGCGTGTCGGATTCACTCGACGGCATCGTGAACACCTGGAACGAGAATGTATGGCTCGCCTCGAATGGCGGCGGCATCGGCACCTATTGGGGCAAGGTGCGCTCCATCGGCGAGCGCGTGAAAGGCAATGGCGAAACCAGCGGCATCATTCCCTTCATTCACGTGATGGACGGGCTGACACTTGCGATTTCGCAGGGTTCGCTGCGCCGCGGTTCGGCGGCGGTGTATCTCGACGTGCATCACCCGGAGATCGAAGAGTTTCTGGAGATCCGCAAAGCCAGCGGCGATTTCAACCGCAAAGGGTTGAACCTGCATCACGGCATCAACATCACCAATGAGTTCATGGAAGCAGTGCGCGATGGCGCGCAATTCGGCTTGCGCTCCCCGAAGAACAACGAGGTGATCCGCACCATCGATGCGCGCCAACTCTGGCAGCGCATCCTGGAAACGCGGCTGCAGACCGGCGAGCCTTATTTGCTCTTCATCGATCACGTGAACCGCGCGCTGCCCAAGCACCAGCGCGATCTCGGCCTGAAGGTCTCAACCTCCAATCTGTGCAGCGAGATCACGCTGCCCACCGGCATCGACCATGACGGCAAGGATCGCACAGCCGTTTGTTGCCTGTCCTCGCTCAATATCGAGACATGGGACGAGTGGAACGAAGCGCCGGGCTTCATCGAAGATGTGATGCGGATGCTGGACAATGTTCTTTCCAGCTTCATCGAGACGGCGCCGGACAGCATGGCGCGCGCGAAATATTCGGCGCTGCGCGAACGCTCCGTCGGCCTTGGCGTGATGGGTTTCCATTCGTTCCTGCAGGCGCGCGGCATTCCGATGGAAAGCGCGCTGGCGAAAAGCTGGAACTTCCGCATCTTCAAGAAGATCCGCCGCGACGCCGACGCGGCCTCATTCATCCTCGCCGAAGAGCGCGGCCCCTGCCCCGATGCGCTGGAAGGCGGCATGACGGCGCGCTTTTCCAACAAGCTCGCCATCGCGCCGACGGCTTCGATCAGCATCATCTGCGGCGGCGCCAGTGCGGGCATCGAACCGATCCCGGCCAACATCTATACGCATAAGACGCTGTCGGGCGCGTTCAGCGTGCGCAATCCGTCGCTGGAGAAGCTGCTCGAAGAGAAGGGCCAGAACACGCCGGCGGTGTGGCAGAGCATCGTGGAGAACGAAGGCTCCGTCGCGCATCTGGAATGTCTGAGCGACGACGAGAAGAGCGTGTTCCGCACCGCGTTCGAGATCGACCAGCGCTGGATCATCGACCTCGCGGCGGATCGCACGCCCTTTGTGTGCCAGAGCCAGTCGCTAAATCTCTTCATCCCCGGCGATGTCGATAAATGGGATCTGCACATGCTGCATTGGACGGCGTGGGAGCGCGGCATCAAGAGCCTCTATTACTGCCGCTCCAAATCGGTGAGCCGCGCGGGCTTCGCGGGCCAGCTTGAAAAGAAAGAGTCCGGGCTGAAGGTTGAAGCACGGAGCGTTCGCGCGAGCGAGAGCGACCAAACAAATAAGACCGACTATGAGGAGTGCCTCGCATGTCAATGAATCTGGGCAGCCTCGATCCGCGTTCGCTCATCGGCTCGGGCAAAGTGGGATTGCTCACCGCTACCGGCACTTACGACGTCGAGCGTTATCCGTGGGCCTATGAGTTCTGGAAGCGCCAGCAGCAGACGCATTGGATGGGCGAGGAAGTCCCGCTCGGCAACGACATCAAGGACTGGACGTCCGATCGCATCACGCCCGCCGAACGCGCGCTGCTGACACAGATCTTCCGCTTCTTCACGCAGAGCGACGTGGAAGTGGGCGACAATTACCTGAAGCGCTACATCCCGATCTTCCAGCCGCTGGAAGTGCAGATGATGATGGCTGCCTTCACCAATATGGAGACGGTGCATATCGACGCCTATGCGCTTCTGCTGAAAACGCTGGGCATGCCGAAAGCGGAGTTCGAAGCGTTTCGCGATTATGCGGAGCTGCGCGCGAAAGCGGACTACATGCACAGCTTCGGCGTCGACACCGTGGCGGATGTGGCGCGCACGCTGGCGATGTTCGGCGCGTTCACCGAAGGCATGGCGCTGTTCGCCAGCTTTGCGATGCTGCTGAACTTCCCGCGCCATAACAAGATGAACGGCATGGGCCAGATCATCAGTTGGTCGGTGCGCGACGAGAGCCTGCATTGCGAAGGCATCATCAAGCTTTTCCACCAATGGGACCGCGAAACCGGCGCGGTGACGAAGAGCGTGCGCGACGACATCATCGACGTCGCCAAGACGATGGTGACGCTGGAAGAAGGCTTCGTCGATCTCGCCTTCGGCCTCGGCGGCATCGAGGGCATGAGCGCCGAGCAGATCAAGGCTTACGTTCGCTATATCGCCGACTGGCGTCTGACGCAGCTCAAGCTCACGCCCGTGTTCGGCAATTTCGAAGAGACCGACAGCGGCTATCGCGCGCTGACGGCGCATCCGCTGCCTTGGCTGGTGGAGATTCTGAACGGCGTGGAGCACGCCAACTTCTTCGAGCAGCGCGCAACGGAGTATTCCAAAGGCGCGAGCAAGGGCAGTTGGGACGGCGATGGCGGCGTGTGGGCCGCCTTCGACAAGCGCAAAAGCGCGTAGCGTCAGCGGGCGGCCATGCAATCCAGAACTTCGCGCGTGCCATCCGGGGCGCGGGTGCGTGCGATGTGGCGATTGCCCCAGACGCGCGCGTTTTCCACCAGCGGCAGAACCGTTTCGCCATAATCGGTGAGTGCATAGATCACAGGTGCCGGGATCGCGCCGGTGCGCGTGCGCGTGACGATGCCGTCCGCCATCAATTCGCGCAGCTGCTGCGCCAGAACTTTCTGCGACACGCTGATCTGCACATCGCCGAGCTGGCGGCGAAGCCCTGCGAAGTGGCGCGGCTGTTCGGCGAGCCAATAGATGATGGTGAGTTTCCATTTGCCGCCGACCGCCGCCCATGTCGCGGTGAGCGGACAGTTGATGACCGGATTGCGGCGGGCACAAATCGTCATGGTTACCTCAAGGTGCGTTCTGGCGGGCGCGAAATCTCATCCTTAAGTCTAGCAGACCGCGCGCAGGCCGCGCGCAAAAGATCGCGAGAGAACGAATATGCGCTTAACGATGCTCAGTCTTGCCGCCGTTCTGATGGTTTCGCCCGCGCTCGCCGATGGGCCGCGCGACGGCAGCCATGATTTCGATTGGGAATATGGCAACTGGACGACGCATATTCATCGTCTGCAGCATCCACTCACCGGTTCGAAGACATGGGTGGACTATGACGGCACCACGAAGATCCACCGCTTCTGGAACGGCAAGGCGCATATGGTCGAGCTGGATGTGAGCGGCCCGGCGGGTCGCATCGAAGGTATTTCCGTGCGCCTCTACAATCCAACGTCGCATCAATGGAGCCTCAACTTCGCCAACAGCGCGGTGGGCGCGTTCGGCACGCCGACCGTGGGCGCATTCAAAAACGGGCGCGGCGAATTCTACGACATGGAAGAACTCGGTGGCCGCATGATCCTCGTGCGCAACATCTGGTCCGATATCACGCCGACATCCGGCCATTTCGAACAAGCTTTCTCCGATGATGGCGGCAAGACCTGGGAAGTGAACTGGATCGCCACCGACACGCGCATCAAGGACGGGGCGCGTTAGGCCGCGCAGGTTTCCACGGGTTCATGTCTTTCAACCGGCGCTGGTAAATCCGCGCGGGCTGCTTTCGGACGCTGTTTTCGCAAAAAACTAGTCTTGCCATTGCCGGGCCCTTCGCGGAGATTGCACAACTCTGGGCGGGACAATCAGCACACAGAATAACAAGGGCGGACGAACCCATGACCATTTCCACCGGCGCCAATGGCGCGGGCGACTCTCTGAGCGCGTTTCAGGAAAGCAACCGATCCAAAACCTCCTTCATCGGCCATCCGCCGGGTGTGGGCTGGCTGTCCTCCGCGGAGTTCTGGGAACGCTTCGCCTATTACGGCATGCAAGCGCTGCTGGTTCTGTATCTCAGCCATTCGCTGTTCAAGCCGGGCACCATCGAGCATGTGTGGGGCATTGGATGGTTCAGCCATGCGATGGAGTCGCTCTATGGCAAGCTGGATTATGCGGCGCTCGCCTCCGCTGTCGTCGGCTTCTATTCGGCGACGGTGTATCTGACGCCCATTCTCGGCGGTTACATCGCCGACCGGTTGATCGGGCGCACCGCGACGGTGGCTATCGGCGCGAGCATGATGGCGGCGGGATATTTCCTGCTCTGCGTCGAACAGACATTCCTGATCGGCATCTTCGCGCTTCTGTTCGGCGTCGGATGCTTCAAGGGCAATATCGCGGCGCAAGTTGGCGATCTCTACACGATCGACGATCCGCGCCGCGCGGACGGTTTTCAGGTTTACTTTCTCGGCATCCAGATCGCGGTGATCATCGCGCCGCTCATCACCGGCACACTGGGCGAGAAAGTCGGCTGGACATGGGGCTTCGGCTCCGCGGGCGTGGGCATTCTTATCGGCCTCGTCATTTATCTCTTCGGCCGCTACGCCTATCCGCCCGAATTGCTCGCGCAAAAGAAGAGCACGGGGAAGACGGAACGCCCGGCGCTGTCCGGGCGCGATTGGGGCGTGGTCGCGATTTTGGTGGTGCTGCTGCCGGTGCTGGCGATGGCCGCGGTCGGCAATCAGCAGATCTTCAACGCCTATCTCATCTGGTCGGAGAAAAATTACGATCTGGCGATGTTCGGCGGCACGATGCCGACAAGCTGGATGTTCTCCATCGACGCGGTGGTGAGCACCTTCCTGATGATCGGCGTCATTGCCTTCTGGCGCTGGTATGGCCGTCATTGGCAAGAGCCCACGGAGATCACCAAGATCCTGATCGGCACAGCGATCAGCGCGTTCGCGCCGCTGACCCTGGCGCTGTTCTCACAGATCGTCGCGCAGACCGGCCATCCCGTGCCGTTGTGGTGGGCGATTGCCTTCCATGTGATCAACGACACCGGATTCTCGATGGTGTTCCCGGTGGGACTGGCGCTCTATTCGCGCGCCGCGCCGAAGGGCCTCGGCGGCATCATGATCGCGATCTACTACCTGCATCTGTTCATCGGCAACAATTTGATCGGCTATCTCGGCGGCTTGCTGGACAAGATGTCCGGCGTGCAGTTCTGGCTGTTGCATAGCGCGATCATCGCCGCCGCGGCGGTGCTTCTGTTCCTGGCGCGGATTTTCCTTGGCCGTTATCTCGCGCCTACGAAAGCAGATGTGGCGGCCGAAGCCGCCACATAACATCACTCAATCGTCATAGGCCCGATCGACGGCGGCATCGGCTTGCGCCATGGCGTCATCAACGGCCTGGCGGTAACAGGACGGCGCGCCATCCGATACGGTGATCGGATAGCGGTTGTCGAGACGCTGACACAGCCTGCGCGCGGCGATGAAAATTCTGTCGTGCAGTTTGCGCACGCCCCAGTCGGTCGTGAGATCCAGATCGTCGAAGCGCACCGGCGCGGAAAGACCGACATCCTCGATCGGCGCACCGATGGTGCTGCGCCGCGGCGTGTAATGGCGCATGCGCGGCGCCTGGATGATGACTTCTTCCGGACCCGAATTCGAATAGGCGTTCGAATAAGCGTCCGGCGCATCGTAACGGTTATTGTCCTGCGCGGCGGCGGGGAGCGCAGCCATGCACACGCCGAAAATTCCTGCGAGCAATGCTGTTTTGACGATCATCGGCAAATCCTTTCATCGGTTCTCGCAAAAACGGGCACCGGAGATTCCGATGCCCGCCGTTGCAAGCCGTTAGTCTTCGTAGCGGCGATCACGCGCGTCGCGGATCGCGGAATTGGCGCGCAGCTCGCCATTGCGCAGCGCAGTCTTGTAGCAGTTCGTTCCGGTCTGCTGATAAACCGGATAGGCCTCGGCAAGACGGGCACATGTCGATTGCGCCGCATCGCGCACGCGCAGTTTCAAGGCATGTGCGCCACGCCATGTGCGCAGGTTGAGATCGTCATACGGCACATTCGTGGAGAGAGAGATTTTCTCCAGCGGACCGTTCAGGCGCTGGCCGTCCGCGTTCGTGTCGAAGCGCGGCGCGATAACCTGGATGTTGTCCTCGTCGTTATAAGAGCCGTAGTCCTGCGCGTTCGCCGCAGAGGCGGCGAAGGCCAGAGCCGCCGCGCCCGCGAGAATTAGAGCGCGTGACGAAAATTTCATGGAACCAGACATGGGTTTGCTCCTCTCTTTGCCCTTGAGAAAACGCCCCGTCTGCGGCCCGGTTTCAGGAGGAACTAAGGTCTCATTGTGGCGCAGACTGTGATCGCCCCGGATTGAAAGCGCTTAACCATGCGCGCAAAGATGGCGCGTCACTTGGCTTCAACATGGGGACTTTCATGACGAAATTCTTTGCAGTGATTTTTGCCGTCGGCGTCAGCATGGCGGGCATTTCCGCAGCAGACGCGGCCGGTGGTTGCGGAATCGGCTGGCATCGCGGTCCGCATGGCGGCTGCCTGCGCAACTATGTGCATCCGGCGATGCATGTCTGCCCGCGCGGTTATCATCTGGGCCCGTATGGCCACTGCCGCGGAAACCGCTAAGCCTCCTCTCTCTCTTTCTCACGCATGAAAGCGGCGCCTTCGGGCGCCGTTTTTTTCGCCTGCATGGCCCGCGCGTCCGCGCCGCAGGGTGGGCCCTTGAAATCAGTTTAGAAGTCTTCTAAGTATCACTCGCAACTGAGGCGAAACCCTCGCCCCCTGAACCCAAATCCGCCCCGAAATTCGGGCTTTTGAAGGACAAAAGATGCTGACCGTTGGTGACAAATTCCCCCAATTCGAACTGAAGGGTGTCGTTTCGACCGACCCCAACACCGCCTTCCGCGACTTCGACAACGCGTCCGACGCGGGCAAATGGAAGGTCGTGTTCTTCTGGCCGAAGGACTTCACCTTCGTCTGCCCGACCGAGATCGCCGGCTTCGGCGCGCTGAACGGCGAGTTCAAGGATCGCGACGCGGTGATCTATGGCGCCTCGATCGACAGCGAATTCGTGCATCTGGCGTGGCGGCAGAACCATGCCGACCTGAAGACCCTGCCCTTCGCGATGCTCTCCGATGTGAAGCGCGAGCTTTCGACGGCGCTGGGCGTGCTCGACTCCGATAGCGGCGTCGCCAAGCGCGCGACCTTCATCGTCGATCCGGATGGTATCATCCGCTTCGCCTATGTCACCGACATGAGCGTGGGCCGCAATCCGCAGGAAGTTCTGCGCGTGCTGGATGCGCTGCAGACCGATGAACTGTGCCCCTGCAACTGGCAGAAGGGCGAAGAGGTTCTCAAAGCCGCGTAATAACCATTGTCATCCCCGGCGAGGCGCGTACGCGCCGAGGGAAGGGGACCCAGGTGGAAAACATCTTGGCGATGTCGAAAGAAGATATGCCGTTCTTGCCTCCCCAAGCGGTGCGTCTTCGATACCTGGGTCCCCTTCCCCTCGCTACGCTCGGCCGGGGATGACAAGTTTTGATTTGAAGGAAAAAGAAATGTCTCTCGAAGATCTGAAGACGCGCCTTCCAGACTATGCGAAGGATCTGAAACTCAATCTTTCCTCGCTCGCCACCGAGCCGTCGCTGAACGATCAGCAGCGCGCGGGCACCTTCGTCGCCACGGCGCTCGCCTCGCGCAACGCCGATGTGACGCGCGCGGTGCTGGCGGAATTCACACCGAAGCTTTCGCCCGAAGCGCTGGATGCGGCGCGCGCGGCGGCCAGCATCATGGCGATGAACAATATCTATTACCGTTTCACCCATCTGGCCTCGTCGCCGGATTACCGTTCGCTGCCGGCGAAGCTGCGCATGAACGTGATTGGCAAGCCCGGCGTGGACAAAGCCGATTTCGAACTGTGGTCCCTCGCGGTGTCTGCCATCAATGGTTGCGGCATGTGTATCGACTCTCACGAGAAAGTGCTGCGCAACGCCGGGATCACCGCCGAACAGATTCAATCCGCGGTTCGCATCGCTTCGGTGGTGCATGCGGTGGCAGCGACGCTGGACGGCGTTGCGGTGGAAGCAGAGCTTCTGTCGCAGGCCGCATGATCATTCTGCCCTCCCCTTGAGGGAGGGCCGATAAAATTCGTAGCACAGCGAAGAATTTTTCGGGGAGGGGTCATGGCACCACTCGCGCCATGCCCCCTTCCCCGGATCGCTTCGCTCTCCGACCCTCCCTCAAGGGGAGGGTGGAAGTTGTGCCTTAGTCTCGCCCGATTGAGTGTGATGATTGCGCGCACACCGGAGGGCATCATGAAATTTCTCGCCACATGCGCCGCGTTGGCTTTCGCATCCGCTGCGCAGGCCGCCGACAAGATACCCGCAGACTGGACGACGCCGCAGGCGCCGTTCCGCATTGTCGGCAACACTTATTATGTCGGCACCAAAGATCTGGCTGTCTACCTCATCACCTCGCCCAAGGGTGACGTTCTGATTGATGGTGCGCTGGTGCAAACCGTGCCGCAGATCGAGAAGAACATCGCGGCGCTGGGATTCAAGCTTTCCGACATCAAGCTGATCCTCAACACCCACGCCCACTACGATCACGCCGCAGGCCTGGCGCAGTTGAAGAAGGACAGCGGCGCGACATTCGACGCCAGCGCCGCGGACAAGCCGATTCTGGAAACCGGCACGATCTCTTTCGGCCCCACGGCCTCCACGCATTATCCGCCCGTGAAGGTGGATCATGTGGTGAAGGATGGGGAAACGGTGAGCGCCGGTGGCTTGCATCTCACCGCACATCTGACGCCGGGCCACACGCCCGGCTGCACAAGCTGGACGTGGAATGAAACCGAAGGTGGCAAGACCTATCGCGTGATCGATATCTGCAGCGTGTCGGTTGCGGGCAATCCGCTGGTGAACAACAAGGCCTATCCCAGGATCGTGGACGATTACCGCGCCAGCATCGCCAAGCTGAAGGCGATGCATGCGGATGTGTTCCTGGCGCCGCATGCGCAATTCTACGATCCGCAAGCCAAGGAAGCGGCGCGAAAAGCGGGCGGGCCAAATCCCTTCATCGATCCGAACGCCTTGCAAAACTTCATGGCCAAGGCCGAAGCGGCGTTCGATACCGAGCTGGCCCGGCAGCAGGCAGCAGCGAAACCTTGAGATTTACGCGGTACGGGTTTGGCGCTTCTGTAGAGTGGACAGCGCACCGCGAATAGCGGTTCCTGTTTCGAGGAAACATCATGCGCCTTGCTTCGCTCGCGCTTGCCGCGACACTTGCCGCTTTCGCTCTTCCCGCTGCCGCGCAGACGCCCGATTGGACGAACGCGCAAACCGTCACCGTGTCGATGAGCAATTATGCGTTCACGCCATCGACGCTGAATCTGAAAGCGAACCAGCCCTACAAGCTCGTCTTCACCAGCACGGTGACGAAGGACCACGACTTCGCCGCGCCGGAATTGTTCGCCGCAGGCACGATCGCGCCGGAAGATGCCGGCAAGGTTTCGAAGGGCGTGGTGGAAGTCGATGATGGCGGCACCGTGGCCGTGCGCTTCATGCCGACAAAGCCCGGCACCTACAACTTCACCTGCGACCACTTCATGCACACCATGCTGGGCATGAAGGGTACCGCGGTGGTGCAGTGACTTTCCTCCCCGCTTTGCGGGGGAGGTGGATCGGCGCGATAGCGTCGGGATGGAAGGGGTGGCAGCAGCGGTGAAAGCATAAGCGCGGTCGCAGCCTCCCCCTCCGCCTCGCTACGCTCGGCACCTCCCCGCAAAGCAGGGGGGAAATTATTTGATCGGCAGCCAGATCGTGCAGCCGCCGTTGCCGGTGCGCGGGTCGAACGTCGCGTTGTGGCGCTCGAATCCCGGCGCTTCGGCGGGCTGGCGGCCGCTGTTCGGGAACCAGTCGTTCCAGATGGCCCGATAAGTCTCGCGGATCTGCGTGACATGGCCATCATGCGCGAACACCGCATAGGTTTGCGGCGCGAGCGTGATCTTGATGAGATCCTTCGGCACGCTTCCGAATCTCGTCACGCCCGCCGCGGTGACATAGTCGATTCCGTCATCGCCGGAGGCGGTGGTGATGCCGACCGGCGGCTCGTCGATCTTGTGTTCGATGTCGCGATAATAGTTCTGCATGAAGCGCTGCCACTGGCCCGCGATGTTCTGCATTTCGCTGTAGGGAATATGCTGGCTGAGGCCGACGAACAGCAGCTCGCCCACTTTCTCGATACGCGGTTCTTTCAACGTCATGGCTTTGGACTCCAGGTGACGGATGGCATCGACGAGCGTGAGGCCCGCGATGGACTCGGATTTTCGGACCTCTTCCGGCGTCTTGCCAAATTGCGCCTTGAAGGCGCGGGAGAAAGCTTCGTGGCTGGCGTAACCGGTGTCGAGCGCGACACCGAGAATGTCGGATGCACCTGCGGCCAGCGCATAGGCTGCTTCGGTGAGGCGGCGCGCGCGGCGATATTCGATCACCGACAAGCCCGTCGCTTCGCCGAACGCATGCGCGAGATGGAAACGCGACACGTCGCAGAATTTCGCGATCTGTTCCAGCGACAGATCGCTGTGCAGATTGCGTTCGATGATGAACAGCGCCTTGTTGGTGAGCGACATGACCTTCCTCATTCCGTGGAAGGCATATTAGCGGGATCGAAAGCGGCGCGCTTGACCGGGATTGCGGGTCGTCAGGCTTTTGCCGGTGTCGTCGCCATGCCCGCCTCGCGCGCATCTTTCAGGCTGCCATGATGCTTGGACCAGACATGGGTGAATTCCGCGCCGAGCAGGAAGATCTGCGCGGTGTAATAGATCCACAGCATCAGCACGATGACGCCGCCGGCCGCGCCGTAGCGATAGCCTACCGTCGATGAGCCGAGATAAAGGCTGATGAAGAATTCGCCGATGTTGAACAGGATCGTGGTGCCGATCGCACCCGCCATCACGTCGCGCCACTGGATCTCGCAATCGGGCAGCGCGCGATAGATCGCGGCGAGCAACGCCGCCACCAGCACGAAGGAAATCCCGAAATTGAGAACGTGCGCGAGGAAGGCGCCGACGGGCAGCACATAATCGATACGTTCCCCCAGCGCATGAATCGCCGCCGACATCACCAACGACGTCAGAAGCAGAAAGCCGAGCGCCACGACGAGAAACAAACTCATGAAGCGCCCGCGCGCCAGGCGCCACCAGATCGTCGTTTTGGGTTGCGCCCGCCAAATCTTGTTCAGCGCCGTCTGCATCTCGCCGAACATGCCCGATGCCGTGACGATGAGCAGGACGACCCCCATGACATTCGTCCAGAAGCCCGTATCGGTGGGATTGTCGGAATTGCGGATCGCGGCGGTGAGCAGTTTGGATGCGTTGGGCCCGACGAGGCGGCCCACTTCATGCGCGATGGCCGTGCCCGCCGCTTCGCGCCCGAAGAAAAGCCCGGCGATGGCGGCGGCGATATAGAGAACCGGCGCCAGCGCCGTCATGGCGTAGAAGGCGATCGCCGCGCCACGGCTGAGCGCTTCGTCCTCGTCAAAGGCGAGCGCGCCTTCCTTCAGCAATACCCAAAGTTCCCGCATACCGGATCAAGCCATAGAGCGGCGGCCGGTTCCAGTCTTCGCGCGGATTTCGCGCAGGGGCATCACACGCGCGTCGGGAACGGGTTGCGTTCCTTGAATTGCTTCTGGTGCCAGTAAGGATAAGCGAGCGTTACCGCGCTCGCCTTGTCGAGTTTCTTCACCTGCTCCGGCGTGAGGTTCCAGCCGATGGCGCCGAGATTGTCTTTCAACTGCTGTTCGTTGCGCGCGCCGATGACGAGCGTGGAAACCGTCGGGCGTTGCAGCAGCCAGTTGAGCGCGATCTGCGGCACACTCTTGCCCGTTTCCTTCGCGACCTCGTCCAGCGCATCGACGACATTGAACACCAGCTCGTCATTGGCGGGCGGGCCCATGTCGTTGGAGGCCTGCGAATTGCGGCGGCTCTGCTCAGGCAACGACTGGCCACGGCGGATCTTGCCCGTGAGGCGGCCCCAGCCGAGCGGCGACCACACGACAGCACCGACACCCTGATCCAGACCGAGCGGCATCAGCTCCCATTCATAGTCGCGGCCGACGAGTGAATAATAAGTCTGGTTGGCGACGAAGCGCGGCAGGCCATAACGATCCGCCGTCGCCAAAGCTTTCATCAGATGCCAGCCGGAGAAATTCGAAACGCCGATGTAACCGATCTTGCCTGCGCGGATGAGCGTGTCGAGCGTGGACAGAACTTCTTCCGGCGGCGTCTTCGCGTCGTAGCCATGAAGCTGGAAGAGATCGATGTGATCGGTGCCGAGGCGTTTCAGCGCGCCTTCGACCGCGCGGGTGAGATGAAAGCGCGAAGAGCCGACATCGTTCGCATCGGGACCGGAGCGGAACGTCGCCTTGGTGGAGATCAGCAGCTTGTCGCGCTTGCCCTTGATCGCCGCGCCGAGGACTTTCTCGGACTCGCCGCCGGAATAGATATCGGCGCTGTCGAACATGGTGAGGCCGTAATCGAGGCAGATGTCGATAAGGCGCGATGCTTCCTTCTCATCGGTGTCGCCCCACACCGCGAGACCACCCTTACCGCCGAACGTACCAGTGCCGAGCGTCAAGACGGGCACGTTCAAGCCCGACCGTCCCAATTGCCGATAGTCCATGTGTGCATTCCCTCATTGTCGCTGAGAGAAGCATCGGCTTTGCACGCGCGGCGTTCAACCGTGCTGGCGTGTCAGATTTCCGGAATCGTCTGCTTCAGACGGCCGCCAACGCGGACCGGGTCGATGCGCGCGGCCAAACCCTTGGCATTCGTTTCGAGGAATACGCCGCACAGCGTCGCTGGTCCTGTCGCAGGCGTGAAGCGGTTGCCGGGGAGCTTGCGGGTGAAGCGGTTCAGCGGCTCGAACTTTTCCATGCCGATGACGCTGTCGTAATCGGCGCAGGCGCCGGCGTCGGTTTGGTAAGCGGTGCCGCCGGGAAGGATCTGCGCGTCGCCCGTGGGGATGTGTTGATGCGAGCCCACCACCATCGACGCGCGGCCATCGCAGAAATGGCCCATCGCCATTTTCTCCGATGTCGCTTCGGCGTGCATGTCCACCACGATCGCATCCGCCGCTTCGCCGAGAGGACAGGCGTTCAATTCGGAATCGACAGCAGCGAAAGGATCGTCCTGCGGCTCCATGAACACGCGGCCGAGCGGCGAGACGACGAGCACATTCTGTCCGTTCTTCGCTTGAAAGAGGTTCGCACCTTTGCCCGGCGCCCCAGCGGGCAGATTGCGCGGGCGCAGCACGCGGTCTTCATCGGCGATGAAAGTGAGAATCTCGCGCTGATCGGCCCAGTGATTGCCGGTGGTGATGCAATCCACGCCGAGTGCGAAGAAATCGTTCGCGATAGCGCGCGTGATGCCGAAGCCATGCGCAGCGTTCTCGCCATTCAGGATGACGAAATCGAGCTTGAGCCGGTCGATCAGGCGCGGAAGTTCCGCGGTCACGACATCGCGACCCGGCTTTCCGATGACGTCTCCGATGAAAAGAATGCGCATATCCAGCCTTAAAGCATTGCAGCCATGCGCCGCGCAACCGCCGTGAAAGCCGTCTTTCCGGCTAGTATCGTAAACAGGAGGCCACCCATGATGCTTCGCACCGCGCTTCAATCCGCGCTCTGGATCGGGCTGATGGGCGTCTGCCTGCTGGCCGCGGCCGGCAACTGGGCATGGCCACAGGGTTGGGCGTTCATCGCGATCTACTTCTTCGGCTCGCTGGGCTTTGCCGCCTACTACGCCAAGCGCGATCCGGCGCTGCTCAAATCGCGCATGGAGCCGTTGAAGGACAAAGGCGCGCCATGGTGGGATCGCGTCTTCCTGCTCACCTTCATCACGATCTGGTTTCTGTGGCTGATCTTCATGGGGCTGGATGCGGGGCGTTGGCATCTCGCGGCGCCCATGCCGGTGGCGGTGAACGTGATCGGCGGCTTGCTGATCGTTGCGGGCTTCCTCGCGACATTGGCGGTGTTCAACGTCAACAGTTTCGCCGAACCGACGGTGCGCTTGCAGAGCGATCGCGGACAGCATGTGATCGATACCGGACCTTATGCGCTGGTGCGCCATCCGATGTACGCGTCCGCGATCCTTTATCTCTTCGGCATGCCGCTGCTGCTGGGATCGACATGGGGCTTGCTCGTGCCGCCGCTTTTCATCATTGCGGTGTCGCTGCGCGCCATCGGCGAGGAGAACAAGCTCGCACGCGAACTGCCGGGTTACGCCGATTACATGACGCGCGTGCCGTACCGGCTTGTGCCGTTCGTGTGGTAACGCACTTGTTTGTTGCCCGGTTGGTTTCGCATGGCAGACCTGCGCCCGCGGGCTCCAGGGGTCTGTTACAAATCCGGATCTTATATGGGGCGGGGCATGCGGATTTTTGCGTTGGTGACGATACTTGGCCTGGCGGCCGCTCCGGCGCAGGCCGCGATCTGCCACACGCAGAATCTGATGCCGGAATTTCTCA
>Ga0153956_1000503_pt1 | contig 43519 bp, 44 predicted proteins | sample TSFL040MetaG_FD_104704 | JGI IMG/M metagenome (GOLD analysis project Ga0153956, IMG submission 104704) | Attine ant fungus gardens microbial communities from Florida, USA - TSFL040 MetaG | ecosystem: Host-associated > Fungi > Mycelium > Unclassified | place: USA: Florida, Wekiwa Springs... | reverse complement strand
CGCAGCCAAGTTCGTCGACGATCTCAAGGCGAAGGGCCACAACGTCACCGGCTCAACGCTGGTCAGCGGCGGCGAGCATGACCTGATGAACACGACGGCGCGCTTCCCGCTGCGCTCCGAAAAACCGGACTTCTACAAGTGACCGCTACTGCGCTATAGCCGCACGGTCATCCATTACCCGATGACCTCCAAGCCCCGCTAGCGGTTCCCTGCCGCTGGTGGGGTTTTTTGCTATATGCCTGCGAGGGCAACCATCCGGGCGAGGCGCACCATGTTGGGGCGTTGAGCGGAGCGCTCATCAGGACGCCCCGCTCTCCGCCGCTGGCCATGGTGAATTGCTGCCCGCACATGGCTGGTGCGCGCGGCCGCAGCCCGGTATTGTCGATCGCATCGGCGAGCTTCTTCAGCATCGCGTCCTGCGGGTTCAGCGCAAGCGCCTCCGGGGAAACGGTAGCTTCGTACATAGGCCGTACAGTCGAATTTCAGGAGTCGGCCTAAGGGTATGATCCTTCTGGAGGAACGGTTGGTGTCCCCGCACCCCTGCTAAGGGCGCAGACCTCTAAAGGGTCTCGTGGGTTCGAATCCCATCCTCTCCGCCAGTTCCCGCACCATCCCGCCTTTTCCACGTCACCCCAGCCCGCCCGCATGGGCTGAGCTTCCGCCTCCGGCATGCTGGACGTGAACCTCTTTGCCGCCGGAGCATTCCCTTCCCACGAACGTGCCAAGCCTCACCGGCGTCCGCGGCGCTCTGGGTCGTGCTCTTCCACATCCAGTCCTTCGCCCCGGAATTCGGCATCCCGTGGCTGCACGGCGCCCCTGTGCTGCGCACCGGCTGGGCCGGCGTCGACCTGTTCTTCGTGCTGTCCGGCTTCATCCTGATGCTGGTGCACGAACGCGTTTTTTCCACGCCTGCGCTGGGCGCCGCCGAGCGCTGGGTCGCGCTGGGCGGCTACGTCGTCTTCATTTTCTGCCTCGCCTGGCTGCTCCACCTCTACGTCGAACGCCCCGCGCACGATTTCGCCCGCCGCAGCTTTCCGGCCCGCGCCGCGCCTAGGCCCGCGCTTGCCGACGGCGCGGCGAACGGCTAGCACACCTCATCATCGCTGAAGGAAAGTTTCATGAGCAGTCTCGCCGGCAAGACCAGTCTGATCACCGCCGCGGCGCAGGGCATCGGCCGGGCGACGGTCGAGGCCTTCTCGCGTGCCGGCGCGCGGGTCATCGCCACCGACATCAACGAGGCCAGGCTCGCCGAGCTGAAGGACCTGCCCAATGTCGAAACCCGCGTGCTCAACGTCCTCGACAACGCCGCGGTCGAGGCGGCCGCGCGCGACATCGGCCGGCTCGACGTGCTCTTCAACTGCGCCGGCGTGGTCCACAATGGCGCACTGCTCGACATGCCCGACAGCGACCTCGAATTCGCCTTCAACCTCAACATCTGGGCGCAGGTGCGCACCATCAAGGCGTTCATGCCCGCCATGATCGCCCATGGCGACGGCGCCATCATCAACATGTCGACCGTGGCGTCCTCGATCAAGGCGGTGCCCAACCGCGCCGCCTATTCCATCAGCAAGGCCGCCGTCATCGGCCTCACCAAATCCATCGCCGCCGACTATGTGACCAAGGGCATCCGGGTCAACGCCATCGCCCCCGGCACGGTCGAGAGCCCCTCGCTGCACGAACGCTGGGCCGCCACCGGCGATGTCGAGGCCGCGCGCAAGGCGTTCATCGCCCGCCAGCCCATCGGCCGCATTGCCCAGCCGGCCGAAATCGCCGATCTCGCGCTCTATATCGCCACCGCCACCTACACCACCGGGCAGGTCTTCGTCATCGACGGCGGCTGGACGGCCTGAAGGGTCGAGCCGCGAAACTGCTGGCCAATGGTATCTCATTGGTATTATATTCCCGGCAGTTTCGGAGACACACTGCCGCCATGGCCGATACGGGCGAGACATTATTCGGCATCGAGCCGATCGCCCTGCCGCAGGGAGGGGGCCCGCTCTATCTGCAACTGAAGCGCCGCATCGAGGATGCCCTCCAGCGCGGCGCCATCGGTCCCGGCGATGCCCTGCCGTCCGAGCGCGACCTTGCCGCCCGGGTGGAGATGTCGCGCGTCACCGTGCGCAAGGCCGTGCAGCATCTGGTGCGCGAAGGCGTCCTCGTCCAGCGCCACGGCTCGGGCACCTACGTCGCCCCGCAGCTCAACCGCGTCGAGCAGTCGCTGAGTCAGCTCACCTCGTTCAGCGAGGACATGGCGCGCCGCGGCATGGCGGTGCACTCGGTCTGGCTCGACCGCGGTCTCTACGCCCCGTCGCCGGAAGAAACCGTCACCCTCGGCCTCGGCGCCGCCGATAGCGTCGCCCGCGTCTCGCGCCTGCGCATCGCCGGCGACACCCCGCTCGCCATCGAGCGCGCCGTGCTGTCCTCCGCCATCCTGCCCGATCCCGAGGCCATTGGAACATCGCTCTACGAACATCTCGACAAAGGCGGCAACCGCCCGATCCGGGCCATCCAGCGCATCCGCGCCTTGAGCCTCGGCGCCGACGACGCGGCGCTGCTCGACGTCGCGCCCGGCGTCGCGAGCCTCCAGATCGAGCGCACCTCCTACCTGGCCTCGGGCCGGGTGGTCGAATTCACCCGATCCATCTACCGCGGCGACGCCTATGATTTCGTCGCCGAACTACGCCTGGGAGTTTCACGCTGATGGCCGCCAACGCAACCCACATGCGCATCGAGATCGAGGAGATCCCGGCCGCGACCGGGCGCCTGCTTGCCGCCTCTGGCGACAGGCTCGCCGAGGCGGGTGCATCGCTCCGCGACCTCCAGCCGGTGATGGTCGCGACCATCGCGCGCGGCTCATCGGACCATGCCGCCGCCTTCCTCAAATACGCCATCGAGCTCGTCGCCGGCGTGCCGGTGGCCGACATCGGCCCCTCTGTAATGTCGATCTACGGCCGTGAGCTTCACCTCGACGGCTGCGCCGCCATCTCGATTTCGCAGTCCGGCAAGAGTCCCGACATCGTCGCCATGGCGCAGTCGGCCCGCCGCAACGGCGCCCGTACCATCGCGCTCACCAACACCACGGACTCCCCGCTCGCCACCGCCGCCGATATCTCCATCGACCTCAGCGCCGGCCCGGAAAAATCCGTCGCTGCCACCAAGAGCTTCGTGAGCTCGGTCGTCGCCGGTCTCGGCATTCTCGGCCATTGGAGCCGCGACGATGCGCTGCTCGCCTCGCTCCAGCAATTGCCCGAAATCTTCAGCCGCGCCATCGCCTGCGACTGGTCGCCGCTCACCGCCGCACTCGAAGGTCACCAGTCGCTCTATGTGCTCGGCCGCGGCCCGGCGCTGGCGATCGCCGAAGAGGCCGCGCTCAAGTTCAAGGAAACCTGCGGCATGCATGCCGAGGCCTATAGCGCCGCCGAAGTGCTGCATGGTCCCGCGCGCATCGTCGAGGCCGGTTTCCCGGTGCTGGCGCTGGCGTCGCGCGATGCAGGCGAGGCCGGCGTCGCCGAAATCGCCGATCGCCTCGCGAGGCAGGGCGCCACCGTGTTCGCCACCAGCACCCGCGTCGCCACCGCGCAGCAACTGCCCTTCGCGCCCACCGGCCACGCCATCACCGATGCGCTGTCGCTCATCGTCAGCTTTTATGCTTTCGTCGAAACCCTGTCGCGCCATCGTGGCTTCGATCCCGACAACCCGCCGCATCTGAAGAAGATCACGGAGACGCTATGACCCGCATCGCTTACACCGGCGCCCGTATCTTCGACGGCGAGACCTGGTGGGATCGCTCGGCGCTCGTCGTCAATGACGGCAAGATCGAAAACATCATCGCCGCGGATTCCCCCACCGACGCCCAGCGCGTCTCGCTCGGCGGCGGTATTGTCGCGCCGGGCTTCATCGACCTCCAGGTCAATGGCGGCGGCGGCGGCCAGTTCAATCTCGAACCGACCGTCAGGACCATCGAGACCATCTGCAACGCCTTCGCCCAGTTCGGCACCACGGCGTGCCTGCCGACCGCCATCACCGACACCCGTGAAAAGATCGCCGCCGCCATCGCCGCCGGCATCGAGGCGGCGGAGCAGGGGGTGCGCGGCTTCCTCGGCCTCCATCTCGAAGGTCCGCATCTGAGTCTTGCGCGCAAGGGCGCGCACGATCCGGCGATGATCCGCCCGATGGATGAAGCCGACCTGCTGGCGCTGGTCGCCGCGCGGCAAAAACTGCCCAACCTCATCAGCACCGTCGCCGCCGAAACGGTCACCCCCAACCAGATCACCCGGCTCGCCGAGGCCGGCCTCATCGTCAGCATCGGTCACTCCGATGCCGGCTACGCGCAGGTGAAGGCCGCTGTCGAAGCCGGCGCCACCATGGTCACGCATCTGTTCAACGCGCAGAGCCAGATCGCCAATCGCGATCCGGGCGTCGTCGGCGCCGCGCTCGATCTCGGCGCCGTGTGGGCCGGGCTGATCGCCGACGGCATCCATGTCGAAGCCGCCAGCATCGGCATTGCGCTCCGCGCCAAGCGCGGCCCGGGCCGTATCTTCCTCGTCACCGACGCCATGTCGCCCACAGGGACCGATGCCACCGAGTTCGATCTCACCGGCCGGATCGTCTATCGCAGGAACGGCGCGCTGCGGCTCGCCGACGGCACGCTCGCCGGCGCCGACCTCACCATGATCGACGCCGTCACCTTCGTCCACCGCACCCTCGGCCTGCCGCTCGAGGAAGCGCTCCGCATGGCCTCGCTCTATCCCGCCCAGGCCATCGGCGTATCCGCCGAGCGCGGCACGCTCAAGCCCGGCAGCCGCGCCGACCTCGTGCACCTGTCCGACGACCTCAAGCTGCGCCACACCATCATCGGCGGGGAGACGGCCTGGGCGGCGTGATTGTCCATTCCTTCGGGTCGCTGATAAAATAGGGAGCGTTTCCAGGAAAAGTGGACACCGGTTTTCCGGTTCGGAAACGCGACCCAAACAAGAGCGGGGAGCATTTTCGCGTTTCAGAGAAACGGGAAGGCGCTCACCCCGAAGGAGCATCGCGCATGAAAATCGGCATGTTGGGCACTGGCTCGGTCGGCCAGACCGTCGGCGCGAAACTCGTTGCCATGGGCCACGACGTGATGATGGGCGCTCGCGCCGCCGACAACGAAAAGGTTCTCGCCTTCGCCCAGCGCACCGGCGGCAGGGCCGGCACCTTCGCCGACGCCGCCCGCCACGGCGAGATCGTCATCAACGGCACCCGCGGCGACACCTCGCTCGCCATGCTCGCGGCACTGGCCGCCGAGCTCCGCGGCAAGGTGCTGATCGACGTCTCCAACCCGCTCGATTTCTCGGCCGGCTTTCCGCCGCACCTCACCGTCTCGAACACCGATTCACTTGCCGAGCAGATCCAGCGCGCGCTGCCCGAAACCTTCGTGGTGAAATCGCTCAACACCGTCACTGCCGCCGTGATGATCGAGCCCGCGCGCGTCCCCGGCCATCACACGGTCTTCGTCTCCGGCAATGATCAGCATGCCAAGGGCTGGGTGATGGATTTCCTGCGCAGCCTCGGCTGGACCTCGATCATCGACCTCGGCGACATCACGTCCGCCCGCGCCGCCGAACAGCTCCTGCCCCTCTGGGTCCGCCTCCTCGGCGTCCTCGGCACCGCCGACTTCAACATCGCCGTAATGAAAGCCTGACAGTCAGGATTCCTCTCCCGCTTGCGGGGGAGGGGGACCACGCGCAGCGTGGCGGAGGGGGAGCCCCACGCACAGAGTCCTATGCCCGAACGCTCCCCTAAAACCTCACTCCAGCGGATACCCGAAGAACTCCACCCACTTCCGCAGTGGCTTTGCAGCGTCCGACTGGAACACGAATCCATAGTTGCGCCACTGCGTCTGCACCCCGATGCCGAGCCCCTGCCGCACCTTCTGGTAGCTCGGCGTCTTCGCCGCCCGGTTCTCCGCCGCCTTCGAGAAATTCTGCACGGCGTCGTTCCAGGGCACGCCGAGGAAATCCAGCGTGCCGCGTGTCACCGGCTCGAAATTGGTCACCAGGTCGTCATAACGGACGTAGTGCACGCTCGGATCATCCATCGTGTGCTGCTTGAACCACTCGCTCATCGAATAGTCGTAGAGCCGGACAGTGTCCTCGATCGTGTGGAAATTTTCCATCGCAGGGTTCGGCACGAAGCGCTGCTTGAAGCAGCTCAGCACCACGTCGAACGGGTGCCGGATCGAAAAGATATAGCGCCACTCAGGAAACAGCTTGCTGATGAACGCCGTATCCGATGTCCGGATCGGCATCTTGTCGATCAGCACCGTCGCGCCGGGTTTCCGCCGAAGGGAAGCGATTTCCTCGAAATATCCGGCACGTGCGCTGAGATAGGCCTGCTCAAGCGGCGGATTGGGATCGTCGCCAAGGAGCAGTCGCTCCAGCCGGCTGATGGCGACGTTGAGGGCGGAGACTTCCTCGAACGTCTCGATGCTGGGGTGGGCATTGAGGACGTTTTCGAGCAACGTTGTGCCCGAACGCGGAAACCCGAGCATCTGCACCACCAATGGCTGGTTGTCGGGCGGCAGCGGCGGGATCGCCAGCCGGCTGCGAATGTCGGTGCCTTTGTAGATGAAGCTCGGATCGACCTCGGCCGACCGCTCCGCTGCGTTGAGGGCGACGTAGGCTTCGTACGCCTGGCGATAGTTGCCCAGTTTTTCCTCGGCTTGCGCCCGCAATGCGCGGACCGCGCCGAGGTAGGGCCTGAGCGCCGGCGTCGAGGCGACTTTCGCATCGTCCAATGGCTTCAGCCGCGTCAGGCACAGCCGTTCGTCGCCGCGCATATGCGCCGCCTCGGCGAGGAACAGTTGCATGGTTTGCAGATGCAGGTTCCGCGCCTGGAAGATCGCCGCAACCTCTTCCAGCAGGTCGGGCTGGTTGGCGCTCTCCAGCACCACGAATAGCCGCTTCAGCGGCACCGGGCTAAGCGGCGCGATGACGATCCAGCGCAGCGCCCATTCGAGGGCAGGGCGCCAGCCGCCATCGACGTCGGCTTTTTCCGATGCCAGCCCCAGATGCGTTCCGTCGCCCGTCGCGAGGAACAACGCCGCCTCGGCTTCGATCGACGCCGCGTTGTTACGCGACAGTTGGGCCAGCATGCCCGCCTGCTCCAGGTCCGCTCTCGGCGTGGTTGGCGTCTCCGCCGCCTGCCGCGCGAGCGTCCGCTCGTACACCGTCTCGAAATACTGGAAGGCGCGGGAGCGGACGGCGCCATGCCCGCACAACCCCAGCAGCCCGCTCTCGAGGCCGCGCGTCATCAGCTTGCTGTCGAGCAGCGCGCACCAGGCGCCCACCGCGACATAGATATCGTTGCTGCGGGTCAGTTCCCGGTAATAGGCCGTGCCACCCTTTTGCACCGAGCCCAGTGCATTGAGCGTCGTCAGCAGCGGCGATTTGATCTGGAGCGTCGCGGGCATGTCGGGTCCTTGTTAGCCGCGGCCGATATACGGCATCGCCGTCGCCATGACAGTCATAAACTGCACATTGGCCTCGGGCGGCAGGCCGGCCATGTAGAGCAGGGCGTCGACGACGTGCTTCACGTCGAATGTCGGCTCCTTCTTGAACGAGCCGTCCGCCTGGAGCGCATGCGACATCCCCGCGGTCATGTCCGTCGCCGTGTTGCCGATGTCGAGTTGTCCACAGGCGATGTTGAAGGGCCGCCCGTCGAGCGAAATCGCCTTGGTCAACCCGGTGATCGCGTGCTTGGTGGCGGTATACGACGCAGCGCCCGGCCTCGGCGTATAGGCCGAGATCGAGCCGTTGTTGATGATCCGGCCACCCTGCGGGCTCTGCTCGCGCATCGCCCGGAACGCCTCGCGCGCCACATAGAAGGCGCCGTTGAGGTTGGTGTCGACCATCTTGCGCCAGGTTTCGACCTCCAGGTCGCCGAACACCGTCGCCGGCGCGAACGCCCCGGCATTGTTGAAGACGACGTCGATGTGCCCGAAGGCGCTCTTCGCCTGTGCAAACAGGTCCGCCACGGCCGCCGGGTCGGCCACGTCCGTCTCGATCGCCAGCGCCAGCCCGCCTTCGGCCCTCACCGCATCGAGCCGGTCGCGCCGCCGACCACAGACCGCGACGTCCCATCCCGCCGCCGCGAACCCGAGCGCCGCGGCTCGTCCGATTCCCGAAGTGCCGCCCGTGACAACGATAGTCTTCGTCATAATCATTCCTTCCATGTGTTTGTCGTCACCAGACGCCATGCAAACGCATCGCTTTGTCTCGCAGAATGGCCCGGACCCTGCCACAATTGTTCGCGGCGACGCACGCAAACCCCGGTCACGGGCTGGATTTTAACCAGCGATTCAGCCGGGTTAACGGGAGGTTTCGAAACCTGTGCTGAATCTGCAACAACCCCGCCCCAACCCGTGTGCCGTGTCCACAATTTGGCCTTTGTGCAATTGCGCCCGGGGCCCCCGTGGGTAATGTGGCTAATGCGAATCCATGCATGGGATCGTTTGTCGGTCGCAACGCGACGGCAACACACACTGACAAGTGTGGTCGCGTTTCGGCAAACCGTCGGGGAGACCCGGCAAACCAAATGACTGACTTTGGAGGTCAACAATGAAAATCAGGAGCCTGCTTCTCGGTTCCGCTGCTATCGCCGGTCTCTCGACCGTCGGTTACGCTGCTGACTTGGGCGTCGTGACGTCGCTGGACGTTTGCGATGAGCTCGGTCTCTCGGGTCTCACGATCTCGTCCGATGACAACTGCCTCGTCATCACCGGCAACGTGAATTTCGAATACGACGTCGGTAACTACCGCGGCGCCACCAGCAAGCATCTCTACGGCACCTTCGCCAACGGCAACGGTGGCAACGGCGGCAACGTCTACTCCGTCGTCGACGACATCGGTCAGACCGACAGCAACCACGGCGACGTGGATGCCTGGCTGAAGTTCGTGGGCACCTCGAACAGCGACTTCGGTCCTGCGTCGGCCACGATCTCGCTGATCAGCGAAAACAACACCGGCACCAAGGATTGGTCCGTCGGCATCGACGAAGCCTGGGTTGGCATCGGCGACACCACCATGCTGATGGCTGGTTACAAGTCCTCGATCTTCAACAAGGGCGACGACGTTCCGCTGAACTACCTCGGCCTGTTCAACTCTGAGTCGGTCAACACGGGCGTTCTGTGGTCGGCTGCTCTCGGCAAGGGTGCCAAGACCGGCGGCGACGTGATCCAGGTCGTGTCGAACCTCGGCAATGGTATCTCGGTTGGCGGCGGTCTCGAAGGCCTCGGCCAGCTCAACGCCCTGACCGGCGTTGGCGTGATCTCTTACGCCGGTGACGGCGTGACGGCCCACGTCTCGGGTGCGGTTGATACCCAGTCGAACTGGAAGATCCATGCCGGCTTCACCGGTGCCTGGGATCCGATCAAGATCGTCGGCGCCGTCGCTGCTGACAGCACTGGCTACTACGACGCTCTCGGCTCGGTTGCCGCGACCTTCGACATGTTCACGCTCGCTGCTTCGGGTGAAGCTGCGACCGACGGCTACGGTGTTGGCGGTTCGGCCAGCGCGACCGTCACCGACGGCGTGACCATCAACCTTGGTGGTCGTTACTGGCACCACTACACCGGCGGCGGTACGTCCGACGGTTCGACCGCTTACGACCTGTGGCAGGTCGAGGCCGGCCTCTCGGCTGCTGTGACCGAGACCGTGACCCTGACTGGCGCCGTCGGCTACACCGACAGCGGTCGTACGGGCTTCGGCAGCACTTCGCCGGCCCCGCTGTACAACGGCGATCCGGCTGCCTTCTACGGCAAGGCTGGCGTTGCTTGGGCTCCGGGCGGTGGTTTCACCGCTGGTTCGAACATCACCGTGTCGTCGCTCGGCGGCTACGAGTGGGTGTTCACCGCTGCCAAGTCGATCAAGTAAGATCGATCCGCTTCGCGGATTTGGGAAAGGCCCGGCATTGCCGGGCCTTTTCTTTTGCGAGGCGGCGCTTCTACTGTCAAAGTTCAGCCGCGGTTCAAGCGGATTCGCCTGGGAGCGAACGCGACGGTCAAAGAATTGCCGATAAACAATTGTTTAGACCGATTTTCTTGGGGCACGGCTTCTGCTATCGCAGCGGCGCGATGCGCTCGCGGCGGCAGTGGGGCGATATGGTCGGCACGATTCTGAAATGGGTGATCCCGGGCCTCGTCACGGTCCTTGGCGGAACGGCGCTGGCGATCGCGCAAACCGGGGCGGCGATCACCACCGATCTTCATGCCCGCAGCGCCGCCGCCCTTGCGACCCCCGATCTCAACTGGGCGCACGTCGACATCGACGGCCGCGATGCCGTGCTTTCGGGCACGGCGACGACGCAGGCGACCATTGATGACGCGGTGACCCGCATCGCCTCGATCCCCGGGGTGAGGGCGGTCGACTCGCACGTGGCATTGGCCGAGCACATCAGTCCGTTCCCGTTCTCGGCGTCGATCGAGGCCGGCGCGGTCACGCTTGCTGGGGGATACCCCGACGAGTCCGTGCATGCCGCGCTTCTGGCGGCCGCCTCGGGCGCCATTGACCGGACGAAACTCTATTCCGGCGCGCCGGACTCGTTTGCCGCCGCGGCGAAATTCGGCCTCAGCACGCTCGCCGATCTCGATGAAGGCGAGGTCCGGCTCGCCGACCTGTCGCTGACCGTCACCGGCCGCGCGAAGTCGACCGCGGCATTCAACGCCCTGCAGACACTGCAGCAATCGGTCCCCGCCGGCGTGAAGCTCGCGGCGCTCACCGTCACGCCGCCGCTGATCTCGCCCTACGTCTGGACCGCGAAGTTCGACGGCACCGCCGTCACCATCGACGGCAGCGCGCCCACCGGCGATCTCGCCGAGCGGCTGCGGGCCGTCGCGCCGGCCAACGTGCCGGTGTCCGCCACCCTGGCGCTCGCTTCAGGCGAACCACAAGGTTTCGAGGCCAACACGCTGGCCGTGCTCAAATCCCTGCTGTCGCTCGAGAGCGGCGAGGCCACCATCAGCGACACGTCGATCACCCTCAGCGGCGCGCCCGCGAGCACTGCCGTCGCCGACGACGTCACCGCGGCCATTGGCAGGCTCGGTGGCACGGCGACGCTCGCGCCGCCGCGCGTGGCCGATTTTGCCTTGCATATCGACAAGTCCGCCGACCGCCTGGTGTTCACCGGCTTCGTTCCCGACACCGCCACACGCGACAGGCTCACCGCGCTCGCCGGGGCCGACACCAGCAAGCTGGAGCTCGGCCGCGGCGCGCCGGAGCATTTCGCCGCCGCGCTGGATTTTGGCCTCGACACCCTCGGCCATCTCGGCGAGGGCGAGTTCGGCATCAAGAACGACAGGATGAGCATCGGCGGCCGCGCCGCGACGCTCGCCGACTTCACGGCGGCCACGCAACTGGTGGCGCAGGGCGCACCGCAGGGCGTGAGCCTCGCCGCCGCCGAGCTGCATCCGCCCGTCGCCAAACCCTTCACCTGGTCGGCCACCAAGGATGCGTCCGGCAAGATCGCGATGGCCGGCTATGTCCCGGACGAGGCGACCCGCAAGTCGCTTGCCGCCAGGATCGCCGACCCCGGCGCCGACGCCGCAGTGCTTGCCGACGGCGCTCCCGCCAATTTCGCCGCGTCGGCCGGGAGCGGCCTCGACGTGCTTGCGCTGCTCGACACCGGCTCCGTCAATTTCGACGGCGCCAACTGGTCGATCGAGGGCAACGTCGATACACCGATGCAGGGCTTTGACGCCGACGCCCAATATTCGGCCGCCGGCCTGCGTGCCGCCGGCTGGTCGTACGACGTGCAACTGCCCAAATCCGCGCCGCCGCCGAGCCTGCCCAACATCGCGCCCTATGTCTGGCGCGCGCAGAAGGCTGCCGATGGCTCGCTGAGCTTCTCCGGCTTCGTGCCCAGCGACGCCTTCCAGCGCGTGGCGAAGTCGCGCGTCCCCGGCGCCAGCGACACCACGGTGCTCGGCGCCGGTGCGCCCTCCGATTTCGGCACCAGCGCTCTGGCCGGCCTCGATGCGCTGACCGCGCTCGATGAAGGCGCGCTCGCCCTCAGCGGCACGCATTGGACGCTGACCGGTGGTACGGCCAGTTCCACCACCCGCGACAAGATCCAGGCCGAGCTCAGCGGCCAGATCGACGCCGCCAACTGGCAGATCGCCATCCAGGCCGAGGACACTCCGGCCGTCGTCACGCCCTATCTCTGGTCGGCCACCAAGGCTGCCGACGGCACCGTCGCGCTGAAGGGCTACGTCCCCGCCGCCGACCTCAAGACTGCCGCCGCGGCGAACGCGGGAACTGTCGGCAGCGATAGCACAGTGGTTGCCTCGGGCGAACCCGCCGGTTTCGCCGACGACCTGCGCGCCGGCCTCGATGCACTGACGCATCTGAGCAGCGGCAGTGCGAGCTATGACGGCAGCAAGTGGCTGCTCGCCGGCGACGTCGCGTCCGCCGCCGACGGCGATGCCGCATTCGCGGCCCTCGGCAAAGGCAGCAAAGGCGGGACGCTCTGGACCAAGTCGCTCACCGGCTACCCACCGGCGGCGCCGTCCGAAGCCGCGTTGTCCTCGGCCGAAACGCCCGACATCACCACGTTCGATACTTCGTCATCGGCGCCAGAAGCGAGTTCGATGCAGCCCTCGAGCGAGGCTGCGTCCTCGATGCAGCCATCCTCGCAAGAGCCAGCGAGCGTCCCTGCGTCGTCGTCCGAGCCCGTCTCGTCGGAATCTTCGGAACAGCCGGCTGTCTCGTCGGAGGCGCCATCGCCGGCTATGCCAGCAGAAGCTTCTTCTACCGAGACACCGGCCCCGTCGTCGGCGGAGCCGGCTCCCGCCGAACCCGCTCCAGCCGCGGCGCCAGCCATCCCCGACACGCTCGTGTTCGAGGCAATCCATAAGCAGGGCGCCGCCATCGCGCTCAAGGGCGCCGTGCCCGCCGCCGCCGCGCAGAAATATTTCGGCAGCATCGCCGGTGACGTGCCGACCGATGCGCTTGTCGTCACGCCGAACCTGCCGGACGATTTCATCACCAATGCCATCACCGGCATCGAGGCCATCGGCACGCTGAGCGATGCCCGTCTCGGCTTCGACGGCACGCGCTGGTGGCTGCGCGGCAAGGCGAAGTCGCAGGCCGACAGGGACGCGGTCACCGCCAAGATCGCGGCATTGCCCAAGGGCGCCGACTGGTCGGTCGCCCTCGATCTGATGGCCCCGATCGATCTGTGCCGGATCAGCGTCGATGCGCTGGCGGGCCGCAACGCCATCGTCTTCGCCGCCGGCAAGGCGGTGCTCGACAAGAGCTCGATGCCGGTGCTCGACGAGCTGGCGAAAGACCTCGCCGCCTGTCCCGCGACCTATGTCCACGTGCAGGGTTACACCGACTCCGACGGCGACGCCGATGCCAACCTCGCGCTGTCCGTCGCCCGGTCCGAAGCGGTGGTCGCGGCGCTGGTCGGGCGCGGCATCGACGAGGGCCGCTTCTATGCCGAGGGCTACGGCGAGAACGACCCGGTCGCGCCCAACGACACCAAGCAGAACAAGCAGCGCAACCGTCGCATCGCCTTCGAGATCGACACGAAATAATGCTCGATCAGCTCACCTATCTGCTCGGCTTCTACTGGCCCTATATGGTGGGCGCGCTGTTCATCGGCCTCGTTTCGGGCTGGTTCAGCGCGAGCGCGCGGAGGTAGCGGCGTGTCGCTGGCGAGCCTGATCCATGTCGGTGAAGTCGCGGCACTGCTGCTGCTGGCCTATGTCGTCGGCTGCGCCATCGGCTATGCCGCGCGCCGGCTGACCCTGCGCGCGCCCACGGTGACGGCCGACGCTACGGCGGCCAAGCCGACCGTGGCGCCGCTCGCCGACGCCACGGCTCCAGCACCGGCCGTCGTCGCCGAAACGGGCAAGCCGGCAGCTCCCGTCGAGATCATCGCCGCAACGACCGAGCCGCAGGTCGATACGGCGGTTGCGCCGGCCCCAAAAGTTTCGGCCATCGATGCGCTGAAGTCGCTGTCGGCGACCATGCCGCTGATACCGGTTGAAGCCGCGACCGCGACACCCGCCGAGCCGGTCGCGATCGCCGAGCCCGCGCCGCCACCGCCGCTGCCCATCGCGCCCGCCAAACCTGCAGGCCCCGGCGTCGTCAACGAGATGGCGGCGCTTGCCGACGCCACCGCCGCCGCCAAGCGCATGATCGAAGAGGCGCTGAAGCCCACCGCCGTTGCCCCGATCGTTCCGGCAAAGCCGGTGGTGGCCGAGCGCCCGCCTGTCGCTGCGCCGGTGGTGGCGGAGACGCCGCTGCCCGAGGCCGCGCCAATTGCCGTCGCGGCCCCCGCTGCCGATCCTGAGCCTGCAGCGCCCGAGCCGCCCGCCATCGTCGCACCGCCGCTGCCGGCAAGCCTGCCGGGGCAGGCCTGGGCCGGCGAGATTCACGGCCATCTTGCCGCGCCGCCCGATGTCGCCGCGCCCGCGTCGGCGCGGTCGAGGCCTGAACCGGAATTGCCCTCGGTCGAAGATGCCGTCGCTGCGGCGCTGATCGCCGAGATCGAGCAGAGCCTTACCGTCATTCGGCCCGGCGAGAAACCGAGGGCGACCGAGCCGCCGGCAGCCGCGGAGCCGGTGGCGGTCATTGAGCCTGAGCCGGTCGCCGTCGCCGAACCTGTTGCGGCCGCCATCGAGCCCGAACCCGCGCCCGTGCTGCCGCTTCCGGAGCCGGTCGCTCCGCCGCAACCCGAGCTTGAGCCTGAGCTGGCCGCGTCCTATCCGCCGGCGCCGGAGCCGGTCGAGTTCGACGAGGATGCCGCCATGCGCGCCATCGAGGGCGGCTGGTCGCGGCGGCAGACGCGCGCTTTGTCCGACGCCCCCGAACTTGCCGATGTGGGTGCCGCCGTCTCCGCCGCACAGGTGGCGGTCGAAAAGATCCTCGCCCGGAACGGCGTTCCAGCCGGCCGTCAGGCGGCCACCGGCAAGCCCAGGGGGCTGCCGCGTCCGCGCAACGACCGCGCCGACAATCTCAGCCGCATCAAGGGTTTGACCGGGCTGGATGAATCGACCCTCAACAATCTGGGCGTCTTCCATTTCGACCAGATCGCCGCCTGGGACCAGAAGGAAGTGCTCTGGCTCGAGAACCATGCCTTCGCCCGTGGTCGGATCGGCCGCGAGACCTGGCAGGAGCAGGCGAGGGCGCTCGCCGACGCCAACGGCCCGCTGCGGGCCAGCCGCTAGTCTGGAGGTCGCTGGCGCGGCTAGGCTGCTTCGCCGACCGTCACGATTTGACGGACGAAATCGGCGATGGGTTGCACGTCGTCCACGCTGTCGAGCAGAGGCGGCGAGCCCTGCGAGGCGATGACGAAGGCCTCCGCGTCGCGCCGCCGCCGCATCATCTCCTCATACGTTTCGCGCCGTAGCTGCTGTGTGAGCTGCGTGCGCATCATCATCAGCGGCGCCATGCGCAGCGCATCGAACAGCGGCCATTGCGCCGTCAGCACGTCGTCGAGGTCGAACGGCTCGAGCAGCTTGATCAGCGCCGGGTCGAACAGCGGCTGCAGCCGGCCGCGCCTGTCGACGAAGTGGGTCCGTAAGGCGAGTTCGTCGAGCAGCGTTTCCGGCGCTTCCGGATAGTCGGCCGCCACCATGCGGCGCAGCATCGGCTTGAGGCTCTTTTCGCCGCGCACGCCGACGAGTTCGTTGAGCGTCGTGCGCATCCGCACCAGCCCGCGCGGGTCGGAGACCGGCCCGGCGTCGATCAGCACGGTGCCGGCCATCAGCGACGGTCTGAGGCTCGCCAGTCCCATCAGCACCTGCCCGCCATAGCCTTGCCCGACGAAGATCGCACGCTCGATGGCGAGCGCCCGCGCGGCATCCGAGAGATCGGCGGCGTCGGCGAGCGAAGAGTAGGCGTCCGCCCGCGGCCGGTCGCTCGATCGGCCGCGACCCTTGAGGTCGACCAGAACCAGCGGCGTCGACGCATCGAACATCGAGCCCGCGAGCCGCGCGAACTGCTCGTAGTCGGCCATGTTGCGATTGTAGCCCGCCACGCAGACCACCGGCGTCCGTCCCGGCCCGAGCCGGCCCGCGACATGCACCGCCATCTGTTCGCCGCCATGGCCGACAGTGACCATCGTCACCGGCAGCGCAGCGAACGAGCGATGATCTTCAGGCAGGGGACGCTTGGGCATGTGGTCACCTTAAGCGGACCCAACCACCGTGTCATTCCCGCGCAGGCGGGGAATCCAGACCAGGCTCTCGGACAGCCGAGAACTTCGTCCTGGATTCCCGCCTGCGCGGGAATGACACCGTGGAGAGGGCTACCCGTCACCCCGCGATCGAATGCAGCGCTGCCGCGGGGCTGATCTCGCTGCCGCCGAGCCGCGCGCGATAGACCAGATAGTTCCCCAGCACGCGCTGCACATATTTGCGCGTTTCCTGGAACGGAATCAGTTCCACCCATACCACCGGATCGACGTTCTTGGCGCGCGGGTCGCCATAGGCGGCGATCCATTTGTTGGCGTTGCCGGCGCCGGCATTGTAGGCGGCCGCGGCCAGCAGCAGCGAGCCGTCGTAATGGGTCAGCTGCGCCGCCAGATAGCTCGAGCCGAGCTGTGCGTTGTAGGCGGCATCCGAGGTCAGCTTGCTCGCCGAATAGGTGACGCCGATCTTCTTGGCGGTTTCCTTTGCCGTCGCCGGCATGAGCTGCATCAGCCCCTTGGCGCCCGACGACGACACCGCGTCCACCTGGAACCGGCTTTCGGTTCGCGTGATCGCGTAGATCGCCGCCATGTCGATGTCGGCGAGCTTGGTGGTCGGCAGCCCGTCCTCGGGGAAGCTGAACAGGTCGAGCGGCACGCCGCGCTTGTCGGCGATATCGGCAATGCTGATGGCGAGATGGTGTGCGTCGATCTTCTGCGCCAGCCGTGCCGCCAGCACCAGCTCGCCGCCCGACTTCAACTGCGATTGCGCGAGATTGCGCAGCAGCACGCCGGCCATGTCGTTCTTGCCGTCGGCGGCCAGCAGGTTGATCGCCTGCACCACCTGCCGGCCCTCGAACGTCGCCTCGTCGTCCTGCCAGGCGGGCATGGCCCTGAGTTCGACCGGTTTCAGCCCGAGCGCGTCGCGCGCGAGCAGCCCGTAATAGATCGTGCCGTAGCCCGCCGCGATCTCGTAGGCGGCCTTGGCGCCCTTGGGGTCGCCGGCCGCCGCCTTGGCGCGGCCGAGCCAGTAGTTCGCCTGCGTCACCGAGTCGGGAAGGGTCGACAGCTTCGCCATCGCCTCGAAATGCTTCACCGCCGCTTTGGGATCGTTGAGGAAGCTGAGCGCGATCCAGCCGGCATGGAACCGCGCTTCGACCAATCGTCCCTCGGGCCCCGACGTATAGTCCGCCGCGGCGCGATAGGCGCGCTTGGCGTCGCCCGCCGCCAGCAATTGCCGCACCAGCGTCTGCCGTTCATACCACCAGAGCGCCGCATCCGGGTCGTTCTTCTGACCCTTGTTGAGATAGGCGATGGCATCATCCCACAACTCGAACTGCCGCGCCCGCTCGGCCCGCGAGAAATAGTAGATCGGGTTGGTGCGGTACGCCGGATCGACCGTGTCGAGCAGTGCCTTGGCGTTCTTGTCGTTGCGCGACACGGCGTTGCGCGCCACCGCGAGGCTCTTTTGCCCCGGCGTCATGTAGGGGATCAGCCGTTCGACCGCGGTCGCCCGGTCGTTCATCATCAAATGCTCGGCACGGGCCCAATGGTCCTTGGCCGTGAACAGTGAGCCCAGCGCCCCGAGCACCTGCTTTTCGGTGTCCGGGTTGAGGAAGTCGTTGATCCAGATGTCGCGGGCAATCGCCGTCGCATGCGATTTGTTGCCCGCCGCCATATAGGCTTCGGCCAGCGCGATCTGCGCATCGAGCGTATTGGGCATCGCGCCCGCAAGCGTCTTGATGACGATGTCGCCGGGCGCATCCGACTTGGTCAGCGCCTGCTCGATGCGGGTCTTGAACACGCCGGGCGAAGCGAAGTCCGGCGCATCTGCGGCGAACCGCTGCACCGCATCGTAGGGAATGGCGCCATTGCCGTAGTAGATCGCTGCCCACTGAATGGTCCGCCGCTCGACGTCGCTCGGAAAGCTCCGCGCCGCCTCATAGGCGTCCGTGAATTTCTGCTGGCCGATGAGCGCGAGTGCATTCTGGAAGGCGTCGGTCGCCGCGGCCGCTGCCGGCGCCGGTTTCGCGGCAGCAGCGGGCAGGGGGTCGATTGACCCCGTGATGATCTCATCGATCCCGTCGGTCGCCGGGACCGCGACGGGAAACGACAGACTCGTCGCAACGATCAGTGCGGTGGCCAATGCCCCGCCGAGGAGCCTCACCGGCATCCCCCGCGCACTCAACATGGTGTCGTCCTGTTGGTCCTCGATACGTGTCCAACAAGGTGCCCCCCACCCTTGCGGATCGGGATTGTCCCCTCGCAGGGTGAACAATCCGTTGCCGCAAAGTCCTTGTGGGTTACCGGTCGGCTCTCTGCTTGTGGCGCCCGGCGGTTGAAACTATGCTGAACGAGTGTGGCCAAAGGGCGGAAAAGCCGCGGCCACAGTTTGTCGCAACAGGAACTCCCGAAATGTTCAGAGGCTCGATCACGGCGCTCATTACTCCATTCGCTGATGGAGCCGTGGACGAGAAAGCCTTCGCGAGCTTCGTCGACTGGCAGATCAGGGAAGGCAGCCACGGTCTGGTCCCGGTGGGGACGACCGGCGAGAGTCCGACCGTTACCCATGACGAGCATCGCCGCGTCATCGAGATCTGCGTCGAGGTCGCGGACCGCCGCGTGCCGGTGATCGCCGGGGCAGGATCCAATTCGACGGCCGAGGCCGTGTCGCTTGCCCGCTTCGCCGAAGATGTCGGTGCGGACGCGGTCCTTAGTGTCGTTCCTTACTACAATAAACCGACACAGGAGGGCATGTTTCAGCATTTTTCGGCCGTCGCAAATGCCACTTCGCTGCCGATCGTCCTCTACTCCGTGCCCGGCCGCACCGTGGTCGACCTCAGCGTCGACACCATCGCCCGGCTCCGCGACGCCCACTCCAACGTCGTCGGCGTCAAGGACGCGACCGCGAGCATGGAGAAGGCCAGCATGACCCGCAGCAGGCTCGGGCCGGAGTTCATCCTGCTCTCGGGCGAGGACATGACGGCGCTCGGCTTCATGGCCCATGGCGGCCATGGCTGCATCTCGGTCACCTCCAACATCGCCCCCAAGCTCTGCTCGCAGTTCCAGAACGCCTGCATGCAGGGCAATTACACCGCCGCGCTGATGCTGCAGGACAAGCTGGTGCACCTGCACAAGACCTTGTTTCTCGAGAACAATCCGGGCGGCGTGAAGTATGCCGCCAGCAAGCTCGGCCTCTGCCGCAACGAGTTCCGCCTGCCGGTCGTGCCGATCACCGAAGCCAACGAGCGCGCCATCGACGGCGCCTTGTCGAGCGCGGGACTGTTGCCCAACTAAGCTTTATGGCAAAAGAACCGAAGAAGCCCACCATGATCGTGACGGGTGCGGTGGCCGAGAACCGCCGCGCCCGCTACGACTACGAAATCCTCGACACCCTGGAGGCCGGCATCATGCTGACCGGCACCGAGGTGAAGTCGTTGCGCCTGGGCAAAGCCCAGATCACCGAGAGCTACGCCTCGCCCGAGCGCGGCGAACTGTGGCTGATCAACGCCCACATCCCCGAATACCTCCAGGCTAACCGCTTCAACCATGAAGAGAAGCGGCCGCGGAAGCTGCTTGTTTCGAAAAAGGAACTGGCCAAACTGAGCGAGGGCGTCGAGCGTGCCGGCAACACCATAGTGCCGCTGAAACTCTACTTCAACGACCGGGGCTTCGCCAAAATCCTCATCGGTCTGGGCAAGGGCAAAAAGAGCTTCGACAAGCGCGAAACCGAAAAGAACCGCGACTGGAACCGCGAGAAATCGCGGCTGATGAAGCACGGCTGATTGTATATACGATTTGATTGCAAGATAGGGCCGGGGGGCCTATATTGCCGTGGAAATCGAGTTCGATCCCGCCAAGGATGCCGCCAACATCGCCAAGCACGGCATCTCGCTGGCGCGGGCGACGGACTTCGAACTCATCGACTTTGAACGCCTGAGCCGCAAAGGCGAGACCAGAATCCAGGCGATCGGTACCATCGGCGGCGAGTACTACAGCCTGACCTTTGTATTCCGACGGAACGTGGTTCGCGCAATCAGCCTGAGGCGCGCCCATAGCGAGGAGGCCGAGCGGATGTCCAAAAAGAACCGAGGGTTCCAGGAAGGGCAGGCGGCGTTCGAGGACGACGTCGTCTTCGACGAAGACAATCCCGAGTGGACCGCTGAGCGGCTGGCGCGCGCTCACCCGGCGAGTGAATTGCCGCCGGAAATCCTTGCTGCCTTCCCAAAGACCAAAATCCGCGGCCCGCAGAAGGCGCCGACCAAGGTCCCGGTCTCGTTGCGGTTGAGTTCCGACGTCGTCGACCATTTCAAGGCCGGCGGTCCGGGCTGGCAGACCCGCATCGACGATGCGCTGAAGTTGGCGATCAAGAAGGCCGGCTGATCAGCCCTTGATGTAGCGCGCCGCGCGTCCGACCACGTCCTCGAACATCTCCGTCGTCAGCACACCGGTGTTCGTGTTGTAGCGCGAGCAGTGGTAGCTGTCGAAGAGCCGGGCGCCTGTTGCCAATTCATGCTCGGCGCCGTGCCCGAACGGATGCTTCGACCGCTTTTCACCCAGCGCAACCAGCAGCGAGTCATGCGCGATGCGACCGAGCGCCAGATAGGCGCGTGGCTTCTGCTCGCCGAGCCGCTTGGTCATGAACGGCCGGCAGGTCTTGATCTCTTCCGTCGTCGGCTTGTTCTGCGGCGGCACGCAGGCCACCGCGTTGACGATCAGCGTGTCGCGCAATTCGAGGCTGTCATTGGGCGTCTGCTCGTACTGCCCCACGGCAAGCCCGACCTTGCGGAGCGTCGCGTAAAGCAAATCGCCCGCGTAGTCGCCGGTGAACGGGCGACCGGTGCGGTTGGCCCCCTTGAGGCCGGGGGCGAGCCCGATGACCAGCAGGCGCGCCGCCTCGTCCCCCCAGTAATGCACCGGGTTGTTGTACCAGTCGGGATGCAATTGCTGCGCCTCCTTACGGAAGGCGACAAGGCGCGGACAGAGCGGGCAGTCCCGCGGCGGTTGGGTAAGCGGCAATCAACTCACGATAGCTGAGACTCAGACCGACTTATGGTCGGTCCCCACCGGCGTGCGGTCAACGGTGCGATCCACCGCCCGGCCGACGGTCTTGGCGAGTTCGGCGACATCGAGGAAGAAATCGGCCTGGCGGCGAAGATCGTCGGCGATCATCGGCGTCGGCGTCATCAGCGTCGACGCCACCGTCACCCGCTTGCCGCGCCGCTGCAGGGCCGCAACCAGCGCCGTGAAGTCGCCATCGCCCGAAAACAGCACGAAGTGATCGAAGTAGGGCGACATGTCGAGCGCGTCGACCGTCAGCTCAATATCCATGCTGCCTTTGATCTTGCGGCGGCCGGCGGCGTCGGTGAATTCTTTGGCTGGCTTGGTAACGACGGTAAAGCCGTTGTAGTCCAGCCAGTCGATCAGCGGACGAATCGAGGAATACTCCTGATCCTCCACCAGTGCGGTATAGTAGTACGCCCGGAGCAAATAGGCTTTCGACTGAAATTCGGCGAGAAGACGACGATAGTCAATGTCGATCCCGATCGCCTTGCTGGTCGCGTAGAGGTTCGCGCCATCGATGAAGACCACGACCTTTTCACGCGGGTCGATAGACATGGGCTTTCTCCTGACTGGGCGGCCGGCCTCTCAGACCTCCCAGCCTAAATTTATAAATGACATCGCTGGAAACGGCAGCCTGCCCCTAACAGACTGCAACAGGTGAGAGCCTGCTGAGTTTCGCCAATAGCAAGGGCGGACGCATCTCGCAAATTAATTCCTCATCTAAACTGATATAACAGGATCACATTTTGGACCCGGGAGGCCGTCCTTGCTCCCGCGGGCGGTCTCGTGTAAGAGCGCCCATCACCTTCCAACAATTTTGGAGACGTACGTGGCCCGCGTCACCGTCGAAGACTGCATTGAAAAGATCGATAACCGTTTCGATCTCGTGCTGATGGCCGCCCACCGCGCCCGCATGATTTCTGCTGGCGCGCAGATCACCGTCGATCGCGACAACGACAAGAATCCGGTCGTCTCGCTGCGCGAGATCGGCGATGGCGCCATTTCTCCCGAAGACCTGCGCGAGGACCTGATCCACTCGCTGCAGAAATATGTCGAAGTCGACGAGCCCGAAAAGCACGCCGCGCCGCTACTCGACGCCAATGCCGACGAAAACAGCGACACCTTCGACACGATTTCCGAAGACGAACTGCTGCGCGGCATCGAGAGCCTCGCCCCGCCGGAGCGTCGCGACGATTGATCCGTTAGGACCTCGTCTTATAGTGTTGAGGCGCCCGGTCGTTCGGGCGCCTTTTTATTCGTCATGGCTCAGGCCAGCCGCGCGGAGAGCGGCTCCCGATGATGCGTCAGTACGAACTCGTCGAGCGGGTGCAGGCTTACAATCCTGATGCCGACGTCAAGCTGCTGAACAAGGCGTATGTCTACGCCATGCAAAAGCACGGCACGCAGATGCGCGCCTCGGGCGACCCCTACTTCGTCCATCCGCTCGAAGTGGCCGCGATCCTCACCGATCTGAAGCTCGACGATGCGACCGTCGCCGTCGGCCTCCTCCACGATACCATCGAGGACACCGACGCCACCCGCGCCGAGATCGACCAGTTGTTCGGCTCCGAGATCGGCGAGATCGTCGATGGCCTGACCAAGATCGAGCGCCTGCAACTGGTGACGCGCGAAGAAGCGCAGGCCGAAAACCTCAGGAAGCTGCTGCTCGCCATCTCGGCCGATATCCGCGTGCTGCTGGTCAAGCTCGCCGACCGCCTGCACAACATGCGCACGCTCGATTTCATGCCGATCGAAAAGCAGAAGCGCATCGCCGAGGAGACCATGGATATCTATGCCCCGCTCGCCGGGCGCATGGGTATGCAGGACATGCGGTCGGAGCTCGAGAACCTGTCGTTCAAGACGCTGCAGCCGGACCACTATCAGGCGATCACCGACCGGCTGGCCGAAATGCAGGCCGAGTTCAAGGAGACCATCGAGACCATCGAGCGCGAGCTGATGAGCAAGCTTGGGCAGGAGGGGATCGAGGCCAAGGTCTCCTCGCGGGTGAAGTCGGCCTGGTCGATCGCCACCAAGATCGACCGCAAGCAGATCGCGCTGGAACAGCTTTCCGACATGATCGGCTTCCGCATCATCGTGCCGACGCTGGCCGACTGCTACCGGGCGCTGGGCATCGTGCACACCAACTGGAAGGTCGTTCCGGGCCGCTTCAAGGACTACATCTCGGTCCCCAAGCACAACGACTACCGCTCGATCCACACCACCATCGTCGGCCTCGGTCGCCAGCGCATCGAGCTGCAGATCCGCACCCTCGAAATGCACCGGGTCGCCGAATACGGCATCGCCGCCCATGCCGCCTACAAGGAGGGGACCTCGGGCGATCTGCAAAAGCTCGCCGACGAAAGCCAGGCCTTCGCCTGGCTGCGCCAGACCATCGAGCATCTGACCACCGGCGCCAGCAAGGAAGATTTCCTCGAATACACCAAGCTCGAGCTCTTCCAGGACCAGGTATTCTGCTTCACCCCGCGCGGCCGCCTCATCGCGCTGCCGCGTGGCGCCACACCGATCGATTTCGCCTACGCGCTCCATACCGACATCGGCGACACCACCGTCGGCGCCAAGATCAATGGCGGCATCGTACCGCTGGTGACGCATCTGCAGTCGGGCGACGAAGTCGAGATCATCCGCGACCAGAATCATCTGCCGCCCGCCAATTGGGAAACCATTGCCGCCACCGGCAAGGCGCGCGCCGCCATCCGCCGCGCCGTCCGCGTCGGTGCGCAGCAGCGGGCGCATGCGCTGGGCGAACACGTGCTGTCCTCGCTGCTCGAACGCGAGGGCGTTTCGCTCGACGACGCCGAGGCCGAGCAATTGGCGAAAGCGATGACGTTCTCCAACCGCCGCGATCTGCTGATCGCGGTGGGGGAGGGCAAGGCCGATACCGAATCCCTCGCCGTCGAGCTCGCCGCTGTCAAAGGCATCAAGAAGCGCCGCAAGAAAGAGCTGGCGCTGCCGGCGCCCGACAAGGCCGAGGGCTGGTTCGCCCTGCGTGACACCGACATGTTCCGCTTCCGCGTGCCGGGCGGCCAGCGCTCGGGCGACAACGCCCGCGCCGCGCTGGCCCAATTGGGGTTTTCCACCAAGGTGCAGATTTCGCCCGAAGGCGTCGTGCCGGGCGACCGGATGATCGGCATTCTCAGGCCCAATGGCCCGATCGTGATCTATCCCGCTCACTCCGAGGCGCTGACGCCGCTCTACGAATCCGACGTCGCCTGGATCGACGTGCGCTGGGATATCGCGGGCAAGGAAGATCGCTACCACAAGGTGGTGATCTCGATGCTGACGCAGAACAAGCCCGGCGCGCTGGCGCAGATTTCCGCCGCCATTGCTGCGGCCGAGGCGAACATTCATAATCTGGTGATGCGGATCGTCTCGCCGGACTTTCACAAGAACATCTTCGAACTCGAGGTTAGGGATTTGGCGCAGCTCACCGAGGTCCTGTCGGCCCTCAAACTCACCCACGGCCTGTCGCAGGTGCGGCGGGCGACCGTCGCCGAGGCCGAGAGCGTCGCGCTCGCCGACTGGACCGGGGACGAAACCGACAGGGTGAGCGCGTGACCACCGACGAAGTCCTCGACCTGTTCCGGCAGAGCGGCGCGCTGCTCGAAGGCCATTTCATCCTGTCGTCGGGCCTCCGCTCGCCGGTGTTCCTGCAGAAGGCGCGGGTGTTCATGCATCCCGACAAGGCCGAAAAGCTCTGCCGAGCGCTGGCCGAAAAGCTCAAGGCGGAAGGCTACGGCACCATCAGCCAGATCGTGTCGCCCGCCGTCGGCGGCATCATCCCCGGCTACGAGACCGCCCGCCATATGGGCGTGCCGGCCATCTACACCGAACGCGTCGAGGGCCGCTTCCAGCTCCGCCGCGGCTTCGAGATCGCCCGCGGCGAAAAGGTGCTGGTGGTCGAGGACATCGTGACCACGGGCCTGTCGATCCGCGAATGCATCGCGTGCCTGAGAGACATCGGTGCCGACGTAGTCGCGGCCGCCTGCCTCATCGACCGCTCGGGCGGCGAGGCGGACGTCGGCGTGCCGCTGGTGGCGCTGACCCGCTACAAGGTGCCCGCTTATCCCGCCGACGCACTCCCCCCCGAACTCGCCGCCATCCCCGCCATCAAGCCCGGCTCAAGGGGCTTGGCATGATCGTCGGGCTCGGCAACGACCTGTGTGACATATCGCGCGTCCAAAAGACGCTCGATCGCTATGGCGAGCGCTTCACCCACCGGTGTTTCACCGAGATCGAGCGCGCCAAATCCGACCGCCGGGCCCAGCGCGCCGCCTCCTACGCCAAGCGTTTCGCCGCCAAGGAGGCCTGCTCCAAGGCCCTCGGCACCGGCATTGCGTGGGGCGTTTACTGGCGCGACATGGGCGTGGTGAATCTTCCATCGGGCAAGCCGACGATGAAATTGTCCAACGGCGCGGCCAGGGCCCTGGCCCGCCTTGTTCCTGCCGGACATGAACCACATATCCACCTGACCATCACCGACGATGGCGGCATGGCTCAAGCCTTTGTCATCATCGAAGCGCTGCCGATCATTGACGCTTCCCTAGCCAGAGCCTAACCACTGCGCCCCAAAGGGCGCCCCGGACCGGAAAAGCGAATGAGCCAGACTGCCACGACCAAGGCTGACAAAAAGGCCAACAAGAACGAGTTGCGCGACACCATCGTCGTCATCATCGAGGCGCTGGTCATCGCCCTGGTGTTCCGTACCTTCCTCTGGCAGCCCTTCTCGATCCCGACCGCCTCGATGCAGTCGACCCTGATGATCGGCGACTATTTCGTCGCCAACAAATGGATCTGGGGCCTCGGCAAATACTCGTTCCCGCTGCCGCTGCCGTTCAACAACCGCATCCTCGAATTCACCCAGCCGCAGCGCGGCGACATTGTCGTGTTCCACAACGAGCCGACCGGCGAGGACTACATCAAGCGTCTCATCGGCCTGCCCGGCGACAAGATTCAGATGAAGCAGGGGCGCCTCTACATCAACGACGTCGAGGTGCCGCGCGAGCAGGTAGGCACCGGCACCGATGTCGACAGCAATTCCGATGCCGAGCCGGTGATCATCTACAAGGAGACGCTGCCGGGCGGCGTCACCCATTCCATCCAGGAAATCTCCGACGACCAGCCGCTCGACAACACCGGCGAATACGTCGTGCCGCCGGGCCATTATTTCATGATGGGCGACAACCGCGACCGCTCCGCCGACAGCCGCGTGCTGAGCCAGGTCGGCTACGTCGCCGAAGGCAACCTCATCGGCAAGGCCGAGGCGCGCTTCTTCGCCATCAAGGACAATTTGCCGCCGTGGCAGATCTGGCAGTGGCCGGCCAATGTCCGCTGGGACCGCATGTTCCAGTCGGTGTACCAGAACTACACGACCACTCCATGAGTCCAAAAAGCTGGGGACATGGCAAGCTCGAAGCCCGGTTGGGCTACAAGTTCGCTGACCCCGACCTGCTGGAGCGCGCGCTGACGCATTCGAGCGCCATCGCGCCGGCCAAGCGTATTGCGCAATCCTACCAGCGCCTCGAATTTCTCGGCGACCGCGTGCTCGGGCTCGTGGTCGCCGATATCCTCTACCGGCGCTTCCCCAGGGCCAATGAGGGCGAGCTGTCGCGCTCGCTGAATGCTCTGGTCCGCAAGGAAACCTGCGCCATGATCGCCCGCGAACTCGATCTGGGCTCCGAGCTGGTCCTCGGCGACAGCGAGGCGCGCACCGGCGGCGCCGACAAGGACGCCATTCTAGGCGACGTGACCGAAGCGCTGCTCGGCGCCATCTATATGGATGGCGGGCTCGGGCCCGCCTTCGAGATCACCTCGCGCCTCTTCGGCGAGCACATGGACCAGTCGGGCAGCGAGCGCGCCGACGCCAAGACCACTTTGCAGGAATGGGCGCAGGGCAGGGGGCTCGAGCCGCCGGCCTATGTCGAGGTGGAGCGCCGCGGACCCGACCATGCGCCGGAATTCACCATCGCAGTCAGGCTCGGTGACTTCGCGCCGCTGACGGCCACCGGTCCCTCCAAGAAGCTCGCCGAGCACAAGGCGGCCGAGGCCTTTCTCGTGCGCGAAAAAGTCTGGGAAGGAGCCTCGCGATGAGCGATGCCATCGACGAAACCGCCCCGGCGATGCCCGAAGAGCCGCAGACCACGCGCTGCGGCTTCATCGCGCTGGTCGGCGCTCCCAATGCCGGCAAGTCGACCCTGCTCAATTCGCTGGTGGGCGCGAAAGTCTCGATCGTCACCCACAAGGCGCAGACCACGCGAGCGCAGATTCGCGGTGTCGTCAGCGAAGGCGAGGCGCAGATCGTCTTCATCGACACGCCCGGCATCTTCGCGCCCAGGCGCCGGCTCGACCGCGCCATGGTGGGCGCCGCCTGGACCGGTGCCGGCGACGCCGATTTCGTCGCGCTGATCGTCGATGCCGAGCGCGGCGTCACGCCCGAAGTCGAAGCACTGCTCGAGGGCCTCGCCAACATCCCGCACCCAAAAGTGCTGGTGCTCAACAAGATCGACCTGATCCCGCACGAAAAGCTGCTCGGCCTGTCCGAGACACTGAATGCGCGGCTCAACTTCGAAGCGACCTTCATGCTGTCGGCGCTGCGCGGCCATGGCGTAAAAGATTTCCTCGACTGGGCCGCCAAGCGCATCCCGCTCGGTCCCTGGCACTTCCCCGAAGACCAGCTCACCGATCTGACGCTGGCGATCACCGCCGCTGAGGTGACGCGCGAAAAACTGTTCCTGCGCATCCACGACGAGATTCCCTACAACGCCACCGTCGAGACCGAGAAGTTCACCATCCAGCCCGATGGTTCCTATCGCATCGACCAGGTGGTCTACGTCACGCGCGATACTCACAAGAAGATCGTTCTAGGCGCCGGCGGCCAGACCATCAAGGCCATCGGCGCCGACAGCCGCAAGGAGCTGATGGAGATTTTCGACACCAAGGTCCACCTCTTCCTCTTCGTCAAAGTCCGCGAGAAGTGGAGCGAAGACCCCGAGCGCTACCGCGAGATGGGTCTCGAGTGGACCAAGTGAGTGCGAGCGCTCTGGCCGAAATGTGCGGGCGTGATCGTGCCTCAGCCTACCTCTCCCTCTGGGGGAGAGGTCGCCGCGTAGCGGCGGGTGAGGGGACCTTCCTCTCGGTCGACGCCAATGCAATGGACCGGTGAGGGCCTCATCGTCGGCGTGCGCCGTCACGGCGAGACCAGCGTCATCGCCGAGGTGATGGTCGCCGGCCATGGCCGCACCGCCGGCCTTGTTCGCGGCGGCCGCTCCAGCAAGCTCGCGGCGACGCTGCAACCCGGCAACACCGTGCAACTCACCTGGCGCGCCCGGCTCGAAGAGCACCTGGGCACCATGACCGTGGAACTGATCGACGCCCGCGCCGCCGACCTCATCGCCGACCGCATCCGCCTCTATGCCAGCCAACTCGTTTGCGAACATCTGCGCCTGCTGCCCGAGCGCGACCCGCACGACCGGCTGCTCGGCCTTGCCGTCGATCTCCTCGACGACGGCAAGACCAACCACGCGCTGGCCGTCGAGCTCGCGCGCTTCGAGCTGACGCTGCTCGATGAGCTCGGATTCGGGCTCGATCTCAACGCCTGCGCCGTCACCGGCATCACCACCGATCTCACCCATGTGTCGCCCAAGACCGGCCGCGCCGTGTCGCGCGAGCCGGCAAAACCCTATTGCGACCGCCTGCTGCGCCTGCCGCAATTCCTCATCGGCGATGCAGACGCAACCACCGCCGACCTCGCGGACACCTTCCGCCTCACCGGCCATTTCCTCGACATGCACGTCTGGAGCGCCCGCCAGATCGAGCCCCCCGCGATCAGGGACGCATTGGTGCGGGCATTGACCACTAACGGCGTGAACAACCTCGGTGTCATTCCCGCGTAGGCGGGAATCCAGGCCGGATTTACGGACGTCCGAGAGCGCAGTCTGGATTCCCGCCTACGCGGGAATGACACGGTGGGTATTCGGCGGGGGTGAGGACGGGGCGCCACTCCACTATAGTCCGTCCATGATTCGTTCTGGACTAGCCCATGCCTAAAGCGCCTGCCGCATCGCCACCGCCCGAAGCCCACAACGACATCGTCGATCTGCGCAAGGCGCTCGAGGAGCGCTATCTCTCTTACGCGCTGTCGACGATCACGCAGCGGGCCCTGCCGGACGCACGCGACGGGCTGAAGCCCGTGCATCGCCGCATCCTTCATGGCATGCGGCTGCTGCGGCTCGACCCCGATGGCGCCTACAAGAAATCGGCCAAGGTCGTCGGCGACGTGATGGGCTCGTTCCACCCCCATGGCGACCAGTCGATCTATGACGCGCTGGTCCGCCTCGCGCAGGATTTCTCCATGCGCTATCCGCTGGCGGACGGGCAGGGCAATTTCGGCAATATCGACGGCGATAGCGCAGCGGCCATGCGCTACACCGAAACCAAGATGACCGACGTCGCCATGCGGCTGATGGAGGGCATGGCCGAGAACGCCGTCGACTTCAAGCCGAACTACGACGGCTCGGACGAAGAGCCGGTGGTGCTGCCGGCGAACTTCCCCAACCTTCTGGCCAACGGCGCGACCGGCATCGCCGTGGGCATGGCGACCTCCATCCCGCCGCACAACGTCGCCGAGCTCTGCGAAGCGGCGCTGGCGCTCATCGCCAGGCCCGGCCTCACTATCGAAGAGCTGGTGCATCATGTCCCCGGCCCGGATTTCCCTACCGGTGGCGTGCTCGTCGAATCCCGCGCCTCGATCCTGGAATCTTATTCCACCGGCCGCGGCTCCTTCCGCCTGCGCGCCCGCTGGCACCGGGAAGACAAGGGCCGCGGCGTCTACCAGCTCGTCGTCACCGAAATCCCCTACGGCGTGCAAAAGAGCAAGCTGATCGAAAAGGTTGCCGAGCTGCTGATCGGCAAGCGCCTCACGCTCCTCAAGGACATCCGCGACGAAAGCGCCGATGACATCCGCATCGTGCTGGAGCCGCGCGCCGGCACGGTCGACCCCGCCGTGCTGATGGAGCAGCTATTCAAGCTCACCGAGCTCGAGCAGCGCATTCCGCTCAACATGAACGTGCTCGACCACGGCACCGTCCCCCGCGTGATGAGCCTCGGCGACGCGCTGCGCGCCTGGCTCGAACACCGCAAGGACGTGCTCGTCCGTCGCACCCAGCACCGGCTGGAGCAGATCGCACATCGCCTCGAAGTCCTCGATGGCTATATCGTCGCTTACCTCAATCTCGACGAGGTGATCCGCATTATCCGCGAGGAGGACGACGCCAAGGCCGCGCTGATCGCGATCTTCAGTCTCACCGATGTGCAGGCCGAAGCCATTCTCAACATGCGCCTGCGCTCGCTGCGCAAGCTCGAGGAACTGGAACTTCGTTCCGAACACAGCAAGCTCACCGAGGAGCAGACGCTGCTCAACGGTCTCCTTGCCTCCGATCGCAAGCAATGGGGTGAAATCACCAAGCAGATCGGCGAGCTGAAGAAGGTCTACGGCAAGGATACCCCGCTTGGCCGGCGGAAGACCGAGTTCGCCGACGCACCGGCCGCCGAGTTTGCCGAGGAGGCGGCTTCGGCCTTCATCGAGCGCGAACCGATCACCGTGATCCTTTCCGAGAAGGGCTGGATCCGGGCGATGAAGGGCCACGCCGCCGAGATCGACGAGAAAGGTTTTAAGGCCGGCGACCGGCTGAAGCTCGCACTCCACGCCGAGACCACCGACAAGCTGCTGCTGCTCTCGACCGGCGGCAAGGTCTACACCATCGCACCCGACAAGCTGCCCGGCGGACGCGGGCAGGGTGAGCCGCTGCGCCTGATGGTCGACGTCGAGGAGGGGCAGGATTTCGTCGATCTCTTCGTCTTCAAGCCGGGCAGCAAGCGCCTCATCGCCTCGAGCGTCGGCAACGGCTTCATCGTGGTCGAAGACGAGATGGTGGCCAATACGCGCAAGGGCAAGCAGGTGCTCAACGTCTCGGGCGCCGAGGAAGCCAAGCTCATCGTGCCGGCGGTCGGCGACACCGTTGCGGTCATCGGCGAGAATCGCAAGCTCATCCTCTTCCCGGCCGCCGAACTGCCCGAGATGACGCGCGGCAAGGGCGTGCGCCTGCAGAAATACAAGGATGGCGGCATTTCCGATGCGCGGCTGTTCAACGCCGCCGACGGCATGACCTGGACCGACAGCTCCGGCCGCACATTCACCAAATCGATGGCCGAGCTGCGCGACTGGGTGGGCGAGCGCGCCCAGGCCGGCCGCCAGCCTCCGCAGGGCTTCCCACGCAACAACAAGTTCACGGGATAAAGCACCGTCGCCCGCCCATCCGACGGTGTCATTCCCGCGCAGGCGGGAATCCAGGGCGGAGTTCTAGGGCGTCTGAGAACCTAATCCGGGTTCCCGTCTGCGCGGGAATGACATCGTGCCCAAGCTAACCCCTCGGCACCGAGAACGAAAAGATCACCGGCAGATGGTCGCTGCCGGTTTCGGGGCCGCGATGCAGCTCGTGCACCGCGACGCCGCGCTCGAACACCTGGTCGAGCGCAAGAAACGGCCAGGTGTGGATCAGCCCGCCCGGCACCGTGAACAGCTCGGGATACGTGATAAGGTTGCGCGTCTCGCGTTTCAGCCCGCTTTCGGCCTCGAACGCCTTCATCACGTATGACCACGGTGTCGAGTTGAAATCGCCCACGAGCAGCAGCGGTCCCTGCACAGCCTTCACCGCCCGCTCGGTAGAAAGGTATTCTGCCCGCTGCCGCTCGATCGGGAACGGCCAGTCCATATGCGTCGTCATCAGTGAGAAATGCGTGCCGTCGCTCAGCGTGAAGCCGACGATGATGTGCGCCGTGCGTTGCGTGCCATAGGCATTGTCCGGGCAGTCGGCGTCGCGCATCTCGCGGTCGAACGGCAGCTTGGAGTAAAGCCCGATATTGGCGCGCTTGCCGCCGCGGCAGACCACCCGATACGGATAGTTCGGCTTCAGCAGCGCATCGAGCCCGGCCTGCTCGGGGAAATATTCCTGCAGCGCCACGATGTCCGGGTTCTCCTCGGCGATCACCTTGGCCACCCGGTCCATGTCGTAGTTGAGCCCGAAGATATTGTGCGTCATCACCTTGATGACCTGTGCGTCGGTTTCGGGCGGTCGCGCCTCGAAGCTCGACAGCCACTCCGGCATGAACGTCCACGCCGAGAACGCAAAGCCCATCGCCGCGAAGATCTTCCAGTCATTGGGCAGGCCGAGCAGTATCGCGATGATCGTCGCGATCAGCGTCGCAAAAAACAGCACCAGTTGCAGGTGGTTGATCAGGTCGAGGAACGGCACCAGCGAGCCGAAGATCGCAAGGATCGCCGGCACCGCGGTCGCAAGGATCAGGAGCACGCAGGCGAGGCGCGCCAGGCTCAGGAGCAACAGCAAGCAATATCCTCAGTCGAGCCGGCGCCAGCCGAGCGGCCCGCGCTGCACTTCGAGCGGCCTGAACTGGCCCTTATAGGCCATCTTCGGCGAGTCCTGCACCCAGTAGCCGAGGTAGACATAGTTGAGCCCGGCGAGCCGCACCTGCCGCACATGGTCGAGGATCAGCAGATTGCCGAGCCCGCGTGTGCGCAGCTCAGGGGCAAAGAACGAATAGACCATGCTGAGCCCGTCGGGCATCACGTCGGTCAGTGCCACCGCTACCAGCGGCTTGTCGGGATGCGAGCCGAGCCGGTATTCGACCAGCACCGTCTGCACCGGCGTATCCTCGACCATGTACTCGTAGTCGACGAAGCTCATTGCGGTCATGCCGCCGCCGGTGTGGCGGTGGTCGAGATAGCGCTTGAACAGCGCGAACTGCTCGGCCGTCGCCCGCGGCTGGCGCACCGCCACCTCGATGTCGGCATTGATCGACAGGATGCGCCGGTAGCGCCGCGTCGTCTCGAACTCGCGGGCGAGGATGCGCACCGACTGGCAGGCCGCACAGCCTTCGCAGGCCGGTCGATAGATGAGGTTCTGGCTGCGCCGGAAGCCGTTGTCGCTCAGCAGCGAGTGCAGCGAAGCGGCGCGGCGGCCGGTGAGATGCGTGAAGAGCTTTCGCTCCTGCTTGCCGGGCAGATACGGGCACGGCATCGGGGCCGTAAGAAAGAGCTGGGTATTTTCCGGTGTCTGGTCCGTCATCGCCGCCGCCGCAGTTGACGACGACGTTATGCCTCACCCAGGCCGAGGGCAATACGCCTTCAAATACGGCCTGGATGGGTCAAACGTCAGGCGCCCAGCGCCCGCGCGGCATCGAGCGCGAAATAGGTCAGCACGCCCTTGGCGCCGGCCCGCTTGAACGCCCACAGCGACTCCAGCATGGCGGCCTTGCCGTCGATGGCGCCGGCATCGCCCGCGAGCCGGATCATCGCGTATTCGCCACTCACCTGGTACACGAATACCGGCACGTTGAAGCTGTCGCGCACGCGCCGCACCATGTCGAGGTACGGCATCCCCGGCTTCACCATCACCATGTCCGCGCCTTCGTCGATGTCCTGCGCGACCTCGCGCAGGCCTTCGTCGCTGTTGGCGAAATCGAGCTGGTAGGTCTTCTTGTCGCCCAGGAGCCGACTGCCCGAGCCCACCGCCTCGCGGAACGGACCATAGAACGCCGAGGCATACTTCGCCGAATACGCCATGATCGCGACCTGCTCGTAGCCCGCCGCGTCCAGCTCCTGCCGGATGGCGCCGACGCGCCCGTCCATCATGTCCGACGGCGCGATGATGTCGGCGCCCGCCTTGGCCTGCACCAGCGCCGAGTGCACCATGGCGCTGATCGTCTCGTCGTTGAGGATTTCGCCGTCGCGCACCAGCCCGTCCTGGCCGTCCGACGAATATTCGTCGAGCGCCACGTCGGCGATGAGCCCGATCTCCGGCACTGCATTCTTGATGGCCCGCAGCGCCCGGCACATCAGATTGTCCGGATTGTAGGCCTCGCTGCCGTCGGCATTGCGCAGCTCCGCCGGCGTATTGGGAAACAGCGCCAGTGCCGGAATGCCCGCTGCTGCGGCTTCCTTCGCCGCCTTGACGGCGAGGTCGACGCTCAGCCGCTCGATGCCCGGCATGGTCTTGATCTGCGTCTTTTCGTTCTGCCCGTCGATGATGAACATCGGCAGGATGAAGTCCTTGGGCGTCAGCGTCGTCTCGCGCACCAGGTCGCGCATCCACGCCGAGCTGCGCAGCCGCCGCTGCCGCCGACCGCCGAGGAACTCCATGTCGTATTTGGGCCAGTTGCTCATGGCGCGCTCAATATCAGCGGTCGCGATGCGCGGGAAGCTCTGGCTTGTCGCACCTCGCGACTGGCGCTAAGCCTCGCCCATGGATTTCAACTCGCCCATCGGCGGGCGCTATGTGCGCATCGTCGCCATCATCGCGCTGCTGCTCGGCCTCAACGACGCGTCGCGGCTGCTGGGCGTGACCACCGGCGCGGCGAGCCCGTTCGACACCCTCGGCGCCGCCGGCTTCACTTATCTGGCGATCTTCGCCCTCGCGCGCCTGTTCGCGGCGGTTGGCCTCTGGATCCGTGCCAGTTGGGGCGCGGTGCTGCTGGTCGGCGCCACCGCCATCGAACTGGGCATGTATGTACTGGGCAACCGCGACATCCAGATGAGCATGCTGGGCTTTGCCGTCCGGCTGGTGCTGCTCGTCTCGATCATCCTCGTCTTCGTGCTCAGCTTCCGCATGCGCCAGCGCGCGCATGACTAACCGTCAGGCTTGATTAAGCTTACTATTTTCTGCCCCACGGTTACCTTCTGTAAAGCCAAAATCCCGAACTTTTTCAGTAAGATAGTCTTAAGTGTGCGACTTAAGCCGATCTTATTTGGGCCTCGCTAGGTTGGGCCCTACGAGAGGCGATCAATCGCCCGGACGACAGAAACAGTGAGGCAGAAATGGCAACCAAATCCAACGCCGCAATGGCGGAGGCGCCGGGCAGCGCAGGCGGTCTGAAGCCGCAGTACCTCGAGGCAGTCAGCCGCGTGGAGCGGCTTCACCGCCGCCTGCTCGATTTGATCAAGGACGAATTCGACCGCATGGGTTGGGACGACATCAACCCGGTCCAGGCGCTCCTGATGTTCAATATCGGCGACGCCGAAATGACCGCTGGCGAGCTGCGCTCCCGCGGTTACTATCTGGGCTCGAACGTCTCGTACAATCTCAAGAAGCTGGTCGAAACCGGCTACATCTTCCAGGAGCGCTCGCGTGCCGACCGCCGCTCGGTCCGCATCCGGCTCACGCCCAAGGGCGAGGAAGTGGCCGAAGTGATCGACGAGCTCTACGACCGTCACCTCAAGTCCATCGACAAGGTCGGCGGGCTGGACAACGGCACCTTCGAAAACCTCAATCGCGCCCTCGGCCGTCTCGAGCGCTTCTGGGTCGACCAGATTCTCTACAAGCTCTGATTTCCGCCGATCCCATGCAGGCGCGCCGGCTCCAGCGGCGCGTGCGGAAATTGTGGCGCAGGGGCCACATCGGATAAGCAAACGCCGGCCACAGCGCCGGCGTTTCTTATTTGTGCCGTAAACTACGGTAGAACCGGGCGTTGCGAGCCCGCTGTCCCGGCAGGTTCGAACCCTCCGCGTATGCGTATCCGCCGAGCTTCACGGCTCGTTGACCGGCATTTCGCCGAGCGGGGGCAGATGGTATTTTCAGTCTGGCGTTTGTCGTTCCCGATCGACCTTTGGTGGCCCTGATGCACTTGAACCGGCGCAAACTTCTGACCTCGATGGCCGCCCTCGGCGCAGCCTCGGCCTTCGCCACCACCGTCCGCGCCGACGAAAACAACGATTCGATCTGGGACGTCCTCGCGCGCAACCAGCGCGTGAAGGACGCCAACCCCGAAAGGAACATGGCGGCGGCGCTCCAGATCATCGATACGCCCGAGCCGATCCTGAGCTTCGACACCGCCAACAACATCCAGTCGGCCATCGCCTACTACCAGCAGGTCGTGCAGGCGGGCGGCTGGAAGGCCCCGAGCCGCCAGACCTTCAACCTGTCGCTCGGCAAGGACAACGGCAGCGCCGTTGCCGACCTCAAGCGCCATCTGATGCTGACCGGCGACATGTCGCAGGCCGATCGCGTCAACGCCAGCTTCGACGACGCCACCGACCTCGCCGTGCGCAAGTTCCAGGTCCGCCACGGCGTGATCCCGACCGGCAAGGTCGACGAGCCGACGTTCTACGCTCTGGCCGTCCCGGCCGAAGAGCGCCTCAGCCAGCTCCAGATCAACCTGCAGCGCGTGCAGCAGGTCGCCGGCGCGCTCACCGACCGCTACGTCGTCGTCAACATCCCGGCCGCTTCGATCGAGGCGGTGGATCAGGGCATGGTGGCGCAGCGCCACACCGCCGTTGTCGGCCGCATCGACCGGCCGACGCCGATCCTTGATTCCAGGATCATGCAGGTGAACTTCAACCCGTACTGGCACGTGCCCAAGAGTCTGATCGAGAAAGACCTGATCACCTACATGAACGATGATCCGGACTATCTGACCAAGTTCAAGATCCACATCTACGACGGCAAGGGCAACGAGGTTCAGCCGACCGACATCGACTGGAAGACGGACGACGCGGTGAATTACTCCTTCCGCCAGGAGCCCGGCGCCGAGAACTCGATGGGGCACTGCAAGATCAACTTCCCCAACAAGTTCGACGTGTACCTCCACGATACCCCGTCGAAATCGCTGTTCGCCGAGAATGCCCGCTTCCATTCGTCCGGCTGCGTGCGCGTCGAGGGCGTCGATGAACTGGTCGACTGGCTGCTCGGCCCCAATGGCGGCTGGGATCAGGGCGCGGTCGAGGCCGTGTTCAATTCCAACGAGCGCCTCGACGTCAACCTCAAGCAGCAGACCCCGCTCCACACCACCTATGTGACCGCCTGGGCCAATCGAAGCGGCATCGTCAGCTTCCGCGACGACGTCTACGAATTCGACAAGCAGGGCCTCGTCGACACCAAAACGGCCTGATGGGCTGGGGCGCCGACAAGGGCCCCCCCTCGGCCTCGCGCAGCGAGGTCCTTTTCGAATTTACCCAGCTCGGCGGCCAGATGCGCGTCGCCGCTATTGATGCGCAGACCGGCATCGAAGTGGTGGTGATTGCGCCGCTGAGCGCCACCCAGCCGCAGATGCAGACCCTCGCGCTCAACAAGCTCAGGCGCCGCATGGGGCAGGGTGCCTAGCCGCGCCCAACAAAAAGGCCCGGCGAACCGGGCCCTTTTTTATTGCGGACTAGAGCTGGCAGTCATGCCAATGGCGATCATAGCCCATGAACTGCCCGGTATCCGGATTGTACGAGCGATAGCGCGCCGCGCAGGCGTCGTCATGGTCGGTCGTCGTCGCGGTAATCCGCACGTCGTCGCGGTGATGGTCGAAGCCACCATTGATGGCGGCCGTCGCGCCGACGCCGGTCCAGAACGTGCCGATCAGCAGGGCGGCGACAAGAGGGCTGACAAACATGGCGATTCTCCTTGGTTAGTCTCTGTCTGGGTCCAAGGCCGAACCCTTTCGCTCCGCCGCCTCGCGGCAGGGCGCCAACCTTGATGCGGGGCTAACTCCCCCATCCCGGACTCGTTCCCGCGGGCCTTCCATCCACGCGCAAACTGGGCGATAATGCCGCGTTCGCGCGACTGGCGAGAAAGATGGGACACCATCGGGAAACGCGAACCTTGACCGCCGCTCGCCTGGGCACCTTCGCTATCAAAGGAGCCCTCATGCCACCCGGTTTCCCACCCGCACCCAGCCTTGGAATCGGCGCCGCTCGCGTGATACAGCGCGACACCTCGCCCGACCTGTCCGCCTCTATTTTCGGGGATTGCCCATGAGCATCACCAGCGTCACCGCCGCACCGTTTGCCGTCAACTTCGCCACCGGCCTCGCAAGCGCCGATCCCGAGATCGCCGAAGCGATCCGAAACGAACTCGGCCGTCAGCAGCACGAGATCGAGCTGATCGCGTCCGAAAACATCGTCAGCAAGGCGGTGCTCGAGGCGCAGGGCTCGATCATGACCAACAAATACGCCGAGGGTTACCCCGGCAAGCGCTACTATGGCGGCTGCGAATTCGTTGACGTTGCTGAAACCCTCGCCATCGAGCGTGCCAAAAAGCTGTTCGGCGTGCAGTTCGTCAACGTGCAGCCCAATTCGGGCAGCCAGGCCAACCAGGGCGTCTATCAGGCGCTGCTGTCGCCCGGCGACACCATCCTCGGCATGAGTCTCGACGGCGGTGGGCACCTCACTCACGGCGCCAGACCCAACCAGTCGGGCAAATGGTTCAACGCCGTCCAGTACGGCGTGCGCAAGCAGGACGGCCGCGTCGACATGGACGAAGTCCGTACGCTTGCCCAGCAGCATCGCCCAAAGCTGATGGTCGCCGGCTTCTCGGCCTATTCGCGCATCATGGACTGGGCCGCCTTCCGCGCCATCGCCGACGAGATCGGCGCGCTGCTGATGGTCGACATGGCGCATGTCGCGGGCCTCGTCGCCGGCGGGGTCTACCCGAGCCCGTTCCCGCATGCCCACATCGCCACCACCACCACGCACAAGACCCTGCGCGGCCCGCGCGGCGGCATGATCCTCACCAATGATGAGGACCTCGCCAAGAAGATCAATTCGGCGATCTTCCCGGGCATCCAGGGCGGCCCGCTGATGCACGTCATCGCCGCCAAGGCTGTGGCGTTCAAGGAAGCCCTGCAGCCCGAGTTCAGGCTTTACGCGCAGCAGGTCGTCGCCAACGCCAGGGTGCTGGCCGAGGGCCTGATGAAGGGTGGCCTTGATATCGTCACCGGCGGCACCGACAATCACCTGATGCTCGTCGATCTTCGCCCCAAGGGCCTCACCGGCAAGGCCACCGAGAAAGCGCTCGAGCGCGCCTTCATCACCACCAACAAGAACGCCGTTCCGAACGACCCGGAAAAGCCGGCGATCACCTCCGGCGTTCGCGTCGGCACGCCGGCGGCGACCTCGCGCGGCTTCCGCGAAGCCGAGTTCAAGCAGGTCGCCGAGCTGATGGTCGAAGTCCTCGACGGTCTCGCCCAGAACGGTGAGGACAACAACGGCGCCGTCGAACGCACCGTGCAGGACAAGGTGAAGTCGCTCACCGCACGCTTCCCCATCTACAGCTGATCGATGACCCAGGTACTTGGGCGAGATCGTGCCACACCGCCACCTCTCCTTGGGGGGAGAGGTCGCCGCGCAGCGGCGGGTGAGGGGGCCTTGCTGGCGGGCACATCGCTGGTGGAGACTCTCTGATGCGCTGCCCCTACTGCGGAAACGACGACACGCAGGTCAAGGACAGCCGTCCGACCGAAGACTCGAGCGCCATCCGCCGCCGCCGCATCTGTCCATCATGCGGCGGCCGCTTCACCACCTTCGAGCGCGTGCAGTTGCGCGAGCTGACGGTGATCAAGAAGTCCGGCCGCAAGGAACCGTTCGAGCGCGACAAGCTGGCGCGGTCGGTGAGCACGGCGCTGCGCAAGCGCGCCATCGGCCCCGAACGCATCGAGCGGCTGCTCTCGGGCATCGTGCGCCAGCTCGAAAGCCTCGGCGAAGTCGAGATCACCTCCGACCAGATCGGTGAGTTTGTCATGGAAGGCCTCAAGAATCTCGACGACGTCGCCTTCGTGCGCTTCGCCTCGGTCTACAAGAACTTCTCGGCCGCCGACGATTTCCGCTCCTTCCTCAGCGAGCTCAGCGACGGCGACACGCCGACGCTCGGCGAAGACGACGATTGACCGATAGCCTCGATACGCGCTGGCTCGACGCGGCGGCCAACCTCGCGATGCCGTCCCTCGGCTCGACCGGCCAGACCCCGGCCGTCGGTGCGATTATCGTCGAGCCTTACAGCCAGCAGCTTCTCGGCCGCGCCGCCACGCCCGGGCACGGCCTTGCCCAGGCCGTACCGTTGGCGCTGGCCGATGCCGATGGCGAGGCGGTCGGCGCGACGCTCTACCTCACGCTGGAGCCCGCCGCGCACTACACCAACCTCGCGCCGGTGACCGGCGACATCATCGACGCCGGCATCGCCCGCGTCGTCGTCGGCGCGCTCGATCCCGACCGGCAGCGGGCAGGCGAGGGATTGCGCGAGCTCGCCGAGGCCGGCATCGAGATCGAATACGTCGAGCACGAGCCGTCGCGCCTGCTCAACGAGGGCTACGCCACGCGGCTCACCAAAGGCCGTCCGTTCGTCACCATGAAGATGACGCTGAGCCCCGACGGCATGGTCGGCCACAACATCCCCGGCCAGCCGCAACTGCTCGGCGTCGAGGCGCTGCGTTTCGTCGAGCGTGAGCGCGCCGCCGCCGACGCCGTGCTGTCGGGCGCTGCCCGCGCCGCGATCGAGGACAACGACCTGTGCGTCCATCTCGATGGCCTCGAAACCCGCGGCGCGCTCCGCGTCGTCCTCGCCGGCGCGCAGGACCTCGACATGAACCTCGAACTGTTCGCCGCGGTCTCGGGCGTCCCGATCATGGTGGTCACCACCGAGAATCATCCGCTGACCCTGCGGGCAGGAATCGAAGTCCTCGCCGTCGAGGGCCAGCGCGATCATCCCGATCTGCGCAAGGTGCTGGCCGTGCTCGCCGATCGCGGCATTAACCGGGTGTTCGTCGAGGCCGGCGCGCGGCTCGCCGAAACCTTCATCGCCGGCGAGCTGGTCGACCGCATCCAGGTCATCGAGATCGCCGCCGAGATCGGCCGCTCCGGCGTGCCGGCCGCACTCCTCGGCAGCTTCGAGGATCGCATTGCCGCTGCGCGGTTTTCGGAGGTTGACCGCCGCACGCTGGGCGAAGATAAGGTGCGCGTCCTCGAGCGCGAGCCGGAAAATCTGCAAGCTTTCCTGGCCCGATAGCGCGATAAGCAAACATTTGGAGCCGCCCGGTCCAGTTGCAGGCCAGCGCTCCCGAACGCCCCAGAGTTTCGATGCCCGAATTGAACGCCGATTCCGCCGCCTCACCGCGCCTCGCCAATCAGCGCGGTGCTGCCCGGCTGGCCGCGGTTCAGGCGCTCTACCAGATGGATGTCGGCCGCCAGAGCCTCGAAGACACGCTCAGCCAGTTCTCCGCGCACATGCTGGGCCGCGAGGTCGAGGGCGAACAATATCTGCCCGCCGACGCCGATTTCTTCCGCCAGATCGTGACCGGCGTCATCAAGAGCCAGCTCGACATCGACCCGACCCTCGACAAGGCGCTCACCGCCTGGCCCGTCGGCCGCATCGACGCGACGCTCCGTGCCATCCTGCGTGCCGCGGCGTTCGAGCTGATCCGCCGCCGCGACATTCCGCCCGGCGTCGTCATCTCCGAATACGTCGATATCGCCAAAGCCTTCTACGAAGACGACGCCCCCGGCCTCGTCCACGGCGTCCTCGACACTATCGCCAAACAGATCACGCCCACCCCGGCGGCGTAGGTCGACGAACCCTCCAAAACCACGGTGTCATTCCCGCGCAGGCGGGAATCCAGGCGGAGTCCTCGGACGTCTGAAAGCCTGGTCTGGATTCCCGCCTGCGCGGGAATGACACCGTGGAAGATCAGATCGACGAAATCAGCGAGTCGATGAAGTTCCTGTCCTGCCCATAGGACGGGGTCTTGCGGCCTTCGATCGTGAACGACTTGCCGTCCTTGGCGCCGTAGAGCGCCTTGTCGACGACCCGCTTGTTCTTGTCGAAATAGACCGCCAGCACGGTGCGGTCGGTGATCGAGGTCATGCCGAACGGCGTCTGGTTCACCTTGGTCTGCACGTAGTACCAGGCGGTGCCCTCGTTGAACGCGTTGATCGTCTGCGGCGAGCCGAGCACCACCGTCACCAGATCCTGGCTCTGGCCGGGCCGGATCTGCGCCAGCGCATCCTGCGAGATTTCGTAGCCCTGGATCCTGCTGGTCGACAGCGCCAGCCCCGAACCCATGCTGCAGGCGCTCAACGTGAGACCGAGCAGGCCGACCGCCACCAGGGAAAACACAGCAGGGGCGGACTTGGTGTGATGCATGGATTTGACTTTCACGATGTCTCTCGACTAAGACGCGGCGCGGTTGCGCGCCGGATGTTTAGCTGTGTCTGCCGCCGGCTGGCAAGCTCGGTTGAACCGCTCTACCCGGCCATTCTAGCCGCGGAGCTTGTTCATGATTTTCAATCTATTCCGTAAATCTGCTGCCCCCGACGCCGCTTACGAGGCCTATCTTTCCATTGTGGCGCAATCCCGGCAGGAGAAGTTCTACGCCGACTGGGGCGTGCCGGACACAGTGACGGGCCGCTTCGACATGATCTCGCTGCACCTCGCGCTGGTCCTCCGCCGACTCAACGCCGACGCGACCGCGCGGCCGTTCGTGCAGTCGCTGGTCAACGTTTTCTTCCGCGACATGGACCAGTCGATCCGCGAATTGGGCGTCACCGATCTCGGCGTGCCTGCCAAGATCAAGAAGATGGGCAAGGCCTTCTACGGCATCGCCGAAGTGCTGAGCCATGCCCTCGACAGCGCCGATCCGGCCGAAGTCGATGCTGTGCTGGTCAGGAACGTCTATGGCGCGCCGAACGCCGGCAGCGCCGCGCTCGCCGCCTACCTGCTCGATGAAGCCAAGCGCCTCGCCGCGACCCCGACCGCCGCCGTCACCCATGCGACGGGAGCTGCCGCATGACCGATCGCACCTCCATCGCCGACGCCAGCATCCGCCTCGACTCGATGCCCATCGAGGGTCGCGATCTCCATGTGACGCCGGGCGAGGAAGATCGCGCTGCCATCGCCGCCCGCCTCGGCGTCACCGCCATCGATGCCCTCGACGTCGTGCTCCATGCCGTCCGCTTTCGCGGCGGCATCAGGGTCACCGGCCGGCTCACGGCGAGCGTCACGCAGCCATCCGTCGTCACCCTCGACCCCGTTGTGCAGGAGATCGCCGAGCCGATCGACCGCATCTTCCTGCCCGGCGGTGAAAAGCCCTATGCCGGCTCGGCCAATGCCGAAATCTTCGTCGATCTCGAAGGCGACGACATTCCCGACCATTTCGAGGGCAACGAGGCCGACCTCAGCGAACTCATCGTCGAAACCCTGGCGCTGGCCGTCGATCTCTATCCGCGCGCCAAGGGCGAAAGCCTTGACGATCTCGGGCTCAAGCCCGATGTGATCGAGGATCATCCCTTTGCCGCACTCAAGGGGTTGAAGCCCAAGGACGACTAGGTGTGAGCTTTCGGGGGGTTGTCCATTCGGACCGGACCGGGGAGACTGGAGTTACCAGGCTTCAGCATCCACCGGAGGGTCCGAATGAACATCCACAAGAATGCCCGTCTCACGCCGCT
>Ga0153956_1000502_pt1 | contig 43682 bp, 45 predicted proteins | sample TSFL040MetaG_FD_104704 | JGI IMG/M metagenome (GOLD analysis project Ga0153956, IMG submission 104704) | Attine ant fungus gardens microbial communities from Florida, USA - TSFL040 MetaG | ecosystem: Host-associated > Fungi > Mycelium > Unclassified | place: USA: Florida, Wekiwa Springs... | reverse complement strand
GTCTTCCCACGCGAAGCCTCACGTCCTGGGGGTGTCTGAACGGTCAGGAAGTTGCGTGGTTCGAAATGGTCGCTATACGACCATTTCGAACCACGCAGAGCCCTGACCGCCCGGATCCCTCCCTCCGGGCGGAGGGTCGTGACGGGACCTCCCGGAGTTCGTGGCGGACCTTTGACCCTTTCCCCACGCGAAGCCTCACGTCCTGGGCGCCTCATGGGGGTCACAGCCTGCCCGGACCCCCATGAGGAGCCCAGGACACCCGGGACGACCCCCTCGGACGGCCGCCCGGCCCACGGCCCCCGCCCGGAACCCGCCTACCGCCCACCCAGATCTTCGATCGCGCCTCGAAGCACGGCGGCTTGGCTCAGCTCCGGTGCTTTCGTCGCGGTGAGGAGGGTGACGGTGCCGGCCTTGGCCGTCGCCGCGAGGCGGGCGAGGGCCTCGGCCTGGTCGCCCGTGGCGAGCTCCGCCCGATAGCGGGCCGCGAACTCGTCGAAGCGCACCGGGTCGTGGCCGTACCAGCGCCGTAGCTCGTCGGAGGGCGCCACCTCCTTGCACCAGTCGTCGAGTTTGGCCCGTTCCTTCGAGACCCCGCGCGGCCAGAGCCGGTCGACCAGGATCCGCCGCCCGTCCGCCGGGCCCGGCTCGTCGTAGATCCGCGCCACCCTGAGCTCGCCGTCAGCTTTGCTCATGCAGACCAGCGTAGACGGCCGATCCCCTGGGCGACCGACGTCCGCTGGTTGCCCGCGGCCAGGCCGCGATCTAGGCTCGCCCCCGAGGCAGCGATTGGCAACGACCTTCGCCAAACCCGGGAAGCGACTCGGCCTGCTCCTGGCGGCGGCGATGTTCGTGCTCGTCGTCGACACCTCGCTGATGAACGTCTCGATCGCCTACGTGGTGCGGGACCTCGACACCACGGTGAGCGGCGTGCAGGCAGCGATCGCGCTCGAGGCGCTGGTCTCGGCGGCCTTCATCCTGATCGGCGGCAAGGTCGGCGACCTGATCGGCCGCAAGCGCGCCTACGCGCTCGGCCTGGTCGGTTACGCGATCGGCGCCGTCGCGATGACCCTCGCCCAGGACCTCGTCGCGATCATCGTCTTCTGGGCGATCGTCGGCGGCACCGGCGCCTCGCTGCTGCTGCCCGCGATGCAGTCGCTGATCCACGGCAACTTCGCCGGCGAGGAGCAGCGCCGGGTCTATGCGCTGGTCGGCGCCGCCGCCTCGATCGCCGCCGCGATCGGCCCGTTGCTCGGCGGCTTCATCACCACCTTCCTCTCCTGGCGGGTCGCCTTCGCCGGCGAGGCGGCGATCGTCGCGGTCGTCCTCTCCGGCCTCGGCCTCGTCCGCGACGTCCCCTACACCGGCGTCCGCGCGATCGACACGGTCGGCGCCGCGCTCTCCGTCGTCGGCATGGGCGGCATCGTCCTCGGCATCCTCGTCTGGCAGGAGGGCGGCGAGGCGGTCGGCGCGCTGATCGTCGGAGGCATCGCGGCGATGGGGACCCTGGTCTGGTGGCTGCGCCGGCGCAAGCGGGCCGGCCGCGCGGCGCTGCTCGACCCCGACCTCTTCCGCTCGCCCGCCTTCCGCATCGGCGTCAGCCAGCAGATGCTCCAGCAGATCGCCCTCGGCGGGGCGATGATCGCGCTGCCGATCTACCTCCAGATGGTGCTCGAATACAACGCCCTCCAGGCGGGCCTCTCGCTGGCACCGCTCTCGCTCAGCATGTTCGGCGTCGCCCTGTTGGCGGGACGCAAGGCGGGGGACTGGCGCCCGGCCTCGATCGTCCGCCTCGGCTTCCTCGGCGTCAGCCTCGGCTTCGCCCTGCTGATCCCGTTCGTCCCCCGCGTCGACAGCGGTTGGTACCTGATCCTGCCGCTGGCGATCGCCGGCTCCGGCCTCGGCCTGCTCGTCTCCCAGCTCAACAACTTCACCCTCGCGCCGATCGCCGCGGAGCGGATCTCGGAGGCCGCCGGGGTCAACTCGGCGGCGGGCTCCTTCGGCCTCTCCTTCGGCCTCGCCTGCGCGGGCGCGATCATGCTGGCGACGCTCTCCGTCGCCTTCGCCAAGGAAGCCGAAGCGAGCGCCGTCCTGCCGCCCGCCCAGCAGCAGCGCGTCGCCGACGTGCTCGACGAAGATGCCGAAGTGATGAGCAACGCCCAGCTCGAAGAACTGCTCGCCGACGAGTCGCCACAGGTCCGCGCCGCGATCGTCGACATCAACACCGACACCCGGCCGCTGGCCTTGCAGGTCGCTCTGCTGGTGCCGCTGCTGGCGGGCCTCGCGGGCCTGGCGAACTCCTTCCGGATGGCGCGGCTGCCCGCGCCGCCGCCGCGGGCCGCGGGCGCCGCCTCGGGGGTGGCCTGAGTGCGTCGCCTCGCCGCGCTCGGCTCGCTCGGGTTCGCCGCCGTCGCGGTGGTGCTCGCCGCGGTGCTGGCGATCGAACGCTTCCCGCGCGGCGTCGCCGTCCTCGCCTGCCTCGTCGTCGCCCTGGTCGCCGGTTGGCTGGCGCTGCGCCACGCGGGCGTCGGGCAGTTGCTCGCCATCGCGGCGGGCGCCCTGGCGCTGATCGGCGCGGTCGTTCTGCTGGTCGACCTCGGGGACATCCTCGCCGACCTCGGCGTGGTCGTCGCCTTCGCGCTGGCGGCGGCGCTCGCCCGCGTCGCCTTCCGCGTCCACGTCGACCTGCCCCGGGCGCCGCGCCCGCGCCGCCCCGTCCTCTTCTTCAACCCGCGCTCCGGCGGCGGCAAGGCGAGCGAGCTCCACCTCGTCGAGGAGGCGCGCGGCCGCGGCATCCTGCCGGTCGAACTGGGGCCCGGGGAGGACCTGCGCGAGCTGGTCGAGGGCGCGATCGAGGACGGCGCCGACGCCCTGGCGATGGCGGGCGGGGACGGCTCGCAGGCGATCGTCGCCGAGATCGCGGCGCGGCGCGGCCTGCCCTACGCCTGCGTCCCGGCGGGGACCCGCAACCACTTTGCCCTCGACCTCGGGGTCGACCGCGAAGACGTGGTCGGCAGCCTCGACGCCTTCGTCGACGGCGGCGAGCGGCGCGTCGACCTCGCCGCGGTGAACGGCCGCGTCTTCGTCAACAACGTCGCGCTCGGGGTCTACGCGGACGCCGTCCAGCGGCCCGGCTACCGCGACGCGAAGCTCCGCACGCTGCTCGAGGTGGCACCGGCGGAGCTCGGCGCGGGCGGTTCGGGACCGGCGCTGCGCTGGCGTCATCCCGACGGCGAGGAGGGGGGCGACGCGGTGGCGCTGCTGGTCTCCAACAACGCCTACAGGCTTGGCGTGACGCTCGGCTCCGGCACTCGGCCCCGCCTCGACGAGGGCGTGCTCGGCATCGCCGCGGCGGAGGCGGGCGCGGCGGGGGAGGGCGGCGTCGCGGTCGGGATGCGGCTGCGCCAGTGGCGGCGCCCGCGCTTCACCGTCGACGCCGACGGCCCGGTGCCGCTGGGGATCGACGGCGAGGCGGCGACGCTGGTGCCGCCGCTCGAGTTCGCCTCGAGGCCCGGCGCGCTGGCGGTGCGGATCGCCCCCGGCCACCCCGGCGCCTCGCCGTCGACCGAGGTGCCGCGCGGGCTCGGGCGGGCGGTCGTCAAGCTGGCCCGCATCGCGATCGGCAAAGATCGCGCTGCGGTGGATGGAACGCGGAACATGAGAGAGGGGAGCTCAGGATGAGCGCTTTTGAGGTCGAGAAACGGGAGACGATCAGCCGCGATGAGGCGGCGACCCGCCTGCGCCGGATCGCCGACCGGCTGTCGGGGGAGCGGGAGATCGAGCTGAAGTGGTGAGCGGGGGGCGCGCCTGGCTGGAGGAGGTCGAGCGGCTGGACCTGGCCTGCTACGCGGCGATCGCGGCGACGCCGACGCCGCGGCTCGATCGGGCGATGGCGCGGCTCTCCCATGCCGCCGACTACTCGCGGCTCTCGCTGACGGCGGCGGCCGGCATGGCGCTGTTCGGCGGCGCCTCCGGCCGCCGCGCCGCCGTCGCCGGGCTGGCCTCGATCGCCGTCACCGCCACCGTCGTCAACGTCGCGGTGAAGCCGCTCGCCCGCCGCCGTCGTCCCGACCGCCTCGCCCAAGAGGTGCCGCTCGCCCGCCAGGTGCCGATGCCGTCCTCGCGGTCCTTCCCCTCCGGCCACTCGGCCGCCGCCTTCGCCTTCGCCGGGGGCGCCGGGGACGTCGTCCCGGCGGTCTCGCTGCCGCTGCACGCGCTGGCGGCGCTGGTCGCCTACTCGCGCGTCCACACCGGCGTCCACTACCCGCTCGACGCGATCGCCGGCTCCGTCCTCGGCGCCGCCCTCAGCGACGTGACCCGCCGCCTCACCTGACCCGCCCCGCTCAGCTGTTCCTTTTGCGCCTGTGAGGCGCAAAAGGAACAGCTAACGGCGGGGGCGGCGAGCTCGCGGCCCGCGGCGCGCTGCTCGGCGGCGGTCGGGGCCTCGATCACGGCCGCGAGGCCCATCGCGGCGGCCGCGGCGGGGTCGACCCGGCCGCCGTCGAGCAGCCCGAAGGCGGCCTCGACCGGGTCACCGAGCGGCCCCGCGACGGTCGCGGTCCGGCGCTCGCCGCCCCCGGCCAGCAGCGCCTCAAGCGTCCCTTCGCCGCCGTCGGCCAGCGGCAGTTCGAGCGCGTCGAGGCCCGCCTCGCGGACCCCCGCGGCGATCGCCGCGGCGATCGCCCGCGCCGCGAAGGTCCCCTTGAAGCCGTCCGGGCAGACGATCACGTTCGCCATCCCCGCCACGCTATCCGCTCCAACAACATGCATGCGCACGCATGTATCTGCTATGCTGGCTCCACCAAACGGAACGAGGAACGAAGCGAGGTCGGAAATGCAGTTCGGAATCTTCTCGGTCAGCGATATCACCCGGAACGCCGTCACCGGCGAGACGCCGAGCGAGGCGCGGCGCATCCAGGACGTGGTCCAGATCGCCAAGCGCGCCGACGAAGTGGGGCTCGACGTGTTCGCGATCGGCGAGCACCACAACCCGCCGTTCTTCTCCTCCTCGCCGACGACGCTGCTCGCCGCGATCGCCGCGCAGACCGAGCAGATCGTCCTCAGCACCTCGGTCACCCTGATCACCACCAACGACCCGGTGAAGATCGCCGAGGACTACGCGATGCTGCAGCACCTCGCCGGCGGCCGGGTCGACCTGATGCTCGGGCGCGGCAACACCGGCCCGGTCTACCCCTGGTTCGGCAAGGACATCCGCCACGGGGTCCCGCTGGCGCTGGAGAGCTACAACCTGCTGCACCGCCTCTGGCGCGAGGACGTCGTCGACTGGGAGGGCCACTATCGCTCCGCCTTGCAGGGCTTCACCGCGATCCCGCGGCCGCTGGACGACGTGCCGCCGTTCGTCTGGCACGGCGCGATCCGCACCCCGGAGATCGCCGAGCAGGCCGCCTACTACGGCAACGGCTACTTCGCCAACCACATCCTGGCGCCGAACTTCCACTTCAAGCCGCTGGTCAACCTCTACCGCGAACGGTTCGAGCACTACGGGCACGGGACGGCCGAGCAGGCGATCGTCGGCCTCGGCGGCCACGCGTTCATCGCCAAGACCTCGCAGGAGGCGGTCTCGACCTTCCGTCCCTACTTCTCGAGCTGGCCGATGTTCGCGGGCTCCTCGCTGGAGGACTTCATGCACGGCACGCCGCTCAGCGTCGGCAGCCCGCAGGAGGTGATCGAGAAGACCCTCACCTTCCAGGAAGGCTTCGGCGACTATCAGCGCCAGCTCTGGGTCGTCGACGCGGTCGGGCTGCCGCTGGAGATGGCGCTCGAGCAGGTCGAGCTGCTGGGGACCGAGGTGGTGCCGGTGCTGCGCCGGGAGATGGAGTCGCGGCGCTCGCCCGACACGCCCGCGGCGCCGACCCACGCCGGCCTGGTCGCGGCCAAGTACGGCGACGAGGCGCCGCGCCAGCCGACCCCGAACGCCAACCGCGGCGACAACCTCACCGGCGCCTCGCCCTATCAGGACGTCGAGTCGGAGATCGCCGCCACCTACCCGGAGCTGGTCTGATGGCGAGCCGCACCAAGCTCGCCAACGAAGCCTGGGAGGCGCTCTTCCGCGCCCAGATGACGATCGCGGGCGAGTTCGAGGGGGGCGAGGAGTGGGGCTCGCTGGCGCCGCGCGAGTACGGCGTTCTCTACGCGCTCTCGACCGCGCCGGGGCCGCTGCGGATCACCGAGCTCTGCGAGGACGTCCTGCTCAGCCAGCCGGGGATGTCGCGGCTGATCGCGCGGCTGGAGGGCAAGGGGCTGATCGAGCGGGTCGGGGACCCGAGCGACGCCCGCGCCAGCCGCGTGCGGATGAGCGCCGCGGGGGTGCGGACGCAGCGCCAGGTCGGCGCCGCGCACGGCCGTCACATCGCCAAGCTGATGACCGGCGGGCTGGAGCGCGACGAGCTGACCGAGCTGCGCGACCTCTGCCAGAAGCTGATCGGGGCCGACGGTGAGTGAGGCGACGAGCGAGCGCGACGCGTCGACCGAGCGCGAGCCCCTGCGCCTGGTCCTGCTGAGCGCCGGGACCGGCAACCCGTCCTCGACCCGGCTGCTCGGCGACCGGATCGCGCAGAAGACGCTCGACCGGCTGCGCGAGTCCGACGCGCCTGCCACCGTGAACGTGGTCGAGCTCGCCCCGCTGGCGGTCGACATCGCGCGGGCGACGGTCTCCGGCCTTCCCTCGGCGGAGCTCCAGGCGACGATCGAGCGGCTCGCCGCCGCCGCCGGCGCGATCGTCGCGACTCCCGTCTACAAGGCGGGCATCAGCGGCCTCTTCAAGTCCTTCGTCGACCTGCTCGACAACGACCTCCTGGTCGCCAAGCCGATCCTGCTCGCCGCCACCGCCGGCTCCGCCCGCCACGCCCTGGTGGTCGACGAGCAGATGCGCCCGCTCTTCGCCTACCTGCGGGCGCTGTCCCTGCCGACCTCCGTCTTCGCCACCCCCGAGGACTGGGGTGCGGGTGAGCTGGGGGAGAGGATCGAGCGCGCCGCCACCGAGCTGTCGGTCCTCCTCCGCGCCGGCGTCGGCCGTGAGATCGCCGACCGCAACTGGTCCGCTCACGAGCACGAGTTCGGCGGCAACGCCACCCGCGCCGAACGCACCGCCGCCGACATCGACTTCGACTCCGACCTGATGCGCCTCGCCACCGGCGGCTCCCTGGCGCCCCGCGAGCCCTGACCCCCGCCAGCCGGGACGCCGCGCCCCGCCAGGGGCGGGAGGGACGACACACTTCGCCATCGGCGCCCGCGACGCTCGCTGAGTTATGGGCGCCCTGGCGCCCATAACTCAGCGAGCGTCGGATCCGGCGTCACGGAAGGCGCGCGGAGGCGTGACCTCTCTTACACGGCGCCCCCGCCCGCCGCTCCTGTGAACCTCGTCACAGAACCTTTCGGTGCCTAAGGTTCGGAGCTAAACTATTAGGTACCGAAAGTTTTTGAGACGAAGGAAGTGATGTGCGTGGGTGAAGCGGTGCAGAACGTCGGTGGCAAGATCGAGGCGCACGTGTGGCGGATCGCCACCGTGGTCGTCCTCGGCACGATCATGTCGGTCCTCGACACGACGATCGTCAACGTCGCCCTCGACACGCTGGGCAAGGACCTGAACTCCTCGGTCGACCAGATCCAGTGGGTCGTCACCGGCTACCTGCTGGCGCTCGCCGCGGTGATCCCGGTCAGCGGCTGGGCCTCGCGGCGCTTCTCCAGTCGCAGCGTCTACATCTTCTCGCTGGTGCTGTTCACCGCCGGCTCGGTGCTCTGCGGGCTCGCCCAGTCGACCGAGTCGCTGGTCGCCTTCCGCGTCATCCAGGGGATCGGCGGCGGCATGCTGGTGCCGACCGGCCAGATGATCCTGGTCCGCGCCGCCGGGCCGCGCAACCTGCCCAAGGTGATGAGCGCGATCGGCGTCCCGATCGTCCTCGCCCCGATCTTCGGCCCGACCATCGGCGGCCTCCTGCTCGAGCACGTCTCCTGGCAGTCGATCTTCCTCGTCAACCTCCCGGTCGGCATCCTCACCCTCGTCGCCGCCCTGAAGCTGCTGCCCAAGGACCAGCCGGAAGGGGCCGAGCCGCTCGACTTCCTCGGCCTCGCGATCCTCTCGGTCGGTCTCGTCGGCATCACCTACGGGCTGGCGGAGACCGGCTCGGCGGGCACCCTGTTCGCGGGCTCGGTCCTGGTCCCGCTGCTCGTCGGCATCGTCGGCGTCGCCACCTTCGTGCTGCGCGCGCTGAAGGTGCCGAACCCGCTGCTGAACGTCCGCCTCTACGCCGACCGCGCCTTCACCGCCGCGTCGATCACGACCTTCTGCCTCGGCGCCGCCCTCTTCGGCGCGATGGTCCTGATGCCGCTCTACTTCCAGACCGTGCGCGGCCAGGACGCCGTCGACACCGGCCTGCTGCTGATCCCGCAGGGGCTCGGCGCGGCGGTCGCGATGGGCCTCTCCGGCCGCGCCACCGAACGCTGGGGCGGCGGCATCACCGCGGCGCTCGGCACCGTGATCACGCTGCTGGCGACGGTCCCCTTCGTCCTGCTCACCGACACCACCTCGTTCTGGCTGATCGGCGCGGCGATGGTCGTCCGCGGCTTCGGCATCGGGATGTCGATCATGCCCGCGATGACCGCCGCCTACGGGGTCCTCACCCCGGACCAGGTGACCCACGCGACGCCGCAGCTGACCACCTTGCAGCGGGTCGGCGGCTCGATGGGCACGGCGATCCTCACCGTGATCCTGCAGACCCACCTCGAAGCGGCGGGCGGCTCGCGGGCGGCGATGGCGCAGGCCTTCGGCACCACCTTCATCTGGGTGATGGCGATCACCGCCGCGGCGCTGCTGCCGACCCTGATGCTGGCCCGGATCGAGCGTCGCGCCCTGCGTCGCGGCGCCCGCCCCGCGCCCGAGCCGCCGCTGGTCGAAGCCGAAACCCGCGAGCTCGCGCTGGAGTCGGCGTGACCGTCGCGGCGCCCGACCGCCGCACCGAGGCGCTCGCCGCGGTCCGCGAGGAGCTCGGCTCCCTGATGGGGGCCGAGCGTCGCCTCCGCGGTCGCGACCAGCACCGCAAGGCCGAGGACGGCCTGACGATCGCCCAGGTCCGCGCCCTCTTCGCCCTCGACCGCGACGCGGCGGCGACGGCGGGGGAGATCGCCGAGACCGCCCGCCTCAGCCCCGCCGGCGTCACCGCGCTGCTCGACGAGCTCGAGCGCGACGGCATCGTCACCCGCGTGCGCAGCGACAGCGATCGCCGCCGCGTCCTCGTCGCCCTCACCGACCAGGGCCGCGCCGTGCTGAAGAAGCGCCGCCGCCTCTGGCTGAAGCGCTGGGACACGGCCCTGGCCGACGTCCCGGAGCGCGACCTCGAGGCCGCCGCCGACGTGCTGCGGCGCATCGCCGGGCTGCTGGACGAGCTCTGAGCCGGAGCCGGGCGCCCGCCGCGGCCGAACTGAAAGGCTCCAGGGGCAAGCAACGGCCCCAGGAGGATGTGGATGGCGATCAGGATCGGTTACAAGGCCTCGGCGGAGCAGTTCGGCCCGCGCGAGCTGCTCGACTTCGCGGTCGAGGCGGAGCGGGCGGGCCTCGACGTCGTCTCGGTCTCCGACCACTTCCAGCCCTGGCGCCACGCCGGCGGCCACGCCCCCAACGCGCTGGTCTGGCTCGGCGCGTTGGCCCAGGCGACCGAGCGGGTGACGATCGGCACCAGCGTCCTCACCCCGACCCTGCGCTACAACCCGTCGATCGTCGCCCAGGCCTTCGGCACGCTCGGCGCGCTGGCGCCGGGGCGGGTCTTCCTCGGCGTCGGCACGGGGGAGTCGCTGAACGAGACGCCCGCCACCGGCGGCGAGTTCCCGGGGGCGAAAGAGCGGCGCCGCCGCCTCGCCGAGGCGGTCACCCTGATCGAGCGGCTGTGGCGGGAGGAGCGGGTCGACTTCGAGGGCGAGTACTACGAGACGCGGCGGGCGACGATCTACGACCGGCCCGTGGACCCGGTGCCGATCTTCATCGCCGCCTCCGGGCCGTTGGCGGCGAAGCTGGCGGGACGGCGCGGCGACGGCTTCATCTCGACCAGCGGCAAAGATCCGCAGCTCTACACGGACCTGCTCGCGAACCTCGCCGAAGGCGCGGAGAAAGCACGGCGGGACCCGGCCGGCATCCGCAAGATGATCGAGATCAAGGTCTCCTACGACCGTGACGCCGAGGTCGCCTTCGAGGCCTGCAAGATCTGGTCGGCCCTGGGACTGTCCCACGAGCAGAAAGCGGGGATCGACGACCCGGTCGAGATGGAACGGGTGGCCGACGAGAACGCCGACAAGGCGCACAACCGCTTCATCGTCTCCGCCGACCCCGACGCGGTGATCGAGGCGATCATGCCCTACGTCGACCTCGGCTTCGAGGACCTGATCCTGCACGCGCCCGGCGACGACCAGAAGCGCTTCCTCGACGAGTTCGCCGCCGACGTGCTGCCGGCGCTGCGCGAGGAGGCCGGGAAGCGGGCGGGCGGCTGAAGTCGCCTGTGGCGCCTTACTCGCGGATAGCGAGAGTAAGGCGCCACGGCTTAGAATGGGCGCCGATGGACCGTGCTTCGGTCAGCGTGCGGGGGCTCGCGGCGATCGCCGTCGCCTGTGCCCTGGCCTGCCTCGGGGCGGCGGGTGCGAGCGCCGCGCAGGTGGCGGTGGTGGGGAGCCTCCAAAGCGACGAGGTCTCGCTGATCGACACCGGGACGAATCAGGTCGTCGGCGACCCGATCGAAGCCGGCGACGGGCCCGCCTCGGTCGCGATCACCCCGGATGGCCGCTATGCCTACGTCGCGGACGCGTTCGGCGGCACGGTCGCGGTGATCGACTTGGTGACCCGGCAGCCGGTCGGCGCGCCGATCTCGGTCGGTGCCACGCCTTTCGGGCTCGCGATCACGCCGGACGGCAGCCGCGTTTTCGTCACCGATCGCGGCAGCGACGAGGTGTCGGTGATCGACACTGCGACGCGGGAAGTGGTCACCGCGATCCCGGTCGGCCAGGTGTCGCCGGCCGCCCCCACCGGGATCGCCGTCGCGCCCGACGGCAAGCTCGCCTACGTGACCATCGCCAACGAGAACGCGGTCGATGTGATCGACACCGCGACGATGGCGGTGATCGGCAAACCGATCAGGGTCGGCACCCTGTCGGAAGGCATCGAGCTTGCCCCCGACGGCAAGACCGCGTACGTCGTCGATCAGGGCAGCGACGAAGTGTCGGCGATCGACACGGCGACCGGGAAAGTCACCCCGATCAAGCTGGATGGGGAACATCCGCGCGGGATCGTCGTCGCTCCCGACGGGAAGAAAGCCTTCGTCGTCGAGTTGGAGTCCCACTCGGTCGCGGTCATCGACACCGAGGCCGACCGGGAGATCGAAGAGATCGAAGTCGGCAACGAACCGCAGGAAGTCGCGATCTCGGCGAGCGGCGGGACGGTCTACGTGACGGTGGCGGGGGGCCCGCCGTTGGAACGTACGGCGGAAGTCGAGCGGATCGACGTCGCGACCGGCGCGGTCATCGGCCCGCCGATCGAGCTGCCCGGGGAATTCGCGTCCGGGATCGCGATCACCCCCGACCAGTCGCCGGTCGCGGCGTTTACCGTGCCGGACATCACGGCCGGCGTCCCGGCGTCCTTCAGCGCCGGCGCCTCGACCGACCCGGACGGGACCGTTGCCACCTACTTCTGGACCTTCGGCGACGGCGGCGCGGCGACCAGGGCGGTGCCGACCCATACCTACCGCGAGCCCGGCACCTATGACGTGAAGCTGAGCGTCGCCGACGACGAAGGCTGCGGCGAGGAGATGGTCTTCACCGGGCGCACCGCCTACTGCACGGGCGGCGCGTCGAGCGTCACCCACCCGGTGATCGTGAAGGCGCCGCCGGCCGGTCCCGGTCCCACCCCGCCGTCCACGACCCCCGCCGAGCCGCCCTCGAACAACTTCCGCGTCGGTCGCCTCGTCCACAACCGCCGCAACGGCACGGTGCGCTTGCAGGTGAAGCTGCCGAGCGCCGGCTTCGTTCTCTTGCTCGGCCAGAAGGTCCACGCGGTCACCCGCAAATCGGCGGGCGCGCAGTCGATGTGGCTGACGATCCACGCGCGGGTCGAACTGGCCAAGCGGCTGAAGAAGACGCTGCGTGCGCCGGTGAGGTTCCGCATCACGTTCACGCCGAACGGCGGCACGCCGAAGACGGTGCACCGCGCGGTCACGCTGGAACGGACGCCGCGCCACAAGCAGCACCGGCACTGATCGGAAAACCTTGAACCCGGTGACTCCCACGGACGTATGCTCGGAGACAGTCACCGACAGAAAGGGAGACCGATGGACACCTACGTGATTCTGCGGCGGAGCGGCTGGCAGTCACCCGCCGAGCTGGAAGTCGCCGCCGGGCGGTCCGCCAAGGTGGGCGACGAGGAGATGTCCGACGACATCCGCTGGATCCGCAGCTACGTCCTCGAGGAGGACGGCGGCTCGGTCGGCACCGTCTGCATCTACCAGGCGTCGAGCCCGGAGGCGGTCGCCGAGCACGCCCGCCGCGCCGACCTGCCCGCCGACGAGATCATCGAGGTCGCCGACACGGTCATCGTGCGGCCCGACCCCGAGGCCGCCGCGGCCTAGCGCCATGGCCGAGCGCGGGGGAGCGGCAGCGGGGGTCCGTCGCGCGGGAGCGGCGGACCTCCCCATGCTGGCCGGGATGCTGGCCCGGGCCTTCGACGACGACCCGGGTCGCCCGCTGGGCCTGCCCGCGCGCCGCCCGCCGCATCAGCAGCGGAACGGGCGGCTGGTGGCGGTCGCCTGGTGGCCCCAGGCGCCGTCGCGGTCGAGCGCTTCGCCGGTCGCGGTGGTGCGCCAGGTGCCCTTGACGCAGCCGGGGACGGCGACCGCGGCGCTCACCCGGCGGCCCGCCGCGGTGCCGGTCGCGCAGCGGACCGCGAAGGAGCGGCCGCCGAGCTGCTTGCGCAGGCAGACGGTCACCCGCAGCTCTGCGTGGGGGCGCGCGGTGGCGTAGCCGCCCTGGCCCTTCAGCTCGAGCGCGCCGGGGTCGTAGGCGGGCCGCTGGGCCTGGGCGGCGAAGCTGCCGGCGGCGTCGGCGCGGACCGCCGCGTAGAGTCCCAACGCGGCAAGGACGGCCGTCCCCAGGAGGGCGACCCGGCGGCTGATCTTTGTCACGGTGCAATTGACTCTCATGGATGACCTCCCGCACGACGTCCGGCTGACCGCGGCGCAGCTTGGCATTCTGGCAGCGCCCTGCCGGCCGATCGCGGCGGGATCGAAGGCCTGCGCCAGGACCGGAGGCGCGCGCGGCTGGTCGAGCCGGCGATCCCGAGCGGGTACGTCGGGTCGGCGGTGTCCGGGATGACCGAGGCGCCCGATCCCGGCGCCGCGCCGCGCCCGCGCGCCGACGTCCCGCTGGGCTCGGTCGAGGCGCTGCGCGAAGCCGAACGGGCCGCGGCCGCCGCGCGTCCCAAGAAGCGGAAGCGCTCGATCGGGCCCTACGTCACGGTGGTGGTCCTGATCCTGGTGGTGATCGGCTCGAGCCTGGCGGTCTCCGGCATCTTCAACCAGGGCAGCCCGGCCGTCGAGGCGCCGACGCCGGCCGCCTTCCGCGCCGAGGTCGCCGGTTATTGCGGGCTCGCCCTGGACGGGGCGCCCACGACCGTGGGACAGGGCCGGGCCGAACGCGCCCGCGGCTACCTCGAGGTGATCGAGACGATGCGCGGCCGCCTCCAGTCGCTGGTCGCGCCGAGCGTCCCCGATATCGCCCTCGAACGGTTCTCGGCCGGCCTCACGACCGCCGCCAACTACACCAGCGACGTCGCCCAGGCGCCGCCCGCGCGAGGCTCGGAGGAGGAAGCGAGGTACGTCTCCGAACTGACCTTCGCGGCCGGGCAGGTCCAGGCCGGCGCGGTCGGCTACAAGCTCGGCCGCGCCTGCGTGGCGATCGGCGACCTCGTCGCCCGCTCCGCCCGCAACGCCGCCGCTCCCTGACCCGCGGTGTCGATGGCCCGAAAAACCACGATATAGCCGACTTTTCGGCCCATCGACGTGGAGCCGGCGCGGGGGCTATGCGGCGGCGGCGTCCTCGTCGCGACGACGGCGGACCAGCCACCAGCCGATGCCGATCACGATCGCGGCGGCGACCACGTAATCGAGGTAGCCGAGGTTGTGGCGCCAGGTCTCCCAGTTCTCGCCGACCGCCTGGCCGACCAGGGCGAGGGCGAGGACCCAGGGGATCGAGCCGAGCGTGGTCAGCAGCGAGAAGCGGCCGAGCGGCATCCGTGCCACGCCTGCCGGAAGCGAGACGAAAGTGCGAACGATCGGCAGCATGCGGGAGAAGAAGACGGTCGCGTCGCCGTAGCGCTCGAACCACCCCTCCGTTTTTCGCAGCCACTCTGGGTTGACGTGGAAGATCCGGTGGCGTTCGAGCAGGTCCAGGCGCCCGTAATAGCCGATCGCATAGCCGATCAGCGACCCGACGAGGTTGCCGAGCACCCCCGCCACGACCACTCCGACCAGGGTCAGTTCCCCTTTCGAGACGGCGAAGCCGGCGAACAGCATGATCGCCTCGCTGGGGATCGGGATGCAGGCGGACTCGAGCGTCATCAGCACGAAGATCGCCGGATAACCGGTGGTGCTGATGAATTCGGTGGCAACTTCGACGATCGGGTTGAGGACGAAATCGGTGACGGAGGCGCGGATGAGCATGGGGCTCAACGTTACGGGAGTTGCTTAAGGGAAGATGAGAGTCAGGGGACGACGACGCGGGTCGGCTCGTCGCCTCGGTTCGGCTCGAACGAGTAGACGAGTTTGGTGTCGAGCGCCGCGGCGAGGCGTTGCAGGGTCGAGAGCGAGAAGTTCTGGCGACTCCGCTCGAGGCGCGAGATCACCGCCACGCTGGTCCCCATGCGATCGGCCAGCTCTTCCTGGCTGAGGTCGAGTTCGGCTCGCCGGAGCATGACGATCCGGGCGAGTTCGCGCCGCGGGCGAGTCAGCTCCCGTTCCTTCTTGTACGCCGGATCGCGCTCTTCTTCTTCAGCGATGAGGTCGGCGATGCTCTGGCCGATCGGTGAAATCCACTCTTGGGTGCCCAACTCCCCTGCCTCCACCATGGAGGCCACGGTAGCGGAAGTGGTGATCGCTGGATTCATGGTGCGTCCCTTCCTACGGGTCGAGGCCCGCGTCGCGTCGGCGCGTCCATTCGCCGTTTGAAGTCTCGCCAGCGTTTCTGCGCCAGATCGATATCCCGCCGCGACACGGTCTTGCTGCTCTTACGAAACACGTGCAGCAGGACGAGGAGATTGCCTGAGCGGCGATAGAGGATCCGGAGCAGAGCGTTGCCGCTGTGGCAGCGCAGCTCGCGAAGGGAGCCCTCGATTTGCGAGGTCATGGGGAAGGGGAGAGGCGGATCGCTGTCTCGAAGTCCGTTCATCTCGTCGATCTGGTTCTCCACGTGGCGCCATGCCTTGGGCGTGAGCTGGGTGCGCAGGAATTCCCGCACCGGCTCGCGGCCCCTCTCGTCTCGGTAGAACACCGCCTGCGTCGGCACGCACCCCTAAGGGCTCGCGCGGCCGAATCTCTCCCCACCTGATTCTCATATTCCGTTCATGTTCGGGGTAGATCCTCGGAGCATGCGAGTTCTGGTTGTCGAGGACGAGGTGAAGATGGCGGCGCTGCTGCGGCGCGGGCTGAGCGAGGAAGGGCTCGCCGTGGACGTCGCGGAAGAGGGGGAGCGGGCGCTCTTGATGGCGGGCTCGACCGACTACGACGCGGTCGTGCTCGACGTGATGCTGCCGGGGATCGACGGGTTCGAGACCTGTCGGCGGTTGCGGCGGGACGGGGTCTGGGCGCCGGTGCTGATGCTGACCGCGCGCGGCTCGCTCGACGATCGGGTGGTCGGCCTCGACGGCGGCGCCGACGACTACATGGTCAAGCCGTTCGCCTTCGCCGAGCTGCTGGCGCGGCTGCGGGCGCTGGTCCGTCGCGGCACGGTCGAGCGCCCGCCGGTGATCGAAGTCGGCGACCTCCGCCTCGATCCGGGCACCCACCAGGTCTGGCGCGGCGAGACGGAGATCGATCTGTCCTCCAAGGAGTTCACCCTTCTGGAGACCTTCATGCGCCACGCCGGCTACGTCCTCTCGCGATCCCAGCTGCTCGAACAGGCCTGGGAGTACGACTTCGAGCACCGCTCCAACGTGGTCGAGGTCTACATCCGTTATCTGCGCCGCAAGATCGACGTGCCCTTCGACGTCGTCTCGATCGAGACCGTGCGCGGCGCCGGCTACCGGCTGCGGAAGGACGGAGGGCGCTGAGCCGCCTCTCGATCCGCCTGCGGCTGACCCTCGTCTTCGCCGCGGTGATCGCCGTGGTCCTGGCGGGGACGGGCTTCTTCGTCTACCTCCAGTTCCGCAACGACGTCAACAGCGCGGTCGACGCGGGGCTGCGCTCGCGCGCCGACGAACTCTCCGCGGTGGTGCGCCAGGAGAGCAGCAGCCTCGCCGGCAGCCGCCAGCACCTGGTCGGCAAGACCGACAGCTTCGCCGAGGTGCTCGACCCGAGCGGCAAGGTGCTCGACTCCTCGCAGGCGCTCGGCGACGAAAGCCTGCTCGAACCCGACCAGTTGCGGGCCGCCGCCGCGGGCCCGATCTTCATCGACCGCCCGCCGCTTCCCGGCGGCGACAGCGACGGCGGCGTGCGCCTGCTCGCCGCCCCGGTGCAGGCCCCGGCGGGCGAGCGGATCGTCGTCGTCGGCACCTCCACCGAGCCGCTCGACGAGTCGCTGATCGACCTCGAGGAGCTGCTGCTGATCGCGCTGCCCGCGGCCCTCATCCTCGCCTCCGCGGCCGGCTACTGGGTCGCCGCCGCGGCGCTCCGCCCGGTCGAGGCGATGCGCGCCCGCGCCGAGGAGATCTCCACCGCCGCCCCGGACGAGCGCCTGCCGGTCCCCGAGACCCGCGACGAGGTGGCGCGCCTGGGGGAGACGCTGAACGAGATGCTGGCCCGGATCGGCGACTCGATGGAGCGCGAGCGCGCCTTCGTCGCCGACGCCAGCCACGAGCTGCGGACGCCGCTGGCGATCCTCCGCGCCGAGCTCGACCTGGCGCTCGCCGAGGGTCGCAGCCCGGCCGAACTGCGGGCGGCGCTCGCCTCCGCGGCGGAGGAGACCGACCGGCTCACGCAGCTCTCCGAGGACCTGCTGACGATCGCCCAGACCGAGCGCGGGGAGCTGCCGCTGCGGCTCGAATCGTTGCGGATCGGTGACACTTTCGAGACGGTCGAGCGCCGTTTCGCCAGGCGCGCCGCCGAAGCCGGGCGGCGGATCGAGGTGGCGGCGGGTGGCGAGCTCGAGCTGCGCGCCGACTGGCTGCGCCTCGACCAGGCGATCGGCACCCTGGTCGACAACGCGCTCCGCTATGGCGCCGGGGCGATCACGCTCTCGGCCCGCCGCACCGGCGAGGCGGCCGAGGTCCACGTCACCGACGAGGGCGACGGCTTCCCGCCCGAGTTCCTGCCGCGCGCCTTCGAGCGCTTCAGCCGCGCGCCCGGCGTCCGCGACGGCGGCTCCGGCCTCGGCCTGGCGATCGTCGCCACGGTTGCCGAGGCCCACGGCGGCAGCGCCCACGCCGCCAACCGCCCCGCCGGCGGGGCGGACGTCTGGCTCGTCATCCCGCTCTCATCTTCGTTTAAGGCAACCGCCGGATGATCGCGGCCAAATGCATCCGATCTCATACCTACAGGCACTGATCCTCGGCCTCACCCAGGGCATCGCCGAGCCCTTCCCGGTCTCCAGCCTCGGCCACGGCGTCATCATCCCCGGCCTGCTCGGTTGGAACATCCACCAGAACGACGATTATTTCCTCGCCTTCCTCGTCGCCACCCACTGCGCCACCGCGATCGTCCTCTTCTTCTACTTCCTCGACGACTGGATGCGGATCTTCCGCGGGTTCGGGCGCTCGGTCCGCGATCGCGGCCTCACCCCCGGCGACGACGACGCCCGCCTCGCCTGGCTCTTGATCGTCGACACGATCCCGGCCGGCATCCTCGGCCTGGCGCTGCAGCACCCGCTGCGCACGCTCTTCGCCTCGCCCGAGACCGCCTCGCTCTTCCTCATCCTCAACGGCCTGCTGCTGCTCGCCTTCGAGCGGCTGCGCCAGCGGCGCCCCGAACGCGGCGACTGGGAAGGGGACTCCGATCCGCGCATCGCCCGCCGGGTCAGCCTCAAGCAGGCGGCGGCGATCGGCACCGCGCAGGCGGCGGCGCTGATCCCCGGCATCTCCCGCTCCGGCGTGACCATGGGCGGCGGCCTCCTCGTCGGCCTCTCCAACGAGGACGCGGCGAAGTTCGGCTTCCTGCTGGCGACGCCGATCATCGCCGCGGCCGGGTTCCTCAAGCTGCCCGAACTCTTCGGCTCGGCCGGGGACGGGGTGCGCGGCCCGGCGCTGGTCGGCGCGCTCGCCGCCGCCTTCACCACCTTCCTCGCCGTCAGGTTCCTGCTGCGCTTCTTCCGGACCAACCGCTTGACGCCATTCGGCATCTACTGCATCGTGGCCGGAATCATCTGCACCCTGATCTTCGCCTTTTGAGGACCTGAGCCGTGGGTGGGGCCGAGCTCAGCCTCGCGCTCTCCGTCTTCCTCGCCTGCGCGGTCGAGGCGGTCGAGGCGTTCACGATCGTCCTCGCGGTGGGGACGACGCGGCGCTGGCCGCCCGCGCTGGCCGGGGTGGGCGCGGGCGCGCTGGCGCTGGCGGTGCTGGTCGCGGCGCTCGGCCCGGCGCTGACCGCGCTGCCGCTCGGCGTCCTGCGGGTCGTCGTCGGCGGGCTCCTCCTCACCTTCGGACTGCAGTGGCTGCGCAAGGCGATCCTCCGCGCCGCCGGGGCCAAGGACAAGCACGACGAGGAGGCGATCTTCCGCGCCGAGGAGGCGGAGGCGGCGGCCGCGCCGATCGCCACGGGCTTTGACGGCTACGCCTTCACGATCTCCCTCAAAGCGGTGCTGCTGGAGGGGCTCGAGGTCGCCTTCATCGTGCTCACCTTCGGCGCCAACCAGCATGCCGTGGGACTGGCGGCCGCGGCGGCGGCCCTCGCGATCGTCGCCGTCCTCGTCGCCGGCCTGGCCCTGCGCGCGCCGCTCGCCCGCGTGCCCGAGAACGGGATGAAGTTCGCGGTCGGCGTGCTGCTGACCAGCTTCGGCATCTTCTGGGGCGCCGAGGGCGCGGGCGCCGAGTGGCCCGGGGGCGACGCCGCCCTCGGCCCCTTGGTCGCCGTCATCCTCCTCGCGGCGCTGGCGATGGTCGCTGAGATCCGCGCCCGCCCCACCCCCAGCGTCGACGCTTGTTACCCATGGGGTAACAAGCGTCGACGCTGGGGGTGGGGCCGCGTGACCGTCCTTCGGCGCGCCGGCCTCGCGGTCTGGGACTTCGTCGTCGGCGACGACTGGCGCCTCGCCCTCGCCGCCGTCGCCGCGATCGGCCTCACCGCGGCGGTCTGCGCCCTCGGCCTGAACGCCTGGTGGCTCGCCCCCCTCGTCGCCCTCGCCGCCCTGCGCTGGTCCTTGCGCGGCGCCCGACCCCACCGGGATCCCCGCGAGTGAGAGAGTAGGCGCACCGACGAGCGACACGGGAGGGAACATGCCGAGCGTCAGCGTCCGCTACATCGTCGACGACGTCGATCGGGCCATCGACTTCTACACCGGCCAGCTTGGGTTCGAGGAGGTGATGCATCCGGCGCCGACCTTCGCGATGCTGCGCCGCGGTGAGCTTCGCTTCATCCTCAGCGCGCCGGGCGGTGGGCCCGGGGGAGGGGCGGCGATGCCGGACGGCAGCGTGCCGGAGCCCGGCGGTTGGAACCGCATCCAGATCGAGGTTGACGATCTCGACGCGACGGTGGCGCGGTTACGCGGCGCGGACGCGCGCTTCCGCAACGAGGTCGTCGAGGGAGTCGGCGGTCGCCAGGTGATCGTCGACGACCCGGCAGGCAACCCGATCGAGCTCTTTCAGCCGACCATCGACGAGGCGCGGCTCTCCGGTTGACGCGCCGACGCTTGCCTCCGCCACCATTGCCGCCAGCACCAGCTCGTAGTGGTTCGTCCTGCACATGGACGACACCGTAGGCGCGCTTTCTTCAGCGCCCCTTTGCGGCGGCTAAAAAGACGCCGAGAGTGGGTCCGCGAAGCCGCGGCTACTGGTCGTGCTGCATCAGCTGCCAGATCGCCCAGAGGACGCAGCCGATGCCGCCGATGCCGATCGTCGTGTTCACGGCTTCGGCCGTCTCCGGTTCGATCCGCGCCAAACCGGCCAGGCAGAGGAGGATGGCGAGCAGCCCCCAGGCCAACCTCCAGTCGAACGCCCTCCGAGAATTCACGACAAAAATGGTACGCCGATTTCGGTGGCGTGGATGTAGCCGAGTTGTCACTCTCAGCGGCGCTTAAAATCATCTCCGTTTCTCATCTGGCGCCAATCCGCGGCGCCGAAGATTCAGGGGGCGAGATGGCCACTTTCACCTCGATGCCCGGGATGCTCAGGACGCTGCGGCGGACCGCCTCGGCGCTCGTGCCGGTCGGCGCGGTGGCGCTGGTCGGATATCTGGTGGCGACGCGCGGGGCGGCGCTCGGGGCGGCCCTGGTCGCGGTGCCCCCGTGGGTGCTGGCGGCGGCGGTGGCGGCGCACCTCCTCACCCTCACCTTGCGGACCGAGGCCTGGCGCACGGTCCTGCGCGCCGCGGGGGGCGGGGGCGGGGGCGTCGGCGCCCAGGCGGTCCACGCGGCCAACGCCGGCGCCTTCCTCGCCGGCACCCTGCAAGGGCAGGCCGCGCTGCCGACCCGGGTGGCGCTGCTCCGGCGCTTCGCCGGCGAGGAGGCGCCCGCGGTCTCCCGAATCGCCCTCGGCGACGCGCCGATCGTCCTCTTCGAGGTCTGCGCCTCCGCCGTGCTGGCGGCGGTCGGCTCCACCGCCGTGGGCCTGATCCCCGGCTGGGCGCCGTGGGCGATGCTCGGCGGTGCCCTCGCGATCATCGTCGCGCTCCGCCTGCTCTACTCCCGCTTCGAAGAGCGCCGTCTGGCGGCCGGCCTCGGCGTCCTCGCCGACCCGCGCCTGCGCAACCGCCTCGCCCTCGTCGTCGCCGGCTTCACCGCGATGGCGTTCCTGCGGACCCTGATCGTGATGGTCGGCTTCGACCTGCCGACCGACCCCGCCCACGTCTGCCTCGTCCTCTTCACGATGGGCGCCGTGGGACCGCTGCCGCTCGGCATCGGCACCGGCCCGGCCTCGATGGTCGCCGCCCTCGGCGGCACCACGACGATCGTCACCGCCACGGCGGCCGGCATGGTGGTCAGCGCCGCGACCATCTTCGCCGTCCTCATCTACGCCGCCGCCGTCTGGGCCTGGCGCACCCTTGCCCCACGCACCCTGTCGGTCCCGGCAGCGGTCATGCCACTGGGCGGGGGACCGCGGGGGTGACCCGTCCCAGTGAGCTCGCACTTGTCCTGAGCTCCCTCGCCACCGCCCCCACCCAGATGAGAGGCGTCTAAGAAAAGTCTCACCTCCGGTTCAGGGACGTCCCTCACAGTGCCCGCCATGAACTCAGCCCAGGCACTCCCCCAGCCGTCGGCGCCCAGCTACGGGCGCCGGATGCTCAACAAGGTCCCCGAGATCACCGTCTACTTCTGGGTGATCAAGGTGCTCTGCACCACGGTGGGCGAGACCTTCGCCGACAACCTCAACGAAAACCTCGGACTCGGCCTCACCAACACCTCCTACATCATGGGCGCGGTCCTGATCGCCGTGATCGTCGCCCAGTTCCGCTCCCGCCGTTACATCCCCGGGATCTACTGGCTGGCGGTGGTGCTGGTCAGCGTCGTCGGCACCCTGGTGTCGGACAACCTGGTCGAAAACTACGGCGTCACCCTGGAAACCACGACGATCGCCTTCGGCGCCTGCCTGATCGCGACGTTCGCCGCCTGGTACTGGAGCGAGCGCACGCTCTCCGTCCACACCATCGTCACCGCCAGGCGCGAGGCCTTCTACTGGCTGACCATCCTCTTCACCTTCGCCCTCGGCACCTCGGCGGGCGACCTGATCTCCGAGAAGCTCGAACTCGGTTACCTGCCCACGGTCGGGATCTTCGCCGGGGCGATCGCGGTGATCGCCTTCCTCCACTTCGCCCTGCGGATGAACGCGATCCTCTCCTTCTGGCTCGCCTACATCCTGACCCGGCCGCTCGGCGCCTCGATCGGCGATTACCTCGCCTCGCCGAAGGCCGAAGGGGGCCTCGGCCTCGGCACCACCGTCACCTCGATCCTCTTCCTCACGACGATCCTCGCCCTGGTCGCCTTCCTGGCGATCTCGAAGCGAGACGTGATCCGCAGCGGGCCGGTCGCCGCACCCCCCGGCACCGGCCCCGCGGTTCTCGTCGTGCTGAACAAGGTGGCGCCGACCGGGGCGCTGATCGATGCGGTGCGGCGCCGCGCCGCCGTCGCGCCGGCCGAGTTCCGGGTCCTCGTCCCCAACCCCGACAACCTCGGCTTCGACCACGGCGACCCGGCGGCGGCCGCGGGGCAGGACCTGCTCGCCGCGGCGCTGCCGCCGCTGCGCGCCGCGGCGGGCGGTGAGATCACCGGGCGCGTCGCGCAGAGCCCGAACGCCTACGACGACATCGTCGAAGAGCTCGACGCGGGGACCTACACCGAGATCATCCTCGAGACGCCGCCGGCCCACCTCTCGCACTGGCTGCACGTCGACCTGCCCCAGCGGGTCGCCCAGCTCGGGCTGCCGACCGAGGCGGTGGCGGCGACCTGAGCGCCGCCGCGCCGCCGCCGCGCGTTATCCAAACGACAACATCGGCAGCCGATATCGGTTCACGATATGGCGATGCGCGAGTTCCTGCGGGGGGCGGTCGACCTCCACATCCTTCACCACGCCGCCGCGGCGGAGATCCACGGCGCCTGGATGGCAGGGGAGCTCGCCGAGCACGGTTACGAGATCAGCCCCGGCACGCTCTACCCGACCCTGCACCGGCTCGAGGACGAGGGCCTCTTGACCTCGCGCAAGGTGGTCGAGGACGGGCACGCGCGCCGCGTCTACAAGATCACCGCCGAGGGCCGCAAGGCGCTGCAGCGGATGCGCAAGGCGCTGCGCGAACTGGCCGACGAGGTCCTTGATGACTGACACGACCGCGCCGCGCGCCGAGGCGCCGCCGGCGACCGTCGCCCGCGAGTGGGGCCGGATCGGCGTCACCGGCTTCGGCGGCCCGCCCGCCCACATCGCCCTGCTGCGCAAGCTGGTCGTCGACCGCGAAGGGTGGATGAACCATCACGAATTCGAGGACGCCAACGCCGCCTGCTCGCTGCTCCCCGGGCCGTCGTCGACCCAGCTGGCGATCTTCTGCGCCTACCGGGTGGCGGGCTGGCCGGGGGCGATCGTCGGCGGCTTCGGCTTCATCGCCCCGGCGGTCGTCCTGATTCTGGTGCTCTCGCTGATCTTCCTCTCCGGCTCGCCGCCCGACTGGATCCGCGGGGCGGGCGCCGGGGCCGGGGCGGCGGTCGCCGCGGTCGCGGTGCGGGCGGGGATCGACCTGCTGCGCCCGAGCTACGCGCGCGCCCACGCCGAAGGCGGCGCCCTGATCCGCTGGGCCGCCTACGGGGCGGCGGGCGGGATCGCCGCGGCGACGATCGGCGCCTGGCTGGTGCTCGTCCTGCTCGGCTGCGGGATCGTCGAGCTGCTGGTCCGGCGCGCGGGCGCGGGGGAGGGGGAGGGGGCGCTGCCCGTGCTCGCCCCGCTCCTCGCCCTGCCGCAGGCGGCGCTCGCCGGCGGCCTCCGCGAGCTCGCGCCGCTCACCCCGTTCGCGGTCGCCGGCACCGGCTCGGTCGGCGACCTGGTCTGGACCGCGCTCAAGGTCGGCGCCCTCTCCTTCGGCGGCGGCTTCGTGATCGTGCCGCTGATGCAGGGCGACGCCGTCAACGCCTTCCACTGGATGACCAACGCCGAATTCCTCAACGCGGTGGCGTTGGGACAGGTGACGCCGGGCCCGGTGGTGGCGACGGTCGCCGCGGTCGGTTACGGCGCCTACGGGATCCCCGGCGGCCTGCTCGCCGCCTTGGTCGCCTTCCTGCCCTCCTTCTCCTTCATCCTGCTCGGCGGCGGCCGCTTCGAGCGCCTGCGCGGCAACCCGCCCGCCCGCGGCTTCCTCGCCGGCGCCGGCCCGGCCGCGATCGGCGCGATCCTCGGCTCCGCCGTCCCCCTCACCGGCGCCCTCACCTGCACTTGGCAGTACCTCGTCCTCGCCGCCGCCGCGATCGCCCTGCTCCTCGCCCGCCGCGGCGTCGTCTCGGTCCTCCTCGCCGCCGGCGCGATCGGCGCCATCGTCGCCCTCTCCGGCGGCCCCCTGCCGTAGGCTGATGGGCCGAAAGCTGCCGCCTCGGGCGGCTCATGCCGGATCCGGCGCTCGCTGAGTTGTGGGCGCCCTGGCGCCCTCAACTCAGCGAGCGCCGCGGGGCCTGCCGTGGGACGCGTCCTCCTGACCCGGCCCGAGATCATCGCCTTCTTCTGGCTGAGGATGGACGTGCGGGTCGAGGGGGTCGGCCTCGACGGCTCAGGCGTGGGCGGGCTTGCCCGCGGTCGCGCCCTCGGCCCCGACCTTGGGTAGAGCTTCAGGGAGCGTGTAGAAATGCTCGGTCGCCCCCCGCACCGGCCGCTGGCGGACCAGCACGATCAGCCCCGCTTTCGCCAACTCGGTGACGTGGTAGTTCGTGTTGCTGAGCGGGATCTGCAGTTCCTGGCTGAGATCGCTGGGGGAGAGGACCCGGCCGCCGTCGATCCCGAGGATTTCGAGGATCGAGACGCGCAGCGGGTGCGCCGTCGCTCGCGCCAGCCGCTCCCAGTTCACGGGGATCGACCCGTCGTCCGGGCGGTGGTCGCCGTGAGTGCCGTTGGAGGACGCTATCTCGGTCAAGTCGACGACTCCGTTCCAGTTCCGTTGCCAATGTCCAAGTGGGCCGTACCCACTTTCTGCCCTGCGTGCACGACATTACCAAAAATTGTTGACTCATATACCTATTTTCGGGTAAGGTCGAACGTGAGATGCTCTTCTGGAGGCGAGATGCGTCGTTTGGGGACGACCCGGTAACCACCTCCTTCCTCCTTCCTCCACGCCACCCCCGGCGGAGGGTCCTGCGCGGCGATGCTTGCCGCTCAGGGCCCTCCGCGCCCCCTCTTTCGCCGCCGCGCCGCCGGCTGCCGCCGGTGAACCTCGTCGTTTTTCAAGTCAGGGGCTCGGGTAGGGGGTCGGCTCGATGAGGAGGAGCGCACGCAATGCCGTGGGGATCGCCGGAGCGCTGGCGCTGATCGGGCTGTCGGCGGCGGCGTTCGGGGCGAGCTCCGCCGCGGCGATCGGGATCGGCAACTGGGAAGCCGGGACCTGCGTCGCGGTGGGCTGCAGCTACGGCGGATCGCCGAGTGAATTCTTCGCCCAGGCGGCCGGTCACCCGCCCGCCGGCATCACCGACTTCACCGTCGACGTCGAAGGTGAAGACCAGGCGAAGCGGGTGAAAGTGGAACTGCCGGAGGGGCTGAACGTGAACCCGCAGGCGACGCCGCGCTGCACGGTCTCCACCTTTGAGGAAGACGACGCGAGCTGTGGCTCGGCGAGCGAAGTGGGGGTCAGCGAAGTCACCTCGAAAGTGCTCGGCCTGCCGATCGGGCCGCTCAAGTTCCCCGTCTACAACCTCGTCCCCGGTAACGGTGAACCCGCACTGTTCGGTTTCCACGTGAAACTGGAAGTCCTCGGCATCGGGCTGATCAGCGAGTTCGTCTACCTGGAAACGTCGATCGAATGGGCCGGGGATTACCACGAGTCGTTCTACATCGACAACATCGCGGCGTTCCCACCGTTGGCGCGCAACCGCCTCGTCTTCGACGGGCAGGCCGGCGCTTTCGGCGCGGGCGGTTCGTTCCTGACCCTGCCGAGCCCCTGCAACGGCAACTCGACCAGCGTCCTCGAATTCGAAAGCCAGGCGGGCGCCACCGCGGGGCCGCGGCCGACCACCCCGCCGGTGCCGATCGCCAACTGCGGTGCGGTGCCGTTCGCGCCGAGCGTCACCGCGACGGCGAGTGGGCCGACCGACTCCTCGGGCACGGTCAGCGTCTCCCTCGACCTCCCCCAGCACCTCGGCGCCAAGGAGATCAACACCTCGACGGTGCGGTCCGCGAACGTGACCCTGCCGGTCGGCACGGGGCTCAACCCGGCGACCGCGCCCGGCCTCAGGTTCTGTCCCGACGCCGCCTTCCCACTGCACTCGAAGCTGCCGGTGACCTGCGCGGCGGAGACCCAGATCGGCACGGTCGCGATCGAAGCGCCGGAGCTGCCGCCGGGCTCGCTGCGCGGCCCGGTCTACCTGGCCGAGCAGCGGAGCCGGGACCCGCGGTCGGGCGAGGAGTACCGGATCTTCTTCGACGCCGAAGCGCCGCGGTACGGGGTCCAGGTCCGCGAGGAAGGCAAGGTCCGGGCCGACCCGACGACCGGGCAGCTGAGCGCCGAGCTCGACGGCCTGCCGCAGGTCGCCTTCAGCTCCGCGACGCTGACCTTCGGTCCCACCGCCGGGCACCCGATCCCGGTGCTGAGCAGCCCGCCGCTCTGCAGTCAGGTGGCGACCTCGAGCGCGGTGCCGTGGTCGACCGGGGCGACGACCGCGACCCCGCCGACCGAGCTGGCGCTGTCCCAGGCGCCCGGCGGCGGGCCCTGCGCGAAGTCGATGGCCGAACGGCCGTTCACGCCGAGCGTCAGCGCCCGGCCGGTGAGCGCCAGGGCGGCGACCTACACGCCGTTCCAGCTGCGGATCGGCCGCGACGAAGGGCAGCAGGAGCTCAAGGGCTTCAGCCTGACCCTGCCGCCCGGGGCGACCGCGAACATCGCCGGCGTCCCCTACTGCGAACCGGGGGAATACGGCGCCGCGGGCGGGCGCTCGGGAGTCGAAGAGCAGCGCCCGAGTTGCGACGGCCGGAGTCAGATCGGCACCGCGACGATCGCGGCGGGCACCGGCGCGACGCCGCTCGAGATCGAAGGCCGCGTCTACCTCTCGGGGCCCTACCAGGGGGCGCCGCTCTCGGCGGTCGTCATCACCCCGGCGGTCGCCGGCCCGTTCGACCTCGGCAACGTGGTCGTCCACGCGCCGCTCAACCTCGACCCCGAATCGGGGCGGATCGAAGCGAGCGCCCAGGTCCCCGACGTCTTCGGCGGCGCCAAGCTCGACCTCCGCTCGATCGAGGTGAACCTGGACCGCGGGCGGTTCACGCTGAACGGGACGAACTGCAACGCGAACGCGACCACCGGGCGGATCGCCGGTGGCGGGGGAGACCCGACCAACCCGGCGGCCTGGTCCTCGTCCGCGGTCGACGTCCCCTTCCAGGGCGAAGGCTGCGACGGGCTCGCCTTCAACCCCGGCCTCAAGGTGCGCCTCTTCGGCCAGACCGGCCGCGCCAAGCACCCGAAACTGCAGGCGACGCTGACCACCAAGGAAGGCCAGGCGAACGCGGCGCTCGCCTCGGTGGCGCTGCCGCACGCGATCTTCCTCGACCAGTCGAGCCTCGGCAGCGTCTGCACCCGGCCCCAGTTCGCCGCCCGCCAGTGCCCGGCCAGATCGCGCTACGGCTACGCGCGCGCCTGGACGCCGCTCCTCGCGCACCCGGTCGAAGGCCCGGTCTACCTGCGCTCCTCCAACAACAAGCTGCCCGACCTGGTCGCCGACCTGCGGGGCCAGGTGAGCATCGTCCTCGACGGCCGCATCGACAGCTTCAAGGGCGGCATCCGCACCACCTTCGCCGCGATCCCCGACCTGCCGGTGAGCAAGTTCGTCCTCAGGCTGCCGGGCGGCAAGCACGGCCTGCTGCAGGCTTCGACGAACCTCTGCGCGAAGCCGGTGAAGGGGATCGTCCGGCTGGTCGGCCAGAACGGCAAGAAGGTCAGCCGCCACCCGCGCATCCCGGTCCCGTGCAACAAGCACCACCGGCGGGACAAAAAGCACCGGTCGACTTGACCCTTCCGCTGGGAACGCGAATGTCGTCAGAGGGAGAGGGATGGAGTACCGCGCCACGCAGGGGGCGGCGTTATCGCTGGGAATGCGTTAACGGAGGAGGGAACAAATGGTGAGGCGTTCGGCAGTACTGGCGCTCCTGTGTATGGGTGCGCTGCTGGCGGTGCCCGCGTTGGCATCGGCCGACACCGGGGAAATCATCGAACCGCAGCTCGAACCGCCGACGGCCGCCAACGGGTGGCAGGCCGCCAGTTGCTCGGTCGAAGAACCCGAAGCGGGAGTCGAGTGCTCGCCGTCGACGCCCGGGGCGCTGTTCAGGCAGGCCGGTGGCCACCCGCCGATCGGTTTCACCCAGTACACCATCCAGCACACTGTGCTTGCTCCCGGCCTGCTCGAACCGCTCGTCAAACCGGTCGCCGGGCGCACGATCAAGACGCTGCGCGTCGATCTTCCCCCGGGGGAGACGGTGAATCCCAACGCGGTGCCGAATTGCAAGCTGAGCGAATTCCTCAACGAACCGGCGCCGAAAACCTTTGTCCCGACCTGTGCTGCCGCCACGAAAGTGGGTGAAGAGCAGGCGACGTTGGTGACCAACGCACCGAACGTCGAAGTCCCAGGGCTCGGAACCCTTCCCCTCGAAGGCTCGGTGATCCCGCCGACCCCCGGCATGACCAAAGTCCCCGTCTACAACCTCGTGCCCAATCCTGGCGAACCGGCCCTGTTCGGGTTCGTGATCGCGGGCCAGGAGGTGGTCTTCCTGAAGACCGAAGTCGACTGGCAGGGTGACTTCCACGAGAGCTTCACGATCGAACTGCCGAACACGGCGGCGGCCCCCGGGCTCAACACGCTCATCAGCCGACTGGTCAACTTCGGCGAGACGCCCGGCAACGGGACCTACATCACCAAGCCGACGACCTGCTTCGATCCGAGTCAACCGGGGAACGAACACCTCTACTCCACCTGGTTCCGCGCCGAGTCATACGAAAAACCGGACGCCGGCTTCCCGCGGGGGTCGACGCCGGTCGAGAACAAGATCAAGGATTCGGCCGGCAACTACTTCGCCCAGGAAGGTTGCGACAAAGTGCCGTTCACGCCGGGCCTGAGCGTCGACGCCGGCACCGCGGCGGTCGACTCGCCCGCTCCCGCGAGTGTCGAGACGACGCTCGAGTACCTGACCGGCGCCGAAAGCCCGGTGCAGGAGTCGCACCTGCGCAAGGCGGTCGTCGCGCTGCCCGCAGGAATGGGGCTGAACCCGTCCGGCTCGGTCGGGCTCGGCGAATGCACCGACGCCCAGTTCAAGAAGGGTGTGCGTACCTACGAGAACGAATGCCCGGCGAGCTCGAGGATCGGGTCGGTGACGATCGAATCGCCGCCGCTCGAACGGCCGCTGGTCGGCGACATCTACGTCGGCACGCAGAAGAGCTCGAATCCCGAATCGGGTGAAGAGTTCCGGATCCTGGTCGAAGCCAAGGAACCGAACGAGGGCATCGACGTTCGCCTCGTCGGCAACACGGCGGCCGACAAGACCACCGGTCAGCTGACCACCACCTTCGACGAAAAGGAGGTCGGCGAACTGGCCGGGGCGCTGCCGGAAGGGTTGCCGCAGGTGCCGTTCACCTCGATCAAGCTGAAGTTCGACGGGCCGAAGCAGGTGCTGACCAGCCCCTCGACCTGTGAGACGACGGCGACCGGGCAGATGGAACCGTGGGCCGATCCCGGCAAGAGCGTGGCGGTCAGCAGCACGATCAAGCTGACCGGCGACCCGGGCGGCGGCAGCTGTCCGGCCAGCCTCGGCGCCCGCAAGTTCGCGCCGAGCTACACGGCGGTGAGCGACTCGACCGCCGCCGGGGCGTTCAGCCCGTTCAAGGTCCACATCGGGCGGCCCGACGGGCAGCAGGAGATCAAGGCGGTCGACGTGACCCTGCCGAAGGGCCTGGTCGGCCGGCTCGCCGGGATCCCCTACTGCGGGGAAGCCGAAATCGCGGTGGCGGCCGCAAGCAGCGGCAAGGCGCAGCTGGCGAAGCCGAGCTGCTCCTCGGCAAGCGCGGTCGGCAGCGTCACCACGGTGGCCGGGACCGGCAACGCGCCGCTGAGCCTCGACGGCACCGCCTACCTGGCCGGTCCATATAAGGGGGCGCCGCTGTCGCTGGCGGTCATCACCCCGGCGGTGTCCGGTCCGTTCGACCTCGGCACCGTGGTCGTCCGGGTGGCGCTGAACATCAACCCGCTGACCGCCCAGGTCAACGCGGTCTCCGACCCGATCCCGAACGTGTTCGGCGGCGTCAAGCTGGACATCCGCTCGATCGACCTGAGCATGAACCGCTTCCAGTTCATGCTCAACCCGACCAACTGCGCCGCGCAGGCGACGGCCGGGGCGATCAATGGCGGCGGCTCGAACCCGGCGAACGCGGCGGCCTGGTCGAGCTACGCGGTCAGCTCGCCCTACCAGGCGACCGGCTGCAAGCAGCTGAAGTTCAAGCCGGAATTCCACGCCCGGATCTCCGGCCCGACCACGCGGGCGAAGAACCCGCAGATCCGGGTCGTGGTCAAGGCCCGCAAGGGCGACGCGAACATCGCCCGCACGGCGCTCAACCTGCCGCACGCGCTGTTCCTCGACCAAGGTCACATCAAGAAGGTCTGCACGCGGGTCCAGCTGGCGGCGCACGAATGTCCGCGGAGCTCGATCTACGGGCACGCCGAAGCGAGCAGCCCGCTGCTGAAGCAGAAGTTGAAGGGCCCGGTCTACCTGGTGTCCTCGAAACACAAGCTCCCGGACCTGCTGGCGGACCTCCGGGGCCAGATCAACATCCAACTGGACGGCGTCATCAGCTCCGAGCACGGCGGGCTGAAGACGGTGTTCAACAACACGCCGGACGTCCCGCTGAAGACGTTCATCCTCAACATGAAGGGCGGCAAGAAGAGCCTCCTACAGAACTCGACCAACCTCTGCAAGGGCAAGCAGCTGGCCGTCCTCAGCCTGAAGGGCCAGAACGGCAAGGTGGTCAAGAACAACAAGTTCCGTCTGAACATCGCCGCCTGCGGGGGCAAGAAGAAGGCGGGCAAGAAGAAGTAGCCCCGGGAAGGGTGCGGACGGGCGCCGGCGCGGCGGGCTGGAATAGCCTCCGCGTCGGTGCGCCCCTCCGTCTCCGTCCTGATCGTCGCCTGGAGCTCGAGTGCCGAGCTGCGCCGCACGCTGCCGCCGCTGCTCGCCGAGCTGCGCGAGGACGATGAGCTGATCGTCGTCGACAACGCCTCACCCGACGATTCCGCCGCGGTGGTCGCCGACCTGGCACCGCGGGCGCGGCTGGTGAGGATGGGGCGCAACCGCGGCTTCGCGGGCGGTGCCAACGCGGGGGCGAGGGCAGCCACGGGCGACCTGCTCGTGATCCTCAACCCGGACGCGATGCCGTTGCCGGGGTGGGGGGAGGCGATCCGCCGTCCCTGGCTCGAGGGCCGCGGCTGGTCGGCCTGGCAGGGGCTGGTGGCCGAGGGCGACGCGGCGACGATCAACTCGGCCGGCAACCCGGTCCACTTCACCGGGATCGTCTGGGCCGGGCGGCACGGCGAGCCGCTCGCGGCGGCGCCGGGGGCGGGGGAGGTGACGGCGCTCTCGGGCGCCTGCCTGGCGGTGCCGCTCGACGTCTGGCGCCGGCTGGGGGGCTTCGCCGAGAAGTTCTTCATGTACCACGAGGACGTCGACCTCTCGCTGCGGCTGCGGCTGGCGGGGGAGACGGTCGGGATCGAGCCGGCCGCGGTAGTCGCCCACGACTACGAGTTCACCGCCTCGGCGGGCAACAAGTGGCGCTGGATGGAGCGCAACCGGCTGGCAACGCTGGTCCGCCTCTACCCGACCCCGCTGCTCCTCCTCCTGGCGCCGGCGTTGCTGGCGACGGAGGCGGCCCTCCTCCTCGCCGCCGCCGCGGGCGGCTGGGGCGGCCAGAAGCTGCGCGCGAACGCCGAAGTCCTCACCTGGCTGCCCCGCCTCCTCGCCGAGCGCCGCGCGATCCGCCGCACCAGCACGATCTCCGCCGCCGAGTTCGCGGCGGCCCTGACCCCGGACCTCGATTCCCCCTTCATCCCCGCTCTGGCCCGCAGCACCCCGGCGCGCCTGGCCCTGCGCGGCTATTGGCGGCTGGTCCGGGGTCTGCTGCCGCGGTAGGCCGGGGGGCGGGTGGCCGTCCGAGGTGGAGGCTCGGGCCCCTGCGGCCGTCCGAGATACGTCCCGGGCGTCCTGGGCGCCTCATGGGGGCCCTGGCAGGCTGTGACCCCCATGAGGCGCCCAGGACGCGAGGCTTCCGTGGGAAGACGTCAAGGGTTCGTCACGAAGACGCCGGGGACGTCACCCCTCCCGGCCCCTCCCGGCCCTCCCGGCCCCTGCGGGACCCCGGCCCGGAGCGCGTTCGCAGTTAGCGACACATGTTGTCGCTAACTGCGAACTCGCCTCCGGGGCGCGTGCGGTTCCCGGCCTCTTCGTCACGGGGTCACGCATCGGTGACGGGTCCGTCCGTCTGCCGTGAGGCTCCCGTGACCCTCCCGGCACGGTCCCTCCACCTCTCCCCCGGGAACGGCCCCGCCGTCCCGGCCATGCCTGCCCGAGCCGTGGACGGGAGGGCCGTCCCCTTGTCCGTCTCCCTCCAGCTGTTCCTTATGCGCCTCATAGGCGCATAAGGAACAGCTGGGCGGTGCGGATCACGATCTTGGCGCCCTATTTGGCTCTGCGCCAGGGGTCTCTGCGGGCATCGCGGGAATCTTTAAGCGCCCTTGAAGTGTCGAGCTGCCCGGCTTGCGATAATGCGCGGCGTCGTGGATCCGTCGCGTAAGCGCAAGATACGTCTGGGTGTCGCCCTCTGCGTGGCGGTCCTCTTGGGCGTCGCGCTCATCTACGTCAGCTTCAACGCCTCGGATGAGACCAAGGAACCGTCGCAGATCCTCACCGCCGCGCCGGGTCAGAAGTTTGAGATGAACGCCAAAGTGGTGCCGAAATCGGTGCGGCATGACGGCGAAACGCTCAAGTTCGAAGTCGAGGACCGGAGCGGCGGCGGCGCGATGCCGGTCAGCTACCAGGGCGTCGTCCCCGACCCGTTCCGCGGTGGGCGCGAGATCGTCCTCACCGGCGCGGTCGAAAACGGCACCTTCGTCGGCGAACCGGAATCGCTGATCACCAAGTGCCCGTCGAAGTTCACGACGAACGCCAGCGAAACCGCCGGCACCGGCAGCGGGTCCTCCAGCAGTAATGGCTAGCGTCGGCGGCGTCCTCCTGGCGCTCGCCTTCTTCGTTGCCGCCGCCTCCGCCATAACCGCCGTCGTCTGGCGCCAAGACGACGCCCGCGTCGTCCTCGCCCGCCGCGGCGTCTACACCGTCTTCGGCCTGCTGCTGGCCTGCATCGTGATCGTCGAGATCGCGATGGCGACGAACGAATTCCACCTCAACATCGTCGCCGAACACTCCTCGATCGAGACGCCGATGTTCTACAAGCTGGCGGCGATGTGGTCGAGCCAGGAAGGCTCGCTGCTGCTGTGGGCGTTCGTGCTCTCGCTCGCCGCCTCGCTCGCCCTCTACTCGACCCGCCACAAGCTGCGCGAGATCGTCCCCTGGGCGACCGGGGTGATGATGGCGATCGGCGCCTTCTTCATCGGCCTGATGCTGTTCGCGCCGGGGGTCAACCCGTTCCACACGATCCCGACGCCGCAAGACGGGATCGGGCTGAACCCGCTGCTCCAGCACCCGAGCATGATGATCCACCCGCCGATGCTCTACTCGGGGTACGTCGCCTGGACCGTCCCCTTCGCCTTCGCGATCGGCGCCCTGATCACCCGCCGGGTCGACTCCGAATGGATCCGCGCGACCCGCCGCTTCGCCCTGATCGCCTGGACCTTCCTCGGCTTCGGCCTGCTGCTCGGCGCGCGCTGGTCCTACTCGGAGCTCGGCTGGGGCGGCTACTGGGCCTGGGACCCGGTCGAGAACGCGGCGCTGATGCCGTGGCTGCTGGGCACCGCCTTCCTGCACTCGATCATGGTGCAGGAGAAACGCAGCATGCTGAAGGTGTGGAACGCGACGCTGATCGTCGCCACCTTCTCGATGTGTCTGCTCGGCACGTTCCTGGTGCGCTCCGGCGTCCTGCAGTCGATCCACGCCTTCGGCGACGACACGGTCGGGCCCTACCTGCTGGCGGTGATCGGGATCGTCGTCATCGGCTCCACCTGCCTGATCGTCTCCCGCCTCGACGACCTGCGCTCCGACCAGAAGCGGATGGACTCCCTGCTGTCACGAGAATCGGTCTTCCTGATCAACAACCTGCTGCTGGTCGGGATGGTCGTGGTGATCGCCTGGGGGACCTTCTTCCCGCTGATTTCCGAACTCTTCACCGGCACCAAGAGCTCGCTCGCCGCCCCCTGGTTCGACCACTACACGACGCCGCTGGCGATCCTGCTCGTGCTCTTCACCGGGATCGGGCCGCTGCTCGCCTGGCGGCGCGTCACGTGGGCTTCGGCGAAAAAGGTCTTCCGCATCCCGGTCGCGGTCGCCCTGCTGACCCTCGTCATCCTTCTCGTCTTCACCGACGCCGGCAACAAGTTCTGGCCGCTGGCGCTCTTCACCTTCGCCTCGTTCGCGATCGCCGGCGTCCTGCAGGAGTTCTACAACGGCGCCCACGCGCGGCAGAAGACCTCCGGCGGCTCCTTCGCCGGCGCGCTGATCGCGGTCACCGCCCGCAACCGGCGCCGCTACGGCGGCTACATCGCCCACATCGGCGTCGCCGTCCTCCTGATCGGCGTCGCCGCCTCCTCCAGCTTCCAGACCAACGAGAACGTCTCGATGAAGCCCGGCGAAACGCGGAACGTCGACGGCCGCGAATTCACCTACAAGCGGCCATACGTGAAGGTCGACGACGAGAAGTACACGATCGGCGCGATCGTCGAAGTCAAAGAGGACGGCAAGTACCTCACGACTCTGGAAACGAGCCGTCGCTTCTTCCGCCCGACCGGCGCCGCCGCGACCGGCGGGCTGGCCGACTACTTCAGCGGCGAGGCGACCTCCGAGGTCGGCCTGAAGACCGGCCTCGCGCGCGACATCTGGGTCACCGTCGCGCCGAACGTGCAAGACGTCCAGCATCAGCTCGCGGTCGCCGAAAAAGGACTCAAAACCTGCATCGAAGCGGGGCCGGGGACGCCCGAACAGTGCAAACAGCTCTCAGCGCTGATGCGCGCGGCGGCGGCGGAACCGCGGCTGCAGCCGCAGGCGCTCCAGCAGATCGAAAACCTCCAGCTGCTCTCCGCCGAACGGATCGCCCGCGGCTACGTCAGCGAGGCGGGCGCCGCGACCTTCAAGGTCATCATCAACCCGCTGGTGCTGTGGATGTGGATCGGCGGCATCATCGGCCTGATCGGCGCCCTGATCGCCGTCTGGCCGACCCGCAGCCGCCGCAAGGGCGCGATGGTCCGCACCGAGGCCGACGCCCTCAAGGAAGCGAAATACCGCGAAATCCGCGATGCCGAACTGGACCACGCTTCCGGCAAGCTCTCCGACGAGGACTACGCGATCCTCGACGCCGAGCTGCGCAAGGAAGCGGTGGAGATCCTCGACGCGGTGGGAGTCGGGGCGGGCACCGGCGAGACGCTCCGCGCCGGCCGCGCCGGGCTGCCGAGCGACTACGAAGGCGGGAACGGGAACGGCAACGGCGGCAGTGCCACGGCCACGGTCGAGAACGGCGATGGCGCCCCGGCCCAGAACGGCAACGGCTCGAACGGCCACGCCAACGGCCACGGCCACACGAACGGCGCCGGCAACGGCAACGGTGGCTCCTCCGAGCCCGCTGGCCGCGACTAACCGCTCAGACCCTCTACACTCATCCCCGTGTACACGATTCTCGGCGTCCTTCAGGTCATCATCGCGGCCGTCCTGGTCTTCCTCATCCTGCTTCATTCGGGGAAAGACGCGGGGCTCTCCGGTGCCTTCGGCATCGGCGGCGGTGGCAGCCAGATCGGCGGCGGCTCGATGGTCGAGCGCAACCTCGACCGCGCCACCGTCTTCTTCGCCGTGCTCTTCGTCGTGAACACGATCATCCTCTTGAAGATCTAGGCGCCCCGTGCCCTTCACGCTCAGTAACCTCAGGGACGACACCGAGGACCTGGGTTCGAACTTCGACGGCCCGCCGGACCTGGAGTTCCGCGCCGCGACCAAACTGCTCGGCCTCGAGCACTCCGGCCTGACCCTCCAACGCATCCCGCCGGACTACCGCTTCCCGTACGGCCACACGCATGAGACCCAGGAGGAGGTCTACGTCGTCGTCGGTGGGGGAGGGCGCATGGCGATCGACGACGAGGTCGTCGACCTGAGGAAGTGGGATGCCGTCCGCGTCCCGCCCGGCTCCTGGCGCGGCTACGAGGCCGGCCCCGAAGGCCTCGAGCTCCTGATCATCGGCGCCCCGAACCTGGGCGACAACCCCCGGGGCGACGTCGAAGGCACGCGCGATTGGTGGCCGTCCGGCTAGCGCCTCCAGCGTCAAATCCCTCCTCTCTGTAACCGCAGTTGACAAACGCGGTACATTTGTCAAGTACGCAGACTTCAGCGTCGCGATTGACAAGGGTAATTCGTAAAGGAGGGAGCTCAGTGGAGGCGCACGCAGAGCACGCGCATCACCATCACCACCACGACGACGACGTCGAGGTGAATCCGGCTGCCTGGAGCGACGGCAAGCGCTATGCTTGGCTGCTCGGCATCGTGGTGCCGCTGGCGCCGTTCATCGCCTGGGGGCTGGTCGAAGCGACCGGGTTCGGCGGGTTCTGGTTCGCCGGGCCGGTCCTCGTCTTCGTCGCCTTCCCGATCCTCGATCTCTTGATCGGGATGGACGCCACCAACCCGCCCGACTCCGTCCTCAAGTGGCTGGAGCAGGACCACTACTACCGCTGGTGCACCTACCTCTTCATCCCGATCCAGTACGCCGGGCTGATCTTCGCCGCCTGGCAGTGGGGGGACGGTGGGCTCTCGGTCGTGGAATCGATCGGCCTCGCCTTCACCATGGGCGTCGTCGGCGGGATCGGCATCAACACCGCGCACGAGCTCGGCCACAAGCGCGATGACCTGGAGAAGTGGCTCAGCCGCGTCGCCCTCGCGCAGACCGGCTACGGGCACTTCTTCATCGAGCACAACCGCGGCCACCACGTGCGCGTGGCGACGCCGGAGGACCCGGCGAGCTCGCGGCTGGGGGAGAGCTTCTGGGAATTCCTGCCGCGCACGGTGTCCGGCAGCCTCACCTCCGCCTGGCACCTCGAGGCCGCCCGCCTCGACCGCCTCGGCAAGTCCCGCTGGACCCTGCGCAACGACATCCTCGGCGCCTGGGCGATGACCGTCGTCCTCTTCGCCGCGCTGGCCGTCGCCTTCGGCCCGGTCGTGCTGCCGTACCTGGTGCTGCAGGCGATCATCGGCTTCTCCCTGTTGGAGGTCGTCAACTACCTCGAGCACTACGGCCTCCTGCGCGACAAGAAAGAGGACGGCCGTTACCAGCGCTGCCTGCCGCGGCACAGCTGGAACTCCAACAACGTCGCCTCCAACGTGCTGCTCTACCACCTGCAGCGCCACTCCGACCACCACGCGAACCCGACCCGCCGCTACCAGGCGCTCCGCCACGTCGACGAGGCGCCGCAGCTGCCGACCGGGTACGCGGGGATGATCGTGCTCGCCTGGTTCCCGCCGGTCTGGCGGCGGGTGATGGACCCGCGGCTGATGGATCACTTCGAGGGCGACGTGACCAAGGCGAACATCCAGCCGCGCAAGCGAGCGAAGATCATCGCGAGGTACTCGTGAGCGCCTTCCGCTGCCCCGGCTGCGGCTACGTCTACGACGAGGCGGAGGGCCACCCGCGCGAGGGCTTCCCGCCTGGCACCGCGTGGGCCGACGTCCCCGACGACTGGGCCTGCCCCGACTGCGGCGTCCGCGACAAGGTCGACTTCGAGCCGGTGGAGGACTCCGCCTGACCGCCTCCGCTGCGACCATAGGGGGTATGGCCAGCCGAACGCCATACCCGGAGGCGGCGCGCAATCTGCTCCGGCAGACGCTCTTCGACGCCGCCCGCCACCACCTGGAAACGCGCCCCTGGGCGGAGGTGACGATGGGCGACATCGCCGCCACCGCCGGGGTCAGCCGCCAGACCCTCTACAAGGAGTTCGGCAACAAAAGCGAGTTCGCGGTCGCCCTGACGATCCACGAGGGGGAACGCTTCCTCGGCGCGGTCGAAGACGCGGTCCGCGCCCACACCGAGGACCCGCGCGCCGCGATCCGCGCGGCGCTGGAGCTCTTCCTCCGCACCGCCGGCGAAGACCCGCTGATCCGCACCCTGCTGAGCGACGACGGCCAGGGCGGCATGCTCCCCTTCGTCACCACGCAGGGGATGCCGGTCGTCCTCTGGGCGACCACCCGCCTCTCCGGCGTCATCGAGGAGGGCTGGCCGCAGGCGGCGCCGAGCGACGTGAAGCTCCTCGCGGAGGCCCTCGTCCGCCTGGCCATCTCCTACATCACCAACCCCTCCGAGACCCCCGACTCCACCGCCGCCTCGGTCGCCGACCTGCTCGGCCCCTTCATCGACCGCGCCCTCGGCACGGCTTGATCGCCGTCCTCGCCGACACCCACATGCCGAAGGGCGGCCGGGTGCTGCCGGACCGCTGCGTCGAGCTCCTGGGCGAAGCCGACGCGACCCTCCACGCCGGCGACTTCTTCGCGCTCGAGACGCTGCGGGAGATCAAGTCGCTCTCCCGCGGCCCGGTCCACGCGGTGTACGGGAACGTGGACCGGCCCGACCTGCGCGCCCTTCTGCCCGAGACGCTCGAACTCGACCTCGACGGCGCCCGCGTCGCGATGATCCACGACGCCGGTCCGTCCAAGGGCAGGCTGGGACGGATGCGCAGGCGCTTCCCCGACGCGGATGCGGTCGTCTTCGGCCATAGCCACCTGCCGCTGCAGGAGGAAGAGGACGGGTTCCAGATCTTCAACCCGGGGAGCCCGACCGAGCGCAGGCGCGCGCCGAGGCACTCGATGGGGGTGTTGACGATCGACTCAGACCGGCCGGCCTTCGAGCACGTTTGGTTTTGAAGCTGACGTCCCTTGACAAGGGACGCAAGGGGTTTGCGGCGAGCGCGGCCGTCGCGGCCACGGCCCTGGCCGAGACGGCCGGGGATGTGGGGGATTACGCGGGAGCCCGGGTGGGTGTCACGGGCGCGTCACGGGAGAGGCACCGAAGAGGCACGGATCCGTGACGAGACCCGCAGGCCGTGCGGGAGATGCCGGGAAAGTCACTAGTCCGTGCGTGTTGGGCAACACGCACGGACGCGAGTGGTGAGTTGACCCCACCATGGTGGGGTCAACTCACCACTCGCGTTTTCGGGCCCTGATTCCAGGCCCGAAAACAGACAGAAGACGCGCAGAAGCCTGACGTTCCCGGCGTCTTCGTCAACGGATGAGGCTCGACGGGCTCTTCGTGCCTCTCCCGCAAGGGACGTTCACGAGAGTGGGGAAAGTTCCCGACCCTCGCCCGCCTCCCCGCCGCACCCCTCGCGTCCTGGGCGTCTCATGGAGGTCACAGCCTGCCAGGACCTCCATGAGACGCCCAGGACCCCAAACTCGGACGGCCGCAATGACCCAGAACCCTCACCCCTCCCGCGGCGCCACCAACTCATGCTGGTAGGCGTACGCCACCGCCTGGGCCCGGTCGCGGGCGCTGATCTTGGCGAAGAGATGGTTCACGTGGCTCTTCACGGTGGCGCCGCTGACCACGAGGCGGTCGGCGATCTCGCCGTTGGAGAAGCCGGCGGCGATCAGCTCCAGGACCTCGGCCTCGCGCGGGGTGAGACCGTCGGGGAGCTCGTCGTTTTCGGGGCAGGGGGGAGCCTCGCCGCGCTGGACCGCGGTCAGGAGCTGGCGCTGGACTGCTGGGTCGATCGCCGCCTCGCCCGCCGCGACCCGCTCGACCGCGCTCTGGATCTGCTCGGCGCCGGCGTCCTTGGTGAGGTAGCCGCGGGCACCGGCCTGGAGGGCCTGGACGACGGTCTCGTCGTCGGCGTAGGTGGTGAGGGCGACGACGCCGACGCCGGGGTGGGTCTGGGACAGCCGCCGGGTCGCCTCGATGCCGTCGACGCGCGGCATCCGCAGGTCCATCAGGACGACGTCGGGCCGCTCGGCGGCGACCAGCGCCAGTGCCTCCTCGCCGTCGGCGGCGGCGCCTACCGGCTCGATCCCGTCGATCAGTCCCAGCATCAGGGTGAGGCCCTCGCGGACGACGCGCTGGTCGTCGGCGACCACCACCCGCAGCGGACTGCGCTCGGACGCGCCGCCGTTGCCCTCGCTCACGCCGGCACCCAGAGCTCGACCCGGAAGCCGTCCTCGGTCGGCCCGGCGAGGAGGCGGCCGCCGATCAGCTCGGCCCGCTCGCGCATCCCGCTGACGCCGTAGCCGGAGCCCGTGCTCGCCAGCGCCGCCGGCTGCGGCACCCGCGGCTCGTCCCCGTCGCCGTGGGAGTCGGCGATGATCAGCTGCACGCCGTCGGGGTCGTAGTCGAGGCGGATCGACACCCGCTCGGCCTCCTCGGCGTGCTTGCGCACGTTGGTGAGCGCCTCCTGGGCGGTGCGGTAGACCGCCAGCGCCGCTTCGGAGGGGAGGCGTCGCGGCTCGCCGCTGATCTCCAGCGTGCACTCGATCCCGTGCGCGCGCATTTCCTCCAGCAGGCCGTCGAGCTTGTCCGGGCCGGGGACCGAGTCCCCGCGCAGCGCCTGGATCGCGGCGCGCGCCTCGTCGAGGCCGGAGGCGGCGTGACGGTGGGCACGGCCGATCGCCGCGATCACGTCGGAGTCGACGTCGCGGTCGAGGGCGAGCAGGCGCGCCCCCTCGAGCTCCACCGAGAGCGCCGAGAGCGAGTGGGCGAGGACGTCGTGGAGCTCCCGCGCGATCCGGCTGCGCTCGTCCAGCGCCGCCGCCTCGTTGCGCGCCAGCCGCGTCCGCTCCTCCTCCTCGAGCAGCGCCTGCGCCTGGATCTGATGGTCCTCGGAGAGCCGCAGCAGGTGCCCGATCACGAACATGAAGACGTAGGCGATGTTGGTCCAGGCGAAGACGAGGAGGCGTTCGCTCGCCGCCGCGAGGATGCCGACGTCGACGATCGCGATGATCGGGATGATCACGCCGAGCGCCATGCGTTTCGGCAGCCGGATGACCGCCGAGGCGACCGCGGCGTAGGTGCCGAGCACCGCCGTCCCCGACGGCTGCACCGTCATCAGCGCGATCGAGGCGAGCCCGAGCAGCAGGATGAAGACGAACTCGGCGCGGTCGTCCTGGGGGTCGTAGATCAGCTCGATCGCGATCAGGATCGCCAGCGTGCCGCCGCCCAGCAGCGTCACCAGCCCTTCGCCCCAGAGCGCCGGCGTCGGCGTCCCGATCAGCCCGGAGATCAGGATCAGCACCATCGAGACGACCGGCCAGACGCGCATCCGCATCGGCGCCTTCCCGCTCTCGCAGTCCTTGCCGAGGCGTTCGCGCAGGAACATGATCCCCTGCGGGCGGTCCGGTTGGTCGTCCGGGCGGAAGATCTGCATGCACACAGGTTAGGAGGCTGCCCGCGGGTTGTCATGGGCGCCGGGGTTGAGCATCGGGGAAGCGCCTCCACCCAGGGGTTGACGGGCAAGTTCGGCGCCCGAGCCGATGCGGTCCGGCGCCCCCCGCCGTAGCTTCTCCGGCATGGATACGGCGATACGCGTTCATGGGCTGCGGCGCTCCTTCGGGGACGTCGAAGCCGTCGCAGGGGTCGACTTGGAGGTCGGCCACGGAGAGATCTTCGCGTTCCTCGGGCCCAACGGCGCCGGGAAGACGACGACGATCGAGATCCTCGAGGGGTTCGGGGGCCGTGACGCGGGGGAGGTAGAAGTGCTCGGCGTCGATCCCGCCCACGCGACCTCGGCCTGGCGCCAACGCGTCGGGATCGTGATGCAGGAGTCGCCCGGCGAGCAGGAGCTCTCCGTGCGCGAGTGCATGGAACTTTATGCCGGTCTATATAAGGAGCCGCGCGGGGTCGCCGAGACCCTGGAGCTCGTCGGGCTCGACGCGGAGGCGGCGGAGAAGATGACCGGGACGCTTTCGGGCGGGCAGCGGCGGCGGCTCGACGTCGCCCTGGCGCTGATCGGCGACCCGGAGCTGATCTTCCTCGACGAGCCGACCACCGGCTTCGACCCGGCGGCGCGGCGCGACGCCTGGAAGATGCTCGACGGCCTGCGCGAACTCGGCAAGACGATCTTCCTCACCACGCACTACATGGAGGAGGCGGAGCGGCTCGCCGACCGGATCGCGGTGATCGCGGGCGGGCGGATCATCGACGAGGGGACGCCGGCGACGATCGGCCACCGCGACATCGCCGCGTCGGAGATCCTCTTCAGCCTGCCGCCCGGCATCTCCGACTGGGAACTGCCCGACGACCTGCTGGCGCTGATGCAGCCGGAGCGCCACGGCGGGCGGATCGAACTGCACAGCGCCGCGCCGCTGGCCGACCTCGGTCGGCTCGGCTCCTGGGCCGAAGGGCGCGGCATCGAGGTCGGCGAGCTCGAGGTTCGCCGTCCCACGCTCGAGGACGTCTACCTGCGCCTCACCGCGGAAGCGGCCGGGGTCGCGAAACCGGAGAACTCCGAGAAGAAAGAGGAGGTCGTCTGATGGACCTGGTCCTGCACGTCACGCGCTTCCAGCTGCGCGCCTTCCTGCGCAACCGCAAAGCGCGGATGTTCACGCTGGTCATCCCACTGATCCTGCTGGCGCTGCTGGCGGGCGTCTTCCACGGCGGCGAAACCACGGTCAGCGGGGTGACGGTCAACTACCGCCAGTTCTTCGTGCCGAGCGTCGTCGTCTTCTCGCTGACCCTGACCACGCTGGCGATGCTCGTCGCCACCATCATCCAGCAGCGGGAGATGGGGATCCTGAAGCGGCGCCGGGCGACGCCGATGCCCGCCTGGGCGCTGATCGCCAGCCAGTCCCTGACCGTGGTGCTGATGGCGATCGGCACCGTGGCGTTGCTCCTGATCGTCGGCGCGGTCGCCTTCGACGTCCGCATCCCATCCAACGGGTGGGTCGCCCTGGTGCTCGGGGTGGTCGGCGGCGCCTTCGCCTTCTGCGGGCTCGGCTACGCGCTCAGCACCTTCGCCGATTCGGCCGACTCGGCCCAGCCGATGATCCAGCTGATCACCTTCCCGCTCTTCTTCATCTCGGGGATCTGGATCCCGATCTCCGAACTGCCCAAGTTCCTCGAAATCGTCGCGAAGATCTTCCCGGTCGAGCACGTCGCCGACCTCGTGCACCGCGCCTTCGTCGGCGCGGTCCCGACCGGACCCGTGCTGCTCGACTTCGCGATCCTGCTCGGCTGGGCGGCGCTCGGCGGCGCGATCGCCGCGAAGCGCTTCCAGTGGCTCCCCCCGCGCCGGGGGTAGCGGGCGGGCGAGGGCGGTGTCCTGGGCGTCTCATGGAGGTCCTGGCAGGCTCTGACCTCCATGAGACGCCCAGGACGTGAGGGGTTCGTGAAACAGATGGCACGGGTCGGGCACGAAGTCGGACTTCCGTGATCCTCTCCCGGTGCCCGTGGTGCTTTACCGCCTCATAGGACCGGTTAGCTACCACGGCAAAGGCCCGAAAACGCGCTGTCGACTTTGAG
>Ga0153956_1000501_pt1 | contig 43703 bp, 41 predicted proteins | sample TSFL040MetaG_FD_104704 | JGI IMG/M metagenome (GOLD analysis project Ga0153956, IMG submission 104704) | Attine ant fungus gardens microbial communities from Florida, USA - TSFL040 MetaG | ecosystem: Host-associated > Fungi > Mycelium > Unclassified | place: USA: Florida, Wekiwa Springs... | reverse complement strand
TCCTGCCATCACCCATTCGGGGCGTCCTCCCTCAGGTATGAGGCCCGAGCGCCCTTCATGGTCCTCGAAAAGCCGAACCGCCTGTTTGGTGGTTATGCCGCCAAGGCGGCGCCGGGCCTCGGTCAAATGGGTCTTGATTGTATTCTGACTGATCCCGAGAACCCTGGCGATTTCCTTTATCTGATGGTGCCGGGCTGTCAGGCGCAGGATTTCCTTCTGGCGCTCCGAAAGCGCTTCTATGCCCTGTAAAGGTGTGTGCATCCGATAAAAATCTCCCCCGACCAGCCATTCCCATTTATTAGGTAGCTGAAATATCGGGGTAAGACTACAGGTAGACGTTATACGGAAACCTGTTCATCCAGAACAAGAGACCGGACGAGTTGCATGACGCCCTTGCGTTTGTTCGGCGTCAGTTTGGAAAAGGCGGCAGCGAGTTGTTGCCCTTCGCGCGTCAGCAGAAAGTCGGTCGCGGAACGCTCGCTGACGGATTCAATATCTGTTTCCGCTACTGGCAAACCGTCATAGAAATAGGCGATAGGAACATTCATGTGTTCGGCAAACTGATGAAGCTTCGATGCGGAAATACGATTGGTCCCGCGCTCATATTTCTGAATCTGCTGGAACGTCAGGCCCACACTCTCCGCCAGATCGCTCTGGCTGATACCTAATTCTTTCCGGCGGGCGCGCAGGCGCGCGCCGACGTGAAGATCAACGGGGTTGGGTTCGACGATATTGGAATTAATATTACGATTCATAGCCGACAGATGGCATGATCGGAATTTGATTTCAAATGGAATCAATCGAAAGTTGATTTCGATAAGGCGAATGACGCGGCGATGCTTTCTTCCAGACCTTCCGTCGCAGATTCGAGAGACACGTCGCCAGATTCGATCTCGGCGACGAGTTCGTCTATATATTGCCGGATAATCTCTTTGTGCTTTAGTGTTTGAGGGACTGCAAACTGATCGAGCAAGGCGCGCTTTGTGTCGGAAGCATTCACCCTTCCAGACAGAAAAGCGGTCAACTGGTATTCAACAGTTTGCATAAAAGATCGGTTCCTTAACTAATTCATGTCGAAATGAATCAGATGTTTCAATAATAGGTTGCATTGCGGGCTTGCATTTGTCCATATCGCCGCTTCCGAAATGTCCAGTGGACATAGCCCGCCAATCGCGCAAGCGCATCCTGACAGCCTCTCGGCGCTGCCCGCTGATACGCCAAAGGCCGCTTGGCAGGCCGCCCCGTCGCAAGCAGGATTTCGGACGGAGCGCTGCGGATCGTCTAGGAAATCGATGGTCCGCCACGTCCGCGCCCGATGGTCCAGTTGATACCGCTATCGTTCATGATGCCGGAGACGGTTTGTTCGAGATGACGCTCCAGAACCGGCCGCCATGGGACGAGGGTAAATTCCCGGCTCTTTTCGATCAGGGCGTATCGGCCGGACGCGAGGTCCAGGGACTTGCGATATATACCGTCTATGCGTTCTCCGGATGAGATCTCGACATAGCCTAATCCAAGCTCGTCGGAGAGTTGACCGGCGACGCGGTTGAGTTCCCTTTGCCGGAGCGTTGATAGCAAGTTCGACTGGTAGGCGACGCGCTCCTGTTCTTCATGCGCAAGGCCCTGACTGATAAGCCACTGCCGCCGGGCCTGTAGCGCCTCGGTAACGGCCTTGCCGAACCCCGCTTCGCGCAAAGGTTCCGGCTCGCGGGCCAGTAGCTGGCGATCAAGCCAGGTCGCCCCGTCGCTGCCGACCTGCTGCTCCAGGGGTAGCGACGATAAGGTATTGACGAAGACCGGTGTGGATTTCGCCTGCTGCGTCTCGAAGGCGGCAGCCTTGTCCAAATGATCCCCGCCGATGATCCAGGTGCCGTCGGCTTCCCTGTCCAAGGAGTTCATAACGCGCCGCATGGCTTCCAGCCTGCGGACATGCGTTTCGGCAAATGCCTCGGTTGCCTGGGGATCGTCACGCAGATGAATGTCGATCGAATAGCGGCCGTCGTGGGCGGCGGCGATATCGGCCACCGTGCGGTCCACGGTGCGGGGTTGGGTGGGTTTAGGAACAATCTGGACAACGGCGCCGCCTGGTATTTTTTCCGTGGCCTCGCCTTGGCCAATGTCGACGTAATGGCTCCGCCCGTCCGTGCTATCCACGATCAGGTAATGCCGGTCATTGAGTTCGTCGGAAAGGCCTCGCTCGGTAACCTGGCCGGTGAGGGGGCGCCCCGCGTTCGGATCAAAAATGGCGTAGGCATCCTGGGCGCGGGCCAGGCCCTTTTCCGTCATCGCGTGCTGCATCGTTCGGATGATGTCGCCACGCTCGCCCATCGCCCGTAAAACCGGCTCAAGGTTTTCGGCGAGCTGCCAGCGCCCAGGTTCGATCTCCTGAGCCAGACCGTGCCGTCCCAGGGACTGAAGTCGTCCGGCGCGCAGGGACTGAAAAAACGGATCGGTTGCCGCGGCTGAAACCACCCTTTCCGCATCCATATCCTTGATCAACTTTTTGTCGATGCTGGTGAATCGTTCCTGGTCCATTTCACGGCGCAGACGGTCCTCAATTTCCCGGTCGGTTTTCGGGCCCAGATCGAGCGATACCAGTTCGGCGGCGCGCTCCCTCAGACCGGTGCTGATATATTCACGCGCGATGATCAGATTTTGCTCCCGGTCGTCCTTTCCGCGGACGATGATGTGGGTGTGCGGGTGGCTGGTATTGTAGTGATCGACGGCGACCCAATCGAGCCTGGTGCCGAGGTCTGTTTCCATCTGCGACATGAGCCGCCGCGTCAGCGGTTTCAGGTCGTCGTACTGCTCGCCATCTTCCGGTGAGACGATAAAGCGGAATTGGTGCCGGTCATCGGCCTGCTGTTCGATGAAGGCGTTGCCGTCTGCCCGGTCGGATGTCGCATCATAAAGTTGGCCCGGCTGACCGTCGCGGGTCACCCCGTCGCGTTGGATATACCGCATGTGGGCGCGCGAGGCGTCATAACCCTTCGCCCGGTCGAGCCGGACCAGCCGCGCCTTGACGATAACCCGGCGCTGACGGAAAGCCGTCAGACGATCACGGGCAGAGAGGACGCGGCCGGTCCCCGCGCCCCTGCCAACGCGGCTACCGTGGAAGCGGCGAGGGCGGCCCGCTGGCGCCTTTCCGCCGGCCAGATTGGTGGCCTTTAATACCTGGCTTTTGAAGCTGGCAGGGCGCTTCGAGCCGATGGTTCTTATCCGGCCGAGATGGGGTTCAAAGTCATCGTCTTGGGACATGGCTGGCGTCTCCTTTCCATTGAGACTGGGGCGGCCTCAAAGCGTGTGGTGCAAGGAAATTGTGATTTGAAACAAAAGCTTGTGGAAGTGTGGTGCCGTCAGCGAAATCTTGCACCCTTACCTGGAACCTCGGAAAAGATGTGCAGACAAGGCTTTCGGCGCCGGGTGCTCAAACCCAGGGTGCCATTGCCTTTATCTTGCTCTAGCCGCGACCCTGAAAATCCGCTCCATCGCCCTGCCGGTCCGCCGCCTTCCCAAATGCCCGGCTGCCGGAAGATCGGGCGCGACGCCTGACGACGCCGCGCCCGCTGATCGGCTACTGACGCTGCCGGGCCTCGCGTTCCGCCTGCCAGTCGAGCGCCGTCAGCATCAATTCGCAAAGCCAGAGTTCGTCCCAAATCTGCCTCAGTTCCTTCGGCTCCGAACAGTTCCGATACTCGGCCCTGAGTTCCTCCCGATGCTGTTCCAGTGTCATCTTGCCTGTCATCATAACCTCCTGTGCGTGAAAGACAGGAAGCGACGCCCGGCAGGGAGCGGGCCGGGTCAAGGATCGCGTAGCGACCGCGTGAGCGGCGATGCCGGACGTGATTTTTTCCGGCCCGAATGGTCGCTTGCGATATGAAATCTAACGCTGGATGGCCGGAAAAAATCGCGTCCGGCGTCGTCCTTGAGGCGGCCCGTTCCCTGCCGGATAATGGGCCAACTTGAGCGGATATCCTTCTCTCCACACGCGCGACTTCTGTCATTTCCGTTCTCCTGACGGCACGGTTCGGGGCACGAAAATCCCGCCTGATGGCGGCAGGGCAGAGGCCGTTTTGGTGCTTGTGACCGCTGTTTCCGGGGGCTTTTCCGGGGCTGCTCCCGGCGCGGTCGTCCCGGTTGCGGGACGCGTTTCCGCCACGCCAAGCGTGTAAAACAGCCGGGTGCCGGACAGGATCGCCGGGGGCATATCGGGTGCCGCCGGGACGCCGGCGAGAGCCGCCATATAGGCGCGCGTCTCGGCCGGAAGCGGCCTGCCTGTACGAAGATGGGCGGCGTATCGGCCCGGCCCGGCATTGTAGGCGGCGAACAGGCCGGGACAGCCGAAGCGCCCGTAGAGCGTCCTGAGATAGGCCGCGCCCGCCAGAATATTGGCGCGCGGGTCGTAAGGATCGGCCCCCAGATCGTGGGCGCGGCGCAGGCGCGCCCAGGTATCCGGCATGAGCTGCATCAGGCCCATAGCCCCGGCGGGCGAGGTAATCGGCTGTCCATGAAGCCGGGTGTGTCCGGCGCTTTCGGCCTGCATGACGGCGGCAATCCATGTCTGCGGAATGCCGAAACGCTGGCTGGCCTCGGCAATATAGGGCTGCCAGCGCCGGACCGCGGGACGCGGCGGCGCGGATGGGGTAGACGGCGCGGAGCCGGGGCCGGTCGGCGGCGGATACATGCCCTGACCGGTGGCGGTTGCCGGAACGGTGGCGGGCAAAGCGAGCGCGAAGGCGATAGCCCGCGCCCGCGCTTTGGCGGCGCTCAGCGCGCCCATAATGGCCTCGCCGGGCCGATGATGGCGGCCGCATCGACCGCCCCGAAATACCTCCCGTCGAACGAGTCGGCGGCGGGGTTGAGGAGGAAGACGCGGCCGGGAGCGAGGTGTTCGCAGCCGCGCCACCACGGCAGCGGACGGCCGTGCCGGTCGGCGGGCAGGCGGGTCGCGGCGGGATTGCCGTTGATGGTAATTGTCGGCCCGGCGGCGCAGACCGTATCGCCGTCGAGGGCGGCGACCTGCTTCAGCAGCGGCACATTGGCGGGAAGGTAACGGCGCTTGGCGGCGAGCGCGCGGACGCTGGCGGGTGTCGTCACGACCACCATGTCGCCGGGGCGGATCGGCGCGCCGGGGCGGATGCGCCACAGGCCGACCGGGGCGCTGGCGCTGGCATTCCAGACAAGGCGCGGCGCCGGTTTGACGGCGATATCGAGGGCGGCGGAGACGGCGAGACAGCCAAGGCCGATCGCCGCAAGGGCGATGATCGGGCGGCGGCGGGCGCGGACCTGACGGCGCAGGGGCGGTTCCCATTCGAGCAGGGGGACGGGGGAGCGCCTACGCATCGGGACCGCCGTTCCCGCCGTCGCGGCGCGGTTTCTGGCCGTTGGTGCGCGACCAGTCGTCGAGGTCGTCGATATGGTAGCGGACGTAGCGGCCATGCTTGCGGAAGCGCGGCCCTTCGCCGCGCCCGCGCATGTTTTCGAGGCTGCGCCAGTGAAGCCCGATATAGAATGCGGCCTGCGCATTGCTGAGGAACGGACTGCCGCTGCGGGCGCGGGCGGCGCGCTGGTTGGCGTCGCCAGGGGCATCGTCCGACCGGTCGGACGGCGCGAAGGTATGGGTTTTACCCATGTCAGGGCCTCCTTTGCTGAGGATGCCGCGCGGCGTGTCATCCGGCGGTGGCCGTGAACTTGAGCGGGGAAGCGTGCGGTCCGGCAGGCCCGTTTCCGCCTCCGGCTGAATCGGGCGGGGGATCGGCAGGGGAGGCCGGGCCGGAGGGATGGGAGGGCCGAACGAAGCGGTTGCGCCGCCGCGCGCCGTTTCAGGCGCGCGGCGGCGCGAGTTTTTTTGGGGAAACCGGTGGCGGTGCCGGCGAAAAGACGGGCGGCGCTGGCCGCCCGTGCTCTTGGGCGATCAGGCCGTCAATCGGCCTGGCGCTGGCCGCAAGCGGTGGCTCGCCGCGCGGAAATAGTCCGGATTCAATTCGATGCCGGTCCAGTCGCGGCCGAGTTGCCGGGCGGCGGCGAGGGTTGAGCCGGAGCCGCAAAACGGATCAAGGACAAGCTCGCCCGGACGGGTAAATGACGCGATCAGGGGCTTTAGCGCCTCGACCGGCTTTTGCGTGGGATGAAGCTTGTTGCCGGTATAGGGGAAGTCGAGCACGTCGGGGATCGGGCTGGCTGGCAGGGTCGGATTGCCCTTCGCCAGCAAATAGGCGGCTTCGTGCTGGTAGCGCAGGAAGCGCGCGGAAGACGCGTATTGCTTGCGGAATACGATATGCCCGACCACCCGGAAACCGGCGGCGCGCCATGCCTGCATGAACAGATCCACGCGATTCCAGCCGTAGAAGCTGACGCAAACCCCACCGGGCTTGAGAACCCGGTGCATCTGATTGAAGGCGGGGCGTAGCCAGTCGGCATTGTCGTCATTGCTGACGGTGCGGCCGTCTCTGGCCCTATAGCCGACGATATAGGGCGGGTCGGTCAGGATCATGTCCACCGAATCCCGGTCGAAGGTTCGCATCGTCTCGATGCAATCGGCATTGAAGATTTGATTGCGCGGCGCGCTGTTTGTGATCGTCATTGTCTTGATCCTCTGGTTTCCGCGCAGCGGGATGCCGCGCTGAAACCCTGCCTTCCGGCGAGGACGGGTGTGCAAACGGAGCGGGTGGCTTTGCGGGGAACCGGCTGCACGGCCCCCCTTGTCTTCGGGGCCGGAAGCTGGGCGAAAGCCACTCCGAAGTGCGCCGAGGGCTGGCCCTAAGCATCCGCCGCCGCGCGAAAATCCGCGCCCAGGCGCGGCATAATCCGGTCGGTGGATCGGACGGGCACACAAAAAAACGGGCGGCGATGTCGCCGCCCGTTGCAAGTTTAGCTGCCGTTCGTCACGCCGCGATGGGGTGATCGTCGGCGGTCGCCGTGTCGTTATCGGCCTTCTCCGGCGCGGGCAGCAGGGGCGTCACCGGGATCGTCGGGCCGGTTTCGGGATCGGCGCTCTGACCGGACGCCGCGCCCGTATCCGTGCCGATGTCGGTGAAATAGCCCGCGACGTTGCGCCATTTGGCGAGGGTCGGGAACGGGCGCGCGGTATAGCTGGCGGCGGGGCAGGCCAGCCATTTCGGCGTCCAGTGCTCGACCTTCCGGCGCTTGTTGGTCCCGGCGAGGAAGTCGCGGATGACCGCCTTCTGCGTCTTGACCGTTTCCGCGATATTGCCGTCCGCCGTCCGTTTGCCGCCGATGTCGCGCAGCATGGCGTTGACCACCTGCCGGTCGCGGATCAGCGTGAAGAACGCCTCGTCGGGCGACCACAGCGCCGTCATATCGGTGCCGATATGGTTGCCCGCCGCCTCGACCACCGCGCTCCCGGCCATCAGGGTTTCCCCCATGACCACGGCGATGACCGTGAGGACATCGGCGTCGGACAGGGTGAGCAGCCGGGCGAACATCGCCGCCGTGCCGATATCGTCGCCGGTGCCGCCCGCAAGCGTGGGCCGCTCGGGCGAAAAGCCGAGGATGGCCAGAACCGCGCGGCGCGTTTCATCGAACACGCTCTCGGCGGCGCTGGTTTCCACGCTTTCGGCGGTAGCGTCGTTGCGCGCCATCTGCTTTTCGATCCGCACGGCCCACAAGGGCGATCCGGTGATGGCGTGCGCCGCCATCAGCCGCAGCGCGACGCCGGGATGGTCGAGCAGGGTGGCGCGGACGGCGGCGTGGCGGTGCAGGTCGATATAGGTCTGCATCGGCCCGGAGACTTCCGGCTTACCGGCAAGCGCCGCCTGTTTGTCGGCCTCGGTGCGGACGCCTTTCGCCTCCGCCTTGCGCGCCTTCTGCGCCTCCTTGCCCGACAGCCAGCCCTCATGGATTTCGACGTCGCCGCGATGGCCGACCGCAATGAAGACCTTGCCGCCCTTGCTCTTGGGGGTCTTTTCATACTCCCACGAATGGAAGCGGTCGCCCGGTTCCATCACCTCGACGCCGCTCCATCCGGCGTCGATCAGGACATCACGCTTGGCGGCGATGGCGGCGTTCTGCATCGTCCAGAAGGTGCTGGCGTCCTCGAAATAGCCGTTTTCCTCGAACAGGTCGGTGATGATCCGGCCTTTGTAGTCGGCCAGGTCGAACAATGCCGCCTTGGTCGAAATCTCCGCGCCGCCGAACAGCCACGCCTTGAGCTGGTTGCCGGTGGGCGTGTATTCGTCTTCGGCGTCGTAGAGCGCCAGCCACGCCTTTTGCTGCGCCTTGCTGGCCAGCGTCAGGTGGCGGACGGTCACCGCATTGATCTCCGCATTGCGGTAGAGGGTGCGGATGCGCGGCAGGAGATTGCCGAGCGCCAGCACGCGACGGACATAGAGGTCGGTCAGGCCGAAGGTCTGGCCGATTTCCTCGACGGTGCGGCCTTCCTTCTGGACAAGGCGGGTGAAGGTCGCCCATTGCGTCACCTCGTCGGGATCGAGACGCTGGACGTTCTCGATCAGCGACGCCTCGATCGCGGTGGCGTCGTCGCCGTCCTCGATGACGGCGCAGGGCAGCGGGCCGTGGTCGATGTCTTCGGCCAGCGCCAGCGTGACGGCGCGGAAGCGCCGCGCGCCCGCGACGATGCCGAACAGGCCGGGCCGGTCCTCGCATTCGCCGGGGCGAACGATCAGCGGCACGATGACGCCGCGCGCGCGGATGGTCGGGAGGATGTCGGTCACGTCGGGGTTCTTGTCCGCATGGCGCATGTTGGTCTTGCTGACGAACAGCTTGCCAAGATCGATATTTTGCAGTTGCATGGGAGTTCATCCTTTCGGGTGAACCGGCCCGCCCGTTCTGTCTTGGTGGATGGGCGGACGGGCCGGAATTGCACGGAAAGAGCCGTGCGCTCATTCGCCCGATGCGGGCGAAATGGCGGAAATCAGGGTTTGAGAAGGCCGCGCGCGCGGGCGACGGTGGCAAGCAGGGTTTCGGCCTCGGTGATGTTCCCGGCGATGCGCGCCGCGTCGGCATAGACCGACAGCGGGAACCGCCCCTCGAAATACAGGTCGCGTTCGATGCCGAGGCCGAGCGGCAACCGGACCGAGGCGAGTTCGCCAAGGCTGAAACTGCCGAGTTCGGGGCATCCGAAGCCGAGGTCGGCCAAGCCGAACAGGGTGTCGCCGTCCGCGTCGATTTCGCTGGCCAGCCATGTGCCCGCGCCGATGGGGTTGAAGAATTTGACGACCGGCGCGAGGTCGGCATTTGGGAAATGGCCGTTGGCGAGGAGCCGGGCGTGAAGGTCGGGAGGCAGGAGGATCATGCCGCGATCCTCCGGTCGAGCGCCGCCGCCGCCGCCGTCTCGTCGGGGGCGAAGGCGAGCAGGTAATCCGCCGCCTTGCTGGCCTGACTGGCGGCGCGGAAGATGGCGCGATTGTCTTCGCGCAGCACCTCCAGCCATCCGGCCAGATAATCGGCGTGGCGGACGGTCGGCACGATGCCGAGGGTGGCGCAGACGAAGGCCGCGCCCATTTCCGCCACCAGTTCCTCACGGGCGTAGCCGTGTGTCCCGAACCGGTTGGACTGGTCGCGGTTCAGGCGCGAGGCGTGGCCGGTCCAGTGCGACAGTTCATGGAAACAGGTGCGGTAGAAATTGATCTGTTTGAAAAACGCCGGTTGCGGCGGCACCTGCACATAATCGGGGCCGGGGGCGTAGAAGGCCATGCCGCCGCCGATGCGGATATCCGCGCCAGTGGCCTTTATCAGGGCTTCGGCATGGGGGATCAGTTCGCGCGCGGGCAGCGGGGCGGGGTCTTGGGCGAGGCCGGGGCGCAAGCCTTCGCATTGCGCCACGTTGAACACGGTATAGCGTTTGAGGAAAGGCACGCTGCGGGCGTCCTCGCCGGTTTCGGCGGCGCGGGTTTTTTCGGCTTCGGGGGTGAAGCGGTCGGCGAAGACCACGGTTGCGCCATGCTCGCCCTTGCGGACGGAACCGCCCGCCGCCAGCGCCTGCTTGAAGGTCAGCCAAGCTTGCGAGGGATAGCCCTTGGCGATGACCTGGCCCCACAGAAGCAGGATATTGACGCCGGAATAGGGCGCGCCGGTCACGGCGTTGCGGGGCAAGGCGGGGCCGCTTGTGTGGGCGGTGCCCCACGGCTGAACCCAAGGGAAACGGCCGGCTTCGAGTTCCGCGATGATCTTCGCGGTGGTTTCGGTGTAGAGGTCGGCCTTGTCGTTGGCCGGGTGCGGGCGGTTGCGTCGAGCGCAAGCCGGGGCATTGCCGCGCGGGCGACGCGCGGGTCCATCCTTCGTCATGGCGAAGGCTCCTTATGTTATGAGGGAAGAAAGGGCGGGGACGCGGGCGCGCCCCCGCAAGGGTTTAGTCGTCGTTCTCGCCGGTCCAGTCCGCGCGGTCGTCGCCGGGCTGTTCGGGCAGGGCGATGTCGGTCGTGTCCTGGGCTTTGCGGCGTCCGGTTTTGCGCACCACGTTCCACACGGCGCTGTTCTGCCGCGACTGGAACAGCCGGATCGGGACGAAGCCGGAGGTGGCGCTGTCGATGTAACCGCCGAAATAGATTTCGCCGGTGTCCTTGGCGCTGCGCTCCCAGAGCGAGCCGAGGCGGACGGTGCGCCCGCGCGGGCTTTTGGTCATCAGATTGAACAACGGCGCGCGCGGATTGTCGGACGTCACCTTTTCAAAGAAGACATTCTCGAAGTCGAAAGCCGCATCGGCAATATAGCCGCTGACGGTTCCGCCTTCATTGCGGATCATTTCTCCCATATTCATGGTCAATACTCCCTAATGTTGGTTCAGATCAGTTGTCGGGGGGTGTTTGTCTCTATCCCCTGACATTTATATTTATACATTAGATAAGTATTTCGGGATATCTCATTGTTTTCTTGACAAAAATCCCATCGCACCAGGAAAGTCCGAGCACTTCCGGGGGTGCGACTAGCGCCCCCAGACAAGCAGTAAAAAAGTATTGGCCGCCCTCTTTCAGCGGCCAATTCCATCTGAAAGCCGCGGATCGGGGGCAAAAGGCCGGCCCCTGTCCCATCGTACCCGGAGCCGTCCTCGCAGGTTCCCAAGGGCCGCGCGGATGACTTGGCGGCAACAGGCACGGTCGGGGGGATTTAGCGCAGCTTGGGAAAACGCGGCCGGCGCTTCTGAAAGCAAATAATGCCGACGGCCGCGTTTTCCCTAGCGCAGCTTTCCCCCGACGCAACTCGTTGCCGCCGAACAGCCGTGTGGCACGCCAGGGAGCCTGAGAGACGGCGAAGGGGACGATGGGACCGCCGGCCCCCGATCCGCCTTCCATAGCGAAGCTGCCTTGCCCCGGCCGCCACACGCTCCGCGGCCCGTTGGCCGTTCCCTCGTCGCCGCCCGCGTCCGCGCCAGCCGATCGTCGCCGTCGGGGCGAGACGCCTTCAGGCGGCTCGACGGAGCCTGCTTGTCAGGCGGAGCAGAGCGCGGTCCGGCCCCTATGCCGGAGGCGCCCGAACCCTCCGAGGGGTATCGATCAAAAGGACAGGAGCGACCAAACCGGCCCCATGCGGAAATATAACCCGGTTTCTCGGGGGTTTCGGGGTGTATTCCCTGGCGAATGACCTATATCTGGTTCTGCCGCCGCTCTCACTCCCCCCCTCGATGGCGGCGGCATGGCGGATGCCCTGCCCCCCAGGGCATCCGCAACTCTATATCCCGGCAGGTTCGCAATCCGTTCAGACCGGTCCGCCGGGCGCCGCCGGCATCCCCGTCTATACCGGTGATCCCTCAATTCAGTGAGAATTAACGGAAATCCGCCAGAGTACCGGGGCGCGAAGCGCGATTTCAGACGAATTGGGGAGCGGAACCCGCGATGCTGCTGACGGTCACGGATTTGAAAGAAAAACGTGCTGCGCAGGCCGCGCTTGAGCAAACGGTACGCGCCGGCTTGGCCGATCAGGGCATGCGTAATATCGGCTTTCCCAGCGGCAATGCCGACGAAATCATCTATTCCAATGGCGCCGGCAAACTGTGGGCCGCATTCGGTGCCGTGGATTCCGCCGCGGTGCCCCGGCGCTGGAACGCCTTCGGCGTTTTCGATCCGAAGCGCCACGCCCAGATGATTACGGTCGAGATCAATATCCCGACCACTTCCAATTCCGCGCGCGTCGCCGGCTTTTTCGCCAGGGACGCGGCGACCGGCCAGGTTCTTCTTATGCACGACGGCAGCGTCGGCGGCGGCAAGCCTGGCGTCGGCCGCAGCGCGTTCCTGTTCTGGTCGAAAACCAAACCGGTCGATACTTATGGCGACGGCGGCGAAGTCAGGTCCGGCCTGATCATCGGCGCTGTCGGTTCCGGGGATCTGCCCGGCCGGCTGTGGTGGTTCGTCCAGCACGTCAAGGGTTTCAAGGACGCGGTGAAGCGCGGCGATCTCGACGATCCCGAGATGCGCAAGGCGATCGCCGAATGGGAGGATTTTAACAGCGAGAGCAGCGGCCGCCGCCGGGGGCGCCGGCGGGCCGAGATAGACTATATTTCCTATCATGGCGAAGTGGTGGAGCGCCTGTTCGAGGAGCGGTTCGCCCGCCGCCGGGACGGTGAACAAGTGCTCAATAGCCGCCTGATCGATCTCTATGTCCGCAATGGGACGGCGATGACCGAGATATATGAGGTCAAGACCGGCACCGATCGCCAGTCGATCTACACGGCGATCGGCCAACTCGTCAGCCATTCGGTCGGCGAGGGCGCGGATATCGCGCGCACGCTGGTCATTCCGGAGGGCAACCTAGCCCCCGATCTGGAACGCTGCCTGACGTCGCTGTCGATCGATCTGCGTCGTTTCACCCTGACCTCCGGCAAAACGCCGAAAGTCGTTCTGTCCTGATCGAAGGGAGATAATTCGACAATGAGTGATCCGACATTTCTTGGACTGACGCCGGCCTGGGTCATCGCCATCGCCACCGGCTTCTATGCCGCGGCGACCGGCGGTCTGGCCTGGGTCACGCGCAATGTGGCGCTGCGGGCCGCCAAAGGCAGCGAGGCGGCGACGGCAAAGCAGATCGAAGCGGCTGCGGCCAATGTCGCGCGGCAGATCGAGGCGACCGAGGCGGCGGCGCTGATCCAGGCCAGGGCGACGGCGGTTTCCAACAACCGCCAAGGCTGGATCAACGAGCTGCGGAGCGAAGTCACGGCGTTCCTGACCGAGATGGACATCAAATTTGTCGTGGACGATGACCTTAGACTGAGTGACCGCCGGGAAGAAGAACAGCTTCGCATCGCGCGGGCGCTGCGCTCGCATATCTTCAAGGTCCGCCTGCTGCTCAATCCGAACGAGGGCGAAAGTACCACGCTGATCGAAATGATGGATGACATTGTAGAGAAGGACGTCCTCACCGGCGACGACCGGGAGGCGCTTGTCAGTCATACCCAGGGGATTTTGAAAGCCGAATGGGAGCGAGTCAAAAGCGGCAAGTGACATCAAGAGAATAGGGAGGCAGGCTTTCGAGAAAGAGCCGTCCATTGTCGGAAGCGAGTTCAATGACCTCCCGATTACGACTTGAAGGCTTTCCAATATTGCTTAGAGCGGTTGTCATCCTGAACGGAGACATGGAATGACGACGACCGAGGACAGCGTGAACGCCGTGGAACTGGCGGCGGACCTGACGATCGCCTGGCTGAGCAATCCGAATACCCGCGCCACCGTCGAAGAGGTGCCGGCTTTTCTCCAGTCGATGCACGCGGCGATCGCCGGGCTGTCCGGCGCCGCGTCAGACGCCCCTGCCGAAGCGGGCGAGACGTTCACGCCGGCGGTGTCGGCACGCCGTTCGCTGGCGTCGCCCGAACACATTATCAGCCTGATCGACGGTAAGCCGTACAAGACGCTGCGCCGCCACCTGTCGAACCACGGCCTGACGCCGGAAGAGTACCGGACGCGGTATAACCTCAAGCCCGATTATCCGATGGTGGCGCCCGCCTATTCGGAGCGGCGCCGGGCGATGGCGAAGACGATCGGTCTGGGGCGAAAGACGAGTAAGCCTAGGCGCCAAAAGATCACCGCGAATCTGGCCAATAAATCTGCGACCTAAAAATCACTCCTTACGCGTTTCGCTATTTTCTATGATCCATACGTTAAAGCGATAATCAGAGATATTATCATTTAACTCCGATAGCGTTTGTCTTACTTCGGAAATGTGAAAATCTACCTTTTCAGGCCATTTAAAACCTTTGGTTATATCATTAAACTCGCCACTATATATTCCATATTGAACGCATGGAACCTCCAGGCCATTGGTCAGGCGGTATACCTCCAAAATATCGATCAACGCTGTTCTCTCATGTGCCAAATTCAACAGCGACCAGAGTTCTTTATTTGTAAGGAGCGGTGTTCCACTCGATGACAGGGCGCTCTGAAAAATAGCGTCCATAGAATTCGGAGATGATTCCAATTTTCCTATCGCTCCCAGCTTTAAAGATAGCGAAATTACTGTGTTCTAGTACCGGGTGGCACCTCAGGTTCATTGTCAGGTTTTGGCGCTGGCGGAGGCTGTCGCGGATTATTCTTATCTTGTACTTGTATGACCTGCCCCTTGTCGTTTACGACGACCCAATTTCCATTTTTATCGACAATGGTCTTGGTTCCTTGGCCAGTGCGCCCTTGCTTTTTCTCATTATCATAAGTTCGATCTGGGTCATTTATAGCGTCATCAATTTGACCTGGTGTCCACCCTTTTCCTTTTATGTAATCTTCTGTTTTGGGGCCATGAACGATCTCTCTGCCATCAGGGGTCTTAAATGGTTCGCTCTTATTCCCGGTAAGGAGAGAATTAACTAGAATTTGTGTCGAGAAGACTGCATAAGCGTAAACCTTAACCTCGGTTGGCGTATTGATGTCGATGCGGCCAACGGGTTGTCCTTTTTGTGTGAATACAATCGTATGATCGAAGCACAGCGGACACGAGGTAATTGTTCCTGTTGGGTCTATGTGGTTCACCGGATCTCCGCCGACGTAAGCGTACAGATCAAGATCATCCGCTGATCCTACTGGATCAGTTTGGAGGAACCGTCCGAACTTCGGATCATAGACGCGGGCCTTGTAGTAGTAGAGGGAAGCGTTCGGCAGGGATCTCTGGCCGGTGTAGCCGAAGTGCATGCCGGACCACGTTTCGGCATTGGTGCTGTTGTGCGGTACACCATAGGGGTCGTATTTGGTCAGGCTACCGAGGATGAACTGGCCGGCGGCGGCGACATAGCCAAGAACGCTGCCCTGGTAGTTGGTGTAGTAATAGCGCCGGTTACTGTCATCCGCCCCCAGGAGCCACACAGTCGGATCGTCACTGCCCGAACCGAAGATGAAACGCGAGGCCGGGGTCGTGCTGCCGGTCACATATTCCGCGATCATGTCGGTGCCATCGTAGAGATAGTCCCGGCCGCTCGTACCAGTGGTTATATTGACCAGCCGGCCTTCTGGATCATAGCTCATCGAGAAGTTGCTGGCGCCTCCAGTGGCAATCAGCAGACGGTTGTAGATGTCGTAGATGAAGCTGCGCGGCGTATCCTTGGTCAGGTTGCCGCTCGCATCGTAGCCGCCACTGACGGCGGCAATGGCCGCGTCCCGGTTCAGGCCGTCAAAGGCACGGTTTTCCGCGGCGGTCGCGATCTCGACATAATCGAAAACCGTATTGTTCGAAGCCCAGGTGGTGATCTGGTTCGCGGCATTGTAGGCCACAGCGCCTACCGTGCCGACCTTGCCCCACGTGATGTCATAACCCGCCGTAGCCTGATGGACGGCCATACCTTGCAAGCGGCCGAGATTGTCATACGCGTAGGTCGTGGTGCCGCCGCCCGTTGTGGCCGCGCCCTTCGTCAACAGGGTGCGCTGGCCGATAGCGTTATAGGTATAGCTGTAGAGTACATTCGTCGTGCCGTTCAGCGTCGCCTTCTGGACGCGGTTGAGATTGTCCAGACCGTAGACGACATAGTAACCGTTGGGGTCGGTCATCTGCACGCGCGCGCCGGCGGCATTGTACAGATACGTGAGGGTCCGGTTGCTCATGTCGGTGGTCGTCGCCACCCAACCCAGGCCGTTATAGGTGTAGGAGACGCCCGTGCCGGTATAAGACGCGAAGGCCTTCTTCAGCACGCGGCCGAAGGCGTCATAGGTGGTGTAGATGTCCTTTTCGGTGGCGTTGTAGGCGCCACCGGGATGCGCCGGGATGTCGGCGATCACTTCGCGGTTCAGATTGTCGTAGGTATAGGTGATGGTCTGGCCATTGCGCCGCCGCCAGGTCTTGCGATTGTCATTGGCGTCGTAAGTGAAGGCCTCATAGTCCGTGGTGCTGGACGTGCCCGCGCTCAAGGCTGTGTTCGGGTACTGGAGCGTAATCAGGCGGTCGAAGCCGTCATAGGCGAAGGTCGTCTTGTTGTTGTTGGCGTCGGTTTCGGTCTTCTTCAGGCCGTTGTCAGTATAGGTATAGCTGGCATAGACCCGGACATTGCTGGTGCCGTAAGCCTGCTGGATGGCTGTCAATTGTCCGCCAGCGTCGTAGATGTTGGCTGTGATCCGGTCGGGGCCATTGGCGCCCACAGTGGCCATCGGCGCACAGGCGTCGGAGGATAGCGCTCCGAAGGTGGCCGGGTTCATCCGCACCGCCGTGCAGACAAGCTGATTGTCGCCGTTGTAGCTGTATTGGGTAACACTGATCACCGTATCAGCGCGTGCCGTAGCAAAGCCCACGACACTCAGCGACACCGCGGCCAAGCCAGCTAATAGGCGTCTAATGGTCATTGCCTCCATGTCCTTGAACCCCATCATGGCACCACCACGTCTTTGGAGATGACTTCGGATTTAATCAGCCGTCCGGCGGTGTCGTAGGTCATCCGGTTATAGCTGGTGTAGACGGCATCTGAGCCGTTGGTGGCGTTGGTGTTGGCATAGCCAAATGCCGTCTGGGTTTCGTTGCCGTCGCTATTATAGGTATGTCGGATCAGGCTGCGCTTCTGTGTGCCTGTGCCGCCGGGGATCGGACCAATCTCGAAGATCTTGCGCCGGTTGGCGTCGTAGGTTGTGAAGCTCTGATCGACCGTTCCCGCAAGCGGACCATCGACCCACGCGATGCTGCCAAGCCTGTCGTAGCCATAGGTCGTCGTCTGGAGGTCCGGCGCGGTCACTCGTCCGTCACGGTTGGTCACTTTGTAAGGCTGTAAGGATTTGTAGGTGTAAGGCGCGGTCGCCGCTGTGCCGTAGTCGATCAATGTGACGGATGTCGTTATCGCCGCGGGGCAGGCGGTCAGCGACAACTGCGCGGAAGTCAGCCCGCAGGTATCCGAGCGGGTAAGGCGATAGATGACGCCATTCCCGGTATCGAAGGCTGTGTAGGTATTATAGGTCCGTAGCCGCAGGCCCGCCGCGTTCGCCGGCAAGGTGATCGTCAGAACGCCACCATGCAGCCCATTCGGATCATAGGTGAAATCGGTTTGGTTGCCTTTGGCGTCCTTAGTCCAGATTGGCTGGTTGCAAGTCTTGGGATAGGTGCAGGTCGCAACAAAACCTGAGGTGGTAGATGTCGCTGTGCCGCCGGAGTTTGGCTTTGGCGTTCTTACCGTCTGTATGACATTCCTGCGCGTATCATATGTGTAATCAATGCGGTCGCCTTCGGGATAAATTACATACTGCATATCCATGTCCGACCAGAGATACCCCGGCTGGCTCGCGACGGTGAATTTATATTGAGTGGATTTGTTTAATCCATTGACGCCGTAATAGCTCCCAAGAGCGGCGCCGTGAGAGAGACTATTAGGACCGAGAGCCGGGCGCGTGACCTGCACGCCTTGTACGCTGTCGAAGCCGGGAAGGCAGAGTAGACTATATTGGTACGTCCAGGTCGCCCCGCTGCGTTCAACCTTAGTGACTATATCAGAGTAGTTGCCGGGGCAGGACTGCATATTCGGAATATTTCTTGTAAACTTCGACACAACCCCAGCCGGCGATGTGAATGTCATCGTCGCTTCGTATTGGCCTCCAGTCGCAGTCCAGCCGTTGAGTTTCGCCGCTGCGCCGCTCGCATCCGTTGATGTTTGCAAGGCGCCGGTCCGCGCGATGGTATATTTTGGCCAGTTGTAGGTTAAATTGGGACATGTGGCTGCGGCAGGATCACACATCTCCGACAATGTGTTCAGTAATATCACGCGGTTTGGACTTCTATAATCGCCTTCTATATGAAGTTGATATCCATATGAGCTACTGACGGATATAACCTGGCGGGAACCGTAAGAGACTTGCGGTCCGTACACGTAAGATAACCGCTCTCCATTGGGGCGGGTAATTTGAGATAGCCGGGCGCGTTCCGTCCATCCCTGGTATGTTCCGGGGGCGGTCTGATTCGTGAGCGATTTCAGAAAAATGTATTCAGTACCATCCAGGTCGGTGACTGTATAAGCCCCCGTCGGAGTTGAGTATGAAATCGTCATACCTTCCGTCGTGTCGCTCGAATACGCAGTTGTCGCCTGTACCTGTTCACCAATGCGAACCCGCGTATAACTTCGCGCGCAGGGTTGCGCGTTTACAGCTTCGCATTCGGTGTAAATTCCGCCTTCCAGCGGCGTAGCCTGGTTGGAACTTGAGGTTGCCCCAAATTGTGCATAAGCGAGGGTCGGATTTCCCGGATTGCCAATGGTTATGCGGCCATAGGTCGTCATCAATTGCCCGGACTTTAGATCAACGCCGGTATCGTCCAGCATCTTAACGCTGGCCTGAGGTGTCGATACAGAGACTCCAGCCAAGGCAGGCGATGCACACGCCAGCGCCATCGCAATTATCGAAATGCTCGGATTATAATACCGCCGCTTGCGCATACAATTTCCCCGGAACGTACAGCCCATGCGAGAAATTGCTATTAAGTTGTCAATTCTGGCAAGTAATATTTATTACAATGATGAAATAAAATATCTTGAAGTTCTCCATATTTAGGTATGTCATGTATGGCTGTGACATTGCGGGGATAAATATGGGAAAATCATTGAGGAATTGTGTTTCCAAAAAGGCGGTCACGGTTGTTTTGAGCGTTATTAGCGCTGGAACATTGGGGGGCGCCCCGGCTTTTGCTGGAAATACAACCTATCAGTATGACGCGCTCGGCCGGGTGATCAAAGTGACTTATCCGGACAATAAACAGATCTGCTACGCATATGATCGGGCGGGCAATCGGACACAAGTGAAACGCCAAGCGACGGGCACCTGCACGCCTTCGGCCATTACCCTGACTACCAGCGCCCTGGTAGCGAGTTCTCCGGTAGAGATGTTTGCCGTCGAGGAGAATGCGGCGGAGGTAATGACGACGGACACGACCGCTGAGCCGTCACAGGAAATCACAACGTCACCTTCGGATGGCACCGTCGCCAGCTTCTGATCTGTGCGATCATTCTCCTGCTACAATGTCGCCTGTGAGCGTTTCGCCTGCCTCAGTTCCAATTCACAGCAACGGCATTTTCAGCGGTCATGCGCCAGATCGTTCCTGCCTACATCGTGACGGCCGTCGCCGTTCTATATGCCCGGTCCGTGCGCCTCGTTGACAGCTTGCCGCGAGCACAGCGTCAGGCGGTCTCCGTGGCGGGATCTCTATTGCTGCATCTCGTGCTTCTTTTACTCTTGCTGCCAGCCAAAACCGGCTTGGCCAGCATCGGCACGACCGGCGTTGGCGCCATCAATGGCGCGGGCGCGGTTGTCACTCTGGTCGAGGCTTCGGAATTAACGCCACCGCAGACCTCAGAGGCGCAATCGTCTTCTACGCAGGCCGCTACCAGCGAATCGGTGACGGGCGACGAAGCTACTGATCCCATTGCGCAGATAAACACGACCGACGCAACCAAATCTGCGGAAGCGGTGAATAGCGAGTCCGAGACGAAGATTACCCCGTCCGATAACGAGGCGCCTTCAGATGGCGTGGCCGCCGCCGCCGCAGGCGCACATGGTCAAAATGGCCAAACCGACACCGACCTTTGGAACGCCATCGCGCCGTGTTGGAACCGCATAGCCGATAAGGACACGCTTCCTGCCATCCTGACAATCACCTTCGACTCGGATGGCAGCCTTGCGACGCCGCCGATAATAGAACGCGATCCGGACGCGCCGATCACCGATAGTAGCTTGCAATCGGAAGCCAAGGCGTTGGCCGCTTTAGCCGAGTGCGGCGCGTATCCTATGGCCGCCAACCAGCAGAATGTCGCTGTTGTGTTTCCGGCACTAATCGCGCAGTAGAGTTTGCGACAGCGGCTTCAATGGCGGGCGCCGTCGATTGGCAGCTCTGCCGGAAAGAATCGTTGCCAAGCCACGGCGACCTGTTGCTCCGCAATATGGAGAAGGCGTTTGACGCGCTTTCGCATCGAATCGAAGCTGTCCGCCGTAACCATACGCACGCCGAATACCGCCACCGCAATATCGCGCTGACTGGCGCCAGCCAGCGCCCCTTCCCACGCCTGAAGCGCGCGGACGCGGCGCGCGACGATCGGATCGGGCGGATAAAGCGCGTGAGGCAGATGACCGAAGCGCCCGACGGCGGATAAGCGGCGTAAGGTCAGGATGCCGGTCTCGATGCGGTTCAGCGACGAAATGTCGTAATCGAGCCGCACCGGTCCATTGGTAATACTGTCGCCACGCAGTTCCAGACGCACATGCCGAGGCCCGTCGGCGAGACGGAGATATTCGCGGCCATCATTGTCGCGCAGGAGAACCGCCGCGAGGGGCAGCGCCATGAGGTCGAACGAATCCGGTTCATGCGGCCCGGCGCGCCGGGCCGTCACCTTTAGCATCAGGGGATCGCAAGCGGCCCGCCAGAACGCTGCGGTTCCGTCGGCTCCGAGAGGATCGGCGAAATCGCAGCCCCCACCCCTTGGGGAGGCCGGATTTTGGTTGGCAAGTCAATACCCGGACGGGCGGCGCGTCTCGCAATCGCTCTTCCCGGACCTCGGGGAGGGAAAGGCCGAGGCGGTCGGCATGACAGCGCGCGAAGGTCCAGTCGAGTTCGGTGCGATCGAGCTGGATTAGATGGCGGTAAGTGCCGGCGTCCTGCCAGCGGCGCCGGCTTGTATCCATTCCTTCAGGTGTCATGCAATGGCCTCCGTCGTCTCATTGCCCCCGCTGGCGGTTACTTCGCCATTGGTTTCATAGTTACGCGAACTCCCCGGCGCGCTAAAATAAATGATCTGATTGCGCGATAATTTGTATAAAAAAACCTATGATGGTAAATAAAATGATACCTAAATCCAGGATTGAGTGAGGAATTACACCGATCTGACGTAAATTCATTTTAGAATTTCAATCAGGGACTGATCCGGTATGCACTTGCCGAAACCGATTTGAACGCTGTCGCGCCGCGTATTATCATCTTTGCGTCTTGGCCTGGCTGGGATAGAATAGCCATCGTCAACAGGATTGAATCGTCGTGGCAGGCCCAGACCTCCGCAGCGGTTTTGTGCGCCGATAGCGGGCGGATTTGTCGAGTGGGGCCAGTGGAGTCAGTTCGTCGTAACATAAGACCGGCATCGAGCGCCGGTTATGCAGGCTCGGCCTCCTCGGGAATCTTGTCGTGACCGCGCCGGCCCTCGGCATTGCCGATCTGGCGCCGTCGGACCCCGATGTCACGCCCTATGACGAGCATCATGCGATCCTCTACCTGAGACTGCTCGACGCCGAGACCGATGGGGCGGAGTGGCCCGAGGTGGCGCGGCTCGTTCTGGACCGGGACGCCGAATCGGATCGCGATGGGGCGCATCGCTGCTGGGAATCTCACCTGGCCCGTGCCCGGTGGCTGGCGGCGTGCTGCTATGACCGAATGGTCGGCTGCGCGAAGCGTGACGGATAGCGTTCACAATTCAAGTGTTTTGAGCCATCTTAGACCATTGACGTGACTATCAAGGTTCGTTGAGTTGGGCGGCAGGGGACCGCCGTGGTGAACGAACGCTTTGAAAATCTCACCGACACGCAAAAGCGGCTGTTGCGCGAGGTCGCCCGCGGACAGTCGAGCAAGGCGATGAGTCGAGACGTTGGCCTCGAACCCGGCACGATCGACGTCTACCTGTCGCAAACGCTCAAAATCCTCGGGTATACCGATCGGAGGGCAGCGGCCGATGCCTTCGCCGCCTACGAGGCGGCGATCTTAAATCAATCTAAATTAAGACCGGAAGGGCTGGCCAGGCAGCCCGAGCCGCCGCAATCAGGTTGGCGTCGCCAGGCCGGCCGGGTCTGGCGATGGGTCGATCTTCCACCTGTGGGTGGCCGGGCCAACCGGTATGATTTCCGGGACCGCGTGATCGCCGCCTTCAAAATCGCCGGCCTGGGGTTCGTGCTGATCGTCTGCCTGATGATGGCGATGATTTCACTGTTCTGGGTCTTGGGGAAACTCTGAAAGGACGCACGCCGCTGCCGGTGTGCGGCGGGTGCATATATGTACGTGTTCAGCAAAGGGGCCATTCCGGCCGTCGCCGGCGATTTCGGCAATGTGGTCCGGGCCACCGATACGGCCTTGTCCGTCCAGGCGCAGATGCTTTCGACGGTCATCGAGGCCACATTGACCTCCAACGTGCCACTCAATGCGAGCGAGCGGGTCTATGTCGATATGATCGGTGCCATGACGAGCATTCTCGATGCCCGGACAAAGACGCGGCGCTCGGTTTCCACGATGACCGCGATCGGCCGTCAGAGCGAGCATGCGTTCCTGCTGGACGGATGTCCCGCCGGATTTCCGATCGAACGCAACGTCCTGGAGGCTTGCGAATAACCCTCTGATCTGATCGACATTCACCGGACCGACTCCGGTCAGGGTTTCGTTGGCGGAAGAATGACGATCGCTGTTCTGTTCTGGGTGCTGCTTTTCGGATGCTGCGGTTACGCAGCCCTGTACGGCGGCTGGGAGGGACGATGGTTCGCCGCGCTTTATGTTTCGCAATCGGTGCTTGTTGTCGCCGCGGCGCGCTGGGACACCAATTGGTCCCGCACCAACTGGTCAAGCTTCGAGATCGACCTGGGCCTGCTCCTCGGTATCGGGATCATGCTCGTCCACACCCGCCGCTTCTGGCCTTTGTGGGTCTTTGGCTTTCACCTGATCACCGTGTCCGCCCATCTGGCGGCGGTGATCAGCCAGACGGTGCCGGTCCGGGCGTATTTCCTGCTGGCGACCATGTGGGCGGTGCCGAAGATGGTGATCGTCGTGGCCGGCATCATGCTCGACCGGCGGGCCGGCTTGCCTGCGCTCGGATGGCGCGACGCAGGGCCGCCGCCAGATGACGGGCAAATGGCAAATCGAGCACGAAACCGTGTGGCGGCGATACGCCGGAGAGATAGCGAACCGGGCGAACGCGTTCACAGGCGCTGACGCGACACGGCCCGCGACCGCGGCCCTCGGTGCCAGCGATTGCGCGAAACGATATCTGCGGCAGCGCCGGCGTCGGGAAGAGCGGTTTCCGTCCGGCCTGTTCGCCGACCCGGCCTGGGATATCCTGCTCGATCTCTATATCTGCGAGGCGGAGGCGCGCAGGGTGTCGGTGTCCGATGCCTGCCGCGCCTCGGCCGTGCCGGAATCGACGGCGCTGCGCTGCATCCGCAGCATGATCGCGCATGGCCTGATTTCACGGGAAGGCTCAATGAGCGACCGCCGTGTCAAATATCTGGTGCTGGCGGACGGCGCACGCGAGATGATCTCATACTGGATCGAAGAGACGTTTGGCTGAGAGCGCGCTGGCGTCGTGCGGCTATGCTGGTGGATAGACGCGCGTCGCCGGCAAGCTGACCTTTGGCTGATGACGCAGGGCTTCGCTTGCGGGTCGCGTCCGCCTATTGGTCGCGGACCATCTGATCGCCACGTCGCGCCAGCCTGGCCGCAGCTTCGGCATAAGGCGCGGGATTTCAGATAAGTCGCGCGTATGAAGCAGGGGCACACGAGAATTCAGCAACCAATAAAACGCTCAATAACCCATCGTGTGCTTGTTTAGAACTATTGAATATTCTCTACGATTTGCGTAATATCGTCAACAGGAATATATTTATCGTGTTGTATTGTAAAATACCCTGAGTTTACTACCATATTCTTGTCTTGAGAACTGCCTTTGAGCAGTCGATCTTGTCGCCGGATTGGGGGTGTATCATTCGGCACGATCGACCTGAGGCGGCCCCAGGAAATATGAAAACAAGGGAAGGAGCGGATCATGCCGCGTCGGAAAAGCAGTCGTACTCAAATTGAGGAAATCGAAGCCAACGCCAAAAAGGCGGTCATCTATGCCCGCGTGTCGTCCAAGGAGCAGGATCGTGAGGGATTCTCGATTCCGGCGCAGATCAAGCTTCTGAACGATCACGCGGCAGCGGCCGACTATAAGGTCGAGGCTGAATACATCGATGTTGAAACGGCCAAGCAGGACGGGCGGACCAACTTCACCGCCATGATCCGATTTCTCCGGAAGCACCCGTCGGTCAAGACCATCCTCGTTGAGAAAACGGACCGGCTTTACCGGAACCTCAAGGACTGGGTGACGATCGATGACCTCGAAGTGGAGGTTTGCTTCGTCAAGGAAGGCGTGACGCTCTCGCGCGATTCCCGATCTTCGGAAAAGTTCATGCACGGCATCAAGGTTTTGATGGCCAAGAACTATATCGACAACCTTTCTGAGGAAGTCCGCAAGGGCATGACCGAGAAAGCCGCGCAGGGGCTTTGGCCGAGTTTCGCGCCGCTGGGCTACAGGAACATGCTCATGCCGGACGGCAAGCGGAGTATCGTGCCCGATCCCGATGTGGCGCCGCACGTAGCCCGACTGTTTGAATGGTACGCGACCGGGAACTATGCCCTGAAGGATATCGGCCGAATGGCGCGGAAGGCCGGCTTCGTCTTCCGCAAGAGCGGCGCCGGCGTGCCCGTCAGCACCATTCACAAAATTCTGCGCAACCGCATCTATACGGGTGAATTTGAATGGCGGGGCAAGGTCTACGAAGGCAAGTATGAACCGCTAATCAGCAAGGATCTGTGGAACTTCGTTCAGGATATCCTGAATGGCCGGTATATCGCGCGCCATCCGCAAACGGGCGGCGGGGTCCGGGAATTTGCCTATACCGGGCTACTGACTTGCGGCCATTGCGGTTGCGCAATGACCGCGGAAATCAAGAAAGAGAAGTACATCTATTACCATTGCACGGGCTATCGAGGGAAATGCCCGGAAAAATGGGTTCGTGAGGAACGGCTTGAGGAGCGATTCGGCGTGCTCTTGTCGAAGCTCACCTTCAACGATCGCGTCTACAGCCTAATCGTCAATGCGCTGAAGGAAAGCTTTGCCGACGAAAAGCGGGAACACGCCGAATCGATCACCAGCCTGCGCGGGGAGATCGACCGGCTGCGTGCGCGCCTCGAAGGGGTGTACGTCGACAAGCTCGACGGGCGCATCACCGAGGACTTCTACAATCGCATGTCCCTACAGTGGCGAGATGAGATTGACCGGTGCCAAGGCGACATCATGCGCCATGAGGACGCCAGCAACGCTTATATGGATGAAGGGGTCGCTTTGCTGGCCTTGAGCCAGAAAGCCCACCGGCTGGTCAACTCAACCAGCGGAATCGAGCGGCGGAGACTCCTGAATTTCGTGCTATCGAACTGCACTTGGAGGGACGGCGACCTGCACGCGGATTTCCGGCAGCCGTTTGATATGCTTGCCAAAACCATCGATGACGAACCACCCTCATGGGCGGCCGATGGGGCCGAAAAAGGCCTAAGTGAGAATTGGCTTCCAGCCATGAACCGACATAATCGGCGTGACGCACGGTTGGCACGATACCGAGGGTCGCGCAGACAAAAGCCGCGCCGATTTCCGCCACAAGTTCCTCGCGGGCATAAGCGTGAGTGCCGAAACGGCCCGTTTGTTCCCGGTTCAGCCGCGAGGGGTGGCCGGTCCAGTGCGAAAGCTCATGGAAACAGGTGCGGTAATAATTGATTTGCTCACGGAAGGCCGGCTGCGGCGGCACCTGCACATAATCAAGGGTGGGATTATAATAGGCTTGTCCGCCACCAATGCGGAAATCCGCCGCGGTGGCTTGGATCAGGGCTTCGGCGTAAGGGATAATCTCACGTTCGGACAGGGGGGCGGGATTGCGCCCCAAGCCTTCGGGCAGTCCTTCGCATTGCGCGATATTAAAGACTGTGTAGCGCTTGAGAAACGGGATGCTCCGCGCATCCTCGCCGGTTTCGACGGCGCGGGCCTTTTCGGTTTCCGGCGTGAAGCGGTCGGCATACACAACGGTAAAGCCATGTTCGCCCTTACGGACATTTCCGCCAAGCGTCAACGCTTGACGGAAGGTCAACCAGTGCTGTGTCGGGAAATCTCCTGATATGGCGGCGCCCCAAAGCAACAGGATATTGACGCCTGAATAGCGTACCCCGGAGACGACGTTGCAGGGGAGGCCGGGGCCTTGGCAACGGCTGGCGTCCCAAGGCTGCACCCAAGGGAAGCGGCCCGCCTCCAGTTGGGAGATAATCCGGTTCGTGACTTCATCATAAAGGGAAACACGGGGTTCTTCGTTTGGGGTCCGGGGTTCGGCGCTGGCCGAACCCCTTTTCTTCGTTTGCCGCGCGCTGCGCTGGCGGATCGTCTGAGACATGGCTTGTTCTCCTTCTCTAAAATCCCACACCTTTCCCCCGGAAGGGGGTGGGCGGCGATTTTGCGGCCCTTCGGCCCGTCCAGCGGGCGGCGTGCCCCTTGCGGGTGAGCAACGCGAAAAACCGGCCCCCTTGGGCCGGTTTCACGGCCGACCGCGACTGGCCTAAAAGGGACGCGCCGCCCATCCCCGCACGCGGGGAAAGGCTAAGAAAAAAGCCATCGCGCGTAGCGCGATGGCCTTATCCGGCCCCGCAAGGGGACGGGAAAGACTTGAAGCATGTGGTTGTCTGTGTGTTTTTAAACGCCTGTGAAGCGTTGCCAGGCAGCATGAATGTTGTGATTGGCGAGCGAGATCAGACGTGCCACACGCTTGCGCATGGAATCGAAGGCGGCCTCTGTGATCATGTGCCGGCCGAATATGCCGATGGCAATGTCACGATGACTGGCGCCGGCCCTGGCGCCATCCCAAGCGCGAAGCGCCTTGATGCCTCTCGCCACGATCGGATCAGCGGGATAGAGCATGTTTGGTAAACGTCCGAGACGGCTTACGGCGGCCAGGCGCTGCAAACTTCGGGCGTAGGAATCGAGGCGCTTCAGGCCCGATAGACAATAGGACAGATATACCGGCCCCTCGGTGATGCTGTCACCTTCCAGTTGAAGGCGGAAATGTTTGTGACCATCGGAAAGACATACGAATTCGCAACCATCGCTATCCCTGAAGATCGTAGCGGTCATGGCCAGGGTCCGCAGGTCAAGCCGCTCTTGTCGGTCCCTTGTGGTATGACGGGACTGAGCACGGAGCACGAGGGGATCACAGGTCGCGCGCCAGAAAGCTAAGGCGCTTTCGTCGTTTTCGCGTTTCCCGAAATCGCAAGCCCCAATCGCTTGGCAGGCTCGTTTGGCCTTTCACCGACAGCAATTGTATGGGCGGGGTTTCGCAAAGAGTTGACGAAATGATCTGGGGAAGCGGCAGGCTTTTCATGCTGGCATGGCGACAAGCAAACGCCCAGTCCAGTTCCGCGCGGTCAGAGCGGAACAGGTGATAGTAGCTGGCCTCGTCCCACCATTGCGGGGGAGTTGGGTCATCGGCGTCAGGACTCATACGCACTGCCTCCGTCTTCAGGTAACGGAACACAGAACACCGATCGATAGCTGACCTTTCGCCGGTCAGACCGCAGGATTTACCCCTGACCTATCTGGTGTATGCGCCCCGAAATACTAACGGTGTAGGCATACTTGCACGGCGATAGAAACGTGTTGAGCGAATACGCCATCAACGGGCTATCGTCGCCGGAGAATCAACTGACGATAGATTTCTTTATTATCGTCAGTTGCAGATGATATTTTATTGAAAATCATGGCGGGAGGATTAATCCCGTCATATAAATAGGGATGACGTCGGCTTTTGGGGAGAGTTAGATTGCGTGAAGATATTCCGCGGGAAGATCCAGGACGTGGAACAACTGGCCTTCCGGACGTAATTCCAAAATATAGGGTTCCGTAGGAGGAAGCATGACGCTCGTACATAAAAGTGCGGCTGACGAGGCGCCCGACGCGGCCGAACTTACGTCATATGATGAGGCCCGAATGGTGATGTATCTGCGGCTGCTCGATGCCGAGGCCGCCGGCGCCGATTGGCATGACGTGGCGCGGATCGTTCTGGAACGCGATGTCGTCGCGGAACCTGAAAAAGCGCACCGATGCTGGGAAAGTCACCTGAAGCGCGCCCACTGGATCGCGGAAGCCAAGTACCATAGCCTGCGGAACTCCGCCGGCTAAATGCACCAATTGGCAGTGTCCTGTTTGACACTAAACGGATAGCTCTGAATTAATAGTCATGATTGTTTGTACGCCGCGCTTAAAGAAATGATATCAGGAGCCGTGGTGGCCATTGATTTTCGGCCCGCTTGCGCGAACCAGGTTGAGGGTCGATATATGATATTTCTGCCCGGCCAAGCATTAATTCAAGCTCTGTGCGGGCGTGTTTTCCAAGAAAATTTGGCGTTTCTTCAATCACCCAGTTGAAAATTTCGTTGACCGGCACATTCCTGCGGCCTTTGAATTTATCCAGCAAGAAGCGCGACAGCTTTGCGGTTTGTGGTCCCAACTCAAAAAGAGTAATTTGATTTGGATCATTTTTTTTGTCAGCGTGCGCCGAAAACTCGCTGCCGTTGATCGGATCGATTTTCCACATGGCCTCTTTAATCTTTTCAAAGCCGCGCGCCTGCCGGCCACAAAAGAAAAAGGCATTGTCTCGAATGTTGCCTTCGTCCCTCATGGCAAATTTGAGGGTGTGACGTCCCAGTGTTTTGAGGTTTGTTTCAAACAGAGAACATAGTTTGTCGATTGGGTCCGGAGCGTTGATAAACGGCGTAAGGTCTTCGATCCCTGCCATTGCACGGATCTTTTCCACGACATCTTCGTCCTGATGTTCTTTGAACCGGTTCATGTAACCGCACCAAAAGTTGATGAAGAGTTCGCTGCTTTCGTTGTGCATAAGCAGTTTAATCCTCTCAAACGGACTATGGCCAAAGCCAAAGGGATCTATGAAACTGAAGGTCGGGCTATTGGGATGAGCTTTAAGGTACTGTAGAACTTTCTCAAGTTCGTCTGAAAACTTGCCTGAGAAGACTTTGATTTCAACGTTTGGATGCGGCGACGAAATTTCAGGCAGTGCCTTGAGGTGGGTGAGTGCTTTCTCATCCTGATCGATAAGAAGAAGTGTCGCTTTGAAGCCTGGATAAGCTTTGGCAGCGTCATTCGCTAATCTGGCGGCAATCACGGGCGAACCATCTTCGCCATCACTATACTGACCTGGCCCGCAAAAGGCGTCGAGATAAACGATGTGTTGGTATTTTTTAATAGCCAGAATGTTGAACCAGGCATTCAAATATTCTTTGACGATCGTGAGTTTCGCGCGTGTGCGAGGTTGGCATTTCCAAAGCTTTTTAGACATGGCCCTCTCGTGTTCGGAAATTGACGGACGCTGATGTCCCAGCAGGGCGGCCAAGTCCTTAGGCTTTTTCCGGCGTCCTATTAAAAATAAAGGTGATTTGTGGGTTTGTGTAAATAAAGTCGGACTTTCCTGGCCTTGCGCCGCGCTTTTCCCGTCCCGAGGCATTCAGGAGAGCTAATTCCCGCTCGGCGATCAAAAATTCCATTGCTTTGTCGATATCGCTCAATCGCGCGGGTGTTTCGTTGGCGATACTGTCTACTAGGCGAGAATAGACAATCGGTGCGTCACGGGACGTAGAATGCAAGCGCCGGATTAGATCCGCTGCAAGCCGCTCATTCATCATTTCCCTTTCATGGTCTGCGAACATAAAGTCGGGGATATTCTCAATGTACGGATCAAAGCCGTTAAGCTCAAGACCACCGTAACCGTGATGAATGGAATGGTTCTTCACTGACCAATGGCTATCAACCATTACATTCCGGGCAGTGGCATGCCTGGATAAGTGAACAAGCCAGAGGTCCTTGCTGGCCTCTCTCGATTTAATAAAGAATGGCGTTGCATATTGGGCGCCAGATCTTTGCCGCAAGTGTTTCAGCAATAGCCGCTGAATTACGTATCGACCGCCCGGCTGATCCTTGTGGCGGAGGAACTCCCGCAATTGATCGGCGCCGATTTCAATTGGTGCTAACCCTGCGACAAACTCAATGCTGTCGTTAAGGTAGTCTATCAACCAATCGACAGCGAACGTCAGAATACATTCAGCTTTTGCAAATTGTGAAAATACCGTCCGGATGGATTCCAACGGTGCGGCGGCGTACCCTTTTTGGTCGAGGAGGAATAACGAGCGACCAACGCCGCGAGCGGTGCGCTTTGAAATTGCATCAGCAATTTTAGGTACGGACTCTTCGAACATCATCGTGTGGATGAAGATGCTCTGGTCAAGCTGCGCGAGATAGCCACGCCTGATGAGCTTGTCTTTCAGGTAGGCGGTAGCATCTTTCGATTTGTCTATGAAATGGAACTGAGCATCGATGGCCAGCGGCTTGGCTTTGCCGATGTTCAGACGTTCTTGCGCCTTTTTGACGGCCTTCAGCAGTAGGAAGGGTGTGCCATCGACCTCGACGCTTTTGTCATCAAAAGCGCCGCCACCGCAAAAACCGTCAATCAGTGTGATGCGGAGCCTGTCGATTGTGGGGTTACGCAAAACCGCGTCGAAATAGGCATCAAGATAATGCTCGATCAGTCGAAGTTTTGCGGCGCTGTGCGATTGTAATTTCGGTGATTTGCCACCTATCTGCCACTTGAAAGTTGCGATCTCGAATTCCCCGTCTCCTGATATGCCTATATTTCTTGGCTTGTCTGAGGCATTTCATCCCATGTTTTCCCCCGGTATTCTCTACCATTCGCCTTTTTCGATCGCTTTTTGTTGTCTTTTCCCCAAGTTCCCCATTGTTTAAAGAAAAAGGCAGTGTCGTAGTTGAGGCACTGCTCGTAGATTTCGTCAATCCAGTCTTCTTTTATGATACGAGCCGACTTACCGCTCTCGCCGCCGACGATAGCCCAGTGAATGTCTGACAGGTCTATCTGGCCGACAGTGCCGATTAGGGGTTCGAACGAAATAAAGCGGATAGCGGCCGGAACCCGTCTCAGGTGATCGACGCGGTCCGCTACAGCATTATCTTCAATGCTGGTTCCTAGCCAAACATTCGGCAAGATATCGCCAATCACTTCGGAAACAATAGTCGCCATTCGCTCAGGGCGTTTTGTCAGAATTTGGTAATTGTGGTGTGGTGTTCGGCGCATAACGTCCCACACGCGAGCAATGAAACTCTCGCTGACGCTATCATGAAACAAGTCGCTCATAGAATTTACAAAAATCTTGCGAGGCTTTTTCCAGGTCAAAGGAATCGCAAGTGCGCTCTCATCTTGCCTGACAACGCCTGACCAGATAGTCCGCTTGCCTGATTTCCTAGTGAGGCCGACGTACTTCTCCATACGCATGGCCTCTAAACGCTTGGCCATCTCCATAGCATAGCAATTGGTGCAGCCGGCAGACATGATTGTGCATCCGGCGACCGGATTCCACGTTGCGTCTGTCCACTCAATTTGTGTTTCTGCCACCCTGTCTGCTCCCGAGATGTGAAGGTGCGGACTATTCCACTATATCATTAGTGATCGATTAACCCAATTGGTTGCCGTTGGTAGCCGGTTGCTGTCACCATAAATGGACAGGAAGCACTTTGCCGAATGGTCCCTTAACGCGCTTGCTAGGTTGGATTTTCAACTCTACCGCTCAAGATATACTTTTGTAGAAGACGCGAACTCTCTCCTCGTGTTCAAGTTTCGTTTCTCCTACTTGAGACTATTTTACAGGACAATCAACAGAATTTGACGCCAGGGAGGGGCAGAGACTCTCGAAGCGAAAAGCAAAATGATTGAGTTCGGATTTTTCACGGATAATTAATGAAATCACAATTGAGGGTTGCTATGTAAAGACAGCGCCTGGAATGTTGATGAAGAAGGATTTATCGTGGCTCTTGATTTTGAAAAGCTGAAGACGGGAGTTGCGTCCAAGAAGCAAACTGACCCGCGCAGAATTTTCACAACCCTTAAGCGTGACGCTCGCTTCAAGCGACCTTCGGATGAACAAGGTGATGTTCTGGACGCATGGTTCTCCAGCAAGGACCAGGCAAGCGTCACGTTAAAAATGAACACGGGCTCTGGCAAGACTATCGTCGGTCTGCTCTGTCTGCAAAGCTGTCTCAATGAAGGGAAGGGGCCGGCGGTCTACGTCGTTCCTGACAACTTCCTAGTCAGTCAGGTCGTAGGGGAGGCAAAAGCGCTTGGTATCGTTGTGACCGAAGATCATTCCGACGCCGCTTTTCTCGCGGGTGACTCCATTCTCGTCATAAACATCTGGAAACTGGTAAACGGCAGATCCGTATTCGGTGTCGGTAACGAGGGGGCGAAAATCCGGCTCGGTTCGATCGTCGTCGATGACGCTCACGCTTGCCTCGCCACCGTCGCGGACCAGTTTAAGATCAGGCTGACTTCACTTCACGACGCCTATGGCGAACTGCTCGCCCTCTTTGAAGATGATCTCGAACAGCAGTCTCCTTCCATGTTGCTTGATGTGAAAGCGGAAGACCCGACTTCTATTATGAACGTTCCGTTCTGGGCGTGGAAAGACAAGCAAAAGAAGGTTGCAAAAATCCTTCACCCTCATCGGCACGATAACGACCTAAAATGGCCTTGGCCTCTTATCCGGGACGTACTCCCGCTGTGTCAGGCGGCGTTTGGCGGCGGGAGGTTGGAAATTGCGCCCCGATTCCTGCCAATCGACAATATTCCGGCTTTCACCGAAGCGGTGCGGCGAATCTATATGACCGCAACACTCGCCGATGATGGAATTTTGGTCAGCCACTTCCAGGCTAATCCAGACGATATCCGTCTTCCCATTAGACCGAAGAGTGGCGGCGACATCGGTGATCGGATGATCCTGGCTCCGCAGGAGATTAATCCAAAGATCACGGTCGATGAGATCAAGCAGTTCGCGGCGGAGAAGGCCAAGAGCATCAACGTCAGCGTCATTGTGCCTTCCGGGGAGCGCGCGAAATACTGGGCCGACGTTGCGGACCAGACCCTGACGGCGGAGAATATCGAAAAAGGAACGGAAAAGCTTCGCAATGGCCATGTCGGTCTCACGGTGTTCGTCAATAAATATGACGGCGTCGATCTTCCCGGCGAAGCCTGCGAACTTCTTATCGTTGATGGGCTTCCGGAAGTGGAGGGCCTTCTGGCGCGCGCAGAAAACATCGCTCTCAATGAGACCCGCCGCCTTCTCATCCGTCAAATCCAGCGCATCGAACAGGGCATGGGGCGAGGTGTTCGCTCAAGTGAGGATCATTGTGTTGTGCTCCTGATCGGTTCGCGGCTGACCCAGCGCGTCCACAATCCAGCAGCGCGGGCAATTTTCTCGCCCGCCACTCGTGCGCAACTCCAACTCGGTCGGCAAGTGACGGAACAGTTGAAGGACAAGCCTCTCGCTGACCTCAAGGAGGTCATGGACCTGTGTCTGGATCAAAATGAGGACTGGGTTTCGGCGAGCAAGGACGCGATCGCAAATGCGGACGATGCCGATCCGGCGCATATCGATGATGCGACGGTTTTGTTGCGCGGTGCATTCGATGCCGCACGTCTTGGTCGTTTCGACCGTTCTCAGCAGTTGGCACAAGAGGCTGTTAACGCTAACGCGGAAAAACGCACCAAAGGCTATATCAAGCAGCAACTCGCTGAGTACGTCCATCATTTAAACCCGGTTGAGGCTCAGCAACTTCAGCTTTCAGCGGTGGAACTGAACCGATCGCTCGTTCGGCCGATACAGGGCATAACCTACAGCAAGCTCGAAGCTCCGAAGAACAGCCAGTCAGTTGCGGCCGAGGCGTTCATGAAGCAGTTTCTTGAGAAGAACGAACTAATTCTTTGGGTGAACGCGCTGGTCGAGGCAATGGAGTGGGGCGAAGAGAATACCAAGCGCTTCGAACGGGCGATGCGAGATCTTGGTGTCTTCCTCGGCTTTGGTTCACAGATGCCTGAAGATGATTTCGGTAGGGGACCTGACAATCTATGGTCAGTCGGGAATCTCAACTATTTTGTCATCGAATGCAAAAGTGGCGCGGTTAAAGCGAAGGCGATTAGCAAGCATGATTGCAATCAACTCACGGGATCGATGATGTGGTTCGGCAAGCAGTATGACAAATCCTGTTCGGCTACGCCGATCATGGTTCATATGCAGACTAAGCCTGAAAATGCTGCAACTCTTCATCCAGATGCCAGGATCGTCACTGAAGACAAGCTGGATATGTTACGTACACGATTAAAAGCTTATGCCATAGCGATAGGGGAAGATTTAGGCTTCACAAAACCTGCCATCATCGCAAAGCATTTGGATCATTTTGGCTTGACCGGTACCAAGTTTGTGGATCAGTTCACGAAAAAAGGAGGGTAGCGCCCGTGCATTACGGTTGGCTTGCCCATTCATCTGGCTTGCTATGCAAAGAACAATTTCAACGACATTGGCTAACTTTGGCCTCAAATCGTCGAATGTTTTACGTGCCCCGCATCAATTGCCATCCATTGTCATCTCGTCTGATAATTTCCAGTTGAGACTTCAAAAATATGGCCGGTGCGGAGCATAAAGTTCGATACATCGACGCAAAGGCCAGCTAAAATCCAAGACCCGAACCGTTATACGGAGTCAAATAGATGTCCGGACTATATGTTTGAGCCGGTGCGGCTGGCGAGAACCAACTGTCGTGTATGCTTCCGCTCCCTCATTTGTGTGGTATCGGTTTAATCTGGCCCCCGCAACCAAAAATTACGTTACATCAAACGCATAAGCCGTCCTTCGGGGCGGCTTTCGTCTGTCCGGATGGTAAAAAGGCTAAGTCTAAGGCAAGAATATCACGGTCGAGGCGATCTCCGCGTCCTGTGCAGAGGTTCCGCCTGATACGCCGAACGCGCCGACTTTGATTCAGACATGGTGATTACTCCACCATCCCTCTCGCCGCATCAGACGTTCGTCCACCCTCAATATACGCCGCGCCCTATTAAACGTTAAGAGGTCGAAAATCGTTGAACTTTGCATACGCCTGTAGAATGATGTGATGTGGCGAAAATTATGATTGATGGCTGATGGTTACGATATCCGACATCGCGAACGCGACCCGTCATTCGACGGCGACGGTCGATCGTGTCCTCAACAATCGGCCGGGAGTCCGCGAGGAGACGCGTCAGCATATCCTGAAGGTGGCGGCTGAACTGAAATATGCCCGCGCAATGCCGGCCACGCTTCCCTTTGATTTTGTTCTGCCGAGCACCGGTGGTTTCATGCGCATCCTGGCTGAACAGTTCAGCCGTATCGCAGAGGAAAGCCCTGTCGCCCACAAGGTCAATATCCACTTCGTCAACTATAACGCGCCTGAAGAGTTGGTAGCGCTGCTGGACCGCCTCCGTCACGAATCCGCGGGTGTCGGGCTGGTGGCCCTGGACCACATTCTGATCCGTGAGGCTTTGAAAGGGCTGATCCAGCGGAATGTCCCGGTGATCACCTTGCTGACCGATATTTCGAGCCTGCCGCATCAAGGCTATATCGGTACGGACAATCGGCTTGCCGGACGCCTGGCGGGTCATCTTATTGGCAAGTTCCTGCCCAGGGTTTCTGCGAAAGTGGCCCTTTTCAAGGGCTCCGCGGCTTATCGTGGGCATGAGGAACGTGAAATGGGGTTCCGCAGTGTCATCCGCGAGAATTTCCCGCATCTGCAAATTCTGGACGCGCTGGAGATCGGAGAGAGCGAACAATCCGGCTATGATCTGACGGTGGCCATGCTAGCGCAGGAGCAAGCCATCGCCGGGCTCTACAACATCGGCGCCGGCACGGCCGGGATTGCCCGCGCCCTGCAAGGCCTGCCAGCCGATGACAAGCCCGTATTCGTGGCCCACGATCTCAGTCGGGATACCCGGACGCACCTGCTGTCCGGCATGGTCGATGTGATTATCGATCAGAATGCCGAACTGACTGCACAGCGAGCGCTGGATCGATTGGGCGAGGCGGTCGAACAACACATGCTCGGCGTTTGCGAAGTGATGGATTCGCGAATTATTTTCAGGGACAATATTCCCCAGCGGTAAAACGGCTGCCCTGTTTAGCTTGATGTACAATCTCTGCAAATGATGTAATTTTTGATTTACCCATCATAAATGATGTTTGGCAATTACGCCTCTGCGCCTTACGCTCATCAGACCTTCCAAAGTGGTTTACCCCTGTAAGCTAGGGGGTCGCGTCAGGCGTCGTTTTGCGCGGCCCGTCTTGTTCAGGGGCGATACCGGGAAGGCGCGTAGATAAACCGGAGCCTGACTCCGGAGCAAGCACCCAGAGGAAGCTCATCATGGAAGCGTCTGCCTCCGTCGCCCGGCCTGCGGACAGGGCACGAGTCAATATCAGCTATATTCTCCTGATCGCTACGGCGGCGGCACTCGGCGGCCTGATGTTCGGCTTCGATGTCGCCATTATCACCGGGGCGGGCCCTTTCATCGAACAGGCCTTCGGTCTTGATGCCCTGGAACTGGGCTGGGCGTTCAGCTCCTTGTTGTTCGGATGCGTCGTTGGTGCGGCGGTGTCGGGCCTGTTGGTTGACTGGCTCGGTCGCAAGGTCCTGATGGTCGGAGTCGCAATCCTGTTTGGCGTCACTACGGTGCTCACAGGTCTGGCGCCGAATTTCGAAGCCTTTGTTCTGGCGCGTTTTCTCGGCGGCCTGGCCGTAGGCGCGGTATCGCTGGTCGCGCCGATGTATGTGTCCGAAGTGGCGCCGGCGCGTTTGCGTGGTCGCATGGGCGCGCTTTACCAGATGGCGGTCGTTACCGGCATCCTGACTTCCTACCTTATCAACTATGCGCTGCGTGACATGGGGCCCGAGGCGTGGCGCTACATGTTCTATACCGGCACCGTGCCGGCAGGCCTGTATCTCGTTTTGCTTTTGTGCGTTCCCGAAAGTCCACGCTTTCTGGTGCGCAAAGGCAGGGATGCGCAGGCCCAGGCCATTCTCCAGCGTATCGGCGGCGGCGGACAGGCGGAGGTCGAGGATATTCGTCTCTCGCTGCAGACAGACAAGGGATCGTGGCTGGACCTGTTCCGGCCCCACGTCCGGCCGCCGCTGATGATCAGCATCTGTCTTGCCGTTCTGATCCACCTGAGCGGTATCAACACCGTGATCGACTATGCGCCGAAGATCTTCAAGTCCGCCGGTTTCACCCTGGATGCCGCTTTGCTTTCGACTTTCGTAGTGGGGATTGCCAACTTCGTCTTCACCCTGATCTCGTTCTGGGTCATCGATCGCTTTGGCCGCCGGCCGCTCTATATCATCGGCTCCATCGGCATGAGCGTCTCGCTGGCCTGCCTGGTCGTAAGCGTGCTGACAGGCCATTTTTACGGCATGACCGTGCTGATCCTGATTGTGCTTTACCTGTTCTTCTTTGCCGCCTGTATAGGCCCGGTCTTTTGGACGCTGTTGCCGGAAATCTTCCCGAATGGCGTTCGCGGCAAGGCCCTGACCGTGCCGGTGCTGACCCAGTGGGCGGCCAATGCGGTGGTCGTGCTGATCTTCCCCACCGTCTTCCACACCATCGGCCAGGCGGCGACCTTCGGCCTGCTGGCGGCTGCCTGTCTGGCGCAGGCCATCTTCACCTGGATTGCGGTGCCGGAGACTCGAAGCCGCTCGCTTGAAGACATTTCGGCCCAGTGGCGCCGTGGCGGCCGTGCCTGAAATTTCTTACGGAGATTACCATGTCAGTATCCCAGCTTGATGACGTCCAACTCGCCGCCTATCGCGAAGACGGTTACCTGCTTCTACCCGGCTTTTTCGATTCCAGCCTGATCGACAGCCTGCGCGCCATGGCGACCGCCGACCGTGTGCTGGACCAGGCGTCTTTCGGACGCGCCGATGGCGAAGGCGGCACGGTGCGGCTATCGCTGTGGAACCACCCGACTGACACACTCTATGGAGCGATCGCCCGTAGTTGCTCTATGGTCGGGATCATCGAACAGCTCCTGGGTGACGAGGCCTATCATTATCATTCCAAGATGGTGATGAAGGACGCGCGCATCGGTGGCGCCTGGGCCTGGCATCAGGACTATGGCTACTGGTATCAGAACGGTGTGCTGAAACCCGACCTGTGCAGCGCCTTCATCGCCATCGATCCCTGCACGCGCGAAAATGGTTGTTTGCAGGTGATCAAGGGCTCGCATCATCTCGGCCGGCTCGACCATCAGGTGACCGGCGCGCAGGCCAGTATCGATCCGGAACGGCTGGCGGCGGTCGAGGCGCGGCTGGAGACGGTGCATGTCCTGATGAATCCCGGCGACCTGCTGCTGTTCCACCCCAACACCCTGCATCGTTCCGACCAGAATACCTCGGAGAACCCGCGCTGGTCGCTGATCTGCTGTTACAACGCAGCGGCCAACAGCCCCTATAAGGAAAGCCACCATCCGAGCTATACGAAGCTGCACAAGATCGATGACGCGGCCATCATGACCTTCGCTGAAAAGCGCTTTTCCGAAGGCGATCGTGATGCGCTGATGATGAGCGAGGCCGACAAATCCGTCCAGGCGCTGGAGGCGTAAGGTCATGTCGGCTTCTCGGCTCAGGCGGGTGCTGAACACCTGGACGATCTGCAATCTGCCTGAATTTTCGGTCTTTCCGAAAGGGCTGGACGTTACCGATACGGTCGCCTTCATCCGCGCCGCGGGTTACGAAGGCTTGCAGATGGAAGTCGACGATCCGCTGGTCGCGGCGGGACTGGCGGCGGGGGTGCACATGTCGGCGACAGGCCGGGTTATTTCCGTGGACGGCGCGGAAGCCTTATGTCGCGCGCATCAGGATGCCGGTTTTGCCCTGACAACCCTGCATGTCGGCACCGGATTCGAAACCCAGGCCGACGGCTTGCGCCTGATGGAAGCCGTGCTCGACGCTGCGGATCGTTATAACTACCCGCTTTATGTCGAAACGCACCGCGCCACCCTGACACAGGACCCGCGCCGGACGCTGGATTTTATCGAGGCTTTTCCTAAGCTATTGATCAATGCCGATTTTTCACACTGGTATGTCGGCTGTGAGATGCCTTACGGCGATTTTGACGCCAAGCTGAATGCCCTACAGCCGGTATTTGACGCCACGCGCTATATCCATGGGCGCATGGCGGATTCGAGCTGCATGCAGGTACCTGTGGCATCGGGAAAAGCCACACCTTCACGCCATTTCCATGAGATGTGGACGCGGGCCTTTGCCGGCTTTCTGACCTCCAGCGCTGTTTCGGATCGCATCTGTTTTGCGCCGGAATTGCTGCCAAACTGGGCGATCCTCAATGGGCGGCACACCGAAATCAACTATGCCCGCACCAGAGTCGGACCTGGCGGACCGGTTGAGGAGACCGATCGCTGGCAGGAAGGTCTGGCCTTGTGCAACCGTGCTGAAAAGGCGTTTGATGCAGCGGCGAATATCGTCTGGCTGCCCGTCTGAATATAAAGCGATAAAAATAGGGAGACCACCATGAAGACCGACCGCTTTCTGACTTCGCGCCGTACGCTACTCACCGGGACTGGTGCGCTGGCGATTGTTTCGGGGCTTGGGCCTGTGATGGTGCAGGCGGAACCCGCGTCGAAGCTGGCTTCACCATCGGCGCTGGGTGGTTGGACGTCCGATGCCCGTGGCCTGCCGGCCTATCAACTCACGGCCAGTCTGCCAGTGAAGACGCTGGATGCGTCGGGCAAGTCGTTTCCGCTCGACCCCGATCCGTTCTTCATTCTGGGCAATTACCGCCTGACCGTATTCCCGAAAGCCAGCGGTCTTTACCGCTTGGTGAGCGGGGAGCGCGGTTGGACCCGGCTCAATGAACCATTGCCGGGCGCGGATCAGAACGGCGCCAGCCTGACAGTCACCCGCGGCGGGGAAGCGAAGGCCTATACGCTGCTGGGCCTCAATGGCATTTGTACCGATGCCACCCGGACGCGGCGGCGCTTCGGTTGCGGCCACGCCCAATATGACATGCGTCCGGACAAGGATATCCGTGTCGTGCGCACGCTCAGCCTGGCGCCCTCCGGCGATACGGATCTGGGCCAGCCGGCTCTGGTCATCCACCTGGCGCTGACCAATACGGGGCGTTCGGCTTGCGATTTCAGCTATACGGAATCCGTGTTGTCTCGCGTGGCGCTCGGCATCGAACTGAACATGCCGGAAGAGGCCAAGGTCGTACATTTTAGCAATCGCGTCGAAAGCGATGCGGCGCGCGGGTTTATCGTGTCGCATACGGCAGCATCGGCCGCCGATCCCGGCGTCATGAGCGGCCGCGAAGACGCCAACCGCTACAACCTCTACCCGGCATCCCTGGTCCTGGCCTGTCCGAAGGGCGCAGAATTGACATCGCGGCCGATCACACCCGACGCCACCCATCTGGACGCGACGATCAAGGGCCAACTGAAGCCGAAAGAAAGCCGTGACCTGACCTTCGTCGTGGGGCTTGCCCCGGACCAGGACCAGTCCGATATCCTGGCATTCGCGGACAACCTGGGCGCTGCCACGGATGGCGTTTATTTCGGCGGGGACTGGCAGGCGGCGCTGACCAGATTCCAGAATGTCGCCGATCCGGTTTTCCGCCGCGAACTGACCTGGAACAGTCATGCCCTGCTGGCCATGGCGACCTATAACAGCTTCTACGGCGAGACGTTCATCCCGCAAGGTATGACCTATGACTATGAGATGGACCTGACGGCGGCGCCGCGCGATCATTTGCAGCATTCGATGGGCGCGGCCTGCTTCCGTCCATCCCTGGCGAAGTCGACCATCCGGTATGTGCTTTCCAAAATGACGGAGCAAGGCGAGATCAAATACACCGATTTCGGCTTCGGAAAGACTTCGAACAGCGCCTGGAATACCTCCGACCAGCAACTTTACCTCTTCCAGGCGGTTGGCGAATATCTGCGCCTGAGCGGCGACTACGGCTTCCTGAACGAAGATAGCATCTATCTGCCGCATCAGGCCGGGATGAAGGGCACGGTGTTGGAGAAGCTTGAGCGCGCCATGACCTACCTGCGCGAGGAGGTCTCGGTTGGTCCGCACGGGCTGGTGCGGCTGATGAATTCCGACTGGAGCGACATGGCCTTCGCCGATCGCTCGGTCCTGCGCTACTATTGGACGGCCGAGTCGCACATGAACAGCGCCATGGTGTTGGCGGTCCTGCCCAATCTGGCCAGACAGCTGGAAGGTTACGCAAAAACGGCTTCGGGTGGCCAGGCGGAGATTGCCAATCGTCTGCTGGCCAGCCTGAATATCTACGTCGGCCGGATAGAAACCGCCTACTACAAGGACCTGGATGACCGCACTTTCTCGGCGCGTCTCTATTTTGATCCCGGCGTCCCGTTCGGCGCCGACAATATGCATCTGGAGCCGCAAGCCCTGTTGCTTCAGGCTGAAAGCTTCCCGGCGGAGCGCAAGCGCGTCCTGTGGGGGGAGGTGCAGAAACGCGTCCTTGCCGGCGAGGTGCTGGGGCCGCGCCAGCGCGAAACACCGGTGCAGAACGGACTGATCGAACCTTTCGTCAGCGAAAACGGCGGCATCTGGTACACCCTGGCAGGGCAGATGATCACTGGCCTTGCGACTTTCGACAAGGCCGCGGCACTGTCGGCCCTGCGCATGATTACCTTCGACAATTTCGCGAAGCAATATCCGTCTTACTGGACCGGGCTATGGTCCGCGGCTGACACGGTCAATTCGACGAAAGCTGGCGCCATCGCGGGCCTGCCACGACCCGACAACAACGGCACGTGGGCAACCTTCGCCTCCTATTGCGGGCATCCGCATGCCTGGCCAATCTACACCTGGACGCGCATCAACGAGATCTAACGCACTGGCTTGACATCTTTTGCACGGCCAAATAACCTATCATACAGGTTTTGGATAAAGTGAATGCAATATGATGGAAAATGGCGCAACTGAGGGGGGTATGGTGTCGAGTCTGATCGGCGCCATTACCCGGCACATCGAGGACGAGGGGCTGGCCGCTGGTGACAAGATGCCGAGTGAGATGCATTTCGCCGAGCAGTTCGGCGTGTCGCGGACCGTGGTGCGCGAGGCCTTCCGCTCGATGGCCGCGCTCAGCTTGATCCAGATGAGTGCCGGAAAGCGCGCGTCGGTAGCCTCGCCCAACGGCGACGCGGTGGCGCAGATCATCAAGCACGGCGTGCGGATCGACGAGATATCTATTCAGGAAGTTTATGACGTGCGCCGGACCATCGAGATTCGGACCGCGAGCTTGGCCGCTCTGCGTCGGACCGATCAGGAAGCGGCGCAGATCCTTCATCATGCGCGCATGATGAAACAGGAATTCGCCGATCCGGAAGCCGGCATGGAGCACGACATCGCCTTCCACCAGCAGATCGCTCGGGCATCGCGCAACAAGGTATTTGACATGCTCATTTCCGCTTTCGAAGGCGTGATGCGCGAGACCTGGCCGGTCGGTTGGCGCAGCCGCAATTTCGATGGCGAACGCATGGCGATGGTTGATATGCATATCGAGCTGGCGCTGGCGATCGAGGCCGGAGACCCGGCCCTGTCGGCCTCGGTCATGTCGCGACATTTCGATGAATCGATCCGCGCGCTCGTCATCGCCGGCATCCGGTGAGCGCCATGAAGATCGAGAAAATTGAAACCCTCCGTATCGCCGAATTTCCCAACCTGCTCTGGGTACAGCTCACGACTTCCGATGGCCTGGTCGGATTGGGCGAGACCTTTTTCCTGCCGGAAAGCGTCGAGGCCTGTATTCACGAACACATCGCGCCGAAGCTGATCGGGCAAAGCGCGCTCGATATCGAACGGCTGTCGCGTGACCTGGGTTTCTATCTTGGCTTCCGTTCCAGCGGCGTTGAGACGCGCGCCGCTTCGGCTATCGATATCGCGCTGTGGGATCTATACGGCAAGGCCATCGGCCAGCCGCTCGCACAGTGCCTTGGTGGCTTCACGCGCGAGACGGTGCGGACCTATAACACCTGTGCCGGCAACACCTACATGCGCAAATCCGGTGGCCAGAAAACGTCCAACTATGGGCTGTCCGCCGCCTCGCAATATGACGATCTGAATGCCTTCCTGACCCGCGCCGACGACCTAGCTGAAGACCTTTTGTCGCAAGGCATCACGGCGATGAAGATTTGGCCGTTCGACGCCGCAGCGGAAAAATCCAACGGGCATTATATCTCGGCGGAGGACCTGCGTCATGCGCTTCAGCCCTTCGAAAAAATCCGCAAACGTGTTGGCGACAGGATGGACATCATGGTCGAGTTCCATTCGATGTGGCAACTCGTCCCCGCCATGCAAATCGCTAGGGCGCTCAAAGACTACAACACCTTCTGGCATGAAGATCCGATCCGAATGGACAGCCTGTCGTCGCTGAAGCGCTATGTGGAAGCCTCGACCGCGCCGATCTGCGCCTCCGAAACACTCGGCAGTCGTTATGCCTTCCGCGACTATCTCGAAACCGGCGTGGCCGGCATCGTCATGCTCGATCTGGGCTGGTGCGGCGGCATCACCGAAGCACGCAAGATCGCCATACTGGCGGACACCTGGCACCTACCGGTGGCGCCGC
>Ga0153956_1000500_pt1 | contig 43711 bp, 26 predicted proteins | sample TSFL040MetaG_FD_104704 | JGI IMG/M metagenome (GOLD analysis project Ga0153956, IMG submission 104704) | Attine ant fungus gardens microbial communities from Florida, USA - TSFL040 MetaG | ecosystem: Host-associated > Fungi > Mycelium > Unclassified | place: USA: Florida, Wekiwa Springs... | reverse complement strand
GCCGCCTCAAACATTTCCGCCGCTTTGCTACTCGCTACGACCGGCGCACCATCCACTTCGCCGGCTTCATTCACCTCGCCGCCGCCATGCTCTGGCTACGATGAATGTCGATCCCGCCTAGGAGACCGTCTGTCTTAGGCCCCGTCTGTGCCATTCGGACATTGAGCCGTGCGATGTCCGCTTTCGCATTTTAAATGTCCAGAAGCCGTCATTCCGAAACCGGCCCAAAAGCTGGCAAGCGAGGTATCGAACGGCGGCGTGCGGGCTAACGAAATGCTATGGTATGACTCCTCCTCACCACCACGTCGCGTAGAGCGCGATCAAGATAAGTATCACGCAGAGACCGCCGATGTTGAAGCCTGTCGTCGTGTTATACCGCACGCTCTTCGTGTCGATCGTGTCGGCATTGCTGCGTCCCCTAACGGTTAACGAGAAGATCACCGCAAGGAGCAGGACGGTAATGAAGACGATGCTCATCCGGTCCATGAACGCGAGTCCGGGCGCCGTGATCTTCAGCAAATAGGAAAGCAAGACCGAAGCAATCGCAGCCGCCATCGCGCCGGCCTCATTGGCGCGCTTCCAAAACAGTCCGAGCAAGAAGATGACGGTGATCCCCGGCGTGAAGAAGCCGGTGAATTCCTGGATGAACTGGAATGCCTGCTCCGAACTGCCGACCAGCGGACGGGCGGTCACGATCGCGACTGCGATGGCCACGATCGCGGCTATCCGTCCGATCCGGACGAGGCGGCGTTCCTGAGCGGCATCACGCTCGGCGCCGCCACCCCGCTTGGCATAGACATCGAGGGTGAAAATAGTCGCGATCGAATTGATCTTCGACGCCGTCGAGGCGATGATCGCCGCGATCAGTGCGGCAAAGACCAGTCCGAGCAGCCCAGTCGGCAAAAGTCTCATCATCGTCGGATAGGCCTCGTCCGGCTTGGACAGGCCCGGTGCCAACACCACCGCGGCGATACCTGGCAGCACGATGATCAGCGGCATTACGAGCTTGAGAAAGGCTGCAAAGAGAATCCCCTTTTGCGCCTCGGGCACGCTCTTGGCGGCGAGCGCGCGCTGGATGATGTACTGATTGAAGCCCCAATAGCTGAGATTGGCGATCCACATCCCTCCGATCAGGACCGAAAGGCCGGGTAGATCCATGTAATGCGGGTCACCCTTCTTCAGGATCATGTGGAAGTGATCCGGGATGGTGCTGGTCAGACGATGAAAGCCGGCGAAAATGCCGGCTCCCTGGCCGAGCTTTCCGAGCGTCAGATAGGCGATGATCAGACCGCCCAGTACAAGCAGAGTGACTTGGACAATATCGGTCAGCGCTACCGCCTTCAGCCCACCACGTATCTGGTACGCAAGGGCGAAGACCCCGAGGATGGCGAGCGCCACGTTTTGGTCGATGCCGGCGACCTTCGTGACGGCAATCGAACCGAGCCAGATGATCGAGGTCAGGTTCACGAAAACATACAATGCGAGCCAGAAATAGGCCATGATCGTGCGCACGGTCGGACCGTACCGCCGCTCCAGGAACTGCGGCATCGTGTAGATTTCATTTTTGAGGAAGATCGGAAGAAAGAACTTGCCGACGATCAGCAGTGTCGCCGCCGCCATCCACTCATAGGAGGCGATCGCGAGCCCGATCGCATAGCCCGAGCCCGACATGCCCACGATTTGTTCGGCCGATATATTTGCAGCGATGAGGCTCGCGCCGATCGCCCACCAAGGCAGATTTTTCGAAGCCAGGAAATAGTCGGTGGTCGTCTTCTCGTGTCCCGGTTTTTCACGCGAAACATATTGCGCAAGGCCGAAGATGCACACGAAGTACAGCGTCACGACGACGGCATCGACCGCGCCTAAACCCATATCATCCTCCCGGTACGCGCTTCCGGCGCTTGTGCCTCGCGGCCTTCAGTATCGTCCTCGCAAGAGGCACGTCAATATTGTATAACTTTTCTTGGTGCAGGGTGCGCGGGCACTCTCGGGAAAGCGACGGTCCATTAGGCGATGTCAATGGGGCGATCTAAAGTTTCGCCGTGCCGTTCCGCTCTTGTCCGGTTCGGCAATGAAATAAGATACGACTTTATACGCCTTTTCGAACTGGACAGGTCGCCGCGTCCCTCACGCTCAGATTCGTCTCGACGAACGTTCTCGAGCGCTAACGCCGCTGTCCCTTCGTCATCCGGAGGCTGACGTCGACAATCTGAGTACGCGACCGATCAGCCGGTTGCCGTGAGCTCGGGGCGCGCGGGTTGCTTACCCGCTGTCAGCAAGAGATCGAGCGCTCCCTGGATCAATTCGTACATCGTCTTGGTCGCGCGCGCAGCATCGCCCCCGACAATCGCATCGGCCACGCGTTTATGTTCGATGGCACTGGCGCGCGACACACCTTTATACTCGTTGGTGCGACGGATGCTGAACCGCAGTGTCGCCTCGCTCAGGTCGGTAAATTGCCGCATGAACCGGTTGTTGCTGGCGAGAAGGACGGCACTGTGAAAAGCGATATCGGCTTCGAGCGCATCATCCTTGCCTTCATCGGCGGCGAACATACGGTCGATCGCCGCCATGATCGCACGGCGCTGCGGCCCCGTCGAACTGTGCGCGGCCAGGCCGGCAGCACGCGGCTCGATCGAGATACGCATCTCGGTAAAATCGATCAGAAGGTCGATCGAGAAAGCCCGTTCGAGCATCCAGCGCAGCACATCGGGATCGAGCAGATTCCAGTGGCTCTCGGGTAGCACCTCGGTCCCGGCACGCTGGCGCGGTTTCAGCAGCCCCTTGGCCGTCAGCATTTTAACGGCCTCGCGCACGATCGTGCGGCTCGCGCCGTATTGCTGGCAAAGCTCAGCCTCGACTGGAAACGGCGCGTCGCCCGAGTAGGTTTCGGTCACGATGGCCTGACCCAATTCCTGGACGATCCGCTTCGTAAGGTTGCGGCTTGTTCCCACTTGGCGCGATTCCAGCATCCGCATCCTTATCCCGTTAGATCAGCGCCGCCGGCACGATCGTGATGGTGATCTCATAGGCCAATTCCGGCGACGGATCGACGACCTCGTCACCTCAACCCGCGAAAGCGCCCGGCGCTAGGCCTCTTACGCCTGGATCGACCTCAAACAGTGCGCCAGCCAGCCGTTCGCTCTCACATCCGATCGTCGATGATGTCACGAACAATCGTTGAAGATCATCGCCCGCGAACGCGCAGCTCGTGATGTTGGTGGCCGGAAGAGCGATCGTTTCGATGCGGCGACCCGCGGAATCGAACCGACTCAACGCGCCCCCACCCCAATGCGCGATCCACAAGCAATTCTCGGCGTCGGTCGTCATCCCGTCCGGATAACCCCAAGCGGGTTCGAACTCGAGCCACACCCGCTTGTTCGCGATAACGCCATCATCGTGGAGGTCGAAGGCGAAGACCGTCCGGGCGCCGCTGTCCGTGTGATATAGCGTGTGTCCGTCCAGACTAAACGTCGGTCCGTTGGTGACCTGATAGCCATCGTCCATTCGCGTGCAGCTGCGATCGGCATCCAGCCGGTATAGCGCGCCCGACGCGGTGCGGTCGGTGTCGTCCTTCGACCCTGTCCAGATCCGGCCCGCGCGATCAATTTTCGCGTCGTTCAGGCGATTGTCCGGCCGCTCTGTCTCAGGCCTGACGAACGTCTCGCATGCACCGTTCGCCAGATCGAGAAACGTGATCCCGCTCTTGAAGCCGGCAACGACGGATTCGGCGCGCGCGCGTGGCAGCACCCAGCCGATTGGCTCATCGACCGCAAGCGAGGTGATTGTCCCCGAAATTAGATCGAGGCGATGAACAGCGGGCGCCAGGATATCGACCCAAGCCAGTTCGTTTCGCCGTTCGAGCCATACCGGGCCTTCGCCCAGCCGGTCGCGACCGTTACGCGAGACGACGTCGAAGCGTGCGTTTTTCATGCTCACCATTACCCTCACTTAAATAAAGTAATACATTTAAGTTGACCGCTAGGGAAGTCCCGATTAGCTATCGGCCGCTCGAACAGGCAAGAACCGCGCCGCAGGCCACCATCGGGCGCGGCGTTCGGCGAGCAGGAGGGGATCGGTTTTGATTATGTATTCTCCCGCAACTCGACGCGTGGGGCGTTGCGGCGCGTGCTGGCGCCCAGCATGACCGATAGCATCGCCCGTATCGAAGCTTTTCCCGTGCTGCCGCGCTGGCTGTTCGTTCGGATCGAGACCCGCGAAGGCGGCGTCGGTTGGGGGGAAGCGACGCTTGAGGGACATGCCGAGTCGGTTATCGGCGCGATCGATGCGGCGCGAGACCGGCTGATAGGTCACGACCCCGAGCGCATCGAAGATGCATGGCAGATGCTGCACCGCCTCGGATTCTATCGCGGTGGGCCGGTGCTGCTCTCGGCCATTTCCGGCATCGATCAGGCGCTTTGGGACATCAAGGCGCGCAAGCTTGGTGTGCCGGTCCATCAGCTGCTCGGCGGCCGGGTTCGCGACCGCATCCCGGTCTATGCCTGGATCGGCGGCGACCGGCCGCAGGATGTTGCTGCGGGTGCGGCGACGCGAATGTCGCAGGGATTCACGGCCGTTAAAATGAACGGCGTCGAAGGCACCGGCTGGCTCGAGACCGCTGCTCAGGTCGATGCCGTGGCGGAGCGCGTCGCCGAGGTGCGCGCCACCGGCATCGAAGTCGGGATCGACTTTCACGGACGCGTACACAAGCCCATGGCGCGCGGCTTGCTTAAGGCAATCGAGCCATACCGGCCGATGTTCGCCGAGGAAGTCCTGCTCAGCGAACAGGTTGTCGAGATCGCGCAGCTGGCCGACTTCACCACGGTGCCGATCGCGATGGGTGAGAGGCTCTACAGCCGCTGGGATTTTCGCCCATTTCTCGAGCGCGGCGCGATCGATATCGCGCAGCCTGATCTCTCGCACGCTGGCGGTATTTCCGAGTGCCGCCGCATCGCGGCTCTTGCGGAAACCTATGACGTCGCTTTCGCGCCGCACTGTCCGATCGGCCCGATCGCATTGGCCGCCTGTCTCCAGGTCGCCGCCGCGACGCCGAATTTCGTGATTCAGGAAATGTCGATCGGCATTCATTATAACGGTCCATCCGAGGATCTGACGACATTGCTCGCGGACGCTTCGATCTTCGACATCGAGGACGGAACTGTCGGCGTGCCGAGCGGCGCCGGACTCGGCGTCGAAATCAATGAGGCGGCAGTGCGCGACATGGCGCGCAAGCCGCATCGCTGGCGCAATCCGGCTTGGCGGGGTCCGCACGGGGAGTTGCGCGAATGGTGAACCGGGGCGTGATCATAACCGGTGGGCAGGGCGCGATCGGGATGGCGATCGCGCAAGGTTTTGCACGCGAAGGCGCGCACATCCTGTTGCTCGACAGTCGCCCCGACGAGGACGGCGCGCATGGCCGCTCGCTCACCGAGCAAGGCGCCGCCAGCGTCGTGTGCGTCGCGGCCGATGTCGCTGATGACACGGCGGTCGCCGCGGCGGTCGATCTCGCCGTCACCCGCTTCGGTCGCCTCGATGTCGTCGTGAACGTCGCGGGAATGATGATCTATCGCGAGATCGCTGCGTTGACGGGCGCTGACTGGCGCCGACTGCTCGACGTCAACCTCGTCGGCGCAGCGTTGCTGACGGGAATGTCGCTGGCGCGCATGCAGCCCGGCGGTTGCGTGATCAACGTGGCGTCGGTCCATGCGCGCCGGACGACCGCGCTGGTCGCGCCATATGCTGCCGCCAAGGCCGCCTTGGTCAGTCTGACCCGATCCGCCGCCATCGAGGGCAAGCCGCTCGGCGTTCGGGTGAACGCGATTTTGCCCGGTGCGATCGACACGCCGATGTTGCGTCACAGCCCCGCGATCAAATCGGGCGCGGAGGTGCTCGACGAGAGCGACGTCGGTCAACCCGAGGACATTGCCAACCTCGCACTGTTTCTGGCGTCGGACGCGGCGCGCTTCATCACCGGCGAGGACATCGTCGCCGACAATGGGCGAATGGGAAGGCTCTGACATGCATTTCGAGTCCGCCGCCAGTCGCATTCCTGACAATGTCCACGACGTATCTGCCTCGCCGACGGTGTGGCTAGCAGCGTCGATCGCCGCGCTCGGCGGCCTGCTGTTCGGCTACGACTGGGTCGTCATCGGCGGCGCCAAGCCGTTCTACGAGGCGGCGTTTCATCTGACCGCGCCGGTCCAACAGGCATGGGCGGTCAGCTGTGCATTGATCGGCTGCCTGCTTGGCGCGGTATCCTCAGGCGCGCTCAGCGACCGACTGGGGCGACGGCCGGCGCTGATCATCGCGGCGCTCCTTTTCGCGGTGTCCTCGGCCGGAACTGCGCTCACCGGTCAATTCCTGACCTTCGTGGTGTGGCGAATGCTCGGTGGAGTGGCGATCGGCATGGCGTCCGGACTGGCGCCGCTCTACATCGCCGAGATTGCGCCGCCCGCCTCGCGTGGGCGCCTCGTAGTGCTCAATCAGATCGGCATCGTAATCGGACTTTTGGGCGCGCAGATCGTCAATTGGCTGATCGCGGCGCCCGTGGCACCTGGAGCATCGCTCGCGACCATCGCCGCGTCCTGGAACGGCACGACGGGGTGGCGATGGATGTTCGCGTCCGCCGCGCTGCCTGCCCTGATATTCCTGCTCGGCTGCTTCCTCATTCCGGAAAGTCCGCGATGGCTTGCGCAGCGTGGCCTCAGCGACAAGGCCCGCGACGTCCTGCGCCGGCTCGGAGGAGATGACTATGCCGCCAGCGCGCTCGCCGAGATCGATGCCACGTTGACGCAAGGTCCAGGTCGCTCGTTGCGCGCCGTGCTCGCAGAACCCCGCTTGCGCCGCGTGCTCGCGATCGCGATCGGGCTCGCCGTGCTGCAGCAATGGTGCGGCATCAATGTCATCTTCAATTATGCGCAAGAGGTCTTCGCCTCGGCCGGCTATGCCGTATCCGATACGTTGTTCAACATCGTCATTACCGGCGTCGTGAACATGCTTTTCACGCTGATTGCGCTCGGCACCATCGAGAAGCTCGGGCGCCGCCGACTGATGTTGATCGGTTGCGCCGGGCTCGCGACGATCTACGTCTTGATGGGCGGGAGTTACATTGTCGGGTTGAAGGGCTGGCCCTTGCTGCTGCTGGTCGTTGCCGCGATCGGCTGTTATGCCATGACCTTGGCGCCGGTCACATGGGTCGCGTTATCCGAAATCCTGCCCGGCGAAGCCCGGGGCGCAAGCATGGCAGTTGCGACCACAGCCTTGTGGGCCGCATGCTTCGTGCTCACCTACACCTTTCCTCTCCTCAACGCCGCTGCCGGTACCGGCCTCACCTTCTGGCTGTACGCAGCCATCTGCGCGATGGGCTTCGTGTTTGTCTGGAAAACGTTGCCGGAGACGCAAGGTAAGACGCTCGAAGAAATCGAGCGCAGCTGGAACTGAGCGAACGGCCGGACGCAGCCGGCGCATCATGACTTTGAAGCAAGGGGCCAAGCACATGCCCGCCGCATTTCTGGCGATCGATTGGGGCACGACCAACCGGCGCGTTTATCGCTTTGATGATCTCGGCCGGCTCGATGCGTCGGTGCGCGACGACCGCGGTATCCTGGCGATACCGGCGGGCGGGTTCGCTGCGGAGATCGCGGAAATCCGCGAGCGGTTTGGCGATTTGCCGGTTCTGTGCGCCGGGATGGTTGGTTCGAACCGGGGGTGGGTCGAAACACCGTACGTGCCGACTACGGCCGGCATCGATGACGTCGCGCGCGCCGTGCACTGGATCGAGCCAAGGCGAACGGCCATCGTTCCCGGTCTCGTCCATGCCTCCGGCGCACGCCGCGACGTCATGCGCGGCGAGGAAGTGCAGATCCTAGGCGCTGCCCTCGCCGGTTTGACGCCGACGACAGGGTTGCTTTGTCAGCCGGGTACTCACTGCAAATGGGCGTGGATCGATAGTGGCAGGATCGACCGTTTCGTGACCGCCATCACCGGCGAGCTTTTCTCGCTCATCCGGACGCACAGCCTGCTTGCGCCACAGTTGCACGGCGAAATCGCGGCCGACGCTTCCTTCTTGGAGGGGGTAGCGGACGCCCGAGAGGATGATGTCGCGGCGCGCCTTTTCGCCGTGCGCGCGGATGCCGTTTCCGGTGCGCACCGTATCGCGCACCCCGCTTCTTATGTCAGCGGACTGCTGATCGGATCCGATGTTCACCGCCGCGTCGCTGCGGGTGATCATATATTCCTGTTGGCTGATCCGGTGCTCGGCGCGCTCTACGAAGCCGCGATCACGGCGTTCGGGGCCACCTCTTCGCGCATCGATAGCAACAAGGCCTTCGCTGCAGGCATTCTTCGTATTTGGAGCGAGGCAGCATGACTTTACCGAACGACTTCGCGAGCGCCTTCGCGCGCTGTCCCTTGGTCGCGATTCTTCGCGGCATCACGCCCGAAGAGGTCGACGGGATCGGCGAGGTTCTCGTCGACGCCGGCTTCACGCTCATCGAGGTGCCGCTCAATTCCCCGCAACCGCTCCGCTCGATCGAGCGCCTCGCGGCGCGCCTCGGGGAGCGCGCGGTCGTGGGCGCAGGAACGGTATTGACGCCAGGCGAGGTCTGCGAGGTCGCCCGGGCGGGAGGGCGGATGATCGTCTCCCCGAATACGGACCCCGGCGTTATTGCGGCCAGCGTCGCCGCCGGACTCGCATCGCTGCCGGGCTGCTTCACCCCGACCGAAGCGTTCGCAGCGGTCGACGCCGGGGCGCATTGCCTCAAATTCTTTCCCGCCGATGCGCTGGGCGCCGGGACGATCAAGGCAATGGGCGCGGTATTGCCTAAAGCGACGCCGCGACTTGCCGTCGGCGGAATAACCCCCCAGACGCTCGCCAATTGGTCGAATAGCGGCGTCGTCGGCTTTGGTCTCGGCTCGGCACTCTACGCCGCAGGTGACGCAACGCCGAAAGTCGGCGCGGCGGCCAAGGAGTTCGTCGCCGCGCTTGCCGCCTGTCGGGCGGAGCTGCACTGAACTGAGCAGTTTTATGCGCGACGACAACGATTGCGATGCGATCGAGCCGCGCTCTGAGCCGAACGCTGTGGGCAACAGGCTGTAAACGTCCACGCGATATTGACGCCGAAGGCTCCAAAAAGTATTACATTATTAACTCGCAATGCGAAGATGCGGGAATGGGAGGATGCACGATATGACGCGGTATCTGGGGCTGGCCGTATTGCTGGCATCGGTTGCGGTCCCCGCCACCGCGCAAACCATGCTGACCGTCGATGCGACCGCGCCTGTTCCGGCGCCGAAAACCGGCTATCTCAAGCTTGGTCGCGCCACGGCCCCTGACGGCGAGACGCTTGGCATCAACAGCCGATATCTCACGCTCGACGGAAAGCCGTGGCTGCCGGTCATGGGAGAGGTGCATTTCGTTCGACTTCCGGCCGCCGAATGGGACGAGGAACTCGCCAAGATCAAGGCGTCCGGGGTGGATATCGTCGCCACCTACATGTTCTGGAACTATCACGAGGAGACACCGGGAGCGTTCGACTGGACCGGCGATCGTGACGTCCGACGCTTCCTCGAATTGGCCGGCAAACATGGCCTGAAAGTGATCCTGCGCCTGGGCCCGTGGTCGCATGGCGAAGTGCGCTACGGCGGCGTTCCCGACTGGGTGGTGCGCTCGATGCCGACGCGCGGCAGCGATGCGACCTACCTGCACTATGTCGATCGCTATTGGGGCGAGATCGGTGCGCAGGTCAAAGGGCTGTTGTGGAAGGATGGCGGTCCGGTCATCGGTGTCCAGCTTGAAAACGAGTATAATCTCACCGGCCCCGGACAAGGCCGGCAGCATATCGCCGACCTGAAAGCGCTGGCCCTCAAGCACGGGTTCGACGTTCCCTTTTACACGGTGACCGGCTGGGACAATGCCGTTTATCCGGCACGGGAAGCCCTGCCGGTGTTCGGCGGTTATCCTGACGAACCATGGGGTGTCACCACCACCAAGCTTCCGCCCAAGGAAACTTACGCCTTCCGCTTCGATAGCCGGGTCAGCGGCAATCTCGGAGCCCAGACCGTTGCTGCCGGAACCGGAGACGCCGATCCCGACATTCCCAACACGCCTTTTCTCGGCGCGGAATATGCCGGTGGATTGCCGACCATGTATCGTCGACGCCCGGTCGTCGATCCTGACGATATTGCCGCGATGCTGCCGATCCAGCTCGGCTCGGGCGTCAACCTGTACGGCTATTACATGTATCATGGCGGCAGGAACCTGATCGGTCGTACCACGCTGCAGGAGGCGACCGCGATCGGCGGGTATAATGACCTGCCGATCATCGATTACGGCTTCCAGGCGCCGTTCGGCGAATATGGCGAGACTGGCGCCGTGCTGTCGCACATCCGTCCGTTCCACCTGTTCCTGCAGTCCTATGGCGCCCAGCTGGCACCCATGACCGTGCGCAAGCCGGACGTGACACCTCGCGCACTCGACGATCTCACGACACCGCGCTTTTCAGTGCGTGCCTCGGGCGACAGCGCCTTTGTGTTTGTCAGCGATCACATCCGCCAATACCGGATGGCGCCGCAGACAGGCGTTCAGTTCAAGGTCGAACTCCCAGGCAAAACGGTCACCTTTCCCTCGCAGCCGATCAATATTGCCAGCGGCGCGTATTTCGTCTGGCCGGTGGGCCTCGACCTGGGCGGTCTGACCTTGAACTGGGCCAGTGCGCAGCCGGTGACCCGCCTCGACGGAGCAAGCGGGCCACTCCATGTTTTTGCAGCGGAAGACGGCATCGCGCCCGAATTCGCTTTCCCGCCGGGCACGAGCGTCAGCGGCGCGCTTGCCAGCGTTCGTACGATCGGCGGCCAGGTTGTGGCCCGGGTTGCGCGACCGGGGACCGGCGCATTGCTCGTCGCAAAGCGGCCCGGCTCGCCGGCCGTCCGTCTCCTGGTCCTGTCCAAGGCGCAATCGCGCCAGCTCAGCCGCGTGCGGTTCGCCGGTGCGGATCATCTGATTCTGAGCGACGCGACGCCGATCAGCGATGGTGAAGCGCTGGCCTTCACTTCGCTCGGCGATCCCGCTTTTGCCATCTCGGCCTTCCCGGCCCTGCCTGGCGCCCGCGGCAACATCCCCCTGAGTGCAGGCAAGCCCGACGGTGCATTCACTCGCTACAGCGCGCGGGCGCCATCCCACCGCCTCGCTGCGACCGTCGAACAGCTTCGCGCGCCGCAGGCTGTCGGACCGGTTCCGATCGGCGGCGTCTCCCACACCGCCGTGGAGCCTTGGCCGGAAAGTTTCGGCAAGGCGGGGGCGTGGTCAATCACCGTTCCGGCCGATGCGCTCGACGGACTGGACGATGCGTATCTCGACATCGATTGGGCCGGCGATGTCGGACGGCTGTTCGCGAACGAGACGCTGATCGACGATCGCTATTTCGATGGGACGCATTGGCGCGTCGGCTTGCGCCGAAACGCAGCAACGCTTGGTAAGCCGCTGCGTCTGACAATATTGCCGCTCCGCGACGATGCGCCGATCTATGTGGATGAGCGCTATCGGCCCAAGAACTCGAAAGGCGGACAGATTGCCGAGCTTCGCTCGGTTACGATCGAGCCGCAATACCGTTTGACGATCACGCCGGTGCGCTAGGCTGGTATCGGCACGACGCCGCGGCACTGGTGGGGTAGATCCTGGCGCGCGACGCAGGGGGCAACCCTACTCCGCGCGCCTTGGCAAGCGCACCGTGCGCTTGTCGGCGCTTATGAAGCGAGCGAAACGCGGGTCAGCTGAACGACAGAGCCATCGTTCCCCGCAAAGCGCGCGCCCAGCGTAATCTGTACCGCCTGCAGATCGGCAACATTAAGGCGGTCCGACGGGCCGCCACGGCCAGCGGGTGGGCGGAGCCAGAACGGGTTGATGCCGATCGGAAGATCGCGCGGCAGCATCGCCGCCTGAACCGGGCGCAGCGCGGCAAGCGCCACGCGCGCGGTGCCGGTGCCGCGCTCGAGGGGAATCGGACTCCCCCAGGCCATGCCGTCCCGCTCGATCAGGATAATGGTGACACTGGCGGGCTTCGCGCCTTCTGCGTCTCCCTCGATCATGAGATAATTCAGCTTGCCGATGTCGCGGCCCTGAAGATCGAGGGCACCATTCCACGCCAATTGGACCGGCATGTCCTTGAACAGCGTCGTCTCGAGAGCACGCCCGTCCAGCCGCAACGCGACGCCCGAGGACGTCGGCACGAAATCGATCCCTGAGCCGATTCCGGCATATTGCGCGATGTCGATATTCGATTGGTCCTTCGCTATGTCGAGCAGCACCAGAGGCGCGCTTCCGCTCACCACAGGGACGCGGTACCCCCCCTCCTTCGGGAAGTCCCAATCACCCGGCCAAGCGCCATCGCTCGAAGGCGAGACGCGACCGGTCCCGCCGCTCGTGGTCGTGACATAGTAATCGAGGAAGCCGGGGCGCACGACACTGGCCGGCATCGTGCCGCGAAAGATGAAGCCATCATCCGCCTTCAGCGGTACAGCTGTAAATCCGTTCGCCGTTCGCACCTGAACAGTGACCGTGTCCGGTGCGACCGGAGCGACAATCGATAGTACGATCGGCCACGGCCGGCCCGCAGTCGCACTCGCTGGGGGCGTGTGCTGCACGATCGGCGCGAACGTTTCACCGCCCGGCGCATGAAAGGTCGGGTCGACTGCCGCGTTCCAGGAAGTTCGCGAAAGGCGATACACGCCGGGCTCGATCGCGAAGCCGCCGTTGACCGCCTCCGGCAGCGCGTGACCGTCGGCGCCGGCGACCGCGAAGCTGCTTCCGAGATCCGGCAAATCGATTGTCATGCGGCGCGCGCGCGCGACGATACGCACCGCCTTGCGGGACGGTCGGCGGAACCCGAACGGGTTCGCGACGAGTGCTGCGTCGGGATAGACTTCCAGACGCCAGACGCCGGTGCTGAGCTTGTCCAAAAACCAGGCGCCCGTTCCCTCGTAACGCACGACTTTCGAAGAACCGCAGCCTGCGAGATGCTCGAGACCCGCCGCTGCCGGGCGGGAGTCGGTGTCGTTGCTGTGATAGAAGCGCTTGGCGTCGCAGAATTCCGACAAGTCGGCACGATCGTCCACCCGGAACCCGGCAAATCGCATGTTCGCGGGATAGCGCCCGAAGTCCTTGCCGCGAGGCAATTCGCGCATCGCGGCTCCCGCAATGAGTGCGCTGATCGCTTTGCCCGGGGTGTCGGCGAGGTTCAGGAACTCATCGTTCATCTCGCTATTCGACGCGGCGATCGAAAAAGGGTCGTAGGTAAAGATTGTCGCGAACTGCGCGCCACCTTGACGAAACGCCCGCGCCATCGCGGGATAGAAGTAGCTCGCCATGCTGCAAGAGGCATCGAACTCGTAGATCGCTTTCGCCCGCTTCCCGAGCGCGGGCGTGGCAAGCTGGGTGTATTCGTCGACGAGCAACAGCCCGTTCCCCAAGATCGGGCGACCCGCCTGCAGACCGGTGGGGTACCAACCAAACGTCGCACCGTTGACGTCCGCATCCGCGATCGCCGGCGCGATTTTCATGTCTTGTGACACGTTATAGAACAGGGGCTCGGCAAAGCCCGTGTCGCGAATCGCTTTGGCGAGCGCGTTCATGTAGCAGACCGAGCCGGCCTGATCTTCGGCATGATGCCATGGTTCGTTGATCAGCTCGATCGCCGCGATCGCCGGCTCCTCGCTATAGCGGCGTCCCGTTCGCTTGTTGGTCCTCGCGAGCAACGCTCCGAGATAGCGCACCTGGGCAGCGATCGCCGCAGGATCGGTGCCTAAATCCTTCTTCTCGAACACGCTCGAAAATCCGGCCTTGGGCCTGTCAAGAGCGTCGGGCCAGAGCGCGTCATAGGTCACGATCGGCGAAAACAGGCAGGAGATGCCCGCCGCGCCCGCACGCGCAATCACCTGATCGAGCACGTCGAGATGCTCGTTCTCGACCAGATGGCCGTCGGCGGTCGTGTTTTCCCAATCCCCCCAGAAGCATAGCCGCAACGCATCGAACCCGAGACGCTTGAACGCGGCGAAGTCCGCGTCGAGTACCGCGGCGAAGGGGATGCCAGCCTCCTTGACGAAGCGGAACGTGGATGCCGAGGCGAGGCAATAGTTCACGCCGAAGAGCGCGACTTCGCGCCCGTCGGACCAGCGCCACACCCCTTGATCGTCGATCGCGCTCCGGGGCGCCTTCGCGGCCCCGCGCGCTTCAGGCACCCAGGCCGGTAGGGACGCAGCGAGCGCCACGGTCAGAAAGGAACGCCGCCCGATCCCGGAGGCTTCGGACGGCGTTTCAGGGGAGGAGGGGTTCACCGGCACGCGACCTCGCTGTCACCCGCTTGCGGGCGACGTTGAAACGGAATCAGAACTTGAGCGTGCCGGAGAGGTAGAAGGTCCGCCCGAAATCCTCATAACGGCCCGGACGCTCGACATAGCCGCTATAGGTCTCGAACGGCGCGTCGGTCAGGTTTCGCCCTTCCAGCGACAGGCGCAGCCCATGCAGCGCACCATGCTCGCTGAAGGTATAGCCGATATACGCGTCGATCAGCTGTTCGCCCTTGTCGAACGTCAACAGGTTCTGGCCGCCGACCACCGTCGCGTAGGACGAGCGCGCGCGGTAAGCCACGCGTGCTTCGAACCCGCCCAAATTATAGAAGATGCCCGCATTGCCGACATGCTTCGAAAGGTTGGGAAGCGGGATGTTCGTGATCGCGTTCTCGGCTTGATCCACCGATACGTTGCTGTCGGTATAGCTGTAGTTGAGATAGAAACCGAGGCCCTTGAGCGGCTTGGGAAGAAAGCTCAGGACCTGCTGGTACGAGACTTCGAAGCCCCGGATGTAGCCGCCGGAACCGTTGACCGGGCGTTCGAAGGTGCCGGGCTGGACCATCGCGTCCGGCGTGGTCTGAACCGCGGTGACCTGCGTCACGATGAAACTGTCGAGCTTCTTGTAGAACCCTGCGAGGGTGAATGCGGTGTCCTTGTTGATGTAGAATTCGTAGGTCAGGTCAGCTTGATCCGCGCGGTACGGTTTCAGGAACGGATTGCCGCCATAGACCGCGAGCGTACCGTAATTGTACGCGTTGTAGCCGGCGCGCAGCGAGTCCAGCGGCGCACGAGCGATCGCTTTGCTCAACGCGGCGCGGATTTGCATGCGGTTGTTCAGCTTCAGCGTCAGGTTGAGGTTCGGCAACCAGTCCGAATAATTGTTGTTGTAGCTGACCGGCGTTGCGGCGGTCACGACGCCGGTGCCCGGATCGAGCGTGGTGAAGCCGCGCGAATTGGTGAGCGTGCGCACGTAGCGAATTCCGGCGTTGCCGGTCAGGTGCATGCCGCCGATATAGGTGTCGGCATTGATCTGAGCGTAAGCGGCATAGGTCGTTTCATCGACCTCCCAGCTGCCCCCCTTGTCGGTCTCGGACTCGGTCGGATGGATGCCACCGACAGAATTGATGTAGGGCAGGATGTCGATATTCAGCGTCTGCGGGTACCCGCTAAACGGACCATCGAACGTGATCGGCGAGAGGATGAATTGACTCGGCACCTGGCCCGGCAGCGGAATTGTCTCGGTGCGCTGCGTGAAGTCCTTCTGACGATCGGTGACGCGGCCACCGAAAACGATCGAGCTGAAAATGCCGCCGTCGAACTTATGCTCGAGGTCGAGCGCGCCGGTAAACAACGCGTCGTTGATCAACGGTGCGCCGCCGCCGTTCGAGGGTATCGTCGCCGCATACGCCAGGTTGGTGCGGGGATCGGTCAGTGATCTGTCGACCGTAAAGGTCGGCGGGCCATTCTCGTTGGAAGCGTAGCCGATGGTGAGCGGCGGCACTGCATTGGTTGCCGGAGTCACTCCGACAACCGGCTGCGGATTGCCGGCCCCGTCGTAATAATAAGGTGCGGTCAGGATGGCGAGATACGTTTGATCGCGATGCACCTGCGAGTATCCGACATTGGCATGGATCAGCAGGCTGCTGGTCTCATATTTCGTGTCGATGCCGCCCGCCCAAAGATTGTCCTTGAAGGCGAAATACTGATTGGTCGCGCCGAGCGTCGCGCCATAATTATAGTAATTTACCAGCGTTCCTGCGGTGGCGCCGTTGTTCACGACCGTCGGTGATTGTGCGAAATAGTTTCCGAATACGAGATTGTCGGCCTCAAGGCCCTTTTGCGTTTCGGCATAATCGAGTCGCGACCACATCAGATCAGCGACCACTTCGAGCCCATTGCCCGGTTTGAACTGCACGGTTCCGAGCGCGGCATCCCGCTTTTGGCGTCCGGCCCGGCGTAGTGCGAGAAAGCCCGACGGCACTTCCAGGCTGCCTGACCCGTAGCCCGTCGTGCTCAGATATGAGTTTTCGTACGGGTAAATGTCCGCACGTTCGGTCGCTGTCGGCTCGTCGCTTCGCGCATAGCCGATTGCGACGCCGATCGTGTCGTTCGCGAACTTGCCGATATAGGACCCGCTGGCGGAATAGCCGGTGGGCGACACACCATCCGTGTTTTTCGCGAGCGGTGCGTATGCGCCACGGGCGTTGAGCACGAACGTCGATTTCTTCTGATCGAGCGGACGAATCGTGAGCAGGTTGACCTGGCCTGCGATAGCACCTTCCGCCTGCGATGCGGTGGGTGACTTGTAGATGTAGGCCCCGTTGATTAGTTCGGTGGGAAAGGCCTCGTACCGGGCATTGCGGTTGGCCTCCGCCGTCACAATCTCGCGCCCGTTGATCAAGGTGTTGGTCAATTCCTCGCCCATGCCGCGAATCGTCAAGGTCGTCGCGTTGCCGCGATCGCGGTTCGCGGCGACACCTGGAAGGCGGGCGAGCGATTCTGCGATGCTCGGATCGGGCAGTTTTCCGATGTCCTCTGACGAGAGGACCTCGACGACGTTCGGCGCATCCTTTTTCTTTTGTAGCGCGTTGGCGAGCGCCGTTCGGTACCCGTTCACGACGATGTCATTCGACTGATCGTCGGTGGCGATATCCGCAGGCTTCTTATCCTTCACCGGCTTCGCGGTGGTGCCATCAGTGCTTTGAACGTCGTCGGTTGCGGTCGTCTGCGCGGCGCAGGCCGGCGCGAGCACGACCCCGAGCGCGACCGCGAGAACGGCAGTTGATCCACGAAGCGAAACGGCGTGACGCATATTAACCTCCCCAGCGTGCGCTCTCGGGCACTTGACCTTAAAAAGTCATATTTTTAATTTGCTGTCAAGCCGGAAGGCTGTACGATTCTCTGCCTTGGGAGAGCAGGCGCTAACCGAGCGAAGGCGGTGGCCCTCATAAAAACATAGTACTTATGAGCGGTACTCGCATTGCCGGAGGGAGCCCCGATCCCGGGGCCGCCGCAACGCTCTAGAGATGGGAGAGATGAAAATGGCGAAAACGCACGCGGCGCTGATATCTTTCGCGGTGATCAGCGCGTTTTGCGTGAGCTCCGGAAATGCAGATGATTTGAGGAGCAAGATTATCAACGCGCCCAACGTCGTCAAAGCGTGGGGCACGAAGGCCGAATGGCGTTCGGATAAAGGGGTCGAAGGTGGCTGCGCCCTCCGCATCACGACGTCGGGCGAGGAAAAGAACCTGTACGATGTCGGGGTTTACAGTCCCATCGATAAACCGGTGAAGTCGGGGGATAGGCTCGTCCTGGCTTTTTGGGCGCGCGCCGAGCAGGGTCCCGACGGTACGTCGAAGGCGACACTGCCGATGAACGCGATTCAACTCGCCACGCCGCCTTTCACATCGGTCGTAAAGGGATCGGTCGATATAACCGGCAAATGGGAAATTTATCAGGTCGGGGGTCGTTCGGACAAGGATTATGCGGTCGGCACGATCGATGTCGGAATGCAGCTCGCCGCAGGCAAGCAGGTCGTCGATATCGGACCAGTTTTCGTTTACGACCTCGGACAGTGAAACTGCGCGTGTCTGTCCGAGGCGTTCAACGTGTTGATCAACCAAGCGCGGCCAAGCCGGCTGGGGTGGCAGCGTCACCAGGTAGTTTGCGTTGTGCAACATGGGTGGCGATGGGCCCGAAGATGGGCCTTGAGATTTGTTGAGCCATCTAAAACGAAAGTGAGGTTCTCACACCTGCTATATGAAAGCTGGCGGTCCAGAATTGGCCCAGCGGCAGTCAAAAAATTTCTTTGCGTAGCGTGGGATAAAGCGTGGCTCCTGCGCCATTAAATTAGTAAGAAGTGATCGTAATTCAATCACTTATCTGGCCTTCGATCTTGCCTCCGTCTCCGCCAGGCAGAAAAAATCATTTATTTTCAAAGTCTTAATCAAATATGGGTTCGGGAAACGAACCCAGCTTACGTAAAAGATTTTGGCTTATCTTTCAAAAGCTTATCTTCGCCTAACGGCCTAATTTATGCCAGAGCAACGCGAATAAATAGGGTGCAATGCGTTGCTCCGATGGTGAGAGTGGCGTGGCTGCATGGCTGAGAATCGAGCGTTTCCCAGCACGTTGTATCGTGTGTTCGATTCCCCTGAGGGGATTCGAAATGACGCAATGCGCCGCTTCACTTCTCGGGGCACCGAATTCGGCTATCGTATGTAGACCTCGGACATGCGCTTTTTGGGCCTCGTCTAGGCCATGTGGAAGGTCCGATCTTGGGCCGCGAGCGGAATGGCTGCTCTCAAGCGCCGCGCAGTTATGATCATCGAATGCCGGTAAACTGCGGCTTTGATGAATTTCGTCTAAGTTATTGAATAAAATCAAGTTTAATCTTGAAGGCCGGAGCGTTGTCGCTCCCGTGGCTTTGGTGTACGCCCCAAGGCAAGAATCCGGATGACACGGTTCACCCAGCGATCGCTTTCGTTTCCAAAACCGGGGACGGCCGATTCCGGTGCCGGGACGGTCATCGGGAACGGCGCGACAGCGTCGATAGCGGGAGGAACAGACCGGAATCATGCCTGGGTTGACGGCTACGTTCATGACGCACCAGGCAGGGTTGAGGGCGTTTCTGTCGGCATTGTGCCGCGGTACGGCGAGCGAGGCCGACGTGGATGACGTGATGCAGGAAGTGTATCTGCGCAGTCGCGGCATCGACGCATCGCAGGTGAACGATCCGAAGGCCTATCTCTACCGGATGGGCCAGAACATGGTGTTCGACCGGCTGCGCGGCGCGGCGCGGGGGCGGAATTACGAGACCGACTGGGGCTATGTCCATAACCGCATTCACGGTGGCGGGGAGGATGCGACGGCGGAGCGCAGCCTGATCGCGCGCGAGCGCCTGGCGGAGATCGACCGCGCGCTGCGCGCGGTCGGCGAGCGCGCCGCCCGCATCTTCCGCCGCTATCGGGTCGACGGCCTCCACCAGCATCAGATCGCCGCCGAGCTCGGGGTCAGCCTCAGCACGGTGGAGAAGGATCTGCGCAAGGCTTATCAGGCGGTTGTCGCGATCGGGGACGGGGCGGATGCGGAATAAGCGAGGCTCGGGCGTCATGGTGATATGAGGACCGGGATGAACAGGGACGAAAGCGGGATCGCCGCCGCCGCGCTGGATTGGGTGATCCGAAGCGATCGCGACGATTTCGACGACTGGGCGGAACTGACCGCCTGGCTGGACGCCGATCCGCGCCACGCCCCGGCCTATGCCGCTTTGCGCCTGCGCGACGACGAGGCGGCCGAGGTGCTGGCGGGCCGGGCGGCGATCATGCCGATGCCGGTCATGGCCGCGCCGATGCCGTCCCCGCGCCCGGTGCGTTCCATGTATCGCTACGCCTTGCCGCTGGCGGCGAGCCTGTTGCTGGCGCTGGGCATCGCGATCTGGCTGCCGCGCGGGCATGGTCCGGGGCCGCAACTCGCGTCGGCGCTGACGACGCGCGCCGGGGAGAGCCGGGCGGTGACGCTGGCGGACGGCACGCATGTCGATATGGCGGGCGACAGCCGGATGACCGTTTCCGGCGACGGGCGGCAGGTCGCGCTGGAATCCGGGCGCGCCGTCTTTAGCGTCGAACATGATGCCCGGCATCCCTTCGCCGTCAGCATCGCCGGGGCGACCGTCACCGATGTCGGGACCGTGTTCGATCTCCAGCGCCGGGACGACGGCTTCGATCTCGCGGTGGGCGAGGGCGCGGTGCGGATCGGCGGGCTCGGCGGCGGGGCGCTGACGGTGCGCGCCGGGCAGGGCGCGCGCGTCCGGGGCGGTGCGGCGGCGCTGCTCCCGATGGTCACGCCGACGGCGGTGGGCGGCTGGCGCAGCGGACGCTACAGCTATGCCGATGCCACGATCGCGGACGTCGCGGCGGATATCACCCGGGCCACCGGCGCGGAGGTGCGCGTCACGCCCGCATTGGCTGGCCGCCATTTTGCCGGGACGCTGCAATTCGGGACGGATGCGGAATCGACGCTCCGGGCCGTCGCGCCGGTGCTCGGCCTCGCAGCGCGGCGGGACGGCGGCGGCTGGGTGCTGGAACCCCCGGGTGATGCGGCTCGCCGCTAGCGCCGCCCTTCTGCTGACATGCGTTGCGGGGGCCGCCCAGGCGGGCGAGCGCCCCTTGCGCCTCGACCTTCCGCCCGGATCGCTGCTGACGGCCGTGGAGGCGCTCGGCGCGCGGACGGGGGTGAATATCGGGGCATCCGATCCGCGATTGCTGGCGCGGCGCCTGCCCGCTTTGCACCTGAAAGGCGCGCCGGACGCGATGGTGGCGCGGATCGCGCGGATCGCGCATCTCGCGGCGGTGCGCGTCGGCCCCGATAGCTGGCGCCTGGTGCCGGAGCCGCCGCCCGCGCTCGCGCATCGCCCCCGGCCCGCGCGCCGTGAGGCGCCGCTTGATACCGCCACGATCATCGTGCGCGCATCGAAGCAGAACCTGCGCCTGGCCGACGATCCTGCCGAAGTGATCATATTGGACAGCGACGTGCTGGACCGTCCTAGCCGCGGATCGGACGTGGCGGGCCTCGCGGATCGCGTGCCCGCGCTGGGATCGACCGATTGGGGCGCGGGGCAGGACAAAGTGTTCCTGCGCGGCGTTGCCGACAGCAGCTTCATCGGATCGAGCCCGGCGCTGGTCGGCGAATATCTGGGCGATCTGCGCATGACCTACAGCGCCCCCGATCCCGGCCTGCGGCTCTATGATGTGGAATCGGTCGAGATCCTGGAGGGGCCGCAGGGCACCCTGTACGGCATGGGCACGCTGGGCGGGCTGATCCGCATCGAGCCGCGCGCGCCGCAACTCGACGCGGCGGGCGGCGCGATCTGGTCCGCGCTCACGGCCACCGCGCATGGCGGACTTGGCAGCGAATATGGCGGGATCGTCAACCTGCCGCTGGCCGCTGATGCGGCGGGGCTGCGGCTGGTCGGCTACGATCTGCACGATCCCGGCTATATCGACGATACGGGGCGCATGCTGCGCGACGTCAACAGCAGCCGGACGCGCGGCGGGCGCGCCGCGCTGCGCTGGCGGATCGCGCCCGGCTGGTCGATCGACTGGACCGGATTCGGGCAGAGCATCGACAATCGCGATGCGCCCTATGCCGATCAGGGAGCGCCGCTGTTGACCCGGGCGAGCCGCGTTCCCCAGCCTTCCTATGACCGGGTTTTCGGCGGCAGCATGGTCGTGTCGGGCCGGATCGGCGGGATCAGGCTGCGCTCGGCCACGGGGATCGTCAGCCAGTCCTTCGGCGAGACGTTCGAGGTGCTGACGCCGGGCGGGCGCGAATATCTGTTCGCCGGCACCGATCGCGCGCGCCTGCTGTCGCAGGAAACGCGCCTGTCCGGCGAGACGGCGCATGGCAGCTGGGCCGTGGGCGCGAGCGTGCTCGACAGCCGCGACCGGCAGGCGCGCGATTACGGCAATCTCGATCAGCCCGCGCCGCTCGCCGATCTGACCAACCGGGTATTCGAAGTCACCGGCTTCGGCGAGATCACCCGCCGCCTTGCGGGCCCGCTTTCGCTGACTTTGGGCGCGCGCTACTCGTCCGATCGCCTGTCCGGCGAGACGGTCGATCTCAGTTCGCCCATCCGCCGCAACTATCGGGTCTCGCAGGCGGCGCGGATCGAGCGGCGGTTCCTGCCCTCGGTCGCGCTCCTCTATCATCTCGATCCAGCGACGCAGGTGTTCGTCCGCTATGCGCGCGGTTTCCGTCCCGGCGGGCTGACCGGTGACGCTGTGGGCCAGACCTATGGCAGCGACAGCGTGACCACGCTGGAACTGGGTGCGCGGCGCGGCGATCCCCGGCACGACCGGCTGGCCGTTTCGATCACCGGCGCGCTCAGCCGCTGGCGCAACATCCAGGCCGATCTGCTCGACGGGCTGGGCCTGCCCTATGTCGCCAATATCGGCGATGGCCGGATCGCCAGCCTCGAAGCGAGTGTGAGCCTGCGCCTCACCGGGCGCTGGGCGCTGGATGCATCGGGTTTCGTCACGCACAACCGGCTCGATCCTTCCGCGCTGGTGGCGGCGGACGGCGGCGCGGACCGGTTGCCGAACGTGGCCGGGGACGGCGCGGCGCTGACGCTCGATTATACCGGGCCGCTGGCGCGGGGCGGGGCGTTCCATGCCGAGCTGGGCGCCCACCGCGTCGGGCGCTCCCTGTTCGGCGTCGGCCCGCAACTGGCGGTCTGGCAGGGCGGTTATACCACGCTCGCGGCGGGCGGCGATGTCCGCATCGGCCCGGTCACGGTCTATGCCGATCTGTCCAATCTGCTGGACAGCCACGCCGATACGTTCGGTGTGGGTACGCCGTTTGCGGGCAACGTGAGGCAGCAAGTGACCCCGCTTCGCCCCCGCACCCTGCATTTCGGCGCGCGTTACACTTTTTAGAGTCCGTCTGGAAAATGCGCGGCAGGCGCATTTCGCGGCACCAGCCCGCTCCAAATTCGCGAAACGCGAATTTTCGAACAAATCTTTACGGGTTTTCACGGCCCCCGGCGTCCCGTTTGCAGAGATACAGCGAATTTAGGGGATTTTTCACATGGCAGGAATTGGCACCGCTCACCGGCAATCGCGTTTCGGCCGGGGGCGCTGGCGGCTCGATACGGCGCTGTGCGGAGCGGCCGCGCTGCTCGCGCCGGGCATCGCGCACGCGGCGTCGATCGCTCCGGCGTCGGGCTTCCAGCTGACCGCGCCGGTGGTTGTGGCCGCCCATCCCCTGCTCGACAAGGTGCAGGCGCAGACGCCGGTGCTGGCGCCGGTCGCGCTTTCGCTGCCGCACCTGCCGCAGGCCTTCCCCAATCATGCCGCCGCGGTCCGCGCCGATGTGCTGCCGCATGATCTGACCTGGATTCCGGCCCCGCCGGCCTTCCATGCCGCGCACGCCGCCGCCGGTGGCAGCGACGTCTATGTGAATGACGGCGACATCACGATGACCGGGAACAACATGCCGGGCATCGTCGTCACCTCTTCGGGCAACGCCACGGTCACTGCGGGCACGGTCATCACCCAGGGCGCCAATTCGGACGGCATCGACGTGAACGCGGCGGGCGACGCCACCATCAATGTCGACGGCGTCGCCACTTATGGCAACGGCTCGCGCGGCATCTATGCGCTCGCCGGCGGGGACATCTCGATCAATGCCGGGGAAATCTACAGCACCGGCGTCGGCAGCCGGGGCATCTATGCGCGCTCCTATGGCGGCGACGTGAAGATCGACGCGGGGACGGTGATCGCCGTGTCGCCCTCCGCCACGAACGCGATCTATGCCTATGGCCACAATGTGGACATCCATGCCGGTGACGTCGTCGCGACCGAGCAGAGCGCTTTCCGCACCGTCGGGATCATCGCGACGGGCGTCGGGGCCGGGGCGGACGTCAACGTGACGCTCGACAATTCGCTCTATTCGCACGGCGCGCGCGCGGAGGGGATTCTCGTCACGTCGGACGGCACCGCCGAAGTGACCAACAACGGCGCGATCGACGTCGAGGAATATCCCGGCCAGAAGGCGAACAGCGCCGGGATCGACGTCAATGCCGTGGGCGATGTCACCATCAACAACAACGGCTCGATCTATTCTGGCGTGAAGGGCATTCTCGCACGCTCGACCACCGGCGACATCAATATCCATTCGACCGGTGACATCACCGCCTATCAGAGCGGCATCGACGCCTCGACGATCTCGACCCAGCTCGTCGGCTATTACCGGTACGGCAATTATTATCTCGGTACGCAGAACGTGATCGGCGGCGACGTGAACATCGACGCCACGAACGTGAGCGTCGACGGCACGATCGGGGACGCGATCAGTGCGGCCGGCCGGGCCGTGACCATCTCGGTCGACGGCGATGTCGTCACCACCGCGCCGGGACGCGGCATCCGCGCGCGCGGCTATGCCGGCGACGTGACGATCCACAACAACGGCTCGGTTTCCGGCACGCTGGCCGGGATCGACGCGGCGGGTTACGGCAATGTCACGATCGACGGCACGGGCTCGGTGTCGGGCCAGACGATCGGCATCGCGGCGCAGAGCATCGGCGGTTCGATCACGATCAGCCAGGGCAATATCGTGGGCAGCGTCGATGCGGAAGCCGACGTGCCGCTGGGCGGCGGGCTCGGCGACGCGAGCCACGCGATCGCGATCGATGTCGGCAACGTCACCAGCAACGCATCGGGCTACAGCGCGATCGTCGCGGAGAACAACAATTACGGCGGCGGGGTGACGATCAAGGCCGGCGACGTGAAGACCTATGGCGACAGCGCCGTGGGCATCGTCGGCGCTTCGTTCTACGGCGAGACCGACATCACCGCCAACTCGATCGAGACCAAGGGCCTCAACGGCGCGGGCATCATCGCGCTGGGTGCGGCCGACACTCATATCGACGTGGGCAGCATCGAGACGCTGAACAACGGCGCGGCCGGCATCCGGGTGACTGGCCCGTATGCGCCGCCCAAGGGCAGCATCACCGTCAATGCCGGCTCGATCGACACCGCCGGCCAGTCCTCGGCCGGCGTGATCGTCCAGGGCAATGCGGATGTGACGCTGACCGCCGGTTCGATCACGACCGCCGGTGACAACAGCCTGGGCATCGCGACGCAGGTGTTCGGATCGGATAACGCGATCAAGATCGACGCGGGCACCGTCGCGACGGCGGGCGAGCGTGCCGCGGGCATCATCGCGCTGGGCGCGGGCGGGCAGAGCGGTGCGATCGATGTGACCGCCGGATCGGTCACGACCAGCGGCTACAATGCGGTCGGCATCGTCTCGGTCGGCTATAACACCAGCCTGACCACCAAGGCGGATACGGTGACGACCTCCGGCGCGTCGTCTGACGGCGTGGCGCTCTATTCGCGCGGCGGCACCGCCGAGGCCGATCTCGGCTCGGTCGGCACGACCGGTGAGAAATCGTCGGCCATCTATGCGCAGGGCACCGAGGCGACGGTCAACGCGAACAGCGTCACCACCACCGGCGATTATTCGGCCGGCATCATCCTGCGCGCGGGCGCCTATGGGGCGGACGGCGCGGGCCAGGTGACGGTCGGTAGCGTGAGCACCGCGGGCAAGAACACCTCGGCCATCGACGTGGACGTCGCGGGCGATGCCGATCACGCGACGGACGTCTCGATCGACGCCGGCACGATCACCACCACCGGCCAGAACGGCACGGGAATCAGCGTGCTCGACGCCTACGGCAATGTCGGCATCAAGACCGGCACGCTCACCACCACGGGGCAGGGTTCCACCGGCATCATCGTCTTCGGCGGCCGCGATATCGGCATCCAGGCCGGATCGATCAGCACGGCGGCGGCGAACGCGGTCTATGCCTATGGCGCGGGCAGCGGCGCCCTCACGATCGGCATCGACGGCAAGGTCGCCTCGTCGGGCGACACCGCGCTGCGGCTGAAGAATGCCGGCGGCACGACGAGCGTGACGGTGGCAAAGGGCGGCTCGGTCTCCGGCGCGGGCGATGCCATCTCCGTGCAGAGCGGCGGCGGCGCGGTCGCCATCGCCAATGCCGGGACGATCACCGGCGGCGAGGGCTATGCGATCGACGTGTCGCTGCTCCAGCCGGTGCTGGCCGGCGCGGACGTCGAGGGCTTCCGGCTCCAGCCCGCCGTGGTTGCGGCGGACGTCACCGATCCCGCCGTCACGATCGACAATACGGGCACGATCGTCGGCGGCGTGAAGCTTGCGGGCGGCGATGATGTGCTGACCAACGGCGGCACCTTCATCGCGACGCGGGACAGCGATTTCGGGGCGGGCAACGACCTGTTCACGAACACCGGCACTTTGGGCTTCGCCTCGGCCTCGCAGCCGCTGGCGATCCATTTCCTCGGGCTGGAGACCTTCGCGAACGGCGGGCTGGTCGATCTGCGCAACGGCGTGGCGGGCGATACCCTCACGCTCACGGGCAATTATGTCGGCTCGGGCGATGCCCGGCTCGGCCTCGATATCGGCGCGAACGGCGTGTCGGACAAGCTGATCGTCGCGGGCGCCGCGACGGGCAGCACGGCGATCCTGCTGAACGGCACGGCCGCCGATGCCACCCTGCTCGCAAAGCCGGTGACGCTGGTGCAGGCGGGGGCCGGAACCTCGGCGGGCGCGTTCACGCTGGCCGACAGCAATGTCGGCTTCATCAGCTATGGCCTGACCTTCGACGCGACGAACAACAGCTTCGCGCTGAGCACCGGCGCGGGCGCGTCGGTCTATCGCCTCGCCCGGATCGGGCAGGCCGCGCAGGCGATCTGGAACAAGGCCGCGGATACCTGGGACGCGCACATGACCGATCTGCGCGACGGCGGCAGCGCCGGGCGCGGCATCTGGGGGCAGATCACCAGCTCGGTGGATACCCGGCACGACCGGCAGGCGGGCAACGACGTCGGCTACCGCCAGGATTATTACGGCGTTCAGCTCGGCGCAGACGTGGCGGGCCACCGCTCGGATGACGGCAACGGCGCCGTCTTCGGCGTGACCGGCGGCTATGTGTCGAGCCACGCGCGGTTCCTCGCCGGGGCGGAGCGCGTGCATTTCGATACCGTCAACCTCGGCGGCTATGCCGGGGTCCGCACGGGCGTGATGTTCGCCAACCTGCTCGGCCAGTACCAGCATTACCGCATCGACGCTTCCGACGCCGCCCAGCAATGGAGCAGCACCTTCAACGGCGACGGCTATGGCGCGGAGCTGGAGATCGGCGCGCGTCTGGGTGGCGCACGCTTCTTCGCCGAGCCGATCGCCAGCCTGGCGTGGCAGCGGACCGATCTGGGCAGCCTCAAGGCACTCGGGCAGGAGCTGGACTTCAACAACGGCACCGGCCTGACCGGCAAGATCGGCGCCCGCCTCAGCGGCACCACCGATCTGAAGGGCGGCGCCAGGGCGGTGTTCTACGCGCAGGCCAATTACGTGCATGCCTTCAAGGGCGATGGCGGCCTGCTGTTCCAGAGCGGCGGCACCAGCGAGGCGATCACCGCCGGACGCCCGGGCGATTACGGTCAGGGCGCGATCGGCGTGAACATCCAGACTCGCGGCCGCCTGTCCGGCTTCATCGAGGCGGATGGCGATGCCGGCCAGGGCGTGAAGGGCGGCGGCGGACGCGTCGGCTTGCGCCTGAGCTTCTGAGAGTCCGTTTGGAAATGCGCTGAAGGCGCATTCCGCGGCGCCAGCCCGCTCCCCCACCCGACCACCCGACAGGGTATTCCATGGGTGGCCGGGTGGGGGAGCGGGCTGGCACCGTCTTAAAATTCGCTTTTCCGCGAATTTTCAAACAGGCTCCGATCCACCAACCTTGCAGTCCCGGGGATCGCTTGCCAGCATCCCCGGGCTGCCTTACCCGATCCGGCCCATGACCGAACAACCCGATTCCGCCGCTTATCCCGCCGAGCAGCCGACCACCGGCAGCCCCTTCGCGCCCGGCGAGGGGCCGGCGGCGACGCCCGGCGCGACCCGCATCACCGTGTCGCGCGGCCTCAAGGCCTGGCTGCAGGCGCACGGGACCAGCCTGGCGTTCACCTCCTACCAGACCGGCCAGCTCTTTCTGGTCGGCAGCCATCCGAACGGCACCGTTTCGTTCGACCAGCAGAATTTCAGCCGGGCAATGGGCCTGTGCTGGAAGCCGGGGCGTCTCTATCTCGGCGGGCTGTCGCAGCTCTGGCGGCTGGAGAACATGCTGCGTCCGGGCGAACTGGGCAATCAGGCGTTCGATGCGGTGCTGGTGCCGCGCAACGCCCAGACGACCGGCGACGTCGACATCCATGAAGTCGGCATCGACGCCGAAGGGCGCGTGCTGTTCATCAACACCAAATATAGCTGCCTCTGCACGCTCGACCTGACCCACAGCTTCAGGCCGGTGTGGAAGCCGCCCTTCATCTCCAAGCTGGCGCCGGAAGACCGGTGCCACCTGAACGGCCTGGCGATGGATCGGGGGCGGGCGGCCTATGTCACCGCGGTCAGCCGCTCGGACGTGCTCGCCGGCTGGCGCGAACGGCGGCACGAGGGCGGCGTGCTGATCGAGGTCGAGACCGGCCGCATCGTCACCGACCAGCTGTCGATGCCGCATTCGCCGCGCGTCGTCGGCGATGTGATTTACGCGCTGGACAGCGGGCGCGGGCAGATCATCCGCATCGATCCGCAGACCGGCGCGAAGACCGATATCGCTTTCTGCCCGGGCTTCCTGCGCGGATTGGCGATCCATGACGGCCATGCCATCGTCACCGTGTCCAAGCCGCGCGACGGCAGTTTCAAGGGGCTGCTGCTCGACGGCGAAATCCGCGCGCGCGATGCCGAGCCGTGGTGCGGGATCATGATCGTCAATCTGTCGACCGGCGACATCGTCGAGTGGATCAGGCTGGAAGGCCAGATCACCGAATTGTTCGACGTCACCGCAATGCCCGGCGTGCGCTGCCCGATGTCGATCGGGCCGAACACGGTCGAGATCCAGAACACGATCACCTTCGATCCGCTGCCCTGAGGAGTGCCGGAGGGGCTGGCCTCGGGCCGATAGCGCATCGCAAGCGCGCTCGGCCGCAACGCCTATTGCAGCGATCACGTGACCAATCCCTCTGGCGGGCTGCTCTCCAAAGGTCACCCGCTCGGCGCGACCGGCCGGCTCGACCATTGGCACGAGGCGATCGACCGGATCGGCTTCAATTCCAGCTTTCGCAATTTCGGCGCGAACTTCGCGAGCGAGTTCTCGCTCCGGGCGATCGGCGACCTGCCGATGGGCGATTTCCGCACCAGCGCGGGCGACGTCTGCCGCACCAACCGCGACATCGCGCGGTGCAGCAGGGAACGCCTCGCGGTTCCTCGACACCGCACAACGCAAAAGAGATGCAGCCAAAGGCCATATCCGCGGATCGAACGCCTGGTTCGATCAGATCGGCGCGGTCGAGGGCGTGGCGGACCGGCTGGTCGTCTATCCCGGCAGCCTGCCCCATTCGGGGATGATCCCGGCGGACATGGCGTTCAGCGACGACCCCCGCACCGGGCGGCTGACCGCGAACTTCTTCGTTATCGGCCGGCCGCGCTGACCGGCGCCATCGCGCGTTTCAGCGTCACGAGCAGGATCGCGAGCAGCGCGGCGGGCACCAGGATCAGGCGGAAGGCGGTGGTGCCGCCGAACGCGGCGAAGACGTGGCCGGTGATGAACGAACCCGTGGTCCCGCCCAGCGCCGAGAAGATCACGATCAGCCCGGTCATCGCCGCATGCCGCGCGCGCGGCAGCGAAGACAGGATCGCCGAATTGATCGTCGGGTAGATCGGCGCGAGGAACAGCCCGATCATCGGCATGGCATAGGTCGCGAACGGCGCGCCGATCCACGTCGTCGGCCGCGCGGTCAGCCCCTCGGCCATCGGCACCACGACGACCACCACCAGGACGATCCCGGCGACGCAGCCGAGCAAGACCGGCAGCCACCCGGCGCGGCGGATCAGCGGCCCGGCCGAGACGCGGCCGAGCGCGAGCGCCGCGGCATAGAGGCTCGCCGCCTGCACGCTCATCGTCTGCGGCAGATGCAGCACCTCGGCGTTGAAGGTCGGCAGCCAGCTGCCCACCCCCTGCTCGATCAGCACATAGACGAACGCTGCGATCACGAAGATCAGCACCGCGGCGCGTGCGAGGAGCGCCAGCATCGCCTTCACGTCGTCCACCGGCCCGAGCGATTCGGGATCGATCGCGCCGCGTTCGTCGAACGGGGTGAACAGCAGCAGCACGATCGCGGCGAGCGCCAGCGCCATCAACGGCCAATAAACGTTCAGCCAGCCGTGCGCGGCGGGATGCGCGGGATCGATGAACGCGGCGAAGATCCAGTAGCCGCTGAGCACGCCGACCATGAACAATCCCTCGATCAGATTGGTCAGCGCGGCGTGGCTGCGCGGATCGCGGGTGATCAGGCCGATCGTCGAATAGGTCGCGGTCTTGACCAGCGCGAAAGCGCTGCCGGTCAGGAAGAACAGCAATTTGGTGGTCGCGAAGCTCGGCACCCAGGGCATCGCCGCGCAGCCGATCGCGACCATCGCCAGCGCGACGATCATTGCATTGCGATAACCGAAGCGCGGCAGGAAGGCGGCGACCGCGAACGAGACGAACGCGATCGGCAGATCCTTGAACGCCTCGAGGATCGCCGCGCCGCGCGCATCGACGCCGAGCGTCGCGATCGCCTGCAAGATCACCGTGCCGACGCTGTTCAGCATGATCGCGAAGAAGGCGTAGATCAGGATCAGCGCGATCGTGACGCGGATGCGCGCGCCACGTGGCATGTCGGGCGCGTCAGCCGGCATGATAATCCTCCAGCCGGAACGCGGAGATGGTGGGGATCACGCGATCGGCCGCGGCGAGCGTCGCTGGATCGCCGATGCCGAGCGCGGCCATGTCCGCGGCATGGATCGCGGCGATCCCGGCTGGTGCGTCCTCGACGCCGAGGCAGGCGGCCGGCTCTACGCCGAGCGCAGCGGCGGCGGCGAGGAAGATGTCAGGCGCGGGCTTGCCGTGCGCGACCGATGCCGGATCGACAATGCAATCGAACAGATCGGCGATGCCGAGCCGGTCAACCAGAGCGGGCGCATTGCGGCTGGCCGAGACGAGCGCCGTCTTCAGCCCGGCGCCGCGCACCTGCTCCAGCGCGTCGCGCGCGCCGGGGAAGAGATCGGCGGGGGTGAAATCCTCGATCGCCGCGACGTACCAGGCGTTCTTGCGCTCGGCGAGTGCGTGGCGCTCGGCATCGTCCAGCGTCACGCCGCCACGCGCGAGGATCAGGTCGAGCGATCCCATCCGGTCGACGCCCTTCAGCGCCTCGTTCGCCGCTTCGTCGAAAGGAATGCCGAGTTCGTCGGCGAGCCGCTTCCACGCCACGTAATGCGCATGCGCGGTGTCGGTCAGCACGCCGTCGAGGTCGAACAATACGGCCTGCAGGCGGCGCGGAAAGAGGCTCACGCGGCCGGCTCGTGGTGCGACTTGCCCGGTGCGAGCGTGACGCGCGCGCCGCGATGCTCGAACGCGAGCGCCGGACCGTCGAGGTGGTGATAGGTCGCGCCCGAGGCATCGACCTCGATGCGCGACCGCGTGCCGCGCCACAGCATGGTAAAGGCGTAGCCGCTCCATGCGCGCGGCAGCACCGGCGCGAAATGCGGCGTCTCGCCGTGCGGGCGGAAGCCGCCGAAGCCCCAGACGAGTGCCTGCCAGCTGCCGCCCATCGCCGCCATGTGCGCGCCGTGATGCGTGTTGCGATGCAGGTCGTCGATATCGACGAAGGCGGCGGCGCGGAAGTGGCGCATCGCCGCGTCCGCGCGCCCGACTTCGCTAGCGAGGATCGAGAAGCTGCAATCGGAGAGCGTCGAATCGTGCACCGTCACGCGCGAATAATGATCGAACGCGCGGCGCTTGCGCTCCAGCGGGATGTCCTCCCCCGCCAGCACGAGCGCGAGCACCAGATCGGCCTGCTTGGCGACCTGATGGCGATAGAGCGTCATCGGGTGATGATGGAGCAGCAGCGGGAAGCCGCTGGCGGGCGTACCGGCAATGTCCCATTCGGGCTTGTCGAGGAAGCTGGCATCCTGCGCATCGAGCCCCCGCGTCGCATCGAACGGCAGGTGCATCGCGTCGGCGGCGCGGCGCCATGCGGCGATCTCGGCATCGGTCAGGGCGATCCGCTCGCGCACCGCCTGCCAGGCACCGGGCGCGATCCGCGCCAGCCGGTCGGCGACGTCGGCGGCGAGGCGCAGATGCTTCTGCGCCATGCGGTTGGTGTACCAATTGTCGTCGATCAAAGCCGTATATTCGTCGGGTCCGGTCACGCCGAAGATGTGGAACGCGCCGCCGGCGAAATGTCCGATCTCCAGCCAGATGCGCGCGGTTTCGGCGAGCATCTCGCCGCCCTTGTCGATCAGGAACCGAGTGTCGCCGGTCGCCGCGTCGTAGAAACCGATCGCAAAGGCGACGTCGGCATTGATGTGATATTGCGCCGATCCGCTGGGATAATGCGCCGAGGCCTCGCGGCCCGCGATGGTGCGCCAAGCGAACAGCGCGCCGCTTGCGTGGTCGAGCGCGCGGGCATTGGCGCGCGCGGCATCGAGCGTGGCATAGCGATAGTCTAGCATCGCGCGCGCCAGCGCGGGCGCGGTCACCGCCAGCATCGGCAGCGCGAACACCTCGCCGTCCCAGAAGACATGGCCCTCATAGCCTTCGCCGGTCAGGCCCTTGGCGGCGAGCCCGGTGCGCCGGTCGCGCGGGGCGGACTGGAAGACGTGAAACATGTTGAAGCGCAGCGCGAGCGCCGCCTCGGGATCGCCATCGATTCGGATGTCGGCATTGCGCCAGAAAGTGTCGAGCGCGGCTTGCTGCGCCAAGGCGAGCGGGGCCGGGTTGGCGCAAGCATCGGCCGCGGCGCGCTGCGCATCCGGTGCGGGGGCATCGCCCGATGAAACCGCATAGGCGACCGCCCGAGTCAGCTTCAGCGGTGCGTCCGGCTGGGCATGGCCTTTCTGCGCGCCAGACCACGCACTGGCCGCTGCGATGGTGATCCGGTTATGCCGCGTCTGCTGCACCAGGACGCCAGCCGTCGGATCGTCCTCGATGATCCGCAACGCGTCGAGGCCGGCAGTGCCGATGCGCGGATCGTGGCCTTGCCCGGTGGGGGCGGGCGGCGGTTGCAAGCCGCCCCTCACCACGATCGCCGTGCTGCCGCTGAGCGGCGCGATGGCATAGTCCGTGAGCACGACCGCGCCGTTGGCGGCCAGCGTCCGCTCCGCCGTCACTGTGATCGGCCCTGACGACGAAGGCCAGACGGTCCGCCGCGTCAGGCGGCCGGTGGCGAGGTCGAGCGTGCGCTCGCAGCTTATCGGCCCGGTTCCCGCAGTGGCGATAGGCTGGCCATCCACCATAATCGCGATCGCTGCCGCGTCCGCGACCGGCACCCGCGTGTCGGTTGTCTCGGCGAAGCCCTTCAGCCGTTCGTGATACTGGATCGGGCTCGTCTCATAGACCTGCGCCAGAAAGGTCGCGGCATCGTGCGGCTGCTCGTCGATCGCGCCGCGCACGCCGATCGCGCCGTTGGCGAGCGCGAGCGCGGTGCCCGCCCAGCCCTCGCGTGCGGCCTCGTATCCCGAAATCCGGAAGCTCCACCCCTTGTCGGTCGCGTGCACGGCGTCTTCGGTCGTCGGTTTCACCTTGCGGTGCATCGTTCTCCCCGGGCGGATCAACCCTATCCGCCCGGGATTGATATCGATTTCTGCAACGCGCGTCGCGGATAAAATTCCGCCGGCCCCCCGCGATCAGGTTTCGCGCACGATGATCCGGGTCGGCAGCAACGCCGATTTCGCGCTCGCGCCGTCGATCATCTGCATCAGTTTTTCGACCAGGATCGCGCCGGCAATGTCGGTGCGCTGGTCGATCGTGGTGATCGCAGGTGTGAAATGCGCCGAGGGCGGAATGTTGTTGTATCCGACCAAGGCATAATGATCGGGCGTCAGATGCCCCGCGTCGCGGAACGCGCTGATCACCGCCATCGCCGCGGTGTCGGAGAAGGTGAACACCGCATCGGGGTGCGGATGGTGACGGATATAGTCGGCAGCGCGCTCGAAGGTCAGCGAATAGGCCATCGAATCGAGCGAGAGCTCGTCGATCGCGACGCCTTTCGCGGCCGCCGCCGCTTCGCGCAGGCCGCGCGCGCGCAGCCCGATCTCGGCATGGTGCGTGTTGCCGACGAACAGCCAGCGCTTGGCGCCGCGCGCGACGAAGCGCTCGCCCGCCAGCCGCCCGCCGAGCAGATTGTCGCTGCCCACCGCGCAATAGGGCGCGTCGGGCTCGACCGCGCCCCACACCACGATCGGGATCGCCGCCTTGGCGAGATCGCGCAGCAGCGGATCGCGCGTGCCCTGGCCCAGGATGATGAAGCCGTCCGCCGCGCGCGAGCGGTGCAGGTCGCGAAAGCCGGCCAGGTTCACCAGCCCCGGCGGCGACAGCAGCAGGTCCTGGCGCCGCACCGACAAGGCCTCGGAAATGCCGGCGAGCAGCTCGAAGATGAACGGATCGCCGATCGCGCCCGAGCGGTGCGAGCCGAAATCGAGCACCACGGCGATGGCATTGGCGCGCGCCTGGCGCAGGCGTTGGGCGTTGCGGTTCACGGCATAGCCGTTGGCGCGCGCAACCCGCAGCACGTGATCGCGCGTCTTCGCCGAGACGAGCGGGCTGTCGTTCAGCACCCGGGACACGGTCGGCTTCGAGACCTCGGCCAGCCGCGCAATGTCTTCCATCGTCAGCCCGGTGGCGCCGGGCGTCTGCGGTTCGGAACTGCGGGGACGGGGAGCGCGGGCCATGAGGGATATTTCTAGGCGGCCGCTCGTTTCATCACAAGTTTCATGCGCGGCATCATGTTCGTGCAGGGTATATTGAAATCAATTTCAGAAACGGCTAACGCTGCGACGAGCGCGAGGGACGCGCCCAGGGAGGATGGAATGAAGGGACTTTTCGATCGTCGGTGCGCATATCCGGCGGAGGCCTCCTCCGGCGCGCGTTCGCACCTGAAGTTCGCGCTCCTCGCGGGCAGCGCGATGCTGACCGCGACCAGCGCCATGGCGCAGGACGCGCCGCGGCAGCCGAGCGCGCAGCCCGCCGCGACCGACACCAGCACCAGCAATCCCGACAACTCGCCGATGCAGGACATCATCGTCACCGGCAACACGTCGGGCAAGCGCACCCTGTTCAACTCCTCGTCGGACGTGACGCTCGCCAATGCCGCTGACATCCAGCGCAAGGCGCCGCGCTCGACCGCGGAAGCGCTCGAGCTGGTCCCCGGCATCTTCGTCGAAGGCACCGCGGGCGAAGTCTCGAACAACTATTCGGTGCGCGGCCTGAGCGGCGGCGCGCAGACCTTCATCCAGCTCGAAGAAGACGGCATGCCGATCGTCTATGGCGGCGGCGGCGCGGACGAATATTTCCAGAACGACATCACGATCGACCGGCTCGAAGCGGTCGAGGGCGGCACGTCGGGCGTGCTCGCGATCAACGGCGCGGCGGCGACGATCAACTTCATCTCGCTCAAGCCGAGCTACGACAAGGTCACCTCGCTCACGCGCTTCACCGGCACCTCGTACGGCGAGCTTCGCGCGGACGGCTATTTCTCGGCGCCGCTCGGCCACAATCTGGCGTTCAGTGTCGGCGGCTACGTCTCGTCCGATCCCGGCGTGCGCAGCTCGTCGTTCGATTACACGACCTATCATATCAAGGGCATGCTCGAGAAACGCTTCGACGACGGCGGCTATATCCGCCTGACGCTGAAGAAGGGCGACGAGCACGACGCTTATTATGCCGACATGCCGTTCACCTCGGACGGCAACGGCCATATCGGCGACGTCCCCGGTCTCGACGGCCAGCACGACAACATCTCGGGTCGCGCCTTCCAGAACATCCTCGTGCCGGATTCGTGCGCGACCGGCACCTGCCTGCGCAATTTCAGCCTGGCCGACGGCATCCACACCCAGCTGACGCAATACCGGATCGATATCGAGAAGCCGGTGACCGAGAACGTCACGCTGTTCGCCAAGGCGCGCTATCTCGACGCGATCTTCGATTTCAACGGCACGTTCCCGGGTTCGAACGGGCAGCCGCCGGCGTCGGCGATCGATTATCTGACGCCCGGCGTTTCGCCGATCAGCGGCCTGCTCGCCCAAGGGATGACGGCATTTCCGACCGCCACCCATTTCGGCATCCAGAGCACGATGGGCGGCGGCGTGATTTCCTCGACCGATACCGCGGCGCTCAACGCGCTCAACGGCAACGGGCTGCTGCAGGAAACGGTGCTCAATCACCAGCGCATGACGAACAAGGATTTCGGCAGCGATTTCGGCGCCCGCTTCAATTTCAGCGGTGGCGGGTTCGAGAATTCGCTGACGGTCGGCGGCATGTATTACGACGTGAAGCAGTATAACGACCAGTCGGCCGTCGCTTCGCTGATCAACGGCGTTTCCAACAACTCGGCGATCTACAACGTCGTCGCGCTCAATGCCGCCAATCAGGTGGTCGGCCAGCTGACCAACAACGGCATGATCAGCTATGGCGATTGGGGCCAGGGGATCAGCAAGAGCCACATCGAATCGCTCTCGGGCTATTTCAACGACGAGCTCAAGATCGGTGACAATCTGCACATCGACTTCGGCCTGCGTTACGAGCACGAGCACGTCAACGGCGCGGTCGGCAACCAGCTGACCGACGCGATGGGCAACACGATCAACGATCCGGTTCCGGCGGGCACGCCGGGGATCATCACCAATCTCTCGTCGACCTTCGACGGCACGTTCACTTACTATGATGGCTCGATCAACCACACCGCGTTCACCGCGGGCGTGAACTACACGCTGACCCGCAGCCTGGCGGTTTATGCGCGCTATGCGCGTGGCTTTCAGTCGGGCAGCGTCGATACCGGCGGCATCCACGTGCCGTCCGAGATCACGCTGTATGAAGCGGGTGTGCGCTACCAGTCGCCGTTCATCGTCGGCTCGCTGGTCGGCTTCCGCACCGAATTCCGCGACCAGAACTACTCGTTCATCGACCCCACCGACCCGACCGCGCCGCCGGTCAACGCGCTGGCCGACGACAACATCAATGGCGTGCAACTCGACGTGGATGTGCGCCCGGCGAGCTTCCTGAAGGTATCGGTGTCCGGCGTCTATCAGGATCCCAAGCTGCAGAACCTGCGCTTCCAGGGCGTCGCGCAGCCGCAATATGACGGCAACACGCCGGGACGCACGCCGAAATGGCTGTTTACCGTGACGCCGGCATTCGAACTGCCGGGTGGCCTGGGCGAGATCTATGGCCGCTACAAATATATCGGCAAGATCTTCGCCGATCCCGGCAATGGCGTGGCGCTGCCGGCGTACGGCGTGTTCACGATCGGCGCCTCGATCAACGTGACGCACAATATCAACCTGAACGTCAGCGTCGATAACCTGACCGACTCGCATGGCTATACCGAGGGCAATCCGCGGCAGGGCCAGACGCAGTCGATCATCAACGGCTATTTCTACGGCCGCAGCATCGTCGGCCGGAACGCGCTCGCCAGCGTCACCTTCAAGTTCTGACGGGCAGCGATTTTGCGATAAAGGGGGCGGAGCGGCCGGGATCAAACCCGGCCGTATCCTGCCCCCTTATCGCTTCTGACGGGAAGGATCACGATGCGGGTTCGATCGATCTGCCGGCTGGCGGTCGCGCTGGCGGCCTGCGCCGCGCCATTGGCTGCGCGCGCGCCGGTGCGCGACTTCGCGCAAGTGGAAGGGCTCAATCTCAACAGCTTCGTGCGCGCGGGGCCGGTCGCGGCGCATATCGTGCTGCGCTCGGGCGAGAGCCCGCGGCTGATCGTCGCCTTTCCGGCGGGGAACAGCGGAACCGGCCTGTGGTTCGACACGCTCGGCAAGCCGGCGACATGGTCGATGCCCGCGCCGGCGCGGCCGGTGACGATCGCCGATGCCAGGGGGCGTCCGCTGCACGGGGTGAGCTTCACCGCATCGATCGCCACATCGCGGCTGGTACCCAAGCAGGCGGTGCTGTCGAGCATCCGCGTATTGCGCGATTACCAGGCGCTCGGCACCGCACCGCACGAGGTGCTGACCAAGGTCCAACGTAGCGGCGACATGCTGGTCTGGGCGCGCGACCGGCTCGACGGCGCGCCGGGCTACAGCCTGAGCGTGAAGGTGATCGGGGGCCGGCTCGACGGCGACACGATCGTCGCGGGCGCGGACGGTCGGATCGTGCTGGCGATCACCGCGCTGACCGGCGAGACGCCGCTGACCCCCGTCGCCGGGCGTGATCTGCTCAATGCCCAGGCCAATCCCGATCCGGCAGCGCGGCGCGCGCTCGAATTCCTCTCCTATCGCGAGAAGTTCCTTGCCGGATCGTGGCGGTTCGACACTTATTTCGGACGCGACACGCTGATGTCGGTGCGGCTGCTGATGCCCGCGCTGCAGCCGGCCGCGGTCGAGACCGGCCTGCGCTCGGTGCTGGAACGGCTCTCGCCCGAGGGGCAGGTGGCGCACGAGGAGGATATCGGCGAGTTCGCGATCCTCGATCACCTGAAGGCCGACGGCAGCAATTCGGACGCGCCGACCTACAATTACAATATGATCGACAGCGATTTCATGCTCGCGCCGGTGGCGCGCGCGTGGCTGGTCGACGATCCGCGCGGCCGCGCGCGCGCCACCGCTTTCCTCGCCGCGCGCAGCGGCAGGGAGCGCGCGGGCGACGCGCTGGTGCGCAACCTGCGCTACGTGATCGCGCGCGCCGCGCCGTTCGCGCATGATCCGGCCGCGACCAACCTCGTCTCGCTCAAGCCGGGCATGGATGCGGGCGAGTGGCGCGACAGCAATGACGGGCTGGGCGGCGGGCGTTTCCCCTATGACGTGAACGCGATCTTCGTTCCGGCCGCGCTGGAGGCGGCGGGGGCGATGTACCGCGCCGGGTTGCTCGCGCCGTATCTCTCGGCCGGGGACAAGGCGGCGTTCGCCGCGCTCGGCGGCACCGCCGCGATGTGGCGCGAGCATGCGCCGCCCTTGTTCGCCATGACGCTCTCATCCGGCGAAGCGCGCCGCGCGGTCGATGCCTATGCCAAGGCCAACGGCGTGCCGTCCGCGGCCGCCAATGCGGCGATCGACGGCGCACCGGTGCGCTTCAATGCGATCGCGCTCGATGCGCGTGGCAAGCCGGTGCCGATCCAGAATTCGGACGAGGGTTTCGCGCTCCTGTTCGGCAAGCCCGATGCGGCCAACCTGAAGGTGGCGGCGGATGTGATCGGCCGCCCGTTCCCCGCCGGGCTGCTGACCGGCGCGGGGGTGCTCGTCGCCAACCCGGCCTTCGCGCCCGAGAGCTTGCAGGCGAAGTTCGGGCGCAACGCCTATCACGGCACGGTGATCTGGTCGTGGCAACAGGCGCTCGCCGCCGCCGGTCTGGCGCGCCAGTTGGCTCGGACCGATCTGTCGCCGGATACACGCGCGTCGCTGCGCCACACCCAGACCTGCCTGTGGCGCGAGATCGACGCGACGCGCAGTATGCGCAGCTCCGAGCTGTGGTCGTGGAGCGTGGCGAACGGGCGCTACAAGGTCGCGGCGTTCGGCGCGAGCGGCAAGGACGTCGACGAATCGAACGCCGCGCAGTTGTGGAGCACGGTCTATCTCGCGCTCCACGCGCCGAAGCCGGACGCCTCGGCGGTTTGTCCGGGCATCTGATCCGGCCTAGGGGACAGGCATGAGCGAACCGGGCATCCGCAACATCGTCATCCTCGGCGGCGGCACCGCGGGGTGGATGACCGCCGCCGCGCTCGCCCGTGCCTTGCAAGGCTCCGGCCGCACCATCTCGCTGGTCGAATCCGAGGAGATCGGCACGGTCGGCGTCGGCGAGGCGACGATCCCGACGATCCACTGGTTCAACCAGATCGTCGGCCTCGACGAAGCCGAATTCCTGCGCGAGACCAAGGCGACCTACAAGCTCGGCATCGCGTTCCACGGCTGGAGCGGGGAGGGCAGCACCTACATCCATCCGTTCGGCACCTACGGCCCGCCGGGCGACGGCGTGATGTTCCTCCACCGCCTGATCCGCGCGCGGCTCGGCGGGCTGGAGGCGGCGACCGAGGATTTCTCGCTCGCAGCCCAAGCCGCACGCGCCGGGCGCTTCGCCAAGCCGGTGGGCGATCCCCGCTCGCTCCTCTCGACGCTCGGCTTCGCCTATCATTTCGACGCCGGGCTCTACGCGCGCTTCCTGCGCCGCCATGCCGAGGCGCTGGGCGTGCGCCGCCACGAGGGCAAGGTCACGCGGATCGACCAGCATCCCGAGAGCGGCGATATCACCGCGCTCGCCACCGATCGCGGCGACACGCTGGCGGGCGAGCTGTTCATCGACTGCTCGGGCTTTCGCGGCCTGCTGATCGAGCAGACGCTGAAGACCGGGTTCGAGGACTGGTCGCACTGGCTGCCCTGCGACCGCGCCTGGGCGGCGCCGAGCGCGGCGGAAACCGAAGCGATCCCCTATACACGCGTGATCGCGGCCGAGGCGGGCTGGCGCTGGCGCATCCCGCTGCAGCACCGCACCGGCAACGGCTATGTCTTCTCCAGCCGCTATCAGGACGACGACGCGGCGCGCGAATCCTTGCTCGCCGCGCTGGGTGAAGCGCCGCTCGCCGAGCCGCGGCTGATCCGCTTCCTGCCCGGCCGCCGCAAGCGGGCGTGGAACAAGAACGTCGTCGCGATCGGCCTGTCGGGCGGGTTCCTCGAGCCGCTCGAATCGACCAGCATCCATCTGATCCAGAGCGGCATCGCCAAGCTGCTCGCGCTCTTCCCGCGCCACGGCGCCGATCCTCTCGTCGCCGAGCAGTTCGACCGCATCTTCGAAGCCGAGATGCTCGGCACGCGCGATTTCCTGATCCTGCACTACGCGCTGACCGCGGGGCGCGACGAGCCGATGTGGCGGCATTGCCAGACGATGGAATTGCCCGAGAGCCTGGCCTACCGCATCGCCCATTTCCGCGCCTCGGGCCGGCTGGTGCTGGCGACCGACGAACTGTTCCGTGACGCGAGCTGGTTCGCGGTGCTCGACGGGCAGGGCGTTGCCCCAAGCGACTACAATCCGATGATCGAGAGCATGAGCGAGGCGGACAATCGCCGCCACGTCGAGGCGGTCCGCGCCGCCATCGCGCAGGCCTGCGCGCAGCTGCCGAAACTGGCGCCGCCGCCGGGGGCGTGAAGTAACGCTCATAAGATCTGTTCTCCCGCGAAAGCGGGAGCCCAGAGCCACAAGCGCCGCGCGGAGTAATCCTGGACCCCCGCCTTCGCGGTGGAATGAAGGCCGGCTTCACCCCAGACTCGGCAGATCCAGCCCCTTCTCCCGCGCGCATTCGATCGCTTCGGGATAGCCCGCATCGGCATGCCGCATCACGCCCGTCGCAGGATCGTTCCACAGCACGCGCCCCAGCCGCGCCGCCGCTTCCGGTGTGCCGTCCGCGACGATCACCATGCCGGCATGTTGCGAGAAGCCCATGCCGACGCCGCCGCCATGATGCAGCGACACCCAGGTCGCGCCGCTCGCGGTGTTGAGAAGCGCGTTCAGCAATGGCCAGTCGGACACCGCATCGGTGCCGTCGCGCATCGCTTCGGTCTCGCGATTGGGGCTGGCGACCGAGCCGCTGTCGAGATGATCGCGCCCGATCACCACCGGCGCTTTCAGCTCGCCCTTCGCGACCATCTCGTTGAACGCGAGGCCGAGCCGGTGGCGGTCGCCGAGCCCGACCCAGCAGATCCGCGCCGGCAGGCCCTGGAAGTGAATCCGCTCGCGTGCCATGTCGAGCCAGCGGTGGAGATGCGCGTTATCGGGTAGCAGCTCCTTCACCTTGGCGTCGGTCTTGTAGATGTCTTCGGGATCGCCCGACAAAGCCGCCCAGCGGAACGGGCCGATGCCGCGGCAGAAGAGCGGGCGGATGTATGCGGGCACGAAGCCGGGGAAATCGAACGCGTTCGCCACGCCCTCGTCCTTGGCGACCTGGCGGATGTTGTTGCCGTAATCGACCGTCGGCACGCCCGCCTTCTGGAAATCGAGCATCGCGCGGACGTGCGTCGCCATCGAGGCGCGCGCCGCCTTGTCGACGCTCTGCGGATCGCGCTCGCGGCCTTCGAACCATCGCTCCAGCGTCCAGCCGGCGGGGAGGTAGCCGTTGACCGGATCGTGCGCGCTGGTCTGGTCGGTCAGCAGATCGGGCCGGATGCCGCGCCGGTACATTTCGGGCAGCAGTTCGGCGGCATTGCCGAGCAGCCCGACCGACACCGCTTTCCCCTCGGCCTTGGCGCGGTCGAGGATCGCCATCGCTTCCTCGATCGTGTCGGCCTTATGGTCGAGATAGCCGGTCGAAAGGCGCATCTCGATCCGGCTTGGCTGGCATTCGATCGCCAGGCACGACGCGCCCGCCATCACCGCCGCCAGCGGCTGCGCGCCGCCCATCCCGCCGAGCCCCGCCGTCAGCAGCCAGCGGCCCGAAAGGTCGCCGCCATAATGCTGGCGGCCCATCTCGACGAAGGTCTCGTAGGTGCCCTGAACGATGCCCTGCGTGCCGATATAGATCCACGATCCGGCGGTCATCTGGCCGTACATCATCAGGCCCGCACGATCGAGCGCGTGGAAATGTTCCCAATTCGCCCAATGCGGCACGAGGTTGGAGTTGGCGAGCAGCACGCGCGGCGCGTTTTCGTGCGTGCGGAACACGCCGACCGGCTTGCCCGACTGGATCAGCAAGGTCTCGTCGCCTTCCAGCCGCCGCAGCGTCTCGACGATCCGGTCATAGCTTTCCCAGTCGCGCGCGGCGCGGCCGATCCCGCCATAGACGACCAGTTCCTGCGGGTTCTCCGCCACACGCGCGTCGAGATTGTTCATCAGCATGCGCAAAGGCGCCTCGGTCAGCCAGCTCTTCGCGGACAGCTCGGTGCCGGTCTGGGCGGCGATGTGGCGCTGGTTGTCGAGGCGGGTCATGCGGGCTCCTTGGCGAAGGCGGTGGCGGCGGCGAGAATGCGCGTCAGGTCGGCGCGCAGCGGGGCGGCGTGATCGGGATCGTAAGCGGGCGGCCAGTTGGTTTCGTCGGGTTCGCCGGCTGGTTCATGAAGATAGGCGCGCATCGCGATCTCCATCTGGATGGCGTGGACGCCGGTTTCGGGGCGGCCGTAATGCCGCGTCGTCCAGCCGCCGCGGAAACGGCCGTTGAGCACGTGGCTGCGCGTTGATGCTGCGGCGACCACAGCGTCGCTCAGCGCAGAATCGCAGGTCGTGCCGTTGTCGGTGCCGATGTTGAGCTCGGGCAATTCGCCGTCGAACAGGCGCGGGATATGGCTGCGGATCGAGTGGCAATCGTAGAGCACGACGCGCGGGTGAAGCTCGCGGAGCCGCGCGATCTCCGCTTCGATCGCGGCGTGATAGGGCGCGAACCACGTCTTGCGTCTCGCCGCCACGTCGGGCGCCGTGCCGTCACGATAGAGCAGCTCGCCGTCGAACGTCTCGGTCGGGCACAGCCCGGTGGTCGCCTGCCCCGGATAGAGCGACGCGCCCGAGGGATCGCGGTTGCAGTCGATCACGCTGCGCGAGATGTCGGTCCAGATGAGGGTGGCTTCGGCGAGGCCGTCATAGAGCGCGCGGATGTGCCAGTCGGCATCGCGGATCGCCCACCAGGGCGAGCGGAAATCGCCGGCGAGATCGGCCGGGATGTCGGTGCCGCCGTGCGGGAAAGCGAGAATCAGCGGGGTATCGGTTCGCCGGATGCGGAGCCAGTCGGTCATGCCCACATCATCTCTTGGCCGTCATCCCGGCGAAAGCTGGGAT
>Ga0153956_1000498_pt1 | contig 43792 bp, 44 predicted proteins | sample TSFL040MetaG_FD_104704 | JGI IMG/M metagenome (GOLD analysis project Ga0153956, IMG submission 104704) | Attine ant fungus gardens microbial communities from Florida, USA - TSFL040 MetaG | ecosystem: Host-associated > Fungi > Mycelium > Unclassified | place: USA: Florida, Wekiwa Springs... | reverse complement strand
GTGATCCAGCACCATACGGATGGCGCGTTGGCGGACTTCGGGTGAAAACTTGTTCGTTGTCTTGCTCATATCGGCTCCACTCTCTCAGAAGTTGGAGCCTCCGGCAAACCCGGTGCGGTTCAGCGCGAGCATGGCACCGCGAGCAACGTCGGCAAACCCTGGTGACGGCATTGGACCTGCCGTCGTGGTGGAAAGCGGTCATGGCGGAACCGGAGCACTCCCGCGACTTCTTGCTTATGGCGCTGTTCACAGGGATGCGCCGGGGCGAGCTGATGGCGCTGCGCTGGGAAAATGTGGACCTGAAGGCGCGCACCTTGCACCTACCAAAGACGAAGAACGGCGATCCCTTAAACCTGCCGCTGTCTACATTCCTCTCTGAGCTTTTGGCGGAGCGTTTCGCGCGGGCCGACGCCTCGCCCTACGTGTTCCCTGGGCCAGGCCGGGACGGTCATCTTGTGGAGACCAAGAAGTTTCTGCTTCGCGTCAGCACCGGTTCTGGCGTCAGCTTCACCCTACACGACTTGCGGCGTACCTTCATCACCATCGCCGAAAGTCTTGACGTTCCCTATTACGCGCTCAAGCGGCTGCTGAACCACCGCGCCAACGGTGACGTCACGGGCGGTTATATCGTCGTCAACGCCGAGCGTCTGCGCGGGCCGGTGGAGCAAGTTGCGCAAAGGATATTGGAGTTGGTCAATGCAGAGGGCTGACACCATGACCGTCTATGCCGAAACGGTGCTGGAGCGCGTGCTGTTGGCGATCATTGAAGCGCATCCATCATCGGAATTCGAGAGACGCCCGTTCGTCCGTTTACAACAGGCAATGGCAGCACTCTTGGGCAGGTCGCCCGCAAAATGGGAGGCTGCTGACAAAGCACTCGCCTTTATGGCTCGTGAACGCCAAAAGGACATTTGCGATGCCGAGATGTCGATGCTTGCAACCGGTTCGGTTATTGTCCCGTCGGCCGCGCGGTCAGTTTCGGAATTGGCCGAAGTGGCCGCTCGCGATGTCCTCGGACTTACATGTGTGAGCGAGATCAGCGTTGCGGCGAATTTTCTTTGCCAAGCTCATAGGCGGGATCCCGTACATTTCTCGGTCGCATATGATCCTGCATCTGAGGCGATGCAGGACGAAGCCGTACAGCGCATCCTTGATGAGCTTGCCGAATGGGATATCCCCCACGCCTCCAGGAGATAAAATCTCTTCTAATCAAACGATTGCGCATAAAAGGTTGGACGTGGCTGCCGGCTGGTTGAACCTGCCGTAGCGATATGTAATGTTGATTTTGGATGAGCGGACAGCATCCAGCGGATGAATATCCGTAGGCGGGTGACCTTGGGCTTTGACCCTCTGGACCACACTCTTTAGGGGATTATTCCCTGCCTTGTCGTTTGAACGATGCCGATCGCCGAGTGACATAATCGGCCTTGGCAGGGCCTACCATCGGTAGGTTCAAAATGTACCCTAGATCATCATCCTTTCGCGCGAGCGGCACCGCTCCCTTGCGTCCGCTCGCTCATCCGGAAAAGCTTCTCACCACGAAAGAGGTCGCCACCTTCACCGGGCTCAGTGCCTCGTTTTTCAACAAGAGAAGGATTTATGGCGGGGGACCAAAGTTTCTTCGCCTGAATGCCAACAGCAAGGTCGGTGCGATCCGCTACCGTCTTCCCGACATTCTCGATTGGCTCGCAGCCGGCGAATGCAAAAACGGGAGCGGCGACCATGCGTGACAATGATCTACGGTTAGGCGTGTTCGCCCTGCTTTATAAATCACTCGGTTGGTGGCCGGTCTTGCGCGCTTCTGGAGCGACCGAAGCGCATGACATTCGTATCGTGCTCGGCCAGCCTTCCGGCAGTCTGATCGATATCGAACTTTGCTGGGACGAGGCGCAGGAGCTTGCTCTGGAACTGCTGGACTCATTGCCGGCCTATGGCCCAAGGAGCCACCCGCTTCGCCATCGCCTTGCACGCGGAAATCTGCGCAACGATCACCTGCGTTTCGAAATCCCGTCTGTGGCCGCGCCTCTGTTCGGCGATAGACCTTCCGTCGTTATAGGCTTCCGAAGCGACGGCCACGAGGCTGTTGTTCCTCCCTCTCTCAACGCGGAAGGCGAGGGCCGGGCCTGGTGGGGTTTTCCGGACAACCCTGAATATTGGAAAGACGGTGAACTCGAAGACGCCGGCGGAACGACTGCAGCGCTTGCAGTTATCGCTTACGCCTATGGGCGCTCACCTGGAAATCGGGACGTCATATGTGAGGCTCTGACCGGCGTTCTTGCCCTTGCAGGCCTCCACCCCGGTGATATCGAAGTGTTCGTTGAGAAGGTCGCGTTTCTCGCAAAAGACGAAGATTGGTTCAGGCGCGGCACCGGAGCTGCGGGGATATGCGCGCGGATCGATGCCGGCGAGTACGTCATGAATGTCGCCGAACTGTGCCGGGAACTTGGCATCGAACCGATAGCGGACACGCTGAGGCAGTGGTTTGGGATAGAGGGTGGTAGCGGCAACGCCGCCCCTGGTCGCGAACGCAACGTGGGAGGTGACGACCATGAGTGATCATCTCCAACCGAATCCCAAACTTGCAATCGCCTTCCTCTCCTGGCTGACGCAGGGCGCGTCGCTGCATCTGGAACGCATGAACAGCGTCGGACCCGAAAGTCCGGTTCAGAAGACTTACGGTCCTCATGAAAGGGAGTCCGCGGAAAAGTTTATCGGCATGAACAATGCCGATAGCCTACGACGCAACATCTATTTTCTGCCGAACGGTGAGTTCCTCACCGGGGAGAGAGGCAAGAGCAATCTTTCCGCCGCGCGGTTCTTGCATGTCGATCTCGACGGCAAGGATTACGCGGGATCGCGCGAGGAACAGCTTGAAACCATTCTTGCTCTCCTGACTGATCCGAAGCGGATGCCGAAGGGCTTACCGGCACCGACTGCGATCTGCTTTTCGGGCGGGGGCTATCAGGCGTTTTGGCGCTTGAAAGAATCGATGGATTGCGATCAGGCGCGGGAGATGAACCTTGCCATCCTCAAAGCCTATAAGGGCGAAGGTAATACCCACAGCCCCGCTCAATTGATGCGCGTGCCGTTCACTGTCAATTGGCTGAACCAGAAGAAGCGTGACGCCGGGCGTGAACCGGCGCTCGCCTTCGTGGGCGAACCGGTCGATTTCACCAGCCTGCCCACCGAATATGAGCCGGGAGACTTCAAGCTCAAGCTCGGTAAGGCCAAGATTTCGTCCGGTCCATCGCACGCACTTGCCGTGCCAGAAGCGGCAGAAATTCGGCCCCTCCCGTTGCCGGATGACCTGTCCGAAATCATTCCGCCGAGCCCGGAATGGGCGGCCGCGTTGGTCGATGGTATCGACCCGCCCGGCAAGAACTATGGCTCTCGATCGGAGCTTGTCCTTGCCTGCATCATCTGGATGCTCGGAAACGGCGTCCAGCCCGGTCATGTGGTTTCGGTCATCACCGACCCCGGTATGAAGATCAGTGCGCATGTCCTCGAAAAGCCGAATCCGCTTCTTTATGCCCAAAGGCAGGTGGCGCGGGGGATGGCTTACATAGAAGCCAGGCGGGGCGATTGGCCCCACGCGAATCTGGACGGCAGTCCTCTGAAGGATCACCCAGACAATATCCGCTATGCCCTGATACGCTTTGGCATCGACGCGCGGCGGAACCTCTTCATCAATGCGGATGAAATCACCGGCCAGGGCCTAGATGATCGCGACCTCAACGACATCTGCGAAATCCTGAGCAGTCAGTTCCTGCGCGATTTGCATTTCAAGGCCTCTTCCAGCGCCGTCAAGCGGGAGCTGATCGCCGTCGCCCACGACCAAGCGTTTCATCCGGTCATCGATTATCTCGACGGTTTGGCGTGGGACGGCAGACCGCGCATCGATACCTGGCTGAGAGACTATTGCGGCGCCGAGGACACTGAACTCAACCGCGAGTTCGGTTCCAAGCTGCTGATCGCCGGCGTTAGGCGGATCAAGCAGCCTGGCGTCAAGTTCGACACGATGCTGGTGCTGGAAGGTCCGCAAGGTGTCGGCAAGTCGAGCCTGGCGGAAAGACTTGCAGTCAGGAAGGAGTGGTTCTGCGGCAATCTCGACCTGAAGAGTGACGATAAGGCCAAAGCCGAACTCCTGGCCCGTGCCTGGATCGTCGAATGCCAGGAACTCGACGGCATGAACCACACGACCAGTCAGAGCCTCAAGAAGTTCCTCAGTACCGACACGGACAACTACCGCAAGGCTTACGGTCACGACGCGCGCGCCTATAAGCGGCACTGCATCATCCTCGGGACCACCAACGAAGATGCCTATCTTCGCGACCTGACCGGCAACCGCCGCTTCTGGCCCGTGAAGGTTGGCAATATCGACCTGGAAAGGCTGAAGGATGATGTACATCAACTTTGGGCCGAGGCGGTAGTGCGGGAACAGACCGGCGAGCCGATCGCGCTGTCCCGCCATCTCTGGCAGGCGGCGGCGGAGTTGCAGTCTGTGCGCTTGGTCGAAGACACCCTTGATCCCATGCTAGAAGATTGGTTCGCCGAACGGGCGGGCCGTGTGTCGTTGGAAAGCGTCAAGCTGCTCCTTGGCTTCGAAGGTGGTAAGATGCGGCCTAGCGAGGCCCAGAGGGTCAGGATCATTATGAACCGGCTCGGCTGGGAATATAACACCTTCCGGCTTTATGACCCTGGCCAGGGTGCCATATCGCCGCGCAAGGGTTTCGGGCGGGGCTCGGAAGATGAACGCAAGGTCGAATGGATTGCCAGGCGGGGCGACGGCGGCATTCCGGCATTGGAACTGGCCAAGGGCAGGGCGCGCGAGACCGAGGTGCCATTTTGAACGAGCGCGAGGCGTAACCGTAACCCGTAACTTGGCGGGTTGCGGGTGCCATGCCGGGGTACGGGGAGTGCCATGTTCCCCCCATGGGCATTTATCATTTTGGGGCCAAGGTTACGGTTACAGGTTACAGGCGGGGCCGGGCTCCGCCTGCTTTTTGGAGTATGCCGCCCACTACAGGGATGGCCTCGGACGGCCTTCTGAAGCCGCCGGAGGCGGCTGGGTAAACTGCATACCTGCTAGCCGCACGCGTCTGACGGCCTCTGACGGCCCGCTGAGCGGGGTTAGGGGCGGGTGCTGTGGCTTTGTGTACGCCAAGTAGCGGATAGGTGCGCCTATGGGGCCGAGGGCTACCGGGATCGGTCTGACAGGAGGTCCGCCGCAGTGGTGCCTAGAGCTTCGGCCAACTTGGCGACCACGGTAATCGTCGGATTCCGTACCTGCCGTTCAACGCCTGAGACATAGGTGCGGTCTATTTCTGCGCGCGCGGCAAGCTCCTCTTGCGACCAGCCGAGAAGGTTTCGGGCACCCTTGATGTTTTTGGCAAGTATCGTACGCACGTCTTCCATACGCACGATAGGCCAGAAATGTAGACAATGAGGCCACGGACTATGAGTCTCAATCCGCTTTCAATTTGCGCTTGTAGACTATAGGCTACATCGCACTTCATTGGGGGTGATGCGATGTGGGATATTTTCGTTAAAAGCGTTGCATGGCTGCTGTTAATCTTCTTCGGCGGGCAGGCCGTAATCTTTGTCGGCCTCATGCTATGGATGGCCTGGACCGATACAATAAAGCCGAGGCTGACCCCCGCAGGCGACATCGACCGCATGGCGGACGATATTGTGGCCAGTTACCCCGACCCCGAGGAGGAGGCCTTCGCCCGGCACGAGCGCGCCTGGTATCGGAGCGACGGCGCAGAGCAAACCTATTGGCTTCGAGTGCGGAAGGCTGTCAGGAAGCGGCTGGAGCGGTCGTGAGGCCGCTATTCAAACAGGGGGCCGTATCCACCGGCCGACTTGCGACGGGTCTCGCTTTCACGTGCCTCGCTGACTTCACGCCAGATATCGTAGGTCTCTCGAACCATTTGGTCGAGTTCATCGAAGCCATAAAAGGTGATCCCGGCATCGGTCCAAAACTTGACGGGTCGCTGGTCTTCGACCACGTCGCCGAACTGGAGAATGCCAAGGCGAGCCTCGGCGAAGTCGGGATTGGCTGCCCGGATATGCTCGTGCATCATCGAGAAAACGAAGCGTCTTGCTTCGGCGGTTAGCTTCTTGCCGCGTCGTGGGTCGATGAAAATGACGAGAGGTGCACCATCCAGCGCGGTCACCATGGGCAACCAGTATTCAACTTTCTCGCCGATACTGAGCGACAGCGGGTGGAACCTGTGGGAGCGGCTACGCAGGGCATTCGCGCTGGCGAATTGGTAAAGGCCCTTAGCCACGAGTAGATTTGCATCCGTTTCGTCGCCCGGTTTGGCACTTCGCCTGACTAGGCGCTCCAATACCGGCCACGCTGTAGGGGCAGTTTCGGAGAAAAGATCCGGTTTGACGTTGAAAATGTCCGCGAACAGCGCCCGCACATGCCGGTATGTAATAGTGATCTTCGATTGCCCGACGTTGAAGCTTTCGAGCGCAATGCGCTTCTCGTCAGGCGGCTTCGGCGCAATCCGAGCAAGGTCGATTTCAGGTAAGCGGCGTATCTTCATCTGGCTCTCCCGCGACCGGAGCCGCGCCTACGGAAACCTTGTGGAACTTGAATCGCTTAACGATGACATCATCGGGGATTCGCAATCCCAAGGCAACAGATGTTCTGCCTTTGTCCGCAATGTAGTCCCAAGGCGAATCCTTGGCATGGGAGATATCGACTAGACGGCCGGGCGAGAGTTGGCCGTAGGAGGCCATGATCCGCGCTATATGACGGCGGATATTCGGATCGTCGGGCACGGGGAGCGGCGCTCGCTCGCCGGTCAGCACATCTTGCCTGTCGGCCCGGAAAGCAATGGGGCTGCTGCCGGCCGTCTTGAAGGCCGAATAGACGGTGGGATGCACCGGGCCATATTGCCAGGCCTCAAAATAGCCGCTGACGAGCGGGCGTTTCGATTCGATCAGGAAGATGGAGTGTGCGAAATAGAGAAGTTTTTGAAGGGCGAGATTGGTGACGTTGATCCCGGAGTGATCGGCCTCGTCCAACATCAGGTTGGCGATGGCTCTCGGATCATATGGACCACCGCTCATCGCAACACTTCCGCTTTCCTTCATCTAAGGTGGAAGTGGTGCCGCCTACGTGACTCGAACACGTGACCCCATCATTACGAATGATGTGCTCTACCGACTGAGCTAAGGCGGCTCACCAAGCGCAGGGCAACCTACTATCGCCCTACTATTTTATTCCTTCATCCGCCAAGCCATTGGCTTAAAACATCATTCTCGGGCGGACCCGCTAATTACGAATGATGTGCTCTACCGACTGAGCTAAAGCGGCATTCCGGGGCCGGTCGGTGTGGCCCTTGCGATTTGCATGGCGCTGATAGCCTCTCTCAGAGACAATTTCAAGCGCTGTCTTGGCGCTTTGTCAAAAAAGCGCCAAGCTGTGGAAAGCAGGCCGGTGCGGCAGCCTCAGAGCGCGAGCCTTGCGCGGGCGGCGCGGTATTCGCGTTCCAGGCGGTCGACGAGGGCCGAGACGGGTTCGATCGCCTTGACGGCGCCGATGCCCTGGCCGGAGCCCCAGATGTCCTTCCAGGCCTTGGCGCCGGTGCCCGACGTGTCCTGTCCGAAATCCATCTTGGTCGGATCGGCTTCCGGCAGCTTGTCGGGATCGAGGCCGGCGGCGCGGATCGAGGGCTTCAGGTAGTTGCCGTGGACGCCGGTGAAATAGTTGGAATAGAGGATGTCGGCCGCCGTGCCCTCGACGATCGCCTGCTTGTAGGCGTCGACCGCGCGGGCCTCGCGCGTGGCGATGAAGGGCGTGCCGATATAGGCCATGTCGGCGCCCACGGCCTCGGCGGCAAGGATGGCGCCGCCCGTCGCGATCGCGCCGGCGAGCAGCAGCGGCCCGTCGAACCATTCGCGGATTTCCTGCACGAGCGCGAAGGGCGAGAGCGTGCCGGCATGGCCGCCGGCGCCCGCCGCCACCGCGATCAGCCCGTCCGCGCCCTTGCGGATCGCCGAATTGGCGTGACGGTTGTTGATGACGTCGTGCAGCACGATGCCGCCGTAGGAATGGATCGCCTCGTTGACCTCCGGCACGGCGCCGAGCGAGGAGATCACGATCGGCACCTTATATTTGACGCAGAGCGAAAGATCGTGCTCCAGCCGCCGGTTCGAGGCGTGGACGATCTGGTTGACCGCGAAGGGCGCGGCCGGCCGCCCCGGATTTGCGGCATTATGGGCGGCGAGATTTTCGGTGATCATGGCCAGCCATTCGTCGAGCTGGCTTTCGGGCCGCGCATTGAGCGCCGGGAAGGCGCCGACGACGCCCGCCTTGCACTGCGCGAGCGTCAGATCCGGATGCGAGACGATGAAAAGCGGAGAGGCCACGACCGGCAGCCTGAGTTTGGTTTTCAGGATCGATGGAAGGGTCATGCTTCACCGCGTTCGGAGTGGAAAATCGACATTGACGAATATGCCGGATAGCAGACGGGCGCCTTGAGGAAAAGACGCATTTGCGACGCCCCGCCGGCGCGCGGTCCTGTAGAGCGAGGCTTTGCGCGCCTCTCCCATTTGTGCCGCGATTGGCGTTTATCCCCCGCTGGAAGGGACTACGTATTCGGCAAGGCTTGCGGATTGCCGGGCGTGGGGTTACCGAGTTTGGCTAGCAAAAGGTGAAGATCGCATGCGATGTGGCTTGCGGTCAGACCGGTGCAGGACGAAAGCTTTGCCTGCCATGATGAAGGACCGGACGTGAGCGGATTGGAAACGGCCATCAGAAACGCCCTGGAGCGCGCCGACCGCGCCAACCCGGAGATCCGCGCGCGCATCTATCAGTCCGCGCGCCAGGCGCTCGAAACGGGTCTGCGCAAGCAGGATGTGACGGATGCGGAGACGATCGCGGCGCAGCGTCAGCGGTTGGAAATGACGATCCGCGCGATCGAGGGCGAGGAACGCCGCCGGCTCCAGTCGAGCCCCGTGCCGCCGGACGCCGACCAGATCCGCCCGCCGGCGGCGCGCGCACCGGTCGCACCGCCGGCGGCCCCGCCCCGGCCGACACCGGCCGTCCAGCCGCCGCCTGCCGCCGCGCGAGGGCCGGACCGCAGCGAGCCGGTGATGTCCGTGCGCGGCGAGCGGCGGGAGCCTGCGGTTTCGGCCGAAACCGGCGACGACGGCGTGGGCGACATGCATGCCCGGCCGGACGACCATCTGGGCGTCGAAGCGGCGGAGCCGCTTGCACCGGTCGCGGCCGGTCGCAACCTTGATTTCAAGCCGGAGAGGGCGGCCGTGCGGCGCAAGCCGCGGAAGTTCTTTTCCCGGCTTCTGGCACTCTGCGTCCTCGTCGCCTTCCTCGGCATGGGCGCATGGTGGGTGAAGACGTCCGGCGTGCTGATGACCGCCGCCGAGCGCGACACCAGCGTCCGCAACCCGCCGGCCCATGTGACGGCGGAGGATTATGACGGCGGCGACGATGCCGGCGGCAACGCAAGCGGCCTGGCGCGGATCGATCCGCAGGCCGGCTTCTCTTCCGATTGGATCGAGGTGGTGAAGCCGAGCGACGGCAGCAAGGTCGTGCCGGGCAGCGCGGTCAAGGTGGAAAACGTCGCTGAAAACGAAGGCCCGGCCATCCGCGTGACGTCTCAGGCGCCCGACAGCAGCGGCAACGCCGCCGTCGAAATCCCAGCAAGCGTGTTGACGCAACTGGCCGGCAAGGTTTCGACCGTGGCGCTGACGGTACAGGCGACCTCCGATACGCCGACGCAGATCAGCGTGGAATGCGATTTTCCGGGCCTCGGCGCTTGCGGCCGTCACCGTTTCGACGTGACGCGCGAGACGGCCGACGTTCTCTTCCAGCTTCGTTTCGACAAGGCCGAAGCGGCCGGTGGTCCCGGCAAGCTGCTGATCAACAGCGCCGTCGACGGCAAGACCAGCGGCGTCAACATCTATGCCGTGCGCATCCTGCCGGGCGAGTGAGCGGCGAAGCCCGCAACACCGCTACGTTAGAAAATGCGACCCCGAGCCGACGATGTTTTCGTCGATCTCGCCGATGGCGGCCTTGTCCTTGCCGTCGTAGTCGAGCGTCATCAGGATGTGGCGGATGAGGTTGAGGCGGGCGCGGCGCTTGTCGTTGGCGCGCACCACCGTCCAGGGCGCGTGCTCGGTGTGCGTTTCCTTCAGCATCCGGTCGCGCTTTTCGCTGTATTCCTTCCACTTGCCGAGCGCTGCGATATCCATCGCCGACAGTTTCCAGACGGCGCAGGGGTCGAAGCGCCGGTCATGGAAGCGCTTGATCTGCATCTCGCGGCCGATATCGAGATAGAATTTGAAGAAGTAGATGCCTTCGTGGACGATGATCTTCTCGATCTGTGGCGTCTGCTTGAGGAAATGTTCGTACTGCTCGTCGGTGCAGAAGCCCATGACGGGCTCGACGCCGGCGCGGTTGTACCAGGAGCGGTCGAAGAGCACGAATTCGCCCGCCGTCGGAAACTCGGCGACGTAGCGCTGGAAATACCATTGCCCCTCTTCGCGGTCCGTGGGCTTCGTCAGCGCCACGGCGCGGGCGAGGCGCGGGTTCATGTGGGCGGAGGCGGCGGCGATCGCGCCGCCCTTGCCGGCCGCGTCGCGTCCCTCGAAGAGGGCGAGCACCCGCTTTCCCGTCGCCTGCAGCCAGAACTGCACCTTGACGAGTTCGGCCTGCAGCAGCACGAGCTGCTTCAGGTAGTCGTCTTCCTTCAGCTTCTTCTTGTAAGGGTAGCCGCCGGAGGCAAGGGCGTTTTCCTTGACCCAGTCGGGAAGAACCGGGTCGTCGACGTCGAAGAGGCGGGTCTTGCCGTGGATATGCAGTTCCACCGCGCGGCTTTCCCTGGCATCGTTCATCGTCGTTCCTCCTGGGGATGGCCGCGTGGCCCGAACCGGCCGCGGCGATTGCGAAGCGTTCCGGCAGGTAATCATCGCCGCCGGCCGCTTGGCAAGGGCGGGCTTTCGCTTTCGCATTTCAGGGGGCTGTGGATAGCGGCAAAAACTTCTGTCATGAATCGGCGTTATCACGCGAATCTTGAGCAAAAATCCGGGCGGAGCGGCGAAGAGCGTTTGGAAGAGAATCTATCGTTCCCGAAAAAAATCGGGCAGCGCCTGCGCCACGACTGGACGCTGCTGCTGCTGGTGACCCTCATTGCCGTTCTCGGCGCTGTGGAAGGAGTCAGCATCCTTGCGACGATCGGGCTCTGGCTGCTGGTGATCGCGACCGTGGTGACGCGCGCGCCGGTGACGGTCGAGGTGGCAGGTCCGGCCGGGAACGAAAGCAATCCCGATGCCGAGGAAGACATCGTGCCGGCGCTGGCGGCGGGCTTTTCCGCGCTCGACGTGCCCGTCGTGCTGATCGCCAGCGACGCCTCCGTCGTCTTCCGCAACGAGGCCGCCGAGAAGGCGTTCGGCGACTTTCCGGTCGGCGCGCATATTTCCTCGAAACTGCGCTCCCCCGTCGTTCTCGACATGATCCGCGAGACCATCGCGACCCGAAAGCCGAACCAGGTGGAGCATGCCGAACGGCTCCCCTCCGAACGCGTCTATGTGGCCCGGATCGCGCCGGTCGGGGCGGAGAACGAGGCCGCGCCGGAAGCGCTCTTCGCGCTCTCCTTCCGCGATATTTCCGAACTGCGGATGATCGACCGCATGCGCTCGGATTTCGTCGCCAATGCCAGCCATGAGCTTAGAACGCCGTTGGCCTCGCTGCGCGGTTTCATCGAGACGATCCAGGGACCGGCCCGCGACGATCCCAAGGCGCAGGAGCGCTTCCTGGGCATCATGCTCGACCAGACGACGCGCATGAGCCGCCTGGTGGACGACCTGCTCTCGCTGTCGCGGCTCGAACTCAAGTCGCACATCGCGCCGGACCAGGTGGTCGACGTCGTGCCGCTGCTCGGCCATGTCCGCGACTCGCTGATGCCGCTGGCCGACGAGGTCGGCGTCGAGATCAACCTGCATCTGCCGGACGGCAAGGCGGAGGTTCGCGGCGACCGCGACGAGCTGGTGCAGGTGTTCGAGAACCTCGTCGAGAACGCCTGCAAATACGGGCAGGAAGGCAAGGTGGTCGATATTTCGGTGAAGAACGCGCCGGGGCAATCGGTCGAGGTGACCATCGCCGACAAGGGGCCGGGCATCCATGCCGAGCATGTGCCGCGCCTGACGGAGCGCTTCTATCGCGTCAGCGTCGCCGACAGCCGTTCCAAGAAGGGCACGGGGCTGGGGCTTGCGATCGTGAAGCACATTCTGACGCGCCACCGCGCGCGGCTGATCGTCAAATCCGAGCTGGGCAAGGGAACCGCCTTCACGGTTCGTTTTTAAGGCTATTTCCGGGCGCTTGTCCGGCGGAGTTTTCGTGCTTGAATTTCAAGGCGTTGAACTGTCATAATTGTTTCATTCGCCTGACATAAAACGTCGGTGCTTGAGCCGTTAAGGGAAGGGCGCTGAAACACGCGAAATCTCCCGCTTGCCGTCGTACCCGGTTCAGCCCGCCACGAGGGAATACGGATGAATGCCAGGAACGTCTCCATTGCAGCGGTGCCGCCATCCATCACTCCGGCGCGACGGCCGGCTGTCACCCCGATCTCCAATTTGCGCGGGACGGATCGCGCCTTGAGCCGCTGGCGCGGCCGGGTGCGTGCGTGCGGCGCTTTCTCGTAACCTGAGGATAGACGAATGACTTCGACCCATATCTTTTCAGCCTTTGACGAAGACCTGAAGTACCTGTCGCGCCGCATTTCCGAAATGGGGGGCCTCGCGGAGCAGATGGTGGCCGATTCCGTGCGCGCGCTGGTGCACAGCGACACGGCGCTCGCCCAGAAGGTCATCTCCGACGACGTCATTCTCGACCACGCCGAACGCGAAGTGGGCGACAAGGCGATCACCACGATTGCCCGCCGCCAGCCGATGGCCGCCGACCTTCGCGAAATCATGGGTTCGATCCGCATCGCCGCCGATCTGGAGCGCGTCGGCGACCTCGGCAAGAACACCGCCAAGCGCGTCATCGCGGTTCAGGGCACCGGCGTTCCGCGTCGTCTCGCCCGCGGCTTCGAGCACCTGTCGGAGCTGGCGCTGGTGCAGCTCAAGGAAGTGCTGGACGTCTACTCGACCCGCGCGCCGGAAAAGGCCGTGTCGATCCGCGAGCGCGACGAGGAAATCGACGCCATGTACACCTCGCTCTTCCGCGAGATGCTGACCTACATGATGGAAGATCCGCGCAACATCACCACCTGCACGCATCTCCTGTTCTGCGCCAAGAACATCGAGCGCATCGGCGACCATGCCACCAACATCGCCGAGACGATCTACTACATGGCGACCGGCAGCCAGCCGGAAGGCGAGCGTCCGAAGGACGACACGGCCAACACCGTCGGCGCCGTGACGGAATAAGCAGCAGCAGCGAGCGAGAAGAGCGAAAAGCGTATGATCCCCAAAGTTGCCGTCGTCGAAGACGAAGAAGCCCTGAGCGTGCTCTTGCGTTACAACCTCGAGGCCGAGGGCTTCGAGGTCGACACGATCCTCAGGGGCGACGAGGCGGAAATCCGCCTGCAGGAGCGCACACCGGACCTCCTCATCCTCGACTGGATGCTGCCGGGGGTCTCCGGGATCGAGCTCTGCCGCCGGCTGCGCCAGCGGCCGGAGACGGAGCGGCTGCCGATCATCATGCTGACGGCGCGCGGCGAGGAGAGCGAGCGCGTGCGCGGCCTCTCCACCGGCGCCGACGACTATGTGGTCAAGCCGTTCTCGACGCCGGAACTGATGGCCCGCGTCAAGGCGATGCTCCGCCGCGCCCGGCCGGAAGTGCTCTCGACCGTCCTTCGCTGCGGCGACATCGAACTCGACCGGGAGACGCACCGCGTTCACCGCAAGAGCCGCGAAGTGCGCCTCGGCCCGACCGAGTTCCGCCTTCTCGAATTCCTGATGTCCTCGCCCGGGCGGGTCTTCTCCCGTTCGCAACTGCTGGACGGCGTCTGGGGCCACGACATCTACGTCGACGAACGCACCGTCGACGTCCATGTCGGGCGGCTGCGCAAGGCGCTGAACTTCTCCAGCATGCCGGACGTGATCCGAACGGTCCGCGGCGCCGGATATTCGATGGAAGCCTGAGGCTTTCGGACGGCTGAAATGAAAAACGGGCCTCGCGGCCCGTTTTTTTGTTCTGAAAGTAGCGGCGCTTAATGCGCCGCTGCCCTGCGGCGCTCGTTGACCGGCTGGTAGGCGAGGCGCTGGTGGTAGCCGCAGTAGGGCGAGCTATCCGGGCTGTCGCAGCCGCAGAAATGGAAGTCTTCCTTCAGCGGGTCGCCGACCGGCCACTTGCAGGTGCGCTCGGTCAGTTCCGTCAGGCCGAGGCGGCGGGAAATCGGAACGACGACGTTGCTGGCCGGGCGGAATTCGATCTCCTCGACGGTATCGATCTCTATCTCTTCCTTGAGGAGCGTGGCGCCCTGCTGGCGGGTGACCGTGCGGGTCGTGACGCGCGAGGCGTAGTTCGGCGCGCGCGGCGCAGACGTCGTACGCTTCTGCGCCCGCGCCGGCGCGGCGGTCCCGCCCGCCTTCGCCCGCCCGGGCAGGCTCAGGCGGTGCACCTTGCCGATGACCGCATTGCGGCTGACGCCGCCGAGCTGTGCTGCGATCTGGCTGGCGCTCAGCCCTTCGGACCATAGCTTCTTGAGCTTTTCGACGCGTTCGTCTGTCCAGTTCATGCTCTGTCTCCGCCTGTCGCGTTCATGGCAGAATCCCTCGCCAATGCCTCGATTGCCGTCGAAGCCCAAAACGCTATAAAATTGTGGTGACTAGTTCCGCCGCATGCAGTCTAGTAATTAACGCTTAACCTAGTGTCAGGCTGACTCGGTGACAAGAGTCGGAGGAATCTCAAGGATTCGATTTTCGGGTTTTCCCCAACTTGCTGGTTTATGTGGCATTTCTGCAATAAAATACGTTGAGATTTTTTCGCCTTCCAAAGTCGTTTGCGGCAACCGCGAACATCCCGGTTTTGTTGACATCGCGGTGCAAAAAGGAAATAGTGCGACCGGCCGCCGAAAGGCGGCATTTTGATTTTTTGGCGCCGCGAGGCAGCACTTTTTGAACCTTTGGAGATGCCGTCCGGCACCTTCGCCCGAGTTGACCGAGGAGACCTGCGCCATGGCCGAAGCCACGCCGCTTTATGATACCTATTCTCGCGCGCCGCTGCGGTTCGAGCGAGGCGAGGGGGTCTGGCTGATCACCGACGGCGGCGAGCGATATCTCGATTTCGGCGCCGGCGTGGCGGTCAGCTCGCTCGGGCACGGTCATCCGCATCTCGTCGAGGCGCTGAAGGCGCAGGCCGACAAGGTCTGGCACCTCTCCAACATCTACGAAATCCCCGGCCAGGAAGTGCTCGGCAAGCGGCTCGTCGACGCGAGCTTCGCCGACAAGGTGTTCTTCACCAATTCGGGCGCCGAGGCGCTGGAATGCGCGATCAAGACGGCGCGGCGCTACCAGTTCTCCAAGGGGCATCCCGAGCGCTTCCACGTCATTACCTTCGAGGGCGCCTTCCACGGCCGCACGATCGCGACGATTGCCGCCGGCGGGCAGGAGAAATATATCGAAGGCTTCGGACCGAAGGCGGCAGGCTTCGACAAGGTTCCCTTCGGCGATATCGAGGCGGTCAAGGCCACCATCACCGATGCGACGGCGGCGATCCTGATCGAGCCGGTGCAGGGCGAGGGCGGCATTCGCCCCGCGACGCCGGAATTCCTGCGCGCGCTGCGCTCGCTCTGCGACGAGCACGGCCTGCTCCTGATCCTCGACGAGGTCCAGTGCGGCGCCGGGCGCACCGGCAAGCTCTTCGCTCACGAATGGTCGGGCGTGACGCCGGACATCGTCGCCGCGGCCAAGGGCATCGGCGGCGGTTTCCCGCTCGGCGCCTGCCTGGCGACGGCCGAGGCCGCTTCCGGCATGACGGCGGGCACCCACGGCACCACCTATGGCGGCAACCCGCTGGCCATGGCGGTCGGCGCTGCCGTTCTCGACGTCATGCTGGCCGATGGCTTCCTTGAGCATGTCCGCGACGTGGCGCTGGTGTTCCGCCAGGGGCTCGCCTCGCTCAAGGATCGCTATCCGGACATCGTCGAGGACGTGCGCGGCGAAGGCCTGATGCTCGGCATCAAGCCGACGGTTCCGGCGGCGGACCTGCTGCGCGCCGTCCGCGCCGAGCATCTGCTCGCCATACCGGCCGGCGACAACGTGCTCAGGCTGCTGCCGCCGCTGATCACCACCGCCGACGAGGCCCGCGAGGGGCTGGCGCGGATCGAGCGGGCCATCGAGGCCCTGCGTGCCGAAAAGGCGCGGAAATCGGCCTGACAGCAGGCGCCCGGCCTTCATGCGCCCGGTGAAGCCGGGCGCGCCGTTTTTTTGGAGCTTAGACAGACGATGGCATCCCCCAAGCATTTCCTCGATCTCTCCGCGGTTTCCGCCGGCGACCTGCGCGATATCCTCGAAGACGCCAAGACCCGCAAGCAGGCGACCAAGGCCGGCACCGCCGACAAGCCGCTGGCCGGCAAGACGCTGGCGATGATCTTCGAAAAGCCGTCGACGCGCACGCGCATCTCCTTCGACGTCGGCATGCGCCAGCTCGGCGGCGAGACGGTGTTCCTGTCGGGCACGGAAATGCAGCTCGGCCGCGCCGAGACGATCGGTGATACCGCCAAGGTGCTGTCGCGCTACGTCGACGCCATCATGATCCGTACCACCGATCACGCCCGCATGCTGGAGCTTGCCGAACACGCGACGGTGCCGGTCATCAACGCGCTGACGGACGACACGCATCCCTGCCAGATCATGGCCGACGTCATGACCTTCGAGGAGCATCGCGGCTCCATCAAGGGCAAGACGATCGCCTGGAGCGGCGACGGCAACAACGTGCTGCATTCCTTCGTCGAAGGGGCTGCCCGCTTCGGCTATCGCATGACGATGGCCGTACCCCTTGGTTCCGAGCCGAAGGATCACTATCTGAACTGGGCCCGCAACGAGGGCGCCGACATCCTGCTCTGCCATGAGGCCGAGCGCGCGGTGGCCGGCGCCGATTGCGTGGTAACCGATTGCTGGGTTTCCATGAACCAGGAACACCGGGCGCGGGGCCATAACATCTTCCAGCCTTATCAGGTCAATCCGGCGCTGATGAGCCGCGCGAACGGCGATGCGCTGTTCATGCATTGCCTGCCCGCCCATCGCGGCGAGGAGGTGACGGACGAGGTGATCGATGGCCCGCAATCCGTGGTGTTCGACGAGGCGGAAAACCGCCTGCATGCGCAGAAGTCCATTCTGGCATGGTGCCTCGGCGTGATCTGACATTCGGGCTGCGGCGTGCCGCAGCCTCCGGGCGCCATGAAAGACCTGCGCCCGAGGACCAGGAGTAGGATTTATGGCGGATACCGCAGCTTCGCTTGGCCAGTTCGATTTTGCCGGGGACGATCACGTCGTGCCCTTTCAGGTGGAGGGCCTGGACGTGCGCGGCCGCGCCGTGCAGCTCGGCCCGCTGCTCGACGCGATCCTGGCGCGGCATGCCTATCCCGAGCCGGTGGCGCGCCTGCTGGCCGAGGCGGTGGTGCTGACGGTGCTGATCGGCACCTCGCTGAAGTTCGAGGGCAAGTTCACGGTCCAGACCAAGGGCGACGGCCCGGTCGACCTGCTGGTCGCCGATTTCTCGACGCCGGAAAACGTGCGCGCCTATGCCCGCTTCAATGAGGAAGCGCTGGAGCGCGCCGTGGCCGCCGGCGAGACGGAGCCGGAACAGTTGCTCGGCAGCGGCGTGCTTGCCTTCACCATCGACCAGGGGCGCTTCATGCAGCCCTACCAGGGCATCGTGCCGCTCGACGGCCGTTCGCTGGAAGAGATCGCCGGCGTCTATTTCCGCCAGTCGGAGCAGATCGCGACCCGCGTGCGGCTGAGCGCGGCAGAGCTTTTCGACCGAGACGCCGGCGGCAAGCCGCGTCGCCGCTGGCGCGCGGGCGGGCTGATCGCGCAGTTCCTCCCCGAGGCGCCCGAGCGCATGCGCCAGCCCGATCTCCACGGCGGCGACGGCTATGTCATGGCCGCCGAGAGCGAGGACGACGCCTGGGCCGAGGCCCGCTCGCTGGTCGACACCATCGATGCCGACGAGCTGACCGACCCGCAGGTTGGCACCGAACGGCTGCTCTACCGCCTGTTCCACGAGCGCGGCGTGCGCGTCTTCGAGCCGCAGGCGGTGGTCGATCGCTGCAGCTGCTCGCGCGACCGGCTGAAGGCCGTGCTGCAGAGTTTTTCGGCGGATGATATCGAGGCGGCGCAGGAAGACGGCCACATCGCCGCGACCTGCGAATTCTGCTCCACGACCTATCGTTTCGAGGTGTCGGAAGTTGGCGCCTAGGCGCAATAGCCCCTCACCCTAACCCTCTCCCCGCAGGCGGGGAGAGGGAACCGAGACGGCGCGGCATATCCCTTCTCCCCGCGCGCGGGGAGAAGGTGGCGGCCCCTTCGACAAGCTCAGGGCGGATGAGGGGCTTTTCCGCTGATCAGTTCAGCGTGCGCAGCAGGCCGGGCGTATCCAGCGAGAAGGCGGGGATGGTGACGTCGAAGAGTTCGCCGTCGTCGGTTTCCATCTGGTAATGGCCGAACATCATGCCCGAGGGCGTATCGAGCGGGCAGCCGGACGAATATTCATAGGTGTCGCCCGGCTTCAGCCGCGGCTGCTCGCCGACCACGCCGGGGCCGCTCACCTCGTCGACCTGGCCGTTCTGGTCGGTGATGTGCCAGTAGCGGTTGACGAGCCGCACGGCGAGCGTGGAATTGTTCGAGATGACGATGCGGTAGCCCCAGACATACCGATCGTCGTCCGGATCGGATTGCTCCTCCAGATAAAACGGTTCTACGACGACTTCGATGCCTCTGGTAAGGGCGCTATACATTGGCGGACGGCCTGATTTCATCACCTACCGTTAGCCACAGGGCACGCGGCCCGTCAAGAAATCGATCGGTGAATCATTTGGAACAGCCTGCTTCGGAAAGCTTTACCCGCCGTTAACGCTAAGATTCGCGGTTAACGGCGGTCGCGGAGCGGTTGCACCGCGACCGATGCCTCGGTCGGTTTTAGGCCGGAACCTTGTCCAGCGCGCGCGCAAAATCCTCGACGAGGTCGGCGGTGTCTTCGATGCCGGCCGAGAAGCGGATGGTGCCGGGCGAAATGCCGAGTTCGGTGCGCGCCTCTTCCGTCAGGTTCTTATGGGTGGTGGTGCCCGGATGCGTGATCAGGCTGCGGGAATCGCCGAGATTGTTGGAGATGCGCACGACCTCCAGCGCGTTCTGCATCGCGAACGCCGCCTGCTTGCCGCCCTTCAGCTCCACCGCCACCAGCGTCGAGCCGCCGGACATCTGCTTGGCGATGATATCGGCCTGCGGATGGTCCTTGCGGCCCGGATAGATCACCTTGGCAACCTTGGGATGGGCGGCGAGGAAATCGGCGACGGCCGCGGCGTTCGCCGTCTGCTGGCGCACGCGCAGCGGCAGTGTCTCGATGCCCTTCAGGAGCGTCCAGGCGTTGAACGGCGACATGGCCGGGCCGGTGTGGCGGTAATAGTCCTGATATTCCTTCTCGATCCATTCCTTGTCGGACAGCACGATGCCGCCGAGGCAGCGGCCCTGGCCGTCGATATGCTTGGTGGCCGAGTAGACGACGATATGCGCGCCGAGTTCCAGCGGCTTCTGGAAGAGGGGGGTCGCGAAGACGTTGTCGACGATCAGCTTGGCGCCGACCTGGTTGGCAAGTCTCGCGACGCCGGCGACGTCGACCACTTCCAGCGTCGGGTTGGTCGGGCTTTCGAGGAAGAGGACCTTGGTGTTCGGGCGGATCGCCTTTTCCCAGTTCTCCAGCGAGCGGCCGTCGACCAGCGTGCATTCGACGCCGTATTTCGGCGCAAGCGTCTCGACGACATAGCGGCAGGAGCCGAAGACGGCGCGGGCCGCGACGATGTGGTCGCCGGCCTTCACCTGGCAAAGGACGGCGGAGGCGACGGCGGCCATGCCGGAAGCCGTGGCGCGGCCCTCTTCGGCGCCTTCCAGAAGGCACATGCGCTTTTCGAACATGGCGTTGGTGGGGCTGCCGTAGCGGGCATAGATGAAGCCCTCGGTCTCGCCCTTGAAGCGGGCCTCGGCGGCTTCCGAATTCTCGTAGACGAAGCCCTGCGTGAGATAGATCGCCTCGGACATCTCGCCATATTGCGAGCGGAGCGTGCCTCCGTGAACGAGCTGCGTTGCGGGGCGCCAGGTCTTGCTCATGCCATCACCACTTTCAAAAACAAAAAAACCGGCCGCAAAAGCAAACCGGTTTTACCCCGGTCTCTTTAGCCATTTGTTTTACGTGGCTGCAAGCCGACCGGCCAAAATCACCACGGGATAAGAGTGCAATACCGCCGTTGACCGCTTGCGTCAATTGTCCGATTTTGGTTTTGTCGGCGGCTAATCAGGATGAGGCATGATGGCTCGCGAAACAGGAATCTTGGCGGATCGCGCCATTGCAGCGCTCTTCGAAACGGGGCGGCTTCTGAGCGAAAAGGAGCTTGATCGCGACCAGATCCAGCCGGCAAGCCTCGATCTTCGGCTCGGCGCCAAGGCGTTCCGCGTCCGCGCCAGCTTCATGCCCGGCCCCTCGCACCGCGTGGCCGACAAGCTCGACAGGCTCAGCCTTCATGTGGTCGACCTCAGCGAAGGCGCCGTGCTGGAGACGGGCTGCGTCTACATCGTGCCGCTGATGGAAAAGCTCGACCTGCCGGCGGCGATGTCGGCGTCCGCCAATCCGAAAAGCTCGACCGGCCGCCTCGATATCTTCACGCGCGTCATCACCGACTATGCGCAGGAGTTCGACAAGATCCCGGCCGGCTATTCCGGCCCGCTCTATCTCGAAATCAGCCCGCGCACCTTTCCGATCGTCGTGCGGCGTGGGTCGCGCCTGTCGCAGATCCGCTTCCGCATCGGCCAGGCGCTGCTCGGCGAGCCGGAGCTTCTGGCGCTGCACGAGCGCGAGACGCTGGTGGCGGCCAAGCGGCCGAACGTCACCGGCGGCGGCATCGCGCTCTCGATCGACCTTTCCGGCGACAAGGACGGCCTGATCGGCTATCGCGGCAAGCACCACACCGCCGTCGTCGACGTCGACCAGAAGGACCAGCACGACCTCTTCGATTTCTGGGAGCCGCTCTATAGCCGCGGCCGCACCGAACTCATCCTCGACCCGGACGAATTCTACATCCTCGTGTCGCGCGAGGCGGTGCATGTACCGCCGCTCTATGCGGCCGAAATGACGCCCTTCGATCCGCTGGTCGGCGAATTCCGCGTCCACTATGCCGGCTTCTTCGATCCTGGCTTCGGCCACGCGCCGGCCGGCGGCCGCGGCAGCCGCGCCGTTCTCGAAGTGCGCAGCCACGAGGTGCCCTTTATTCTCGAAGACGGCCAGATCGTCGGCCGCCTCGTCTACGAACACATGCTGGAACAGCCCGCGAGCCTCTACGGCTCCGGCCTCGGCTCCAACTACCAGGCACAGGGCCTGAAACTGTCGAAGCATTTTCGCCTGTGACGGACACGGCCCCGAGCGGGCCTTGACAGCGCCTCGGAACTATTGGAAGTCTGAACCGGCTTCGCGGGTGTAGCTCAATGGTAGAGCAGCAGCTTCCCAAGCTGACGAAGCGGGTTCGATCCCCGTCACCCGCTCCATTTCTCCCCACATAAAAAAGGCGGAACGCTTTCGCATCCCGCCTTCGATTGTTCCGGCAGAGTTCGATCAGAACTCCGTCCAGTCGGCGTCGTTGGCGGCCGACGGGGCGGGGGCGGTGGTGCCGCCGAAGGCGTTCATCAGTTTCTGGCCGAGCGCGCGGGCGGGCGAGCTGCGGGGACGCGACTTGCCTTCCTCGGCGGCGCGGACCGGCGTGTAGGCGGGCCGGGGTGCAGGGGAAACGGCCGGGGAGGGCGCGCGCGGCGCCGGTGCGGACGTCGAGGCGACGAAGCCGCCGCCGCTCACCTTGAACTGGCCGAGAAGTGCCGTCAGCGACGCGGCTTCGGTGGCAAGCCCGTGGCTCGCGGCCGTGCTTTCCTCCACCATGGCGGCGTTCTGTTGCGTGCCCTGATCCATAGTGTTGACGGCCGTATTGATCTCCTGCAGCCCGACGGACTGCTCGCGCGCGGCTTCGGCGATCGCCTGGACGTGGCGGTTGATCTCCTGCACTTCGCCGACGATGGCGTCGAGCGCCTTGCCGGTCTCGTCGACCAGGCTGACGCCGCTGCGGACCTGCGTACCCGAGGCGGTGATCAGCGACTTGATCTCGCGCGCCGCGCTCGCTGAGCGCTGCGCAAGCTCGCGCACTTCCTGCGCAACGACCGCAAAGCCCTTGCCGGCTTCACCGGCACGGGCGGCCTCGACGCCGGCGTTCAGCGCCAGAAGATTGGTCTGGAAGGCGATATCGTCGATGACGCCGATGATGTTGCTGATCTCGCTCGCGGATTTCTCGATCTGCTGCATCGCGTCGACGGCGTTGCGCACCACCACGCCGGAGCGTTCGGCGCTTTCACGCGTGCGGCCGACAAGCTCACGCGCTTCCTCGGCGCGTCTGGCGGCGTCCTTGACGGTGGTCGTGATCTCTTCGAGTGCGGCGGCCGTCTCTTCGACGGAAGCGGCCTGCTGTTCGGTGCGGCGCGAAAGATCGTCGGCGGAGGAGCGGATCTCGTTGGCGCCGGCGCTGATGGCGCGCGCATTCGCGCCGACGGCCGTCATCGCCTCGTCGAGCTTCGTCAGCGAAACGTTGAAGTCGCGGCGCAGCGTGTCGAGGTCGCCGGCGAAGGGCGTGTCGATCGAGGTGACGAGGTCGCCGGCCGCCAGACGCCGCAAGCCGTTGCCGAGCGCCTGGACGACGCGCTGCAGCTCGTCGGCTTCCGCCGTCCGCTGCGCCTCGCGCTCAGCGCGCTCGGCCTCGCTCTGCGTGCGGTCGGCCTTGCTCTGGGCTTCCAGCCTTGCGCGCTCGATGGCGTTGTCGCGGAAGATCGAGACGGTCGCGGCCATCTGGCCGACTTCGTCGCGCCGGTCGAGGCCGTCGATTTCGGTTCTGGTGTCGCCGCCGGCAAGCGCTTCCATGCGCTCGCGCAGGCGCGCCATCGGCCGGCTGATGCCTGCCTCCGCGATGAAGAGCGCAAGGCCGATTGCCGCAAGCGCCGCAAGCCCGATGACGATCATGCTGTAGGTCCCCGTCCTGTTGACGGAAGCGGAAAGGTCGGCGCCGCCGTCGCGCAGCAGGGCCATCAGGCGGTCGTTGCTGGCGATCAGCTCCGGCGTCACCTTGTCCATGCGCGCGCTGACCGCGAGCATCGCGGCATCGGCTTCGTCGGCCTTGCCGGCCTTGCGCAGCGCGATGACGTTCTTGGTGAGCGCCTGCAGCTCGTCGACTCTGGCGAGCAGGCTTTCGACCGCCGTCGCCGTGGACGGCACCAGATCGGCGGAGTTGCGCAGCCGCGTGCGCGCCGAAGCGAAGAACTTGTCATGCAGCGCGACGGCTTGGGTGAATTGCGGCGAGGCGGGGTCCATGTTCAGGAGGAGGCTTGCTTCCAGCGCCGAGGTCACGATGGAGGCGCTGGCGCGCGCCGATTCCATCGCCGCCGCGGCCTCGTGGCCGACGAAACCGCTATAGCGGGCGTCGGCGGACTTGAGCTGGCTGACGACGTAGAACAGGCCTGCGAAGGAAACGGCGCTGAGGAGCAATACGACGGCAAGGATCTTTGTCTTGATCTTGAAATGAGTGAGCATGGGTCTGTCCGCTGTGATGGCCTGCAAGGTTCGGCCTCTCGGGCTGCCGGAGGGCAGGCACCGTCGCGCCGACTAGACGCGACATTGTTTAATAGCGCGCTAACGATCGCCGGTTTTCCACCGCGTGACGCTTACCCCGGCGCGCCGGGCTGCGACGGCTCGTGCGGCGTCTTGTGCCAGAGAAACGGGTTGGAGCGCAGTTCCAGCACGGCCCGCCATGCCGCGAGCGAAACCATCATCCAGTAGATAGGCACGGCGGCAAAGCGCCAGCCGATCCGCTTCTTCTCCCGGTCGATCATCGCGACTGTCCCGAGCAGCAGGAAGATCGCATAGCTGCCGAGGATATTGACGAAGTCGATCGCAAACAGGAGCTGCTCCGTCAGCGGCACGCCGGCCACCGGTCTTGAGAGCATGGCGACGACCGACTGTAAGAGGAAGGCAAGCACCAGCGGATGGGCGAGCGAGGAGATCAGCATCCCGCCGATCAGGAGATGGAAGACGCCGAAGGCGCGAAGCCCCATCTCGCGGCGCAAGGCGCCGGGATCGCGCATCATCACCAGCCAGGTCTGCAGCCAGCCCTTGTACCAGCGGGTCCGCTGCCGCAGCCATATGCCGGGATTGGTCGGCGCGTCCTCGATGGTCTGCCGCTCGATCACTTCGGAGCGGTAGCCGAGGCGATAGAGGCGCATGCCGAGATCGGCGTCCTCGGTGACGTTGAAGGGGTCCCAGCCGCCGGCTGCGCTCAGGACCTCCGTGCGGAAATGGTTGGAGGTGCCGCCGAGCGGAAGCGGCATGCCGTAGCGCGCGAGCATCGGCAGCAGCGCCCGGAAGAGGGCGGCATATTCGAGCGCGAAGAGCGCGCTCAGCCAGGATTGCCCGCCGTTTCCGATCACCAGCGGCGCCTGCAGGCAGGCCACACGATGCGAGGCCGCGGCAAACCGCGCATGCGCCTCGCGCAACTGCTCCGGATGCGGACGGTCCTCGGCGTCGTAGACGGCGAGATAGGCGCCGCGCGCGCCGGCAAGCGCGTAGGTGAGGGCCTTGGGCTTGGTGCGCGGATGCATCGCCGGCACCTCGACGATTTCGAACTGCGGCCCGAGATCCTGCGCGGCCAGCGCCTCGATCGTCTCGCGGTCGTCGGCCTCGCAGACGAGCTTGATATCGAGGAGCGAGGCCGGCCAATGCAGCCGCTTGAGCGCGGTCACCAACTGTGCGGCAACATCGGCCTCGCGATAGAGCGCGACCATGACGGTATAGACCGGCAGGCTTCCTTCCGGGATGGCGGCGACGAAGGGGCGCCGCCGGCGTTTCTGAAAGGTCGCCAGCCCGCGCAGCAACAGGGCCGCGAGATAGAGGAACGATAGGATCAGATGAAAAAGCTGGCGGCTGGCCGGCACGGCGACCAAGCATAGCACGAGAAGGCTCGATGCCACCCCGGCGTAGAAACCCTGGTTGCCCTGAAAGACGATCCGGGCGCTGAAGCGCGGCTGCGTCTCGAAGAGGTTCGTCACCGTCTCGCGGACACGCCGGGCGGCTCCCGCCGTCCAGGCGGCGCGGCGGATAGTCGCGGGTGACGCGATCGCAAGCGAATCCTTCAACTGCGGATGCCGGGCGATCGACCGGCGCAGATCGGGCAGATGCCGCACCTCCGGCGCGATCACCGTCTTCGGCGGCAGGCGCGAATGGGTGACGCGCAGCATGGTCGGCTGCCGGAGCTGGCTGTCGAGCGCGAACGCGTCGGCAACCGCGTTGTCGCGGATCGTCTCGATGTAGGGCAGCGAAAGATTTTCAGCGACGGCGCGGTAATAGTCGCCCTCGCGGATATCGCCGCCGACCGTCAGCTCCTGCTGGACGCTGGTTCCGTTGCTCAGCGCGCGGTCCGCCGCCGCTTCGATGGCGGCCCTGTCGATGCCGAGCGCGATCATCGCGTCGATATCCGACGCAATCCGATCCTGCGCCGCCGTGCCGGCGAGCGCCGGCGCAAACGCGATGACGACCGATTGCCGTTCTTCGCCGGCCGGGCCGGCCGGCGGCGGATATTCCCCGAAGCGCGTCACTCTGCTACACCGTTACCTGAGCAGTCACGTTCCCGAGCAATTCCAGCCAAAAGTGTGAAGCGGTTTTGCGTCCGGAATTGCGTAAAATCAAAAAAGGCCCAGGCAGGATCATAGTGAAAAGCGTATTTCCTTCACCCCTGCATCTTAAGGGGTTTTACACGCTAGGCGTGATTTTTTTGATGCTTTTGGCTGTATTTCCGGCAAAAGCGCAGGAGCGCGCGCAGCCGGGCGTGCCGATCCTCTTCGACGCGCGCGAGCGCCTGCCGAAGCCGGATCTGTCGTCGCTGGTGCGGCTGCGGTTTCTGACGACGGTCGATTTCCCGCCGTTCAACTTCTCCGACCAGTCGGGAAAGCTTTCCGGCTTCCATGTCGACCTTGCCCGCGAGATTTGCGACGAACTGGGCGTTGCCGAAAAATGCCAGATCCAGTCGCTGCCCTTCGAGGAGTTGCCGGCGGCCCTTGCCGCCTCCCAGGGCGACGCGGTGATCGCCGGCGTTGCGGTGACGCCGGAACTCCGGCAGCGCTTCGCCTTCTCGCGGCCCTATCTGGAGCTGCCGGCGCGCTTCGTGCGCAATCTTCACGCGGCGATTGAAGGAACGACCGCCTCGGCGCTCGCCGGCAAGCCGGTCGGCGTGGTGAAGGGCACGGCGCACGAGGCGATGCTCGCCGCCTTCTTCCCGGCGATCAAGGCGGTGCCGTTCGACGACAAGGAGGCGCTGCTTGCCGCCGTCAGGGACGGCAAGGTCGATGCGATCTTCGCCGACAGCCTGCAGCTTTCCTTCTGGGTCTCGTCCGAGGCCGCGCAGACATGCTGCGCGCTGTTCGACGGGCCTTACGTCTCGACGCAGTTTCTCGGCGAAGGCATGACCGTCATGCTGCGCGCGCAGGACGCCGACCTGACGGCGGCGATCAACCATGCGCTCGCGACCCTGTCGCGAAACGGCCGTCTTCAGGAAATCTATCTGCGCTATTTCCCTTACAGCCTTTATTGAGGCGTCAGGCCTTGCGGTGGCGGGCGATGGCGCTGCGCTCGATGGCGGCGCAGGTCAGCTTGTCGAGGCCGAGCCGGTCCCGCAGCAGGCTGAGCAGCCGCAGTTCCTCGGCCTTGACGGACAAATCCGCCGACGCCACTTCGACGGCGAGCGCATAAGCCGTGTCGTAAAGCCGCGACGGCAGCGTGTCGCGCACCGTCTCCAGCACGATATCAAGCCCTTCGGGGCCGGCGAGCAGCGTGGCGCAATCGCGCGACACCGCAATCAGATTGTCCTCGTCGAAGCCCCTGAACACCGGCAGCACCTGGACCAGTTCCCCGATCCGTCCGAGTTCGCGATCGTTCATCGTGCGGTCGACGGCGGAGGCCATGACCATGACGTAGACGAGCGCGTCGTGGGTGGTCAGCGGATGATTCATGATGGTCCCTGTCGTTGTGTCGGCGGCGGAGAGTAGAAAGCCGGGCGGCGCATGGCAAGGCCCCCTCAGATCGGATTAAGCGGGTCTTCCTTCGGCGGCGTCGGGGCGAGCGTCGAAGGCCCGTCCTTGCGCGGGCCGTCGCCGTAGATGCCGCGCCGGGCGTTGCGGGCCTCGTCGTTCATGCCCGCAAACGGCGAGCCGGCCTCGGGCTCGGCCCAGCCGTTCTGCACGAGCCATTGGCTGATATCGAGCTTGACGTAGCGGCACCGCGCCGTGACCGTTCCCTGCCAGTCCGCGCCCGGCAGGTCACAGGTGAGCGTGCGGCCGCGCAGGAAGGCGCGAAGCGCCGTGCGGGCCACCATGCCGCAGGGCCATTGCTCACCCCTGGCATTGGCGCAGGTTTTGGCCGGGTCCGTCGGCGCGATGCCGGCAAGCTGCAGCTTGCGCTCGCCGACCGTCAGCACGCCGGCACGCTCGGCAAAGGGATTGGCCACATCGACCGGCACCAGATCGACGGGCTTCGGCACCAGCCGCCCGACGCGCCCGCTCGGGGCGGGGGCATAGAGGGCTTCGACGCCGCTGCGCGCGCTTTCAGGCGTATCGCCGGAGGGGGCATCTCCCGGCACCGCCGGTGGCACGGTCGCATCTGTCTCCTCGGGCGTCTCCTTGCCCTCGTCGCGGTCGCGCAAAAACCGTTCGGCGCCGATGCCGAGCACCGCCGCCATTGCTGCCATTCCCACCAGTCCTGTCAACAAAACCGCCGGGCGCATCGAGAAAACTTTCCTATTGGCTGGCCCAGATGATCCGGGCGATCCACTCCACGTCGGACAGTTCAAGCATACGGTTGGGGTGCTCCGGGTTGAGCGACATCAGCTCGATGGTGCGCGCGCTCTGGCGCAGCAGCACCTTGGCCATGACCTCGCCCTCGCGGGTCTTCACCACCACGCGGTCGTTGCGGCGCACCTGCGCGCCGGGCTCGACGATCAGCACGTCGCCGTCGCGATAGAGCGGCATCATGCTCTCGCCCTGCACTTCGAGCGCGTAGACGCCGGCCTTCTGCGCCGGCGGCGCGGGAAACTCCACCACGTCCCAGCCCTGGCCGGCGGGAAAGCCGCCGTCGTCGAAAAAACCGCCGGCGCCGGCCTGCGCGAAACCGAGCAGCGGAATGGAGCCCGACTGCGGCGGAAAGGCGCCGTCCGGCAGCCGTCCCGGCGCGGAGCGCTGCGGCATCAGCCCGAGAAACTGCTCCATCGTCGCGCCGGTCGCGTCGAGGATCTTGGCGATCGATTCGGTCGAGGGCCAGCGCATGCGGCCGTCCTGGCTCAGCCGCTTGGATTTGTTGAAGGATGTCGGATCGAGCCCCGCCCGGCGCGCAAGCCCGGACGACGTCAGGGCATGCTCTTCGGCAAGCCGGTCGATCGCTTCCCAGATCTGGTCGTGTGACAGCATTGCTCAGCCCTGGAAAGACGGTCGCTTTCGGCCTGGAATCATGGCGCAAGATTAACGGAGCGCGGCACGTTCGTAAAGAGCGGACAGGAATAAAATCCTGCCTTCTCCATAAAGATCGCCTATACCGGCGCCATGTTGATCTTGCCGAGCTGGATGACGGCCTGGGTGCGGCTATCGACGTCGAGTTTCAGGAGGATCGCCGAGACATGCGCCTTGACCGTCGCCTCCGAAACGCCAAGCTCGTAGGCGATCTGCTTGTTGAGCAGCCCTTCGCTGACCATGGCGAGCACCCGGCTCTGCTGCGGCGTCAGCGTCTGCAGGCGGCGGATCAGCTCGGCGATCTCCGGGTCCGCTTCCCGGCCCTCCTGATAGGAGGCGGGGGTGGCGATATCGCCGGCAAGCACGGTCTGCACGCCGCGGCGGATTTCGTCGATGCCGGCGGATTTGGAGATGAAGCCGGAAGCGCCGAGTTCCAGCGCGCGGCGCACCGTCGTCGGATCGTCCGTCGCCGAGATGATGATGATCGGCAGGCCGGCGAATTCGGCGCGCAGCGACATCAGCCCGGAAAAGCCGCTGATGCCGGGCATGGCGAGGTCGAGCAGCATCAGGTCGGCATCGGGGTTGGTCTTCGCCGCCGCGCGCGCCGCCTCGTAGTCTCCCGCCTCGACGATCGCGCGGGCTCCCTCCATGCCGCCGACCGCCTGGCGCAGCGCGTCGCGAAACAGCGGATGATCGTCGGCGATGATAATGGTCTGTTCGTTCATCCAAGCCCCCTCCCAAGGGCCGGTCAGCGGTTTACGCTCGTCTATTCATAGATCGCGCGCGTCTTCTGCGGAAGGGTCTTGTCCTTGCCGTCCTCGCTCTGGAATTCCCGCACCACGCCCATGAAGCTGCGCATCATGCGCTCCATGATGCCGATGGTGCGGTCGACCTCGGCATCGCTCGGCAATTGCGCGCCGGTGCCGGCCGTCTTTTCGAGCGCGGCAACGCGGGCGCTGAGCCGGTCGAGTTCGTCGTCATAGGCGGCGCGCTCGTCGGCGGCCATGCGGCAGACGAGATTGCCGGCCTTGTCCTCGCAGATCGTCATGGCGCCGGTCTGCCGGTCGAGACGCACGAAATGGTCGCCGCTGCGCTCCAGCTGGAAGCGCGACGGATCGGTCTCGGCAGCAAGGGCTGCTGCTGGCAGAACGAGGGTGAGAAGGGCGATTGCCGTTGCCTTGACCATGTCATCCTCCGGAAATTCGACGCCGCGCGCGATTCTTTGCCGCCGGCCGTGGACATCGACGCCGCTTTTCGGCAAAGCGCTGGCAAGAACACTCTTGGCCATAAGGGATGATGACCGTGACGACCGTCGTTTACAAGATCGTGCCGGATGCGCTCTGGCAGGAAGCCAGACAAACCGGCATTTTTCATGGCGCCGCGATCGATCTGACCGACGGCTTCATTCATTTTTCGACGGCCGCGCAGGCAAGGGAAACAGCAGCGCGGCATTTCGCCGGCCAAAAGGGCCTGCTGCTCGTCGCGGTGGATGGGATGAGCCTCGGGGACAAGCTGGTATTCGAGCCGTCGCGCGGCGGCGACCTCTTCCCGCATCTTTACGCGCCCCTGCCGCTTTCCGCCGTTCTTTGGGAAAAGCCGCTGCCGCTTGGTGCGGACGGCGCCCATGTCTTTCCGGAGCTTGGCGAATGATCGACGCTTTCAAGACGCTCGGCCGCCGCGGCCTCTTCCTGTTCGACGCCGAGACGGCGCACGGTCTTTCGATCGCCGCGCTGAAATCCGGCGTGGTGCCTGCCTGCCGCGCCCGCGCCGACGCGCGGCTTGCCCAGACGGTGGCCGGCATCCGCTTTCCGAACCCGCTCGGCATGGCGGCCGGCTACGACAAGAACGCCGAGGTGCCGGAGGCGCTCCTGAAGCTCGGCTTCGGCTTTACCGAGATCGGCACCGTGACGCCGAAGCCGCAGGCGGGCAATCCGCGCCCGCGCGTCTTCCGCCTGGTGGAGGACGAAGGCGTCATCAACCGACTCGGCTTCAACAACGAGGGCCACGAGGCGGCCTATCGGCGGCTCTCGGCGATCCGCACGGATGGCATCGTCGGCGTCAACATCGGCGCCAACAAGGACAGCGAAGACCGCATCGGCGACTATGTGGTAGGCATCCGCCGCTTCTATTCGCTCGCCCGCTATTTCACCGCCAATATCTCCTCGCCGAACACGCCGGGCCTGCGCGACCTGCAGGCGCGCGAAAGCCTTGCGGCGCTGCTCTCGGCCGTGCTTGCCGCCCGCGACGAGGAGGCCGCCAAGGCGGGCCGCAAGGTTCCGGTCTTCCTGAAGATCGCGCCGGACCTGACCGAGGAGGGGATGGACGACATCGCCGCCGAAGCGCTGGCCCATGACCTAGACGGCCTCATCGTCTCCAACACGACGCTGGTCCGCGACGGCTTGAAGGATCAGGTGCAGGCGAAGGAAGCGGGCGGCCTGTCCGGCAAGCCGGTGTTCGAAAAGTCGACGGCGGTGCTCGCCAAGATGCGCAGGCGCGTCGGCGCCGCACTGCCGATCATCGGCGTCGGCGGCGTCTCGTCGGCCGAAACCGCGCTCGAAAAAATCCGCGCCGGCGCCGATCTGGTACAGCTCTATTCCTGCATGGTCTATGAGGGGCCGGGCCTGCCGGCGCGCATCGTCAGCGGGCTTTCGACCCTGCTGGACCGCGAGCGGGCCGCCTCGATCCGCGACCTGCGCGACACGAAGCTCGATTACTGGGCGGCCAAGAACGTCTGATCGGCGCGCTTCTTCAGGTCGAAGGCCAGGAAGAAGCCGCGCAACAGCAGGAAGGCGTTCATGGCAAGCCAGAGGCCGTGATTGCCGAAGGGCGGCACGAAGAGCGCAAGGGCTATCACATAGCCGGCAAAGGACATCAGCATCCGGTTGCGCATGGCGCGCGACCAGGTGGCGCCGATGAAGACCCCGTCCATCAGGAAGGCGAGCGCGCCGGTCAGCCCGGTGACCGCCGCCCACGGCAGATAGGTTGCAGCGGCGGCGCGGACCTCTTCCGCCGTCGTCAGCAGGCGGATGAGGGCGGGGCCGGCGAGTAGGAAGAACAGCGCCGCAAGGGCGGCAAGCCCGAAGGACCAGAGCGCGGTCAGCTTGACGCCGCGGTCGAAGGCGGGGCGATAGGCCGCGCCGATCGAGCGGCCGGTGATCTGCTCGGCGGCGTTCGCCAGCCCGTCGAGATAGTAGCCGGACAACAGGAAGAAATTCATCAGCACCGCGTTGGCGGCGAGCGTCACCGCGCCGAAGCTGCCGCCGATGCGGGTCATCAGCGTGAAGGCGGCGAGAAGCACGAAGGTGCGGATCAGGATATCGCGGTTGAGCGCGAAGAGCTGGCCGAGTTTTTCGCGCGAGAAGAGGTCTGCGCGCGACGGGCGCGGGCTGCCGGCAAAGCCGCGCAGCACGATCGCAAGGCCGGTGACGGCGCCGGCGGTCTCGCCGATCATCGTGCCCCAGGCAACCCCCGCCACGCCCCAGCCGAGGCCGAGACCGAGCGCGATGGCAAGCACCATGTTGATGCCGTTGATCAGCGTCTGCAGCAAGAGGCCAATGTGCCCCTGGCCGCGGCCGAGCACGAATCCGAGGATGGCGTAGTTCGCGAGCGCCGCCGGGCCGGCGAGCATGCGGATCGAGAAATAGGTGCGCGTCGCCTCCGCCACGCCGCCTTCCGGCCCCATCAGCTTCAGGCCGAGCCAGAGCAGTGCGGGCGAGAGAAGCAGCAGCAGCCCGCCGCAGACGATGGCGGAAAGGAACGCCCGCCAGAACACCGCCTGCTGCTCATGCGCGTCGCGCCGGCCGAAGGCCTGCGCGGTAAGCCCCGTTGTCGAAGACCGCAGGAAGTTGAAGCTCGCGAAGATCAGGTCGAACAGCACTGCGCCGATCGCAAGCCCGGCGAGCGCGTCGGCCAGCCCCATCCGTCCGACGACGGCGGTATCGACGAGACCGAGCAGCGGCGTCGTCATGAAGGCGAGCGTCATCGGCAGCGCGATCGACAGCACCAGCCGGTGCGTCACCTCGAAGGCGAGCGTGTTCGTCTTGTTTGCGGCCTGATCCATGCGCAGCCTCGTCTCCGGCCCGTTATACGGTGGAGAGCACCATGGCCCAATAGGGCGTGTCGCCGGAAGCGGAGGCGTGCGCGACGGCGACGCCGAGCCCGCCGTAATTGCCGAGCATGTTGTGCAGGTGTTTGGGCGAATTGATCCAGGCGGTCACGGCCGCGCCGACGTCATGCTGCTCGGCGGCGATGTTTTCGGCGGCCGGCAGCTTCACGCCGCTCGCCTTGACGCGCACGCCGAAATCGTCGCCGGTTCCGATCAGGTGCTGCATCTTGCCCGCGCTCGCCATGCGCTTCGCCTGGTAGAGGGCGGCGGCGGTCGCGGCCGGATCGACGCTCAGCGCCGGCAGCCCGTTCTTGGCGCGCAGCGCGTTGACGAGCGGAAGGGCCGCCGCCGTCTGGTCGGCGCCGGGCACGTTGCTGACCTTGACCGGCGCGTGCGTCGCGCAGCCGGCAACGCCGGCGGCGAAGGTCAGGGCGGAAAAGCGCAGCACCGTGCGGCGTGAGACGGGAAGGGATTGAAAGGTCATGGGGTCAGCGGCGATAATTGAAGACGCGAAGGATGATGAAAAGCGGCACGACGATCGTCGCGCCGAGAAGCAGGTAGTCGCCGAAATGCCCGAGTGCGGCAAAGCCCGAATGCCAGAGATCCAGTACGAAACGGCGGACGCCCGCCACCAGATCCCACGGTTGCCAGCCGAAGACCTTCATGACGAAGCCGACGATCAGCGAGACGACGATGAGCTTCACCACCGTCCGGCCGGGCGAATCGCCGAGAAATCTGTTCACCTCATCCGACATGGCGTGTCTCCTGTTCGCCCCTCAGATAAAGCCGCGGGCGGGACCTCGCAAGCGCTTTCCGGGGCATTGGCCTGCTGCCTGAAATAAGACTTGAGTTTTTTTGTGGCCGCCGCCAAATGGCGGCCTTTCGAAGGGATGCCGCCATGCTGCCGAGCCAGCTTTCCTCCGGCGACGTGATCGCCGACCGCCGCGCCGATTATGCGAAGATGCTGGCCGAAAGCGGCGAGCCCGCCGGTGCCGCGGAGCTGATGGAGCAGGCGCTGGAACTCGTGCCCGGCTGGGCCGCCGGCTGGTTCAGCCTTGCCGGCTATCGCGAGAAGGCGGGAGACGCGGCCGGGGCCGCCGAAGCGTTGCAGCGGGTGCTGTCGCTGGATGCGGGCGACCTCTTCGGCGCGGGGCTGAAGCTTGCCGTGCTCGGGGCTGCCGCCGTGCCGGACCGGCCGCCGAGCCGCTACGTCGAGCGGCTGTTCGACGACTATGCCGACCGCTTCGACACCGCGCTGGTCGAAAAGCTGGACTACAGCGTGCCGCAGAAGCTTGGCGCCCTGATCGCGACGACCGCGCGGCACTTCCGCCACGCCGTCGATCTCGGCTGCGGCACCGGCCTGCTCGGGCCGGAAGTCCGTGGCCGTGTCGACCGGCTGGAGGGCTTCGACCTTTCGGGGAACATGCTGGCCAAGGCGAGAGAGAAGGGCGTCTACGACCATCTCGGCCAGGCCGACCTCTCGCTTGATGCCGAACGCTCCGGCCTTTTCGGGGAGGGGCTTGCGAAAAACCGCGCCGATCTGGTCACCGCTGCCGACGTGCTGATGTATCTCGGCGATCTCGAAGCCACCTTTGCGCTCGTCGCCGCACTGGCCGCCCCTGGCGCAATCTTCGCCTTTTCGGTCGAGGATGCGGGTGAGGGAGATGGGTTCGTTCTTCGCTCGTCCCTGCGCTATGCCCACACCGAAGCCTATCTGCGGACGCTCTCGGCCCGCCACGGCTTTTCCGTGGAGAGGGTCGAGCGCTGCGTCATTCGCATGGATGGCGGAAAACCGGTCCACGGCATACTGTTTCTTACGCAGCGCGCGGCGTGAAGGAACGATTGTTGCGAAGTTGAAATAGGTCAGCATTGCTTACGTATTTTGCTTGATCGAAAGGCCGAAAAGCCCCACAACTCCGGCCATCCGCTGGGGGACGGCAACGCGAAAACGCGCTGAGGCTCCAGCCTCATCATGAACATCGCCATCGTTCGGGGCCTCTCCCGAACGCCCTTCACCGTTTGCCATCGGAGTGCGCGACATGACGCAGCTTATGAGTGCCCTGGGTTTCTGGAACACGAGTGCCACCCGCCACACGGCGGTCGAGGACGTGCAGGGCGTCTTTTCGGGCAGCCTCGTCAGCGCGCTCGGCCTCTACCTGCTCGCAAGCGCCGGTCTTCTGACCGGCAGCACCGCCGGCGTCGCCTTTCTGCTGCACTATGCCTTCGGCGTGAATTTCGGCCTGGCCTTCTTCCTGCTCAACCTGCCTTTCTTCTACCTTTCCTGGAAGCGGCTCGGCGTGGCGTTCACCATCAAGACCTTCATCGCCATCGGCCTGACCTCGGTCATCGCCGATGTGCAGTCGCGCTTCTTTGCGATTTCCAGCATCCATCCGGCCTGGGCGGCGCTGCTTGGCGGCGTGCTCCTCGGCTACGGGCTGCTGGCGCTCTACCGCCACCGCGCCAGCCTCGGCGGCGTCGGCATTCTCGGCATCTATTTGCAGGAGCGGTTCGGCATCCGCGCCGGCCTCGTGCAGCTCGGCATCGATCTCTGCGTGCTCACCGCCGCCTTCTTCGTGACCACGCCGGCGGTCGTCTTCTACTCCGTCCTCGGCGCCGTGGCGCTCAATCTGTTCATCACGATCAATCATCGTTCCGACCGCTATATCGCGCTTTGAAAAGCGCGCCTCGGCGGCGATCTGCTTAAAAAATGTGCTGTTAGCCAAAATATGAGCAGCGCCTTCCGTGCCGCCATGTGGCGAATATTTGGGCATTCATGCCGCGCCACACAAAAATGCCAAATTGTCGCACATTGGCGGCATCTGATTGGAATATCTCGGAAAAATCCTCCTACTTTCGTGAAAAAGCGCCCTTCAAGGCGCTTTTTCTCCCGCTCCCTGTGCGCCGCAGCACGAACTGGCATGACAGATGCATGACAGGGATCAAGCCATCGGTGGCCAGAACAAGGGACCGGCGGGCGCGTATTTTCTCCCGTTTCGCGCGCTCCGCCTTTATGAGGTAGGCAATGACAAAGTATAAGCTCGAATACATCTGGCTCGATGGTTACGCTCCGGTGCAGAACCTGCGCGGCAAGACGCAGGTGAAGGAATTCAACGAGTTTCCGAAGCTCGATCAGCTGCCGCTGTGGGGCTTTGACGGCAGCTCGACCATGCAGGCCGAAGGCCGCAGCTCGGATTGCGTTCTGAAGCCGGTCGCCCTCTATCCCGATCCGGCCCGCAAGAACGGCATTCTCGTCATGTGCGAAGTCATGATGCCGGACGGCAAGACCCCGCATCCGTCGAACAAGCGCGCCACCATCCTCGACGACGAGGGCGCGTGGTTCGGTTTCGAGCAGGAATATTTCTTCTACAAGGGCGGCCGTCCGCTCGGCTTCCCGGATGCCGGCTTCCCCGCTCCGCAGGGTCCCTACTATTGCGGCGTCGGCTTTGCCGCCGTCGGCGATGTCGCGCGCCAGATCGTCGAGGAACATCTCGACCTCTGCCTCGCGGCCGGCATCAACCATGAAGGCATCAACGCCGAAGTGGCCAAGGGCCAGTGGGAATTCCAGGTGTTCGGCAAGGGCTCCAAGCGCGCCGCCGACGAGGTCTGGATGGCCCGCTACCTGCTGCAGCGCCTGACGGAGAAGTACGGCATCGACGTCGAGTACCACTGCAAGCCGCTCGGCGACACCGACTGGAACGGCTCGGGCATGCACGCCAATTTCTCGACTGCCTATATGCGCGAAGTCGGCGGCAAGGACTATTTCGAGCGCCTGATGGCCGCTTTCGAGGAAGCCCGCGCCGATCACATCGCCGTCTACGGCCCGGACAACCACCTGCGCCTGACCGGCAAGCACGAAACGGCCTCGATCCACACCTTCAGCCACGGCGTTGCCGACCGCGGCGCTTCGATCCGCGTGCCACACAGCTTCGTCAACAACGGCTATCGCGGCTACCTCGAGGACCGTCGCCCGAACTCGCAGGGCAACCCCTATGAGATCGCCTCGCAGATCCTGAAGACGATCGCCACGGTCCCGACCAACGACGTCGCTGCCGCCGCCTGATCGCGGCTTGCCGAAACAACAAGGGCGCCGGCTTTGTGGCCGGCGCCCTTTTTTTATCTCTTGCCTCACGCCGCCTGCGCCGGCTTGTCGATCGGATGCTGCAGGCGGAAGCTGACGGCGATCCGGTTCCAGACGTTGATCAGGCCGATCGTCACCGTCAGCTTGGTGATCTCCTCCTCCGAGAAGAACTGCTTCAGCGGCTCGAAAGCCGAGTCCGGCGCGCCGGTGTCGGCAAGCCGCGTCACCGCGTCGACCCATCCGAGAAGCGCGCGCTCGCGCGCGTCGTAGACCGGCGATTCCTGCCACACGCACATCAGGTTGATCCATTGTTCGCTCAAGCCGTCGTGGCGGGCTTCCTTGACATGCATGTCGACGCAGTAGGCGCAGCCGTTGATCTGCGAGGCGCGCAGCTTGATCAGGTGGATGAACCGGCGTTCGAGGCCGGATTGCTCCTGAACGTACTGCTCCATGGCGGCGACGGCCTTATAGGCGTCCGGGGCGGCTTTATAGGGGTTGAAACGAGCTTGCATGACACTCTCCTCGGGGTTGCGGTTGGATTTATCGATTGGTTCTGCGCTCATGGAGTTCGAGGAAGGCACAGCCCCTCGCGGCGATGCTGCCGTCGTCCATGGTGGCGAGATCCGCCTGCAGGTCGGTGATGGTGACCCGCGCCAGCTCGGCGCGGTAGGCGCGCTCGGCGCGCAGCATCGCGGCGTTGACGGCGCAGGGCTTGGCAAAGAGATGCGCGCCGACGGGATTGGGGCCGCGCCGGCGGATTTCGGTGCAGCGGAAGGCCGGCGCCGGCCCTTCCACCGCAAGCACGATGTCGAGCAGCGTGATTTCGTTCGGCGCCCTGGCGAGGCGGTAGCCGCCCTTCGGCCCCGGCACGGTCTGGAGAATGCCGGCGCCGGAGAGCGCCTGCAGATGCTTCAGGAGATAGCTTGCCGAGACGCCGTGGAACTCGGCAAGCGCTGCCGCCGACAGCACGCCGTCCGCCGATAGCCCCGCCAGCATGGAGACGCTGTGGATCGCCTGTTCGACGCCTTCGCTGAATTTCATGGCCGGCTCCTCAAATCATGGATAAAAAATATCCGTGATTCTGCGGGCCGTCAAGGGCCAAGTTTGCATTCGGGCATTTCACGCGCTTCTCATTGGCGCGGCATGAGCTACATTCGCCTCGTGGACAGGATCGAGAACGACAGCCGCGCCGCCTTGCCCGCCCCCTTTCTGTGCTGGTTCGCCGAAAGGGGCTGGCAGCCGCGCGCCCATCAGCTGGAATTGCTCAGGCGCGCCGAAGCCGGCGAAAGCACGCTGCTGATCGCGCCGACCGGCGCCGGCAAGACGCTCGCCGGCTTCCTGCCGTCGCTGGTGGAGCTGACCCGGCGCGGAAAAATTCCGCCGGGCTCCGCCTTTCGCGGCATCCACACACTCTACATCTCGCCTTTGAAGGCGCTTGCCGTCGATATCGAGCGCAACCTGATGCGGCCGGTGACGGAGATGGGGCTGGCCGTCACCGTCGAGAACCGCACCGGCGACACGCCGCAGGGCAAGCGCCAGCGCCAGAAGCTCAACCCGCCGGACATTCTGCTGACGACGCCGGAGCAGGTGGCGCTGCTTCTGGCGAACGGCGAGGCGGAGCGCTTCTTCAAGGACCTGAAATACATCGTCTTCGACGAGTTGCACTCGCTCATCACCTCGAAGCGCGGCCATATGCTGGCGCTCGGCCTCGCGCGGCTGCGGCGCCTCGCGCCCGATCTCAAGGCCATCGGCCTCTCGGCCACCGTCGCCGAGCCGATGGAGCTGCGGCGCTGGCTGGTGGCGCAAGGCGAGGGCGGTCCGCACCACGCCGGGCTGGTGACGGTCGAGGGCGGCGCCAAGCCCGATATCTCCATTCTCGCCACCGACGAGACCATTCCCTGGGCCGGCCACGCGGCGCGATATGCCATTCCCGAAATCTACCGGCAGATCAGGGAGCACCGCACGACGCTGCTCTTCGTCAACACCCGCAGCCAGGCGGAGATGCTGTTTCAGGAACTGTGGTCGGCCAACGACGACAGCCTGCCGATCGCGCTGCATCACGGCTCGCTCGATGTCGGCCAGCGCCGCAAGGTCGAGGCGGCCATGGCTGCGAACCGGCTCCGCGCCGTCGTCGCCACCTCCACGCTCGACCTCGGCATCGACTGGGGCGATGTCGATCTCGTCATCCATGTCGGCGCGCCGAAGGGCGCGAGCCGGCTGGCGCAGCGCATCGGCCGCGCCAACCACCGCATGGACGAGCCCTCGAAGGCGATCCTCGTGCCCGCCAACCGCTTCGAGGTGATGGAGTGCCAGGCGGCCCTCGATGCCAATTATGTCGGCGCGCAGGACACGCCGCCGCTGACGGCCGGCGCGCTCGACGTGCTCGCCCAGCATGTGCTCGGCATGGCCTGCGCCGAACCCTTCGATCCGCTTCAGCTTTACGACGAGATCGTCAGCGCCGCACCCTATGCCGAACTCTCCTGGGAGACCTTCGAACGCATCGTCGATTTCGTCGCGACCGGCGGCTACGCGCTTCGCACCTACGAGCGCTATGCCCGTATCCGCAAGATGGAGGACGGGCGGTGGCGCGTCTCCAATCCGCAGGTCGCGCAGCAATACCGCCTCAATCTCGGCACCATCGTCGAGGCGCCGATGCTGAGCATCCGGCTGGTGAAGCGCAGCGCGCGCGGCTCTCTCGGGCGCGGCGGCGCGGTTCTCGGCAAGGTGGAGGAATATTTTCTGGAGCAGCTCTCGCCGGGCGATACGTTCCGCTTTGCCGGCAAGGTGCTGCGCTTCGAGGGCATCCGCGAGAACGAGTGCTATGCCAGCCAGACCTTCTCCACCGACGCGAAAATCCCCTCCTACTGGGGCGGCAAGTTTCCGCTCTCCACCTATCTCGCCGATCAGGTGCGCTCCATCCTCGCCGATCCCGAACGCTGGCGACGGCTGCCGGAACAGGTGCGCGACTGGCTGGCCATCCAGAAGGAGAAATCGATGCTGCCGAAGCGCGACGAACTCCTGATCGAAACCTTTCCGCGCGGCGGCCGCGGCTACATGGTCGCCTATCCCTTCGAGGGGCGGCTGGCGCACCAGACGCTCGGCATGTTGCTCACCCGCCGCCTGGAGCGCGCCGGCGCCAAGCCGCTCGGCTTCGTCGCCTCCGATTATGCGCTCGGCATATGGGGGCTGGAGGATATGGGCGAGATGATCGCGGCGGGAGATTTAAGCCTCTCCGAGCTTTTCGACGAGGACATGCTGGGCGACGATCTGGAGGCGTGGCTCGGCGAATCCTATCTTTTGAAGCGCACCTTCCGCAATTGCGCCGTGATTGCCGGCTTGATCGAGCGCCGGCATCCGGGCAAGGAAAAGACCGGCCGCCAGGTGACGGTCTCCGCCGACCTGATCTACGACGTGCTGCGCAGCCACGAGCCGGACCATATCCTGCTGGAGGCGACCCGGCAGGATGCCGCGGCCGGGCTTTTGGACATCGGCCGGCTCGGCGATATGCTGAAGCGAATCAAGGGCCACATCACCCACCGGCCGCTCGACCACATATCGCCGCTCGCCGTGCCGGTGATGATCGATATCGGCAAGACGCCGGTGCCGGGCGAGGCGCACGATCACCTGCTGGCGGAAGCGGCCGACGACCTGATCGCCGAGGCTCTCGCCTGATGAAACGAGGACGAAGCTGAATGCACCGCCTGGCGCTGGCGCGCGACATGAATGCCGTCGGTCGATCCGCGGGCGTGGAGACGTCCGTGAACGGCGTCGCCGCCGTCTGCGATCCGCTCGGCGCGCTTTATCTGCCGGATGCAGGCACGCTCGTCGTCTCCGACCTGCATCTGGAGAAGGGGGCGGCCTACGCGCGGCGGGGCATGCTGCTGCCGCCCTATGACACGCTGGCGACGCTGACCGTGCTTGCCGCCGTCATTGCCCGCTACGACCCGAAGCTCGTGATTTCCCTCGGCGACAATTTTCACGACCGCGTCGGCTCGCGTCATTTGCCGGAGACCTTCCGCAGCCAGATCGTCGACATGGCCAAAGGCCGCGAATGGATCTGGATCAACGGCAACCACGACCCGGACGGCACCGTCGATCTGCCCGGTATCTCAACCGATGAACTCACCCATAGCGGCATCGTCTTCCGGCACGAGCCGCGGCAAGGGCTGCAAAACGGCGAGATCGCCGGCCACCTGCATCCGGCGGCCACCGTCCGCCGCCGCGAAAAATCCGTGCGCCGCCCCTGTTTCGCCACCGACGGCGCCCGCCTCATCATGCCCGCTTTCGGCGTCATGAGCGGCGGCCTGGATCTCCGCCACCGCGCCATGGCCGGCCTCTTCGACCAGACCTCGCTCGTCGCCCACCTGCTCGGCCGCGACCGGCTCTATTCCGTCCGGTTCGGCAGGCTTTCGGCATAGACGCGTCGCGGCCATGGGTTGATCGCTTCGCGGAGCCATAGCAGCGTGTCCAGCCAGAAGCCGGTGGCGTGGCGAGCGTGGAACAGGCTGAAATGGCCGATGGCGTCGTAGCCGAGGTCTAGGGGCGTCAGCACCACTTGCCGCGCCTCGGCTCGCCGGTAGTAGCGAAGCGCGCGGCGGACGGCGGGGACGGTTCCGATCTCGTCGTCGGTTATGGTGACGGCGAGGATCGAGGCGCGGACCGTATCGAAGCGGGCGATGACCGCTTCGCGGTCGGAGGCCGGATGGCTCCGCTCCATTCGCGGCCCGCGAAAGCTCCATTCGTTGGCGACGCCGGCCGGCAGGTCTTCGAGCCAGCCGAGCCGCTTGCCGGGGAAATACCCGAAGGCCGCCGTCAGCGCCGGCATGACCACATGCCATTTCCAGAGAAGGCGCATCCTCTGTGCGGACGCGTAGTCCCGCCAGTAGGCATATTGCGCGCCGACCGTCAGCATCCGTGTCACCAGTCCGGCATTTTCCGCCAGCCCCGGCAGGAAGCCGCCGATGCTGTGGCCGACGACGAAAAGCGGCTGCGTCCGGTCGCGCGCGTGCAGGAAGGCGAGGGCGGCGTCGAAGTCGAGTTCGCCCCAGTCGCGCCAGCGATAGTCGCAGCCGCGCAGGCTTTCCGGCCGCGACAGGCCGATGCCGCGATAGTCGTAGGTGAGCACGTCGAAACCGTGTTCGGCGAGGAAACGCGCATAGCGATGGTAATAGCGCGCGAGAACCCCCGTCGCCGCGTTGATGACGACGCTGCCGCCATGCGGGGCGCCGGCCGAGCGCCAGAGATGGCCGCGCAGGAGGACGCCGTCGCGGCAGCGGATGTCCACCGGCTCGCCTTCGATTGACGGCAAACGCCGCGCAGCGCGATCAAGCGCGTTCGCCGAACGCTTCATGCCATTCGCTCCTCAGGAAGCCTCTTTCGCCGGCGCGTAGCGCAGGATCACGCCGCCGGTCTTGAGCGGCCTGGTTTCAAGGAGCGTCAATCGGGTCTGTTCGGCCGCCGGCTTGAAATGCGGGTTGCCGCCGCCGAGGATGACCGGAACGATGCAGATGCGGTATTCGTCGATGAGGCCGGCCTTCGCCAGCGTGTCGACAAGCTCGGCGCTGCCGAAGACGAAGATCGTCCTGCCCGGCTCCGCCTTCAGTTTCGTCAGTTCCGCGACCGGATCGCGCACCACGCGGCTGTTGTTCCACTCCGCCTTCTCCAGCGTCCGCGACACGGCGATCTTCGCCACGCTGTTCATGAAGCTGGTGATTTCCGGCGTTTCCTTAGCCGTCTGCCAGTAGGCGGCCATGCCGTCATAGGTCTTGCGGCCGAAGACCAGCGTGTCGCCCTCGGTCTCGAGGCTGCGGGAATAGGCCTCCAGCTCGTCGCCCCAGGCGAGCATGTGGAAACCGAGGTCCCACGGCGTCGCGCCCTCGAAATAGCCGTCGAGCGTCATCAGGTTCCAGACGACAAGCTTCCGCATTGGTCTTCCTCCGGTTGTTTATCCCTTTACAGCCGCACGCGGTCGGGTGGCCGTCCGCCGCTCCGGTTCGGCCGCGTCCGCCGCACGGCCATAGACGTCGAGCGTGTAGCCGATGTGTTCGGTCATCAGCCGCCGGGCGCGGTCGAGATCGCGGTCGAGGGCGGCTTCCATCAGCTCCGTATGGTGCTCGATCGCCATCGCCTGGCGCAGCGCCGCGACGGCCTCGTCATAGCCGCCGTCCTTGAGACCGGCGGCGGTCCGCAGCGTCGGCGTCAGCCCGAGAAAGCGGTGATGCCGGCGAAGCTGATCGGAAATCGTCGCCTGGAAGCGCAGCAGCCAGTTCGAGGTCGCGGCACTCAGCAGCGCGGAATGAAAGGCGGCATGTTTCTCGTCCCATTCGTCGACGGTCTCCTCCGAAGTGTCGTCGGCGGAAAACCGACAGCGCGACAGCCGGTAATGGGCGGTCACCACCGCCGATTCCCAATCGCCGCCGCCCTTCCCGATCGATTCCAAGAGCAGCGGCACCTCCACGACCAGCCGCGCCCGCGTCAGGTCTTCCAGCTCGGCGCGAGAGACCGGGGCGACGGCAAAGCCGCGATTGCTGACGGCGGTCACCAGCTTTTCCGCCTCCAGCCGCGCCAGCGCCTCGCGAAGCGGCGTCCAGCCGATGCCGTAGGCGGCGCGCAGCGCGCCGAGCTTCAACGGCGCGCTCGGCAGCAGGCGCGTGGTGAGGATATCCTTCCGCAGCAGCCGGTACGCGCTCTCGGTCTTGGTCGAATGCTCGTCGTCCTGCTGCATGCCCGATCCTGCGTTTCGAATGCCTGGAATATATATGGTGCGTGAATTTTGGCAAATATATATATTATCGCATGGCTTCCGCGAAAATATATATAGGTTTGACAAGCGCCCCGGC
>Ga0153956_1000497_pt1 | contig 43804 bp, 37 predicted proteins | sample TSFL040MetaG_FD_104704 | JGI IMG/M metagenome (GOLD analysis project Ga0153956, IMG submission 104704) | Attine ant fungus gardens microbial communities from Florida, USA - TSFL040 MetaG | ecosystem: Host-associated > Fungi > Mycelium > Unclassified | place: USA: Florida, Wekiwa Springs... | reverse complement strand
TTTTTCGCAGATCGGCGGGTCGCCAACTCAGGCATTGGTAGATGACGGTACCGAGGGTGATGTGACGCCGGGCGACGGCATCTTCTCATACCAGGCAACGATCCCGCAGGGAACGACCGGCGGCCCGAAGGTCATAACAGCGGTTGCGGCCGACCAGCAGAATCGTACGGTCAACATGACGCTGAACCTGACGGTCAATGCTCCGCTGCCGGATGAGGATCCGCTGCTTTTAGGCAACCCGTCAAATGCGACCGCCGATACCAATAACCCGACAAACTATCTGATGATCAAGCCTCAGTACACCCTTTCATATAACCGTGATAAGGGAACGCCTAACTGGGTCGCGTGGCGTCTCGATACCTCGTGGTTAGGAAGTGCGGCCCGTCAGGACAACTATCGTGCCGACACGTCTCTGCCCGCAGGATGGTATCAGGTGCAGGACAATGATTACTCAGGTTCGGGCTATGACCGCGGACATATGTGTCCGTCAGCCGACCGTACTAACAGTGTTGCAAATAACTCGGCAACATTCCTGATGACCAACTTTGTCCCGCAGCTTGCGGCTAACAACCAAGGCCCGTGGAATGAATTTGAGAACTATTGCCGTACGATCGCAAATGCAGGTAATGAGGTTTACATCATAGACGGCCCGGCCGGCAATCTCGGCACCATCGCAAATGGACATGTCACGATCCCCAAATACACCTGGAAGGTCGTGCTTGTGCTGCCTAACGGTTCGGACGACCTGTCGAGGGTATCGCGTGCGACGCGTGCATTTGGCATCATCGTGCCTAACTTTGCCCCGCTGTCACAGTCGGCACCGTGGAGGAGTTTCCGTGTGACGGTCAATCAGGTCGAGCTTTTAACAGGCTACGATTTCTTTTCGGCTATTCCGAAAAATACTCAGGAGCTGATCGAACGTAAACGCGATCTACAATAATGATAAATAACTCTTTTTTTCGTACAGCTCCCCTAGTTACCTTACTGCTGATCGGGGGGCTGACGGCCTACGGTCAGAAAGAGTATTCCATCAATGCGATCCAAGGCGATAAGAATATGTCGCCGCTCGAGGGACAGGCAGTACAGACGACAGGCATCGTCACCGCCATTACCCGAACCGGATTTTTCATTCAGACGCCCGATGACAGTACGGATAAGGATCCGAAAACGTCAGAGGGCGTTTTTGTTTTTACCAAGGATCAGCCATCCGACGATGCCGCTGTCGGCAATCTCGTTCGTATTACCGGTAAGGTCGAGGAATATCGCCCGCGTCAGGAACCGGCCAGCCTGCCTGTTACAGAGATCAGTATGAGGTCGGGCAGTGACAGCATCGTCGTGCTGAAAAAGGGCGTCGAGCTTCCCAAGCCGATCATTCTCACCCTCGGTGACATCAGATCCAATAAGATCGACGAATTTGAAAAATATGAAGGGATGCGTGTCGTCGTGACCGAGATGACGGTCGTCGCTCCGACGGGCGGCAAGGTTGACGAGGCAAATAACCGCAGCGACTCTAACGGTGTCTTTTTTGGCGTCATAAAGGGTACTCCGAAACCGTTTCGAGAACCGGGATATGACATTTACGAATATGCCTTTATGACGGATAAGGAGCGAAGCGAATTTAAAAGATCATATCCGTCGATAAGATTTTTCGATGATAATCCTGAGACGCTGCGGGTCGATTCGCAAGCACAATTAGGCTCAAAGCCGATCGATATACCGGCGAGGACACTGCTCCGCAATGTTGTCGGGGTGATGAATTATTCATTTCGAAAGTACACGATACTGACCGACACATCGACGCGGCCGTCGGTCGCAGGATATGAAAAGGAGCCTGATATACCTGTCGCAGGCCCGCGTGAATTTACGGTTGCCGGGATGAATATCGAACGTTTTTTTGACGAGAATGACGATCCGCGGACCAAAGATCCTATCATAAGTTCAACAGCCGTCGAGCAGAGGCTTAAAAAGATCTCGCTGGCGATCCGCACAGTGCTCAGATCGCCTGATGTCATCGGTGTCGAAGAGGCCGAAAATCTCTCGATCCTCAAACGGCTTGCCGCAAAGATCAATGCCGATACGGTTGCCTCGGGCAAACCCGATCCGCAATACACTGCTTATTTAGAAGAGGGCAACGACATCGGCGGCATCGACTCAGGCTTTTTGGTAAAAGCGAGCCGGGTAAAGGTGCTCGACGTCAAACAGTTCTACAAGGATGAGACGTTTGACGCGAACGGCGGTTCTAAAGAGGCATTTCTCTTTGACCGTCCGCCGCTGGTGCTGCGTGCATCGATCAACGATCCCAAAAATGATGTACCTTTCGAATTTACGGTGATCGTAAATCATCTGAAATCATTTTTGGGCTATAACGATCCAAAGCGGCAAGACGCGGTGCGTACCAAAAAACGCCTTCAGGCCGAGATGATGGCAAAGCTCATTCAAAAACGGCAAAAGGCCGATCCGAAAGAGCGGGTAATAATGATCGGCGACTTTAACGCGTATCAGTTCAATGACGGGATAGTCGATGTTATCGGCACTATCAAGGGGACGCCCGCGGCAAAGGGCGAGGTGATCAATCCGTCAGATGCGGTCGTCGATCCGCACATGACCGACATTGTCGAGTTAGCCGAGCCATCGCAGCAGTATTCATATAACTACGACGGCAACGGCCAGATACTCGATCATTTTATCGTGACGGAGAATGCACTGCCTTTTGTCTCAAATTTTGCGTTTGCACGGGTCAATGCTGATTTTCCAGAGAGTTTTCGCAGTGATGATACGCGAGCTGAGCGGTACTCGGATCACGACGCTGCCGTCGGATATTTTAGTTTTGACGCGGTAAGAGCGACAGGCAAAGCTGTTGGGGCGGCAAAGGTGCAGTGACGTGCCGCGGGTCAGCTTTCTAATATGACATGGGCGATCGCGTGGTCGGTCGTATGAGACATCGTGATATGGATGCGCGACGCTCCTGTCTCACGATAGAGCCGTGCGGCTTCGCCGGTGACGGCAAGCGAGGGCACGCTGTTCTCATCAGAGACGACCTCGACATCATGCCATGAGATCTTGCCGCTCCAGCCGGTCTTGAGAGCCTTTAGCATCGCCTCTTTTGCGGCAAAGCGGGCGGCATACGACTGAGCGGCCGCCGAGCCTTTGCCGTCACAGTACGCACGCTCACGCTCGGTGAAAACGCGTTCGCGAAACCGCGGCGTTCTTTCAAGCGTTTCGCGGATGCGATAGACTTCAACAATATCTATGCCGGTCGAGATTATCATCAAAGATTCAGATAACGAAAATCAAATTTTAACCGAAAACGGCTTTTATTGGCGAGAGCGTGACGGCGTCAGCGGACTCGTGTGCAGGCCGCTCGAGGACGCAGGGTTTGCCAATGCCTTTTCGTCGCGGATGGGCGGCGTGTCCGACTTTCCCGATGGCGACCTCAATCTTGCCGGTTTTAATGAGGACAGCCGCGAAAATATCTACGAGAACCGCCGTCGTTTCCTTAACATCTTTGACAGGCCGTACAGGCTCGCCGCTGTGTGGCAGGTACATGGCGACGCCGTTAAAGCTGTCAGCGTCGAGAGCGACATCACCGACTCAGACGACTATGCCGACGCTATGACATCGAGCCTTGACGGAGTACTGCTCGGCACCAAGACCGCTGATTGTGTGCCGGTCTTGATCGGCGATCCGGTGACACATTCATTTGCAGCAGTGCATGCGGGATGGCGCGGCACTGTCAGTTCGATCGCGGCCAAAGCTGTCGAAAAATTGCGGGCGGATCACGGAGCCATTCCCGAGAATATGATCGCCGCGATAGGCCCGGCGGCGTGTGTCGGCAAATATGAGATCGGCCAGGACGTGATCGACGCCTTTGCTCAAAATTTTGAGCAAAGCAGCCGATATTTTGTCCCAACACGTGACGGCCACGCGAGAGTCGATCTTCATCAGGCGAATCGCGACCAGCTCATCTCGGCCGGACTAACAAATGAGAACATCTATACCGCGCCGTACTGCACTATGGAGCGGCCCGACCTATTCTTTTCCTATCGGCTCGAAAAGCAAAAGTACGGCAAGACCGGGCGGCTGATGTCCGTGATCGGCCTCGCCTAACGTACGCGGGCGGTCAGTGTGACCTCTTTGCTCGTCGGGGCATAACATATCTCGTTGGTGCATGCCTGATATTTGACGACAGCACGGATCGATATTGAATTTCCTTTAAAGCCGGACGGTACGCTGACCGTAAATGTCATCGGTACGCGTCCCTCATAGACGTTAAGCATCTCTTCAGAAAAGCTGAATTTTCGATTGCGGCCCGGCGGATAGCTGGCCCGTCCGACGGTCACGCCGCGGCCGGTAAGCCTGACGGAGGTTGCGATCGCAAATTCGCTCCGAGGACGATTTGAGTTAACGTGCAGGCCGCCGGGAATGCTCAGCACGACGGTGCCCTTTGCCGAGCCGCCGCGTTTTACCGTTCCGTTACCGATCGAGCCGCTGACCGACTGAGCCGATACAGTCGAAAAAAGGCCGACGAAAACAGTTGCGGCCGCCGCCAACATTATTCTTGTAGATAGTTTCATGATCTGTAGTTTGATGATGTCCGGTTTGGGTGACGATCATTTTAAAGTAAAACTTTCAGCCATAGCATCGACCTTTTCCGCAGTCTCGTCGCCTGCGTCGGCGAGCATCTTTATTTGCAGGACATAGAGTTTGCCGGCCTTTTCAGCGATACGATAGGTGACGGCGTATTTGAGAGCGTTGCCGCTCTCGTTAATGGTCAGCATATCGTAGCGGCGGCCGTCGATCATTTCAGAGTGCTGCTCTTCGACGGTGCCTGACGCTTTGAGGTCTTTGATAAAAGCCGAACGATCAAAGCCTGTCCGCTCGGTGATATCGGCACGCACGGCACGAATATTAGACGCAGGGCCGTCACCAAATGCTTTTGAATACGACTCGAAAAGAAGGTCTTCGCGGCCGTTGAGCACATGCAGCATACCCTCGGGCTTTTCGAGCGAAAAAAGATCGTTGTCGATCGTCTCAGGCTCGAACGCCTCTTTTGCCAAACGCTTAAAGCGCGTCGATGCCCACACCATCAGTGCGACCAATAATAATCCTGGGATCAAAAGCTCCATATCGAGATCTAAACTGCCTTTGCTGCAAGTTGGCCGCAGGCGGCGTAAATGTCGCGCCCGCGCGGTGTCCTTATATATGCCGAGACGCCGAGCGACTCGAGCGTTCGTTTGAAACGCATGACCTGTTCGGGCGTCGATGCAGTGTAATTTAGCTGCTCGGCTCCGTTGTGCGGGATGAGATTTATCTTTACACGCTTGAGCTGATATCGGTCGAGCAGGTCGGCGAGGCGTCGTGCCTCAGCCTCAGAATCATTGACGCCGCCGAGCATTACATATTCAAAAGTGAAACGCTCACCGCGACGCAGGCTCGCCTCAAATTCTTTTGCGGCGGTCATAAGGGCGTCGATGGCCCATTTTTTATTGATCGGCATCAGCTTGCTGCGAAGTTCGTCGGATGCACCTGTAAGCGAGATCGCAAGGTGCGGCCGATCGTCTATCTTTGCAAGATCGTAAATACGCGGAACGATGCCGGCGGTCGAGACTGTCACCCGGTTGGGCACGATAAAAAGCCCGTCCTCATCGGCCATCAGGCGTAATGCAGCGATCAGGTTGTCAAAATTCAAGAAAGGTTCGCCCGCTCCCATCCCGACGAGGTTCGTGCCGTGCGGAGTTTCGCCGGCGACGCCATAGACGTCGTTGAGCACGATGATGATCTGCTCGACGATCTCGCCGACGGTCAGATCCCTGAGCAGGCCGAGCTTTGCCGTCAGGCAGAAATCGCATTTTAGCGGACAGCCCGATTGCGACGAAAAACATATCGTATCGCGATCTTTGGTCGGCAGATAGACCGTCTCGACAGGACGATCGTCGGCGGTCCTCATCAGGTAACGACGCGTGCCGTCGGTCGAGACATACTTTGACTCGACGGTCAGACGCGAGATGTCGGCGATGTCCTCGAGCTTTGCACGAAACGCTTTAGGTAGGTCGGTTATCTCGTCAAAACCGCGCAGGCGCCGCTGATGTATAGCCTTAAAAACCTGTGTCGCACGATATCGCGGCTCACCAAGGCTCTCGGCAAGAGCAGTGAGTTCGTCGCGGGTCATTCCGGTAATGTGAACTTTTTCTGCCACATTTATATTTTACAGTAAGTTTCGAATAACCGCTTTATGCCCGTCTCTGATACCATCAACATCAATGGATCCGAACGCAATATTTAAGGCAGCGACGATCATCGCAATAGCCGCATGGCTGATGCTCGCCATTGTGCCGAATTGGCGCTTTACCCGCACGATCGTTATGTCGGGCGGCATTACGATATTATTTGCCGTTGTCTATGCGGTGCTGATCGCGATGTTCTACGGCCCCAGCGACGGCGGTTTTACGAGTCTGGACAGCGTTGTAAAACTGTTCTCAAGCGAATGGACGGTGCTCGCGGCTTGGATGCACTTTTTGGCATTTGACCTGTTTATCGGCACCTGGATCGTAAAAGATGCCGAACGCCGCAGCATACCGCATATTTGGGTCATACCGTGTCTCGTCTTTACCTTTCTTCTCGGCCCGCTCGGATTTTTGATCTATTTCATATTCTGCATCGTTGCCGGAAAGCAAGGCCCGAATTCGACCACTCTCGATAAGAACGGTGACGACACGTCGAGCCAAAAATGATCCGGAAAGCTGGATGATCCAAGATGACAGAGCACATTTTGGCAAGCAAATTGACATTAGAGCGGCCGCTCCGCGAGGTTTTCGATTTTTTGCCGATGCAGAAAATCTTGAGCGGATCACGCCCTCAGAGTTAAAATTTCATATTATTTCGGAGCAGCCGATCGAAATTAAAAAGGGAACGCTGATCGACTATAAGATGCGACTGCACGGGATCCCAATGAAATGGCGGACAGAGATAACGGAATGGGAACCGCCATTCAAGTTTGTCGATACGCAATTGTCCGGGCCATATTCGCAATGGATACACACGCATATTTTTACCGAGCTTGAACCGAACAGTACGCTGATCGAGGATGAGGTGCGGTATCGCTTGCCGCTCTATCCGCCAGGCGATGTGGTGCATTTTTTGGTGCGCCGAGATCTGGACAAGATCTTTGACTACAGGCAAAAGGCCGTAGCAGAATTGTTGTCATAGACCGGCTCTCACAGCGGCCTCAGACCGCAAAATGCGTCAGACGTTTTCAGTTAATTGCAGAGCATTGTAAAATCAAGGGTTTGGACGCGGGTCCTGAAACTTAACATTATATGCTGCAAGCTGGAATCGTTGGCCTGCCCAACGTCGGAAAATCGACACTTTTTAATGCACTGACCGCACAAGAGGCGGCACTCGCCGCTAATTATCCTTTTGCCACGATCGAACCTAACGTGGGCGTTGTCGCTGTGCCTGACGAACGTCTCGGAGTACTCGAAAGGCTCGTCGGGGCACAAAAGGTCGTGCCGGCGACGGTCGAGTTTTTGGACATCGCGGGCCTCGTTCGCGGGGCGTCAAAGGGCGAAGGGCTGGGAAATCAGTTTTTGGCAAATATTCGCGAGACGCACGCCGTGGTACAGGTCGTGAGGTGTTTTGAGGACGATAACATCGTACACGTCGAAGGCTCGGTCGATCCGATACGCGACATCGAAACGATCCAGATCGAACTTGCCCTTGCCGACCTTGCCTCTGCCGAGAAACGGCGAGATAAGGCGAATCGGGCGATCAAGGCGTCTGGCGATAAGACTGCGAAGCTCGAGATAGAGATCCTCGACAAGATACAGCCAATGCTCGAAGAGGGCCGTCCGGCGCGTGCCGCCGATCTGACCGATGACGAGCGGGCGATCGTCAAAACGTGGTTCTTTCTCTCGACAAAGCCGACGATCTACGCCGCGAATGTTGACGAGGGCACGCTTGCGGACCCGTCATCAAACCCGCATGTGCAAAAGGTTATGGAGTTTGCCGCAAAGGAAAACTCGGATGTCGTCGTCATCTGTGCCAAGCTCGAGGCCGAACTCGTCGCACTCGACCCTGCCGAACGCGCTGAATATCTCAAAGATCTCGGCCTCGAATCGAGCGGCGTTGACAAGCTCATTCAGGCGGCATATCACATGCTCGGGCTGATGAGCTATCTGACCGCCGGTGAAAAAGAGGTCAGAGCCTGGACGATACCGATGGGCACAAAGGCTCCGCAGGCGGCGGGCGAGATACACACCGACATCGAGCGCGGCTTTATACGTGCCGAGATCATCTCATACAAAGACCTCGTCGAGTGCGGCTCACGCAAAGCCGCCAGCGAAAAAGGCCTCGCCCGCCTCGAAGGCAAAGAGTACATAATGCAGGACGGTGATGTCGTCGATTTTAGGTTTAACGTTTAGGACAGACGCTTAGAAAAATGGTGCCCCCGGTAGGATTCGAACCTACAGCCAACGGATTATGCTTACCAGCTACGTCTTTCGGCGCCCCTTTCGGGTTTGTGGTCTGGACTTTCTCTTCTCTTTACGAGTCTGCTGTTAAGTCTCTACACCTTCCGGAACCAAGGTACCGGCTTGGCTCGGGATCACCATGCACTGTGTGAGTGTTTAGGCTTCCCCGAATTTAACAGATTCTACTAAATCGCTATAAAATAACGAGATAGCAACCCATTTTGTGAAGATCATATAGCGGATGTCTGTATTGCTTGTGATCGTAAGCCTACAGGACGCGGGCGAAAGTTTTGTTCGCAGCAATGCAAGCTCAAGACGCTAAATAACAAATATCAAAACTACGTTAATCAGAAACGCAGAGGTTATGATCGAAAGCTCTTACTTATCGAAAGTAAAGGCGGTTGTTGCGAGATATGCGGTTATAACAAGAACAATGCCGCTCTTTGTTTTCATCACATTGATCCCGAAAACAAATCCTTTCAGATCGATATTCGAAGATGCTCAAACAGTTCATGGCAGCGATCGGTCGCCGAAGCATCCAAATGCAGGCTGCTTTGCCTTAACTGTTATGCCGAAATTCATAATCCGAATTTCACTACTTAGACCTTCACGTCCTAAGTCCGCTGCTCTAACCATTGAGCTACAGGGGCAAGGACTACTGAGAGTTTAAAATAAAGGCGAAACTACCGCAAATCGGGCTTGGCAAATCTGCGTTCAGAGTTTGCAGGATCGGCTCGGTCAATCTTGTGACAGGTCCGGTGAAACTGCGGGCTGAATGCCGCTGTCGCCCGACGGTTCATAGTGATCGAATGTTGGCGGTGGCGGCGGAGCCGTTGCATTGCGTGCCATTAGGCCATCATCAGGTATAGTGCCCAGATGTTTGAGGATCAGGATCATAGCTGCAAAACTCAGCACGATCAAGATCATATTCAACAAGATCAGCCAACCCGCTGAAGGGTCGATGCCCGAAATTTCTGCCTGGCTGCCTTTGGCGACTATTACGATCACATATACAAATCCGATAATGAATGGAATGATCACCTGAAATGTAAAGCCGACGACAAAGGTGATGATCGCCCAGAGTATGCCGTTTCGTCCATAATCGACCGCCGCCTTATAGGCTCGATACGCAAATATAAATATGGCGATAAAAGCTATGATCCCAAGCATAAATAGCTCCTCTTAATCTGCTGAATCAAAAGTTGGTTTGGCTGAGCTCGTTTTTTTGTAGGTGCCGTTGCCGGTGACGTTGTGGCCAAAGCCGCATGCGGTTTCGTCGGCGCCTGAGACCTTGAGGACACCGGGTGAGGCAAAAAAGAGGGTTGCCCTGCACTTAGGCATTTCACGGTCGCTGATCGTCGCGGTGTCACCGTCGATGACCGCAGTGGTTTCGAGTTGGCCGATATTTGCCATCAGATCGCCGTTAACATAATACGGGTACACGACGTTAATCGACACGCGTAGTTTGCGGCCGCCGAGGGCGAGCACCTTGATCATGTTGGACGAGCCTTTATATCTGCCGGTGAACTTATACTCGTAAGTGCCGTTGACCTCAGCTGCCGAGACGGACTTGCGATATGTTTGTGCCGATACCGCAATGGTCATGGCGGCCGCAAATATAACGGAGCCGACCGCTAACAGAGCTTTTGAATACATATATGTCGCCTTTTAGCTATTAGTAATATCTGCTATATTTGCCTAACTCTTCCGATAATTCAACTCATTTTTAGAGGAAACTTGATGAAAGCTGATCTAACTGTTGCCAATCCGAGCCAGGACCGTTCCTTCTTTGGACACCCAAGAGGCCTGTCCACGCTATTTATGACCGAAATGTGGGAGCGGTTTTCCTACTACGGTATCCGGCCGCTGCTCGTGCTCTTTATGACGACGGCGTTAATGAATGGCGGATTCGGCTTTGAAAGGCCGCAAGCATCAGCGATCGTCGGCATCTACGCCGCAAGCGTTTATCTCGCATCACTCCCAGGAGGCTGGATAGCGGATAGATTGTTCGGCCTACGGCGCTCAATACAGATAGGTGCGGTGCTGATCACATTAGGCCATTTATCTATTGGCCTCACTTCTCATTTTGGTGGGAAAACCTCGTTCTTTATTGGATTAGTGCTGATCGTTCTTGGCACAGGATTGCTGAAGCCAAATATCTCAGCCATTGTTGGCGATCTATATCCTGAAGGCGGAGCAAGACGCGATGCAGGTTTCGGGATCTTTTACACAGGGATCAATCTCGGTGCCACCGTAGGTCAGATATTTACAGGCTTGTTGGGTGAAAAGATCGGGTTTGATTGGGGTTTTGGTGTTGCCGGTGTCGGTATGTTGTTCGGCCTAATATGGTACACGCTTTCAGCTAAACGAACTCTTGGCAATATCGGGGTCGAACCAACACAAGATCCAGATCCGGCAATTCAGTCAAGTCGTGAAAAGACTACTTGGATAGCGATAATTATTGGTGGCATAGTGCTTTTTACAGTCATCTTGCTTGCATCGATAGGGACGATCACGATAGTCCCGCAAGTTGTTGCTGGGTATATGACCTACATTTTGGTTGGCATCGCCGTAGTGTATTTTGGGTATATTTTTCTTGCCGGAAATTTGAACAGCGATGAAAAAAAGAGAGTCGTTGTGATCGCTGTTCTGTTTGTAGCAGCAGCTGTGTTTTGGGCAGCATTTGAACAAGCCCCCACCTCGCTGAATCTATTTGCAAAAGATTTTACTGATCGAAATTGGGGGTCATTTGAAGTGCCGGCCTTATGGTATCAATCGATCAACTCATTTTTCATTATCATTTTTTCTCCTGTAGTAGCTTACATCTGGACGTATCTTGGCCGTAAAAATATACCCATATCCAGTCCGGCAAAATTTGCCATCGGCCTCGCACTTGCCGGAGTGGGATTTTTGATAATGATCTTGCCTGCTAATGCACTTGTGGCGGCGCAAGGGGCATTGAAAGTGTCTGGCATTTGGTTAACTATAAGTTATCTTTTCCAGACATTTGGCGAACTTCTTATCAGCCCTGTGGGCCTTTCGTCGATGACAAAACTCAGCCCGAGGCGATATGTCGGACAAATGATGGGTATATGGTTTCTTGCTACGTCGGTCGGTAATCTTATCGCAGGGCTTGTCGGTGGCAGTGTAGATCCCGAAAAACTTGACCAAACACCGATGTTATTTACTTGGACGGCAGTTGCCCTCTTTGTCTCAGCGGTCGTGCTTGCGATACTCGCGATCCCGATCTCTAGGATGATGAAGAATGTCGATGACGAAAAATTTGACCAGGTCGAGTCGGCTTAATTTGAAGTAAGGCGCGAAATAATAAAGTAATAGCTCCGAGCGTTTGCGGGACTAGACGCTCGGGGCTTTACTTATGGCCTCTGGTCTTTGTTACGCCTCGTGTTTGTGTTGGCGGTAGGCGGCCATGGCTTCGGCGGCGCCGGTGTGCATTATTTCGGGTTTGTGATATTTCCAGTATTTTTCGTATTCCTCATCGGACATCTCGCCGTGTTGGTGGCGAGTTCTTTCTTTTAAATATTGTTCGGCCCAAGCGCGAATGTCCGCATCATGATTCAACGCGGTGCGGGCTCCGTGCATCAAATTATCGCGTTCCATATAATGATCTCCTTGTATGGTAGATTATTAGAAACAAGACGCAGCTACAAGCTGCGTTATTTTTGCGGGGTTATTTTGTGAAAAAGATCATACTTGCACTTTTGCTGGCGGCCGTTTCCGCATCAGGGATATTCGCACAGGGTACAGCCGTCAAAGCGGCTCCGGCTGCAGTACAAAGGTCGGGCTATAAAATACCGTATCTGACGAGGACATTGCCCAACGGGCTTGAGGTCATAGTTTATCCGGACTCCGGCGTGCCGCTCGTGACGGTGGAGCTTGCGGTGCGCAACGGCTCATTTACCGAACCGCCTGAGTTGAATGGCCTATCACATCTTTATGAACATATGTTCTTTAAGACGAATCAGGCGATCGGGCTTTATCGCTGTGATCTTGCAAAGCAGTTGGATCGAATGGACTATTTTCTCGGTGCAAAATGCGGCGAGACCGTGAAACTGCGGCCGCAGATCGGCGATACATCCTATTTTGCCGATCTCGACAAGAGCGGCATGGTCCGCAACGGCACAACCCAAGAGGAGGTCGTCGAATATTTTTACACCGCGACCAACAGTAATCTGCCGGTGCTGCTGCATGGCCTGCGTGACGCGATGCTGTTCCCGACGTTCGATGAGAGTGAGTTCAAGCAGGAGATACAGGTCGTGCTTGGCGAACTCGACCGTCAGCAGGCCGAGCCGGCATATTATCTCCAGACGACGATGATGGACAAGCTGTTTTATAAGTATCCGTCACGTAAAAAGCCCGGCGGCACCCGCGAGACCGTTGCATCGGCGACGACCGAAAAGATGCGTCTCATCCAATCACGCTATTATGTGCCTAACAACACGGCATTATTCATCTGCGGTGATGTCGATCCCGACAAGGCATTTGCTCTTGCCGAGCAGATGTTCGGCGGATGGAAAAAAGGCGATGATCCGTTCGTAAAAAAACCGCTTGTCGATCACCCGCCGCTGCCAAAGAGCGAAGCCGTTTTTGTTACGCAGGATGTCGATAATGCCTTTATCCAACTTGGCTGGCAAGGGCCGTCGATCGGAAAGGACAATGTATCGACATACGCGGCAGATGTGTTCTCGTTCATCGTCGCGCAGCCAAATTCGAGATTTCAGCGTGCTTTGATCGATTCGGGACTCGCGGTCTCGGCTGATGTTCATTATTATACGCAGCGAAATGTCGGGCCGATACGCATTACTATGGTCACCTCGCCCGAAAAAGCAAAGGCCGCGACGGCTGCACTTTACAAGGAAATATCGCACTTTAACGACCATGATTACTACACCGATCAGGAGCTTGCCAATGCGATCACATTTGTTGAGTCGCGCGACCTCTTTTCACGCGAAAAGATCAGCGATTATACGCATACGCTTGCTTTTTGGTGGTCATCGACGGGTACGGAATATTATCGTAACTACTATGACAACCTGCGTGCGATAAAGCGTGAAGATATCTCGCGGTATCTGACGACCTACATCCTCGGCAAGAACCATATCGGCCTTGCAATGATGTCAGATGCGGCTAAGACTGAGTCGAAACTTACAGACAGCGACCTGATCGGTAGATAACCCGTCGCGAATAAGATCTATATGAAATTCCTTTTTTCGCTATTGCTGATGTCGGCATTTGTCGGCTTTTCATTCGGCCAGGGCAAGACGGCCTCGGCGGCTCCGACGCCTGAGATCACAGAGTTCGATGTCAACGGTCTAAAGGTCATCTTTAAGCGGCGCACCAGTTCGCCGACATTGTCCGCAGGGCTTTTTGTTCGCGGCGGTGTCAAGGCTGCTCCTGCCGATAAACCGGGCATTGAGAATCTAACACTTGTCTCCTCTGTCGAGGGCAGCCGAAAATATCCGAATGACCGAGTTAGGAGCGAGATGGCCGAAACCGGGAGTGCGGTCGCAGCACAGGCCGGGACCGATCTCAGTGTGATCTCGATGATCACAACGCGGGCAAATCTCGAACGCACCTGGGCACTCTTTACCGACCTTGCGATCGATCCGACGTTCGCAAAGGCTGATATCGACAGAGTTCGCGATGCGATGACGGCCGGATTGAGAAACGCAAATTCCAGCCCTGACAGTGCGCTCGGCAATCTTGAGGAAAAGATCGTGTACGCCGGACACCCGTATGCCAATCAGCCCGAAGGCACGATCGAGGGCCTTGCAAAGCTGACCTCTGCAGATCTGGCTGCGTATCACAAGACGCTTTTGCAGACCTCGCGGCTGCTGCTCGTAGTTGTCGGCGACTCGACCGTCGATCAGATAAAAAAGCTCGCGACCGAATCTTTTGGCAAGCTGCCAAAGGGAAATTATGTCGATAAACCGCTGCCAAAGCTTGTTTTTAACAAGCCTACGGTCGATATTGTCGAACGCCAGCTGCCGACCAATTATGTGAAAGGCGTCTTTTATGCACCGTCGCTGACCGATCCGGATTATTACGCGATGCGCGTGGCGATGGTCATATTACAGAGCCGCGTTTATAACGAGGTCCGCATCAAACGAAACCTCTCGTATGCGCCAAATGCCGAGATGGACAATGATGCGGCTAACACCGCAAATATCTATGTCACGTCGGTCGATCCGAACACATCTGTAAAGGTAATGCTCGCCTGCATCGAAGATATGAAGACGACCCCGATCGATCAGGATGAGTTTGAGGGTGTGCCGGGATATTTTTTGACGACGCATTATCTCGAACAAGAAACGGATAACGCTCAGGTCGGCGAACTTGCACGATACGAACTTATCGGCGGCGGATGGAAACATTCGCTCGAATTTACCGACGGTATAAAGAATGTCACACTCGACGATGTGAGGCGTGTCAGCGAAAAGTATATGAAGGATCTGAGGTTTGTTGTCGTCGGCGACGCGAAAGCGATCGACAAGGATATCTTTGTACAAAAATGACCCTTGTCGCGGGCGATCCTAGACACAATAATGGCGGGCATCAAAAAATGCCCGCCATTATTGTTGCCCTCCGGCCGCTCGCTAATGCGGACGGCGTTGAGATGAGGCTGTTCGGTTAAACAGCCTCGTTTTAAAACTAGCCCTTTCGTCCGCCGCGGCTCTCTTTACCTTGAGAGGACGGAGCCGACTTTTGAGGCGGCGGCGAACTCCTCTTGGGCGAGTCGTTGCGCGGCTGCGGCTGAGGACGCTGTGGGGGCGATGGCCTCGGCTGCGGACGCGGAGCCGGCGGATCATACTTAGGCTGCTGTCGCGGTGTCGTATCAGGGCGTGTCTCACGCACCGGCGGCTGCGGCTTCGGCTGAAAGACACCCTTGTCCTGCGGCTGCACCTTGACCTTTGGTGTATCACCGGTCGATCGCGGAGACGTGTCACGCGGCTTTATATCGGGTCGTTCGACAGCTCCGAGTTTTCGCTGGCCTGCCTCGGGCGAACGGCGTCCGGGCGAATTTACCGGCGGATCCTTTGCCGGTGACCTATCGCCGTAGATGCGTGTCGATCGCAGCTGTTTATCCAGAGCGGTGTCAGAACGCGGTGCGGCACCGGTCTTGAGACGCCCTTCAGCAACGGTGGCGATCTTAGGCTTTTCGGCACGTATGTCCTTTGGCAGACGCGAGCTTACGTCGCTCATCGCCGGCAGCCTGGGAGCAAGTTCACGATCGTTGGGAACCTTTTTCAGGATCGCGTTCGCATCGTCGAGAGGAGCTTTTTTTACACCCTTTATTATGCGTCCGAAATCACCCTGTGGTATTGAGACGACGCCTCCGGGCGGTACATCGCCCAAGGGCGGTTTTTTTGGCCCTTTGTAGAGTCCCGGGCCGATATCGCCCGAACCGCCGCCGCTCGGCGTGGGCGTAGGTGTTGGACCGTGCCCTCCGCCGTGTCCGCCATGCCCGCCGTTGCCGCCCGGTCCATGGTTGCCATGACCGCGTCCGTTACGCCAACCGCCGCCATTGGAGTACCAATAACTGTTGTAGTTGTAATAGCCGTAACTGTAAGGCAGCGGATACCAGCACACGTTGCTGTTAAAGATACTTACAACGACCAATGCGGGGAACCACCAGCTGCGTGCGTATCTGATCTCGCCATAGGGTGTCCAGGCCCAATAACCGTCATCCCAGATCCAGCGGCCGTGATGATAGGTCGCCCAGCCCCACGGTTCGTCATTTACCCATGTCCAGCCGTATGGCGGGACCCAACGCCACTGTCCGTAGCGGTAAGGGGACCAGTCAGAGTACGGGCGCGTCGCCGAGCCAAAGGGTTTCCAGACATAACCATATTTTTTGGTATATACCCAGTCGCCGTAAGCATCGAGGTCATCGGCACCGTACATATCGCGGTCGTAATATTTATCGTAATGAGCAGTTTGCAGACTCTTAGCGATGGCGGCATCACGTTCGAGTGCCCATGTGTCAAAGCCGTCGGTAAATTTGGCAAGGTCGCCGCTGTCCCAGTCGCCCTCATTCGATCCGTCAACAAAGATATGTGCACTGCGGCCATTTTTTACGGTAAAACCTGCCGACTGGGTGTAAACACGAGCTTCGCCATCCTCAGAGACGGCCACGCGGATCGCGTTGCTGTCACCTTTTGCGGCATCGATGCGATAGACGCCTGGTTTTTCGGCGGCAATGGTCGATCCGGGAGCATCGATCTCAAAATAACTTGCGTTCGGGTCGAGGCTGTTGAGCCTTGCGCTGACAGTGCCCTGTGAGAGGCTGCCGGCGACGCCCTCGTCAGAAAGTGTCGTGAACTTAAAGTACGAAAGGCCGTCCATTCGGATATGCGTATCGTTATCGAGTTGGATCTCGACCTTTGAGTTTTCGGACGTAGTGATCTCGTCGCCCTCGACAATGGGAAGATTGAGAGTGAGATTTTCCCAATCGACGGCATCTGCACGGCGTATCTGTGCCTGGCCGATGATAAAGCTGACACGAGCGACCCTGGCAGTGACCTCAGGTGTCTCGTCATCGACCGTCGTCTGCGTAACGGCGGCATCCGGCAGATTGATGTTGACCGCCGACGCGGCATAAGCGGACGCGCTCGTCAGCGCGAACATCGCTATTGCCAAAAAATTGGTAATTTTGGAATGCATAAAGCGATCCCTCCTGATATTTGATAACTGAGAAGAGCGGGCGGCGTTTAAAAACGCGTCCTTATCGAGTCGGAATGCAATAAATGTGCCGAAACGATTTGCCTGTATTTTTATAGCTAATGACAGTATAACGCGCACCTTTTCGGTAAATAAGGCTCTGAGAGCGTAACGAAATAGTGCAAAATGCCGCCTTTAATATAAAATTATCTCTAAAGGGTAACAAGCCTTGAGGAAGAGTTATGAAAAAGTTGATATTACTGACAGCGTTCATTATGATCGCGGTTTCGGCGGGGTTTGGACAAAAGGCGGCAAGCGGTTCGGCAAAGACCGATCCGGCAAAGGGTGTTCACGATGCGTTCGATAGGTTGGTCGAGGGCATTCGTCAGGTCGATGCTGCCAAGGTGATGAGTGCGTATGACAGATCGGACAAAATACTGATCTTTAACAACAACGGCACCGCGACGATGGGCTGGGACAATATCAAGGCCAACGTCGATGCGACATACCCTAAGCTAAAGAATGTTACGCTCGAGATCACCGGTCTCAAGATCGAGATGCTCAGCCGGACGACCGCATATGTCACATGTAAGTGGCGTCAGGCACAAGAGAACGAAGGCAAGCTTGAAAATGCGTCGGGCCGTATGACGCTCGTATATAAGCTTGTCGGCAAAGACTGGAAGATCATTCATCGTCACACCTCACCTGACAATCCACCGGCATCTCGGCCTGTATTTCCGTCAGAGAGAGTTGAGCAATAAAGCGGCTGATCCTAATAGGTATTAAATGAAAAAGGCTGTCTCGGGAATGAGACAGCCTTTTTTCGTAAGGATCCGGCAACCGGCGTTAGACCGTGCCTCCGGGATAATCAGAGCCGAGACGCATCTCGTCACCGTCGGCAAGCGAGTTGACCAATTCGTAATGGAAATAGTCGAACTTAGCTGCGACAGGCGGTTGGACGCGCTTGTCGTACATTTCGCGTGAGCGGTCGATAGCCTCTTTCAAACGTTGGTAAAGGTCGTTGGACTCACGGCCCTCGGTAACCTTTTGCTCATTGTAGAGTTTGATCTCAGACACAAGCAGACGTGCAAAGCGACGTGCATCATTGTGCAGACGACGCTCATCTTCCTCAACCTCGACGGGCAGGTCGATCTGACGGTCGCTCAATCGCTTACGTGCCGGAACCGCTGTGACCGGTTCGGCCGGAGTCTCAGATACCTGAGCCTCGGCGGCAGGCGATTCAAATGACGGTGCTGCGACCGGTGTCGGCTCAGCCTCGAAATGAGTCACTGCCGGAGCCGGTTCCTCGACGACGCGATCGAAAGGCGTCGGCGTGTACGATGACTCTGCAATTGATGGCGTGGCATCAAATGCCGTCACCGGTTCGGCCGAGGTCTCGACAACATGGTCGGTATGATCGTCCGCGTGAACCTCAGGGATCGAGTGCGGATCAAAAGAGCTATAGCTGCTAGCAACTTCTTCGGCAACGGGAAGTTCGGGTTCGACGGCTGGTGCGTAGGCATCGACGGTCTCAAATGACGATACAGAGCTGTCCGAATATGCCGGCGCATCAAATGCGGAATTAGAATATGCCGGTTCAGTTTCTTCGACGGCCTCGGCCGCTGGTGATGTTTCCTCGACCGTGGGCGTACTCTCGCGGAAGCTGAAATCACTTACCGAAGGAACGGGCGTGACAGGCGGTTCAAAAGCGGTTGACGGTTCGTAGGATCCGATGGTTTCGTATGCCGGTGCGGGCTGAGGCTCGTATGCCGGAGCTTCAGCGGAAGGTGCCGGAGTTTCTTCGGCGGCATGAGCTTTATTAGCGGCAAGCATCTCTACCGTTAGACCCGCAACGCGTACGAGCATCTCAAGCACGTCGGTGTTGAGCGAAACTCCATTCGTGCCGTAATCAGCGTAAAGAACGGCGACACCGCGGCCGCGTGCCGTCAGCGGAATCGCATACATACGGTCGGGGCGGCCAAAATCGAGCGGTTCGAGAAAGGCCGTGTCACCGGCAAATGTCCCGTATGCGCCCTCGACGGTCGAAAGCGAGTTGACGGCCTTGGCAAGGATCGTATCCTCAGATGTCGAGAAGTGAATGTCCTTGATATTGGACTCGGTACCGTCACTCTCGCTGCCAAAGGTTTTCCATCCGGCAAAGTTATCGCTTTTAAGGATAAAGAATGCACCGCGCGGCGTGTAGTCGGCGGCGTGCTGGATGAGAGCCTTGAGGATCGCCGACTGGCTTTCCTTAGAGCTGATGTCATTGATCGCTTCTTTCACCTTTGAAAAATCGATCGCTGTATTATTCTGCCGGTCAAGTTCTTCCGCTTGGGCTATTGCCGTGGCGGTGATCTTTGCACCTTCGTCACGAGCGAGACGCATGTGCTCAACGACAGATTCGGTAAACGCCGAATCGAATTTATGCTCGGAGTTGAACCGTTCAGAAAAACTCTGAAAAGCATCATTCACTCGGGACTTGTGGGCGTCAAGGTCGGCTTCGATCTTAGTCTGAAATTCGGCAAGGTCGCCTTTCATTGCGGCGATCACGTCCTTCAGATAATTCTCGAATTCACCGCGCAGGCTTTGTTCGAGTTCTTCACTATTCACAACGGGTATCCTCCATACTTGGAACGAAAAAAGACGTTAGGGAGCTAAACTAGGCTATAAAAAAAGGATGGCAATGGCGTGCGGCTTGGCTAACGCGTTTTTAGGACAACGGCCATGCGATGCCGCCATCACTCGAAATTATCAACAATTTCCTACAAATATGTCAAGTTTTTCTTTTGTTTATAAAAGTTTGTTACTTAAAAAACTATGTTCCGACAAACATTGCGAGGTGTCGAGAGAGGTCGGCTGAGGTAAATACGGCGTTGGTTTCATCGAACCATTGAGGCAGCGGTGACGTGCGCAGCAGGCGTAGAAATGCGTTTCGGCGAGGCATTCCGAAGTGAAGGATCTCGGCGACGGCAAGGGCTTGGCCGCGCATAAAACCGTCTGACGGTGTTCGCGTCCAACCGGCCTGTATCTCGAGACATCTCACACCGAGACGAAAGATGATCTTTTCACCGGCCATATTTGAGCTGCCCGACCTGAAACGATGCGGCGAGAGACGCTCGACCTTTATTTGGCTGCGTTCGTGAGGGTCAAAAAGGTCAGAGCCGAGAGCTGTCTCGACGGCGGTGGCGAATAGCCAACGCGATGCTGCAGACCGAATAGCATCGTTGGTCGCCTTGAGACGCAGATAGTCTGCAAGGTCGGTGTTTCCGTTAATATCGGCTTTAGCGATAGCGCTTTGCAGCATTTCGGCCCAGACGATATCGAGTTCCGCCATAACGCCCAAGAATAGGACGCGCAGGGGCAAAGTGCAATGTCGTGATATTATTTTCTCGTTCACAGAGAGCTTTTTTATGAGGTCTATAGCGTTGATCATCCTCTGCGGAGTCGGTTTACTGCCCGCGTTCACACAGACGGCTAGGCCAAGACCGGCTAAAACGTCTTCGGCGTCGGCAAAAGCGACACCGGTAAAAAAAACGGTTTCGCCCGCAAAACAGAGATCCGCCGCATCGGCAAAGCCGCGTAGTACACCGCTGCCGAAAGCCGACCCGGATGCATTGTTAAAGGCTGCAGCCGAAACTGAAGATGTATCTGCACGCGTCACCGCACTTAAAAAATTCATCACTAATTTTCCAAAGGCAAAATCGCTCGCCGACGCCAGGGCAAAATTGTCCGAGGCTGAGCTTGCTCTCGGCGAACAGCATCTGAAGGCGGGTGAGAATGCGCCCGCGATTGCTGCATACAAGGCGTCGGTTGACGACGCGCCTGAGCCGATACCGGCAAGTTTATTTGACGATAAATTGGCCAATGTGCCCGCGATACTTTATTTCAGCGGAGAGCGCGACGAGGCGATAGACCTTGCGAATGTGATAGAACGAAAGGCCGATCCGCAGCAGCTTATCGCGATCGCCGCATTCTATATAATGATCGAATCGGGCACCGAAGCCAAACGTATTGCCGAGGCCGCAATTGCAAAATCGCCTGATGCTGCGGGCTATCAGATGCTCGCACTTGCCGAGCGTGTGAATTTCCAATTAGAAGATTCGGCGGCCGCGTACGAAAAGGCGGTTGAACTTGACCCTAAGTCGGTCGTTGCACGCCGCGGACTCGCCGAGGCAAAGCGTTCGCTCGGCAAGAGTGCAGATGCCGAAGCGATATATCGATCGATACTGGCTGACGATCCGTCAAATCTTGCGGCTCGGACCGGTCTTGTGATGTCGCTCTTTGAAGGCGGTAAACAGTCTGACGGTGAGGCCGAACTTGCCGCCGCTCTCGATGCTAACAGCGGAAATGTGATGCTGCTTGCGGGTGTCGGTTATTGGTACGCGGCACATGGTGACGGTGATAAGGCGGTCGAATACGGCACACAGGCCATTAGGTCAGACCCGCGATTTATTTGGTCATATCTGGCGATAGCTCGCGGTTATATGCTGAAAAATGATGCAGAAAGTGCCGAAAAAGCGCTTCTTTCGGCGCGACGTTACGGCAATTTTCCGACCCTCGAGTACGAGCTTGCATCGGCACGGCTGAAGAGCGGATTTTATCGCGAAGCCGTTGAAGGGCTGTTGTCGAGCTTTACGATAAGGGACGGCAGGATCGCGACAAAACTCGGCGGTCGCATCGAGCGTGAGGACGACAATTTTACCGATCTTGTCTCGTATGAGCGCCGGGCGAGCATATTTGCCCCGACGGCGGCAGACAACGCGGCAAATGCCGACGAACTTCGAGCATTGCTCGAGATCTGGCTGGCAACCAGCGGCGATAAACCGGACGCGGAAGCCGCAACAGCTGCAGCCGACAGATTTGTTTCGGCAGGTGAGCCGGCGATGAAAATTCACCGTCAGCTATTTGCTGCATCAAGGCTGTTGAGCCGAAATATAGCTTTTGAAAAGGTGCTCGATCTGACCCGTGACGCGGCAAAGATCTCAGACGGAGCGCTAAAGGTGGGCGACCCAACGCTCACGGTCATGGCTGATGAGATATATGCTCCGCGTCACGATGCGGCTGACCGCGGCGAGGTGCTGCGTGTCGGTGCGGTGCCGTCAGATACGCTGATGGGGATCGTTCGCGGCCGGATCGAAGAACTTGCCGGCGCGGCACTCATCAAAGAGGGCAAAAATGCCGAGGGAATGATAAGGCTAAAGCGTGCGATCGGGGTTTACCCTGACGAGAGCGCATGGTCACGCTCGGCACACTGGCGATTAGGCCTGGCTCTCGATGCGGATGGCAAGACGTCAGACGCATTTCCCGAATACTTAAAAGGCTATAAGAATGGGCCAGTTGACATTGCTAAGTATGCCGTTATTCGTGCGACGTATTATCGGGTAAAGGGTACGCTTGACGGCCTCGAAACGATTGCAGGCCCTGACCCGCTGCCGTCTCGCGATAAAGCAGAAGCACTCGTCGCAAAACCTCAAGATCCGACAACCCCAATGCCGACGCCCGAGGCAACTCCGGAAATGACATCTTCCCAGGCGACTGAGCCAACGCCGGAACCGACACCGCAGGCAACCCCTGAGGCTGTTGCGATACCAGAACCGCCGCCGACAGTTACGCCGTCCGCTTCGGTTGAAACTGCTGATGAAGCGACTGCTTCGCCGACGCCGGAGGTGACGCCGCAGTCCACACCTGCACCGACCTCGGAGGTGGGACCGGAATCGGCGCCCACGCCTGTTTCGACGCCTGATGGCGGATCTGAAAGGCCGAATGCGACGGAAACTCAATCGACACAGACGGCAACGTCTGCGCCTGAGGTTTTGCCTGAGCCGACAGCGGCACCGGGAGATGATGCCCTGAAAAGGGCGACGGAGAAAAAAGCACAGCCTGAGGTCGGAATGGTTGCCGACGGGCGAAGATCAGAGCTTTTTCCTCCGGTCGTGATAACGATCCCAAAAACGCCGCGAACGTCTGACAGCACACTGCCGAAAACAGATGCCGACACGCCAAAGGAACAGTCTGAGCCGATCATGCCGTGTACTATAACCTTCGGTGAGGAGCCATTAAATCTTATGGCCGGTGCCGAGCTGGCGGTCATCGTCGGTACCGAGGATGATAGGGAAATGGCCTCAATGAAAGCGGTTTCGAGCAATGCGGAGGACATTGATGTAAAGGTCGTGCCGATCGCGGGTGTTAAAGGGCGTTTGCTGTATGTAGTGCGGTCGATCAGCACGAATAAAGGCATTTATCAGGTTCATTTTTCGATGGATTGCGGTTCAAAAGAGCTGACGGTAAAGGTCAGTTAACGACGCTCTGCACGGTTAGTGTGAACAGTCGCAAGTGCCGCAAGCAGCAGAAAAAAAAAGGCGTTTGACGGAGTGCGCAGCGGAAAGTCAAAAAAGCTGTGGATGAGCACTCCGGTACAGCCTGTCAATGCCCCGATCGCGATCGAGCGGCGCATTTCATTCTGAGTTGTGCGGGTCAGCGAAACCGACCTTTTGTACAGAAAGAATATGAATGCCGCCACGCATGCAAATCCTAAAATGCCTGTATCGGACAGCGTCTGCAGATAGTCGTTGTGTGCCTGTTCAACACGAAATGTGCCGTCCCACGAGTCGTAGCGTGTAAATGCTACTCCGAAAGCATCTAATCCCGCACCGATGATCGGATGATCGAGAAAGATCTTGATCGCGATCGCCCAAAAATGTGTGCGTCCCGTGCTGATGTCATCTGCCGTTCCTGCTCCCGTGTATCGCAAGAGCGATTCGCCGCCGCCGAGAATGATGGCGCCGCCCGCCATTACGAGCAGCAGCGAAACGGAGAGTGCTATCCAGAGCATGACCGAACTGCGTGAGTTGTTCGTTTTGTTATTCGATAATGCGGGCCGCGTTGTGAAACTCATTGCGGACACAAATACAAGCATTACGATAAAGCTCAAAATGCCGCCTCGCGATGCTGTAAATACGATCCCGATGCCCATTACCGCAAGGCCGGCGGCGATCAGAGCCTTTTTGTCATTTGTCAGCGAACGCCCGAATACAAGCCCGAGTGCAAGCCCGCCGGTCATAAGCATGAATGACGCGAAATGATGTCGATTGATAAAAGGGCCAAAGGCTATAGACTGCGGTGTGAGACGCATACCAAGAGCGGTCGATCCGTCACCAGAGAATGTGACTATGCCGAGTATCGATAACGCAACACCAAAAGCAACGATCGTAAATGTCGCGATATTTATCCTCAGATCAGTGTGAAAATAGGTCTGTGCCGCGGCAAAAAATACAAGATATACACAAAGGCGGACGACTAACAGCCTTGTGGCAAATGGGTCCAGCGAGATCGTGTAGAACGGCAGTATCTGCAGGACTCCGATCATGATAAGGCCGATCAGAGCCAGCGGAAGCGGGCTGCGATATATCTTTAGCCCGCCGCTCTTAAATGCCTCGATGCCCCAGAGCAGGACGAGAAGCCCAAAAACCGGGACGATGACCGCCCATGTTGCCGCATCGACACCGCCGAATAACAGACAGGAAATGATCGGCACGATCAAAAGCAAAAGGAATATCGCCGTATCGACGCGGTTCGTTCTGCCGCGCAGCAAGACACTTTCTATCAGCTTTGAATTGTTGGTTGAGTCTGTCACTGATCTTTAACGAGCGAAATATCATCGAGCCAGAGTTTGCCCGCGATACTGCAATCTGAGCCTTTTTTGCAATCGTCATGAACAAGTCTGACGCGTACGGCATCGACATCAGACGGTGCGGTAAATGATGCCTCTATGGGCAGCCATTCGGCATTTAGGCCGAACTGCGGCGTGGTGCCGATCGGCTTTCCGGCCAGATTGACGATCTCAAAACGAATGCCGGCATCTGTGCGGAGTTGTGAACGGTAGAACATCGTAAGGCGATATCTTGCACCGGGTTCAACCGCAGTGAGTTGATCGACCGAACGAAAGTCGGATGCTCGTGCAGAGTTGAAAATGAACCACAAACTTGCGTGCCCCGAGTGTGAATTATCGCTGAGAGATATCTGCGGATCGCTGCCCGCAGGTATATGCCAATCAAATGTGCCCGAGCCTTCGGGTTTGACCGCCGATTCAAAGCCGCCATTGGTTATCGCTCCGACGACAGGCTTTGGATCGATGCCGATGTCCCCGGATGCTTGTGCCGCTATACGATATCGCTTTTCAGAAACGGCGTCGCCGACGAGAGCCTCGCCGATGCCTTTATATTCAGATGATCTAAGCTCGGAGGGCAACTCATTCCATACGGCAAATGCCTGGTCAAGGCGTTTTTCGGTGATCAGATATTGAGCGAGTGCTGCGTTGATCGTGGGGGTATTGCCGATCAGGCTTCGCGCCCTGCCGGGGTCGCCGTTGGATGCCTGCATCGCCACCATTACCGCAGGGCCGGCATAGCCAGGACGTGCTGAAACGGCGGACGCGATCATACGAAATGCATCCGTATCGTTAGATCCGGAACGCAGATTGTGATTGCCTAATGCCCATCGGACATCGGCATAATTAGGTGCGAGGTCGAGAGCCTTTTCATACGCTGCACCGGCAAGTTCGGTATCGCCGTTGAGATCGTATGCGCGGGCGAGTGCCATCCATATCAGATAGTTATTTGGCGACATCTCAGCCGAGAGTTTGTATTCGTCGATCGATCGTTGAGTGCTGTCGGCATCAAATTGACGGCCGAGCAGGACAGCCGATGCGTAATGTGTCTGAGGATCGTCGGGGCTGACATATCCGAGAGCAAGAGCGGCCTCGGGTACATCGGTACGAGCCGAGGCCGCATTGGCAAAATTCCATTTAGACGCATAAAAGCACAGCACGGCCATGATGCACAACACGCCGGCGAGGACGTACTTTGCAAACGGTCTATCGAGGCTGATCACTCCGAGCGGCATATTATTTTTTTTAAGTGGTCGATCAATCGAAAAAGAAAGGCTCGATCCTGATCAGAGCACGTTTTAGAACGACATTGCGTTGACTGCACATCTCGCGAACCTGATCAAATCTTGAGCGATCAATAGATCTAACCGAGATCAGTATCTCATCAATATTCTTTGTTTCGCACAGCGTTGGCAACGAGTCGCTGCCGGCATAAACCTTAAGGCCGTGAATGACCTTGCCCTGCTTCATCGGATCGTCGTCGATAAAGCCGACAGGTATCAGATCCCACTCAGGATTATTGCGCAGTTCGCGGAGCAGCATTTCACCGCCGTCGCCGGCTCCATAGATCAGTGTTCTGCGGGCTGAGTCGTTATGCGGCAGCGGTATCGCGTTGCGGATGAGGCGAAACATCATTCGGCTGCCGACCATTAGGAGCAGCATCAGCATGGCATCGATGATAAAGACCAACCGCGAATAATACTGAAAGCGATACACAAGCAATATCGCCAGCACGCTCAATACGGAGCCGAGAGCTACGCCCTTAGCATACGTGATAAAGTCGCGGACGCTGGTGTATCGCCACAATCCGCGATAGACGCCTACGATCAAAAATGATGCCAGGTTAGAGAGTACTACGAGCGGCAGGCTGTTAAGGAAAAGATCCCAATTCTTTGTGTCCTCGAACTGTCCAAAGAATAAAAAGAACGCTCCGTAATAGGCAAGTGTGATCAGAAAGGCGTCGAGAAATACCTCAAAGATCCGTCGCTTATGCGAGATATTGATGATAAAGGCAAAGACCGCATTATCATTTGCGGCGGCCTCTTCGTCAGAGGTGTCATAGACCTTTACCTTAGAGAGATAGACGCCGACGATCACCAAAAATATCGAAAAGACAGTGATCAGAGCCAAACTCTGTGCAAAATTGAGTTGTCCGATAGCGATCGACAGTGAGCCTGCGAGAGCGGCAAATCCGTAGAGCATCAGCACCGCCGAACGCTCTGACAGGCCGAGTGCGACGAGCCTGTGCGAAGTATGGTCACGGCCGCCCTGAGAGACCGGACGCCCGCGGAGTTTGCGGATCAGCGTGACAAATGTCGTGTCAAAGATCGGGACGAAAAGAATAAGCACCGGCACCGCCAGGATCGGCAAAATGCCGCGGCTGCGTCCGCCGATCTGATTGAGCAGCACAGAGCCTGACAGCATAAATCCGACGAACATCGACCCGCAGTCGCCCATAAAGATCGACGCCGGATTAAAATTGAATACCAAAAAGCCGAGCAGTGCTCCGATAAAGACGCAGACAAAAGTGAGTTCGCTGGTCTGACCGCTGACGGCAAAGCTTAGTGCAAGCGATAGTGCCGCGATCGACGAAATGCCGGCGGCGAGGCCGTCCATATTGTCGAGCAGATTGATGGCGTTAGTAATGCCGATAATCCAAAAAACGGTGATCCAGATATCGACGACCTCATAATCCGTAAGCGGAATTGTCAGCCCGAAAGCGACCAATATTCCCGCACCGATAAATTGCCCGATCAGTTTTTGATACGGGCGAATGTTAAGAATGTCATCGACAAACCCGACTAGAAAAAGCACCGTCGAACCGCCGATCAGCACTAAAGACTCGCGTGTCCACGGTACAAGACACGCGTATAAAATGACGGTGGTCAGATAAATACTGACACCGCCGAACATTGCCGTCGGCTGTTTGTGCCAGCGGTCAGATTTTGGAGCCGCAACAAATCCGCGTTTTGTCGCATATGTACGGACGCAAAAGGTCAAAATAATACCGGCGGCGAAACTTACACCGGTAATAAAAAAAGGATTTGAGAGGATATGCGGCATTACTTTGCCCGCTCATCAACCAGATCGCGATAGAGCGAACGTATATTCTCGACAAGTCTGTCGATCGAATAGTTCGAATTTACGAAGGTACGAGCAGCGCTGCTTAGATTTTCGCTTAGTTGGGGCGAATTTGCCAGATGAATAAGTGCATTGGCGAGATCATCAGGCTCAAAAGTATCGACAGCGATGCCCCGTTGGCAGACGCGAAAGCCGTCATTGTCCAGTGTTGCCGGTCCGATGAGGTCAGCAACACCGCCGACACACGTTGAAACGACCGGGATGCCGGCCGCCATTGCTTCGATCATCGACAGCGGCGTACCCTCATTTTTTGATGTGAGAACAAATATGTCAAACTGCTTTACGATCTCGGGAATATCACCGCGGTGGCCGAGAAATGTCACAAATTCGCTTATCTGCAGTTCGTCGGCGTGATGTATGAGATCGTCTCGCAGGCTGCCGTCGCCGACAATGACGAATTTCATTTTTGGAATGTCGCCATCCTCTCGGCCTGTGATCTCGCTGATCGCGGCCAACAGCATCGGGATATTTTTGATCTCGGTCAAACGCCCGGTAAAGCCGACGATAAGCGTCTCGTCATCGATGCCAAGCACGCTGCGCAGTGAGTTTGCAAGCGGATCATCAATCGAATAAGGTTCGAGATCGAGACCCAGCGGAATGATCTCAAATTGCCTGCGGCTGCCGATCCTGAAGGTGTGCCAGATCTCATCGAACTGCTGATGCGAGATGACTATTATCTTGTCGGTCGCGGTTTTAGCGAGTATCTGTTCGATCAACAGGAAAATGCGTGTCTTTAACGCGCCATAATAGCTGTGAAAGACATGTCCGTGAAATGTATGTACGGTCTTTAAAGGCCGCGGACGTCCGATCAGTGCTTGCCACGTCAGCCAGCGGTACATCATTGCCGCAATGCGCCCGATCGTGCCGGCCTTAGCCGTGTGTGTGTGGACGATGTCGGGCTGTATGTGTTTGAGTTCGCGATAGATCTTTAAGAGCGATACGACATCTTTTGGCGAAAGCTCGCGGCTGAGTTCGGGTATCAGGATCGGTTCGATACCGTTATCAGCGGCAAAATACGCCATATCATCCTCACCGGGCGGCACTGTGCCTGCGATGAGCGTACTTTCAAACTCGGGTGGAGCCAACTCACGCGTGAGCCAGGTGACGTGCCGTGCGGGGCCGCCGACATTTAAACGGGCAATGATGCGTGCGATCTTCATCAGAAGGAGACAAATGGCTGCGGCCGATCTCACAGCGACCCGGACAGATCTGAAACAAACCGGCCGTGCGGCATAGAGATATACGATCGTGCGGGGAGATCGCGGCCCGCAGCCAAGCTTTTAATCTTCCATCCGAAAGATCGTGTCGGGATCGTCTTCGTGACGTATCTCGTCGATCGGATGTTTTTTGCCCTTGCCCATATAGAGCTGATTGGGACAGTTGATGACCATTCCGTCTGTGTGGCCGACGTTGAGATAACCGTGAACAACGCCCTTTGGCACGATCACCGCATAAGCGTCGTCAATACCGGCAAACAGCGTCATTCGGTGCATGTACGTCGGCGAATCAGGACGATTATCCCACATACGCATCTTAAATGTTGAGGGGCCTATAAAACAGAATAGATCTGCCTGATCGACATGCTCGTGAGGCCCGCGTTGAACGCCCGGCTTTGTGTATGAGATGTATGACATCACCGGATAAAACTCCTCCGCCAGTTCATCATGCCTAAAAAGCTCAGCCAACCACCCGCGGTCATCATTATATTTTTTTAGCGGATAGACGACGACGTCTTGTATTTTATCTTCTGTAAAGTTAGCCATTTTGATCTTTGCATTCAAATAAGATCACAGATTATTCGCACCGCTTTTTGCTACGAGGTTCGATGCGAGTTGGAGGCTTTCGAATGTTCCGGCGTCGGTCCACCAGCCGTCGAGTTCGTTCCAGCTCATCTCGCCGCGGTTTATATAATGATTGTTGACGTCTGTGATCTCGAGTTCGCCGCGGCCTGACGGGACAAGCGTTTTGATCACATCAAAGACGGTCTCGTCATAAAAATAGATACCGATCACGGCAAAGTCCGACTTTGGATCGGTCGGCTTTTCGACGATGTTCAGTACCCTGTCGCCATCGAGTTCGGGTACGCCGAAACGCTGCGGGTCGGGTACGCTTTTGAGCAGTATCTTTGCCCCCTTGCCTTGAGCACGGTATTCATCCGCGGCGGCTTTTATATTCCTTTCGATAATATTGTCGCCAAGCACGACGCAGATGGGTTCGTTATCCGCAAAATGTTCGACGAGCGAGAGAGCATCGGCAATGCCGCCTTCGCCTTCCTGATATGTGTAGTTAAGGTGCTTTAACCCAAAATCACGCCCATTTCGCAGCAGTTTAAGAAAATCACCCGCCGAATTGCCGCCCGTAACGATCATAATATCGTCGATCTCCGCATTTATCAGCGCCTGGATCGGATAATAGATCATCGGTTTGTTATAAACCGGCAGCAGATGTTTGTTTGTAATTCGCGTCAGCGGACTCAAACGAGATCCAAGCCCGCCCGCAAGAACGACACCTTTCATAAACAGTAGATACTAATCAATAAACCGTCTAAACCAAAGTTCCATTACGAGGAGTGACCATATCGGGAAGGCGTGATCGACCTTGCCTGAAATGTGTTCGTCCACGATCTGTCGGACCTTTTGAGGCCTGACGATGCCGCGAGAGGCGGCGTTTTCTGAAAGGAGTATATCGCGGACATAATCCTTCATTTCTTTTTTGAACCATTTGCCGATCGGTACGCCAAAACCCATCTTGCGGCGGTAGATGACCTCGTGAGGAACCAATTTTGCGGCAACTTTCTTAAGCAGGTATTTTGTGCGAAACCGGTTCATCTTGAGCGACTCTGGCAGGCTCGCGGCAAACTCGATGACGTGATGATCGAGCAGCGGCGATCTGGCCTCAAGCGAATTTGCCATTGACGCTATATCGACCTTGACCAGCAGATCGTTAGGCAAATAGGTCATCTGATCTGTCAGCAGTGTCGCATCGAGAGTACCTGTGCCGTCAGCACGATCGAACCACTGATCGAGAAATTGCGATGTTCTTTGCCCATCGATCGCACGCGTGAACTCCTCAGTATAAAGGTCGGGCTTGACCGCAGGCTTAAATGTGGACATCCAGCGAAAGTACCGCTCTTTTCGCGGTTCATTTGCCGAGAGAAAGAAGCGCTGTACGTCGCGAATGCGCGTTTTTTTATCCTCGGATGAGGGAAGCAAATTTACCGGCCCCTCAATAAATGCTTTTCGCAAAAAGAGCGGTATCTTGCCGTAAGTATCTGCGATCTCCATCGCCATATAACGCTCATAACCCGCAAAACTCTCGTCACCGCCATCACCATTTAGTGCGACGGTCACATGTTTGCGCGTCTCTTTTGACACATAATAGGTCGGTATCGCGCTCGAATCGGCGTAAGGCTCACCGTAATGCTCAACCAATGTCGGCAATATCTCGACGGCGTCCGGGCGAACGATGAATTCGTTATATTCGGCACCGACGTGCTCGGCGACCTTGCGGGCATATTTAAGTTCGCTGAAATCCTGCTCTTCGAAACCGATCGAAAATGTCTTGACCGGGGTCAAACTCTCCTGAGCCATCAATGCGACCACTACTGACGAATCGACGCCGCCCGAAAGAAATGCTCCTAGCGGCACCTCAGAGATCATTCGCAATTTGGTCGATTCGCGTATGATGCGTGTCGTTTCTTCGATCGCCTCTGGTTCTGTGATCTTTATTTTTTTCGAAAAATCAGGCAGCCAATAGCGATGTGTCTCGACCTTGCCGCCTTTCCATCTAAGCCAGTGGCCGGGTTCGAGTTTTCGAATTGCCTTAAATGCTGTCTGCGGAGCCGGAACACAGAGATATGACATAAAGCTGTCGATCGCCTGCATATCAACCTCACGCGTCACGGACGGATGTCCGAGCACGGCCGTGAACTCAGAGCCGAAGATCAGGTCGCCGTTAGTCTGATGAGAGTAAAGTATCGGCTTTTTGCCCACGCGGTCGCGTGCGAGAAACAGCGACATATCCTTCTGATCCCAGATAGCGATCGCGAACATCCCGCGTAGATGCTGGAGACAATCCGGCCCGAGTTCGTCGTAGAGTTTGACGATGACCTCGGTATCCGACCTGGTCGCAAAGACGTGGCCGCGATCTTCCATCTCGGTTCGCAGCTGCTGATAATTGTAGATCTCACCGTTAAAGACGATCCATTTTGTCCTGCTTTGGTTAGGTATCGGCTGTTGTCCGCCGGCGAGGTCGATGATCGACAGCCGCCGCATTGCCATTGCGACATTTTTATCGACAAAAAAACCGTCTTCGTCAGGCCCTCGATGGATGATACACCTGTTCATCCGCTCGACGACCTCCCGATCCGCCGGCCTCTCCCCCGCATTAACAAACCCGACTATTCCGCACATCCTAATTCAACTGTCTCTCGCGATGCTGAGGCCATCGCATCTCAGACTGACGCTTCCGTTGAGCCAAGCCCTTTCTGTCCCGACGCCGCTCCTGTATCAGTTCATAACCTACTGCCGCAAATATGAACAAAAAAACCTGTATCTGAGTACGCTGACGATACGCCGTTCCCACATTTCCCTGAAATATCGAGTAAGCGATCGTCAGCATTAAAGTAAATATCAATATCGGCAATGCTTCTCTAAAGCGGTTCCTGATCGTGTAGATCAGACCTGAAATGATCAGTATGATCATTCCCCACCAGACTAGCTCCTCCGGTATGGTTATCGCTTGACGCAGCGTGCGAGATTCCCATGGAAATGGTGCCAGAAATAAATAAGTTAATCCCAGCGGCAATGTCGTAAGAGCTCCTGTCGGCGTGGAAACATCTGCGTCGGAGCCGAATCCGGAATCTGCCGAGCGTGCAAGATCGAGACGGCTGCGCTGAACATTCTTTAGATCGGTAGTGGTATCGAGGTCTGCAGATGCAATACGAATGACGCCGAAATATGTCAGGCCGATACCCAATATGATCACAGCGGTTATACGAGCTAATGTGCTCTGTGTTGATCCCGAGATTCCGATAAAAAAACTACCTACTACGGCAACAGCAACCATATAGAATATATAGAACCGCAGCGACAAAATGCCGAATAAGCAAAGTCCAAGCAATATGACCTCAATGATACTGAGTTTCTCTCGCAGCCGCATGACCAGTGTCATCGAAATTACCAACAAAAAAATGATCAGGCCGTCTTTCAACAATTGGCTTGACCATATGACCATTGCCGGAAAGAGAGCGGCAAAATAGGCAGAAATGATCGCGACGCGATGATTATTGTATATGCGTCTTGCACAAAAATATATTGCCGGTACGGTCGCAGCACCTATCGTGCCGCAGATCGTCTGAACAAGTAGAATATTTCTGCCAAAGATCCAATATATGCCCGCGACCCCGTAATTCATGCCCCATCCGGCACCGGTAACTTTAGTCGCTCTATATATCTCATATCTGCTAAAGGTTGAACTTTCGCCATGCCAGATATGGGTCAGGCTGTCAGCAATAGAGTCATAAGTATTTGCATCTGCTCCAAAAAAATCACGAAGGTCCAAATAATGAAGCACTATGCCGACAATCAGCCTTAAGACAAGAGCGATCAAAAAAACGCGAATTACCGGAGCGGGCTCATCGGTATTTTTGTTTATAAGAAAGATAGTAAGAGCCGATATCACCGCAGACGCAAAAAGCGAGATCCCGGCATCAGGCAGAAAAACTGCTAAGACGATCAGGATCGCAAATGCTGTTGCCGATATAACGCGATTATCGTTCATTCCCCCTGCTCATTTCGAAGGACGAGATTGTTCTCAAGAATAAGTGCGTCGAAGTTCGAATTATTAAAAGTGTTAATGGCATTCTGCGGGGTGCAGACGATCGGTTCCTGAACATTGAAAGACGTATTAAGAAGCATCGGTATGCCCGTCAGCTTTTTAAATTCATTGATCAGGTTCCAATATCGGGGATTAACATTTCTGTTAACCATTTGAGGGCGCGCGGTTCCATCAACGTGAACTACAGCCGGTATCTTTGGCTTGTAATCGTCGGCGACCTCGATGACAGTTATCATGAACGGATCGTGATGCTCGACGCCAAACACTTCGTTTCCGTATTCTTCCTGCATTGACGGAGCTAAGGGGCGGAACCATTCGCGCAGCTTTACCTTATGATTAAGTATCTCACGCATATCCGAACGACGTGGATCGGCCAAAAAACTGCGGGCACCTAATGCCCTGGGGCCAAGCTCCATACGGCCGTTGAACCATCCCACAATGCCGCCGTCCGCAATGATCTTAGCGACCTTTGGCAGCAGTATGTCGTCATCAAACGTCTCGTACTTGAGATCTGCCGCGTCAAGTGCCGATCGGCATTCATTATTTGTAAAGCCAGGCCCCCAATATGCCGAGTTCATAATGAAAGAACGCGGCTTATTGAGTATCTGATTCCAGACATAATATGCAGACCCGAGTGCGCACCCTGCATCGCCAGCCGCCGGCTGTACATAGAAGCGCTTGAATGGTGTTTCGTGAAAGATGCGCCCGTTCATGACAGAGTTAAATGCTACACCGCCGGCCATACAAAGGTTCTCTTCGCCGGTCATTTCGTGCATCTTAGTTGCGAGGTGGATCGCGGTGTCCTCGAGAGCTTTTTGAGCAGAACTCGCAATATCCCAGTGATGTTCGGTCAGATCTTCGCCCGGCCGGCGTGCGGGGCCAAGTTCCTTAACGATCGCGTCAGGGAACTGGTAATGTTTGGCCAAATGATGATCGAGCACCTTGATGTCAAATCGAAAATCAGGCTTGCCGTTGGTCTTCAGCACCTTTTCGCGAAAGAAATCGTAATACTTAGGCTGGCCGTAAGCGGCGAGGCCCATTACTTTCCATTCGTCACCGGCGAACATATCAAATCCGATGTAATTAGTGACCGCGGAATAGAATTGACCTAAACTGTGAGGCAGCTTGATGCGATTGATGACCTCAAGTTTATTGCCTCTGCCTTTTGAGAAAAGCGTTGTTGTCTCTTCGCCCGTTCCGTCCCATGTAAGGACGGCCGCCGTATCGAAAGGCGAGACGAAGAATGCAGAGGCGGCATGGCTCAAATGGTGTTCGACATAGTGAAATTTAAAATTACTCGGCCCGAAATGTTCTCTAAGGCGTTTCGGATGCTTGAACATACCAAGGTAGCTTTCGCTGACCTGGGTCACTCCGCGATCGGCTCTTGCCTTGAACATCGCCGGCGAAATAAATGCGGCCTTGGCTGCCTGCATCGCTTTGTGCCTGAGGATCCATGGCTTCCAATAGTGTCCGACATGCTCAATGTCAGCAAGTGTGATACCCGCCTCGTTTAAACAATATTCGATCGAAAGATACGGAAACCCGGCATGATGCTTCTTGCGCGAAAAACGCTCCTCTTCTACCGACGCAACAAGCTGCCCGTCCTTAATAAGCGCAGCAGCAGAGTCACCAAGTGTTGTAAGTCCTAAAATGTACATCAGATCTAATCTCTTGACCGAGCCGTGTCTTTTAAAATGCCTGCGAGGTATCTGGCCTGTTTTGTGAGATCAAAGTGCTCTAAAAAGTAATTTCTGCCTGCTGATCCCATTTTTTCACTGAGATCTCTATCTTTTAGCAGTGACTCAAGTTTAACATACCAGTCGTCCACGTTATCTGCATTAAAATGTGTTTTATCCGGTATGCCGATCGAGGAGGCAACGCCTACCGGTGACATTACAAAGGGTTTGCCGACAGCCATATATTGGATCGCCTTAAATCCCGATTTACCATTTAGCCACTCGACCGATGCGGAATTACTGACAAACATCGGATAAAGTCCGATATCTATTGCCTGAAAGTCTGAAACCTCGGTTTCTAATGTCCATGGCCGACTCTCAACCTCGATGCCTGAAATGGCCGGTGCCGTCTCGCCTGAACCTACGATCAAGAGCTTGAAGTCGTAATTTTGAGCGAGACGTTCGAAAACCCGAAAGATATTTTCTAAAAAAGGATAGGTGGAGTGCGTTCCTATCCAACCGATCACCGGCTTGCTGTTATTACTCTTTACAGGACAAAATATTCGTCCATCCACGGTCGTTGGCAGGACAATGCTTTTTGCACCGCGTGAGCATACATATTCGGCAATATTTGGATTGCCGCATATCACGATCTCGGCTCGATCGATCAGATCATCCGTTTTACCAAAGAATTTGAGTTTGCTCCCGATCTTGCCAAATGTCGGACTGTCATATTTAAGATAGGTTGCATCATCCAGATCCAGCACCATCGGCAATTTCCCAAACCACATATAGGCCTTTTCAAATAATGGCGGCCCGAAAAAAAGTGCCTCGCGCTGTAGAAAAAGCAGATCATATTTTCGTAAGCCAATGATGCCCAAGGTCCGTTTTAAGATCGCCGATGCCACGGTTGACGCCCTTTTCACCATTGAGGTATGCGAATAGAGTGTTTTAAATGCCTTTGAGTTGATCGCGGGAGATACGTCCAGATCTATGCCATGATCTTTCAGCCTTTCCGCGTACTGCAGCACTCTGAATCTCGTCGCGGCCGCCGCCTCCGGATATGAGGCCAATCCGAGGACCTTAATAGTGCTATTTTGTGGCAAAGATTTTGAGACTGTCTCCAAGTCGTGTTGCATTTAAAATAGAATTTGCAGAGTTTTTGATCAATATACGGAAACCACCTTCGGATAATGATTCATTAAGAGCATAACCTGACCTGACCCTATCAATGGGAGCCGCTTTCGAGCTTTTTATACGTTTATTTATAATTTCATAAGGATTAACCCCTTCAGTAAGAATGGTCGCAGACCTGAACCCCGCCTTTTCCAATAATTTTCGCATAGCAGTATGTGAATACAACTGAGTATGCTCAGGTGGTGAGAGCACGGACCATGACTGCTTGAGTAATCTAAATGATATTCCGGTTGCTGAGGGGGTTGTTGCCCAAAAGAGACCTCCCGGTCTTAATATACGATGAATCTCGGAGAGCATTTCTATTGGAGTTGGGACATGTTCCAGGATCTCGGAGCAAGTAACCACATCAAAATGGCCATAAGGGAAATGGGCATCAGTTAATTCTCCCCAAAAGACATCAAAGCCTTTTTTAATAGCATTCTCGACAGCAGGTTTTGAGACCTCTTGCCCAGAGACGGCCCATCCAAGTTTTTTTCCGGATTCCAGTATAGATCCGGCTCCAAAACCTATGTCCAACAGCCTCCCATTTAATTTATAAGGATCAAATCGGCGTATTATCTGATCAAGTCTTTTTGCAATGAAACTAGGAACGGCAAGATTGGTTTCATTGTAATATTCATCATAATTTTCTTCTTCATCAATATTTGGCAAACGATCTGTATAAAGAGTGCGGCATTTTTTACAGACATATATACTGAACGAGCCTTTGTCGCTAACGAATCTGGCATCATCTGTATCACAAGCTGGACAATTTCTTATTTTGGTCATCATCTGTTGGTTTTGGCAGATAATATTGATCTGATCACTATTATTCAGACCCAAGCAGTCGTTTATATATTCGCCGATACCGAACTCCGCCAACGGTATTCAAACTGAATAGACGTCTGGCAGTTTCGCGACATCTATTTCTGATACCAGGATCTTTATAAAGGTCCGATATCATCCCAACCGCTCTTATATAAGAGTTGTAAGACAGATCATCCAGAATTACACCAACTTTATTATCAATTAACATGGCGTCAACATCTCCGACGTTAGGACTGGCGATCACCGGGATGCCGGCTGCCAGATATTCGGGTATCTTTGTCGGAGAGCGAGCATATGACGAATAGCTCTCAGCAAGTATCGAAATGCCAAAACGGGCGTTTGAGATCTTTTGCATTATTTCCTCAGGTTTTGAGCTTTTGATGAGAAAGTCATCTTCTGAAAAACCCTTGGAACGTAACATATCCCCTATGCCGCTATTTTTAGATCTGGTGAGCAATAAGGCGATAATTTCAGGATCAGCTTCGCGAGCGGCGGCCATTAGAGCGGCTATTTCCTCAGTTAGATACAGCCCCCCAAGTGCTCCGATATGTGTTGCGAAAGGCCGCTTTGGAACCAAAGCTGCCGAATTTGCATTATCTGTGCGACGCTCAAAATCTACGCAGCAGGGAATGACCTCGATCGGTTTGTTTGTGATGTCTCGACCTGTTTTTAGAGAACCGGGAAAGAGTATATCCCTTGCTTTTTCTGTTAGGACGACATATCCGTCAGCCGAATGGATCAGCCATTTCTCGACACGTTTGACCAAGCGATAGAGAAGGCTGCCATCTTTCCAAACGCCTGCGTCAGTGTATTCTTCAGGCATAAAACCGCGGATATCAAAGAGAAATTGTCCGCCAAGTATTTTTTTGGCAACCGCTGCTATCGGACCCGGTATATGGCCTCGGGAATGATAGATGTCAAACGGGTATTTTCGTGCAAGTAAAGCGATCTTAAAAAATCCTATCGTAATATCGTAAAGCGTTGCGGGGACAGAGGGGTGTTTATGATATTTCAGCCGATGCCAAGTGATGCCGTCGGTGCGGAGCTCTTGTTCGGCTTGACGGATCTCTGCACTTGTCCAACTGTTAAGTTCGGGCTCGAAAGTAAGCAGGTGCATCTCGACCCCGTCTTTTACGATCTCACGCAGATAGGGCAAAACTTGTGTCTGCACAAGCGGTTCGCGCAGGCCAAAGTAGCAGATGTAGAGACTTCTTGCCATCAGATCTAGTTCTTTTTTAATCTCCTGAACGGAAAGCCGAGAAAATAACCGACAGCCGCCGGACGATATGCAATACTCTTTACAGCATTCTTAAAAAAACCGCCATAATCACCCGCTTGAAAATATGAGCCTGACAAAACCCTATGAAAATTGCTCAACGAGCGGCGTCTGAGTTTTAGAACGGCCTGATCGCTTGTCGCAAATGCTTTTTTGTAGAAGCGGCCCATTCCGCGTTCCATTTCGGCCACATTTCGATGAGCGGCGGCTGAGTGGATACGATAATCGACGAGAGCCTCGCGGACAAAACCTACTTTATATTTTCTAGCTGCGCGATAGCAGAGGTCCCAATCTTCGCCAACCTTCATTTCCGTGTCGAACCCTCCCGCCTCGACAAAAGCCTTACGGGTTAACATTATCGTTCCTCCGGGGCCGATGATAACGGGCCTTTCCCATAATAAAAGCTCAGCGGCGACATCACCCTCCATTCCGTCAGTGGTTACAGACAAATATTCGCCTGTTTCGCCGTCAAATTCGCGCATGCCGCAGTGCACAAGGCCGATGTCGGCATCTTTGTTAAATACAGCGAGTTGCTTTTCGAGTTTTGTCGGATGCCAGATGTCATCAGCATCGGCAAAGGCGATATACTCGCCTGTCGAGACCGCAACACCGTGGTTGCGTGCGGCACAAACTCCTGCATTTTTTTGTTTGACGTAACTGATCTTTACCGATGCAAAACTTGCATTATACAGATCTCCGCCGGGCAAGCACCGTGAAACGACATCTGCCGTATCATCCGTCGAACCGTCATCTACAACAACGATCTCCGACGGCCGCAGCGTCTGTCCCAACACCCCCTCGATCGCCGCCCCAATGAACTGCCCGTAATTATACGTCGGAATTATGACCGAGACGTTATTCATAGAGTGCATTTGTGAAAGCTGCCTCGTATTGCCCGATCATCTTGTCTATTGTAAGTTCGCGAGAGACAAAATTGCGTCCGTTGGTTCCAATTTGATCGCGAAGCGTTGCATCACTTGCAAGACGTTCCATTGCGTCGCAGAGAGCTGTTGGGTCTGCTTTCGGGATCATAATACCGTTCGTTTCGTTTATTATATCTACAGCTCCGCTGACATCAGAGATCACCAGCGGTTTGTTCATCCACAATGCCTCACACATAACTTGGCTGAAAGCTTCCTGAAGTGTCGATTGAACAACGACATCCGCTGCTGCCATTATTTTCATTGCATCTTTTCGCCATCCCGCGAGTTTCACGCTCTTGCCAAGCCCGAGTTCATCTATCTGTTTTTCGAGGGCGGGGCGTTCCGTGCCTTCGCCGACTATCAGAATAAGAGCGTTCGGGATGCGGCGGACAAGTTCTGCCGTCGCGGTTATCAAGTACCGTTGACCTTTTTCTTCATGGAGCCGCCCGAAATTTGCAAATACGATCTTTCCGTCAAGCCCAAATTCGTCCTTTATCGAGCGAATATCGTTTTCGGTTACCGCTGAGTACTTTTCCGGATCAAAGCCATATAGCACAACATCGATCTTTTCAGCCGGCACGCCTTGGCCAATAAGTATATCGAATATGAATCTCGACGGGACAATGATCCGTTGGGCGGCTCGGTTCGTTAATTGTTCAATGGCAAGTAAACCTTTTTGCTTTAACAAACATGGCTGTCGATATATTGCGTCCGAATAGTGTCGCCCAATGACAAGCTTTGTTTTGCGATAAAAACGAGTTGCCAGATAGCCGACTATCGCTTGTTCAAAATGATGGGCATGGAGTATATCGATGTCCCATTCTTTCAAAAGCCGTGACAGCCGCCATGCGGTCCGCACGGCATCGCGCCGCGAATTTCCAGGCAGAAGTTGGTATTTTACATCCGCCGGAAATTCCGGTGTCGCAATATTGTGCTCCTCGGTCCGCACACACACCGACACCTCGAACCGTGAACGATCCGCGTTCTGGATGATCGTGTCTATAAAATCCGCCTTGTTTATAACATCAGCAAACTGAAGTAATCGGATCATTTTACGCAGGCTTTCTGGCTATGGTCAGATGGTTGAATGAGAATCCTTTAGCCGGGATTATTTTCTCAAAAACGCCGCCGAGGATGTTTATAAAAAAGCACAGCAACCAAAGGATCGGCCGGAGAATGACGCCGATCGGGTAAAGCCGTTTCGTCCACATAAATCCGTTGCCGAACCAATACATATTAAACATTAGTGCGAGTGTAACAGCACCGCCCGAAAGCGGTTCCACTTTTTCAACCGTTAATCCGCTTCGCTTCATCATTACGGCGATCCCGTCCGGGCTGTATCGAAAAAAATCGTATACATCGTGAACCGGAAAAACGAACGGGGCGGTGGTTATGATCGTTCCGCCGGGGCGAAGTATGCGGGCAAATTCCGCAATTGTGCTTTCCGGGTCGTGAATGTGCTCCAACACTTCGGTACAAAGAATCGTGTCGATGCTTTCATCCGCCAACGGCAGTGCCGCGGCGTCACCGCAGAAATCAGCAAGGTTTCCGCGATAGCCGCTGTCGGGCGAATATTCCAAACCAAGATATTCATCAACATATTCATCATAAACATCTTTATACGGCTTCATCCCGCAACCAACATCCAAGAGCCGCCCATGAGCCAGCTTCGCACTCGACCATATCGCCCGGTCAAGACGCACTCTACACCAATACCCCGAATGAAAGGGCGTACGCGAAAGATATTTATCTGACAGAACAATATCTTTCCTTTGAAATTGGATGAAGGTGTTCTGAAATTTCATTTATTATTTGTAAATGATTTCGTCCAAATATTTCCCCGCCTCGAGAAAGTTTGAAAATCCAGCCGTGTTGCCTGAAATTATGACTTTACCTATGTTCCCATTCGATTGCTTTGATACTAACTTTCGAATCGATGACCTTTTAATTGTTGCCTTAAAGCTTGCATAGCGAAGCTGAATTTTTCTACTGAAGCCCCGTTTTTTGTTGGAAAAAAAGGCGAGAAAATACTGATTCGCTTGGTCAAGGTCTTCACTCGAAATTTCAACTCCTTCACCTTTGAGAAAAATAAGATCTCTTAACATTTCGAAGGAATATATTGCCCAGTTGGGATCAAGTATCTCCGATCTCCCCGCGTCGCTTAATCCTAAAAGGAGGGCATTTGCAGCGCAATTTCTAGGCGTATGGAACTTCAAAGGAACCTGATCCAGTTCCTTTCCGCCAAGAAGTTTTTTATAATGTGCTTTCAAATCCTTTTTAATGGCGACTGAGGAATTCTTCGTCCAATTCGACCACACAAGAAGGGGTTCGTCTAAAACAGAATATTCGTTAATCGAACAGAGAAAAAGTGTAATTACATATATATCTACCGGAACCGTGGCGAAGAACATCGCAACTCGCGAACTTAGGTTTTCGATAATGGATCGATGAAAAACAACATTTCCAATTAACGGACTTATCGAATCTGTCTGAACTTCTTTATCAGCTAAACCGTAAATCACTGACATCCGTCCAATATCCACACTCGAGTTGACCGACCATACTTTCGAAGTGAAGTCTGAAAATTCGAGGGTGTTTTTCCTGCTTTTCCCATCGATGGAGTCTTCATGAAAGTATTTTGCGAACGGAAAAACAACCATCTTAGATTCAGTTTCCGAAATTACCGAGTTAACCTTTTCCAACATATGCGGGACAAGAGCATCATCGTCTGAAAAAAACACTAGAAACTCGCCATTAGCCGCTCGAAGAACGCGCTCGTAATTCTCATTCATTCCGAGGCGAGTCGACGAGTGCAAATATCGTATTCTACGATCATTAAAGTTTTTTACTACTTTCTGCGTATCATCGGATGAACCACCGTCCGAGATAATCAGTTCAAAGTCACCCAACGTTTGATCGAGAATACTTTGAATCGCAAGGGGTAGAAATTCGCTTCGATTATAAGTAGGCAAAAGAACTGAAAATAGTGGTGAAGTCATGCTCTTGTTCTCCGCAAATAACCTCCCAGTAACCTACTAACCCAAATCGTTTCACTTTCCTCTAATATAAGTTTCCACGTAAGAACCACATAAATAATTATTGATACGATTGTCGTTATGATTGTCACTAGACTTAGTTTCTGAAAATACAGGTTAAAGCCAAATGGAATCATGATTATGATAACTAATGGAGTAAACTTTAAAAAATCAGAGAAGGGAAAGGAAACGGCCGAGATTTTTTTCGCCAATATGAAGAGAATTACCGCATCAGCAATGACTCTAATCGACCACGCAGACGCAGTGCCGACTATGCCACCATAGGAAGTAAAGAGCCATAAAAGTAAAAGATAAGGTGCGAGTTCTACCAGATATAATTTCGCCAACGAATCCGATTTTCCGGCCGACAAGATCATAACATGCGGAAAATAGGCTAATACGTTTACAATAATTCCGGATAGGAGAATATAAAATGGCCAGACACTTTCCCTACCAAAATCTTCACCGGCCCAGATGGTAAAGAATGGCTTAGCAATTATAGAAAGTACTAATAGAGCCGGTAGCAACCAAACTAAATTGATACGTATGCCTCTGACGAATAATGATTTTAAAACTGAATGATTCCGACCCTCTTGGAGTTGGGAAAATGCCGGAAGCAATGACTGAACCATCGCACTCGAAAACAGTGTCATCATATTAACTAATATGAAAGCTACATAGTAATAGGCTAGAGATCGAGGGGCGAGAATTGCAGATATCATGCCCTTTTCAGCATTGACTAGGAAAATCCCTGCTATCCCGGAAATCATAAGAGCACCACCGAATTTTAGCATTGGGCGGATGGCGTGGCGGTTGATGGTGAGAGTAAAGATCTCGCGGAGGAGTTTGCCGGAGACGGCGATGTTGGCGGTTAGGGTGAGGATAGAGACGGCGAGCAGGATGGCGACGGCGCCGACGATACCGCCGCCGAGGTAGATGATTACGGGCGTGGCGATAAGCCCGAGCATACGAAAGCCGGAGCTGACGAATGTATTCAGATCCATCCGCAGACGCGTCAGTTGAGGCGTGTTAAAAATATTATTAAGAAAATTAATGATGAACGTGACCGACGCAAGTTTGAGAGCGATATTCGCT